>Ga0318566_10000234_pt1 | contig 12875 bp, 12 predicted proteins | sample GRESIP066b5f22_FD_203492 | JGI IMG/M metagenome (GOLD analysis project Ga0318566, IMG submission 203492) | Tropical soil microbial communities from Luquillo Experimental Forest, Puerto Rico - GRE.SIPMG.066b5f22 | ecosystem: Environmental > Terrestrial > Soil > Tropical forest > Bulk soil... | reverse complement strand
TGCTCGGCCAGCTTGCCGACGTGCCCGCGGACCGCCGGGCGGCACATTTCGCCTGCGTGGCGGCGCTCCTGCTGCCGTCGGGCCGGGGGGACATCACCGAGGGAACGGTTAGCGGCCGGATCACCGACGCCCCGCGCGGCACCAACGGGTTCGGTTACGACCCGATCTTCGTGCCGGTCGGCTCCGAGCTGACCACGGCGGAGATGAACCCGGAGGCCAAGGACGCGATCAGCCACCGGGGCCGCGCGCTGCGTGCCCTGGCGCCGGTCATCGGCGCGATGCTCGGCGGCTGACGCCCTGGCCGGTACGGTAGTCGCCGGGGACGCAGGTGTCCGGAGAGGAGGGAGCAGGGTGAGCAAGCTCGAGGTGGGCGACGAGGCGCCGGATTTCACGCTGACCGATGCCGACGGCAAGCAGGTGACTCTTTCGGGGCTGCGCGGCCAGCAGGTGATCGTGTACTTCTACCCGGCGGCGATGACGCCGGGCTGCACCAAGGAGGCGTGCGACTTCAGGGACAGCATCTCCTCGCTGGCCGCGGCCGGGGTGACGGTGCTCGGCATCTCCCCGGACGCTCCCGCCAAGCTCGCCAGGTTCCGCGACCGCGACGGGCTGAACTTCCCGCTGCTGTCCGACCCGGACCACAAGGTGCACGAGGCCTACGGCGCCTGGGGTGAGAAGAAGCTGTACGGGAAGACCATGGTGGGCGTCATCAGGTCCACCTTCGTGGTCGACAAGGACGGGAAGATCTCCCGGCCCTACTACAACGTCAAGGCCACCGGCCACGTAGCCCGCCTCCGCCAGGACCTCGGCCTGTAGATGCCTTTCCCTTTCCCGGCCCGCCCAGAAACGGCGAATTGTCCGACCCCCGCGATACTGTCGGCCCATGGCGAACAGCAAACACAGGGAGAAATACACCCGCGAACTGCTGACAGAAGCGGTAGCGAATTCTTTCAGCATAGCGGGCGTGCTGCGATACTTAGAGGTCCCCATGGCCGGAGGCACGCACGCTCATATCAGCCGCAAGATCAAGCAGTTCGGCATCGACACATCGCATTTCCTGGGCCAAGCACACATGCGGAAGCAGCCTTCTGCCCGACGACTCGCCCCCGAGCAGGCTCTAGTCGCCCGAGTCCCAGGCTCACGGCGGCCGAAGCCTCACCTGCTACGCCGGGTTCTGCGCGAGAGTGGCGTACCCTACACCTGCGAGGCATGCGGCATCGGGGCCGAGTGGAACGGCAAGCCGATAGTCTTGCATGTGGATCATATCAGCGGAGACTGGTTGGACAACAGAAAGGATAACCTTCGCTTTCTCTGTCCGAACTGCCACTCGCAAACACCGACGTTCGCAGGTAGATTTAAGAACAAGAAGGGGCCGTAGCCCAACGGCAGGAGGCGCAAGCCTTAGGAGCTTGACAGTGTGGGTTCGAGTCCCACCGGCCCCACAATTTAATTCCACAATACATAAGAATGGCCCCGAACCTACTGGTGGGTTCGGGGGCCAGGGTCAGGCTTGTTCGCCGGCCGGGGGTGAACTCTGCGGCCCAGGAGCCAGTTCGAGGCGGGCCGCGTACAGGGCAAGTTCTGTGAGGTGCTTGCGGGACGAGCCCTGCATGTGCTGCAGGCGCTGGAGCGCAAGGCCGTCGAGCACGGCGATGAAGCGGCGGGTGAAGTCACCAGCCGGGTCCGGGGGAGCGAACGCTCCCTCGGCGACACCACGGGCTACCAGCGCGGCGAGGTCGTCTTGCCATGGGTTCAGCAGTTCTTCCAGGAACCGGCTCACCTGACTGTTGTGCGGGGCGCGCGCCCATGCCTCCATCCAGAGGATCCAGCTCGGGTCCGGGGGCGTGCCGGGCAGGTAGAGCTCGATGAACCGTTTGAGCTGGCGCCAGGCGCCGGTCACCTTGGCCAGGGCGGCCTGACGCCGCACGGTGTCCTGGTACTCCTGGAAGGCCAGGGTCTCCAGCAGGATGTGCTCCTTGGAGGTGAAGTAGTACATCACCTGGCCGGAGCTCATCCCGGCCCGGCGGGCTATCTCGGCGAGCCGGACCTGGTCGATGCCGGCCTCGATGATCAGGTCCAGGGCCGCCTTGAGTACCCGGTCGCGGCTGTGCCGCCCGTCCTCGGTGCTGGCCGGCCCGCGGCGCCGCAACGCTGGCGCGGCGACTCGTGCTGCCGGGTCTGTCATGGGCATGCGCAGGACTGCTCCCTGTTCTTCCGGTGGCACGACGGGCCAGTGGGACGAACATCAGTCTAGAGTATTACTCTAGGGATGCTTTACGGCTGCTTTGCACTTCGGTAGGCTGAGATTTACTTCGGGGGGAGCGCCGGGCGCGAAGGACGCCCACCGCTTGGGTGTGAGAGCTATGAGCACATTAATCCGAACGGGCCAAGTATCCGCGGCCGACCGGCTCGACTTCCTCCGGGACATGGTGGCCACGACGTGGGTGCCGATGGAATGCCGCGCCATCACCGCCAACCCCGACTACGTGGGACACTTCCGCGCCAGCGGCCTGGGCCCGATGCAGGTCGTCGTGATGGACGTCGGGCCCCTCCGGGTGTGCCGCACTCCAGGGCTGATCGCGCAGGAAGATCCGGACATGCTCAAGCTGGCGCTGGTACGCGGCGGCAACTCGTTCGTGGTTGCCCAGGACGGCCGGCAGGCTTCGGTGTCGGCGGGCGAGTTCGCCATCTACGACACCCAGCGCCCCTACGAGGTGGTGTGCGGGGCCAGCGGGGACTGGCGGATGCAGGCGATGACGTTCATGTTCCCGCCGTCCCTGCTGCCGCTGTCCCGGAACCGGATCAAGCAACTGTGCGCCGTGCGCTTCCAGGCCAGCGCCGGCCTGGGGGACCTGACCTCGCAGTTCCTCCTCCAGTTGGCCCGCAACGTCGATCACTACAGCCCGGCCGAGGCGGCGCGGCTGTCGACCGCCGCGCTAGAGGTGCTGGCAACGCGGCTGGCCCGTGAGATGGATCTCCAAGACTGGGGCACCCCGGAGGCCCGCAGGCATGCCCTGCTTACCACGATTCAGGCCTTCATCCAGCAGCACCTGGGTGACCCCGGGCTGTCCCCGGCATTGATCGCCGCGGCGCATCACATCTCGCTGCGCTCCCTGCACCAGCTCTTCCACGACGAGGGCCTGACCGTGGCGGGCTGGATCCGGCAGCGCCGGCTGGAGTACTGCCGCCGTGATCTTTCCGATCCGGCGCTGGCTCCCCGCCCGGTCGCGGCCATCGCGGCCAAGTGGGGCTTTTCCAGCGCAGGAGACTTCAGCCGCGCCTTCCGGGCCGTGCACGGCTTGCCCCCAGCGGAGTACCGCAAGTCTGCGCGCGTTGTGAAGGTCCCTGCGCGCTGACCCAACGACACGTTGAACCCTCTCGCGGATGCTGGCCGTACTGCAATCCGACAAGAGAGCAGTACAGCAATCCGACAGGGGGCATGAGCGATGAGCACCATAGAAACCGAACGGCCGAAGGCGCGCTACGCACTGGGGCACTCACCGGAGGAATACGACCGGCTCCGCACGCAGGCGCGCGTATGGGAGGACGCGACCGGGCGGCTGCTCGACGGGGTCGGCCTCGGGCCGGGCGCGAGCTGCCTGGACGCCGGCTGCGGGCCGGGCGAGACTATGCGCCTCATGGCCGAGCGGGCCGGGCCCTCGGGCCGGGTCCTCGGCATCGACACCGACGCCTCGCTCGGCGCCATGGCGGTGGCGACGCTGCACGACGCGGGCCTCCGCCAGTGCTCCTTCCACGCGCAGGACCTCACCGGTGGCGAGCCGATCCCCGGCGAGCCGTTCGACCTCGTCTACGCGCGGCTGCTGCTGTTCCACCTGCCGCAGCGCGCCGCCGTGCTGGCGCGGCTGTGGGACGCCGTCGCCCCCGGCGGTCACCTGCTCGTGCAGGACTACGACATCCGCGGCATCACCGTGCTCCCGGAACTGGCCAGCGTCGCCGAACTGGGGCGGGTCATCACCGCCGTGTTCCAGGCGGTGGGCGCCGATGTGCATACCGGTGCCCGGCTGCCACAGTTGTTCACGCAGGCGGGCATCGGGTATCCGGACGGCACCCACGTCGCGGGCCGCCTGGAGCCGCTCGCCAAGGGCCGCGCCTTCCTGGAGCGCACGTTCCGCAGCGTGCTGCCGGTAGCCCTGGCGTATGGCATCATCTCGTCGGCCGGCGCCACCGAGTTGCTGGCCATACTCGACCGCGACACCGTCCGCTTCGCCGACTGCCCGATGGGATGGCCGCTGCTGATCGGCGCCTGGAAGCGCAAGGAGCAGTCATGATCGCCGTGGCCAGGGCCAGGCAGACTCCCCCCGCGCGGCTGGGAGCGATCGCGATGACCCCGGGCACCATCGACGTCCAGGCCGTCCGCAGGCACTTCACGTTCCCCGAGCACGGCCGGATCGCGACCAACAACGCGGCAAGCACCCAGCCGCCGCGGGAACTGCTCGCGCTCTACCAGTCGCTCGCGCCCGGGTACGAGAACGTGCATCGCGGGCAGTCCACCGCATCGCAGCGGATGACCGCGCTGTTCGAGGCGTCCTACGACACGATCGCGCAATTCATCGGCGCCCCCGGCCGGGCCAGCATCGCGCTGTACCGGAACACCACCGAGGCCATCAACGCGGTCATGTACTCGCTGCTCACCGAGTTCCGCGACGGCGACAACGTCGTCACGACGATGATGGAGCACAACTCCAACTACGTCCCGTGGTATGCGCTGTGCCGGGAGATCCTGCCGCGGCTGGGGCGGCGGGTGGAATACCGGCTGGCCCGGTTCGATCCGGACACCGGCGAGCTGGACCTTGATCACCTGGCGTCGCTGATCGATTCCCGCACCAAGCTGGTCTGCTGCACCGGTGCGTCGAATTTCCTCGGCACCCGCAACCCGCTCGCCGCCATCCGCGCGCTGGCCGATGCCAGCGGGTACCCGCAGCCCGGCGGCGAGCGGCGATCGTACCTGCTGGTCGACGGGGCACAGCTGGTACCGGGGTCGTTCGTTGACGTGCAGGCCCTCGGCGTGGACTACCTCGCGTTCTCCTTCCACAAGATCATGGCGCCGTTCGGGGTCGGCGTGCTGTACGCCAGGGAACACCTGCTCCGGTCCACGCTGCCGTTCCTGTACGGCGGCGACATGATCGCCGAGGGGCGCGTGTTCCCGTGGCAGGTCGAGTACAACGCGCTGCCGTGGAAGTACACCGCGGGGACGCCCAACATCCTCGGCGCGATCATCTCCGCGCAGGCGCTGCGCATCCTGCTTGACCTGGCGCTGACGCCCGGCCGGCCGGCGTACTTCGGCACCGATCTGCCCATCGGGCGGGCAGCCGTGCACGCCGCGATGGACCGCGTCTCCCGCTGGAATCAGCAGCTCACCGGCCGGGCGCTGGACGGGCTCGGCGCAGTCGGCGGGATCACCATCTACGGCCCCCGGGATCCGGCGCGGCGCACGTCGCTGGTCGCGTTCAACCTGCCCGGCCGGGACCCGGTCAGCGTGGCACAGGCCCTGAACCGGGCCGGGGTGGAGTCGCGGGCCGGCTGTCACTGCGCCACGCTGGCCCATCACGCACTCGGGCTGACGCCGCCGGCGAGCTGCCGGCTGAGCTTCTACCTCTACAACACCCCTGACGAGGTCGACCACGCCGTGGCGGCGGTGGCCGCGATCGCCGCCGGCCGCAACCTGCCCCCGGTACCCCGGTACCGGTTCAAGCGACCCGGGGCGCGCCATGCCCGCTGGCGCGTCCCGGGTGCACTCTCGGCGTGATCGTCCCGGACCTCGGAGGGACTGCGATGCGGGCCGTTCTAACGGTTCAGCTCTGCGTCCATTGCAGGCTGCGCCCGGCCGGGTTCTGGGTCAGCCGCACCGGCGCCAGGGTCGTCCGCCGCCCCTGGTGCCTGGCCTGCTGCGAAGAACTGGCCCTGGCTGACTGCCACATAACGGCGTTCGGCGCCTGGTAGCGGTTTTGTGCGAAGGATCGCGAACGCACCAGGCAGCCGGGCCGCGGCTGTACGCCTGCCGGTCATGGCTGGTCCTACCAGGTGCAGGTGATTCACCGATCGCCGCCGGCTACTGAGCCGAAGCGGCCTCGAGGATCCTGGTCTGCGGTTCCCCGGCGAGCGCGGGGGAGTTCCCCGAAGTACTCCAGACGTTCGCGCGCAGGAAGCCGAGGAACTTCTCCGCCTCGCCGACGGTGTCGAAGTCGAGGTCCACGACCACGTAGGCGGGGTCGCCGACCGGCCGCAGGATGCGCTGGTCCCTGACCCCGGCCCGGCGGCGGGCGCCGGCGAAGCGTGCGAACGCCGCGTTCCAGGTCTCGAAGTCGCTGATCGGATGTTCGATGTGCAGCGTTGCCATGGATGACTCTCCCTTTTGCCGAGCGCGCCGCGGCGGTGCCCGCTTTGGTCCCGGACGCCAGCTTGCGGCAGGCCCGGCACCGCCGCCATACCAGAAATGTGGTATATCCGCAGGTCCCGGCCGTGCCTACGATGAGGGACATGTCAACTGACCGGCAGCGGGCCGCCGACCGCATAGGGCAACTAGCCCGCCGCGGGCTGGACGTGGCGGAGTTCTGGCGCCAATGCAACGACGTCCTGGGCACGGCCGTGCCGCATTACCTGGCGCCGTGCTGGTACACCTTCGACCCGGTCTCGCTGCTGATCACCAGCCACTATGACCCGGTCATCCCGGAGATCTCCGCCGAGTTCCTCGGCCACGAATACCGCGACGACGACGTGCTGAAGATGTCCTCGGTCGCCCGCTCCGCCAGCGGCGTCGCCACCATTCACGAGGCCACCGGCGGCGATCCCGGCCGCAGCCCCGGCTGGCGCTCCTTCGTCCAGCCCTACGGCGGCGACCAGCAGCTCATGCTGGCGCTGCGCGGCAAGCCGGGCGAGGCGTGGGGCCTGCTGGCCCTCTACCGGGCGGTCGGCCAGCCGGAGTTCGACCGGGACGAGGTCGCCTTCCTGGCCTCGGTGGCCGGCCCGCTGGCCGAGGGTGCCCGCCGCGGGCTGCTGCTCGGCGAGGCCACCGATCCGGACGGCCCGCTCGCGCCCAGCTTGATCGTCCTCGACGAGGACTGGCGGGTGCAGTCGCTGACCCCCGGTGCGGAGGCGCTGCTTGCGGAGCTTCCCGGTGGGGACACCAGTATGGCCATCGGCACTCTGCCGCCCAGCGTGCTCACGGTGGCCGGGCGGGCGCTGCGGAGCCTGGAGACGGCCGACACCGCGGGGGAGGTCGCGGTGGCGCGGGTGCGCTCGGAAACCGGCCAGTGGATGATCCTGCACGGAGCGCCGCTGGTGCGAGACGGGTCCCGCCGCGTGGCCGTCATCGTAGAACGCGCCGATCCCGACCGCCTCGCGCCGCTGCTGATGGCGGCCTACGAACTGACCGAGCGCGAGAAGGACGTCACCCGTCTGGTGCTGCAGGGGGAGACCACGTCGTCCGCTGCGGCGGCGCTGTTCATCTCACCGCAGACCGTGCAGCAGCATCTGAAGAGCATCTTCGACAAGACCGGGGTCCGGAGCCGGAGGGAACTGGTCGGCAAGATGTTCTTCGCGCACTACGAGCCAAGGGTCCGCGACAACGAACGGCGGGCACAGGCCGGGCGCCCGTTCCGCGGCGGCCCCACGCAACCGGGCAACGGCGGTTCCAGCTAAACGTCAATCCGCGGTGCGTTGCAGCAGGTGCGGAGCCGGCCACGCCACGCGCCAGCCGGGCCCGGGCGGCGCCGCCCGCCCGGGCCCCGGCTGGTTATTCGGCGCGCAATGCGGTGGCGGTCCTGGTGCCGGCGGCCCAGCTTGCCGGGAGCAGCGCCCCGGCCACCGCGATCACCAGGCCGGCCAGGGCCAGCACCGCGATCTGCCCGCCGCCGTATACGCGCAGGATGCTGGCGGGCAGGCCGGTGTTGGCGGCCGCGGCCATGACGGGCAGCACGTAGTGGTGCAGCATGATTCCGGCCGGGACCGCGATCAGGCCCGCCAGCAGGCCGATGCCGGCGACCCAGCAGACCACCATGGTGATGGCCTGCCGTGGCGTCATCCCGATCGCCTTGAACACCCCTAGATCGTGTACCCGTTCCCTGGTCTGCAGCACCACGGTGTTGAGCACGCCGAGCCCGGCCGCGATCGCCAGCAGCAGCGTCAGCGTGCCGATCAGGCCGATGACGATCGCGAAGTCGCTCCCCCGGCCGGTCAGGTTCACCCCGTACGGGGCACGCAGGTGCAGTGCGCGCACATACGACGTGGCGGAGACACCGGGGCGCAGCCCCACGTCGTACTGGTCAGGCGTTGCCCCGGGGTCTGCCCGGGTTAGCGTCTGCCAGTCGGTGATCATGACCACCCCGTTGTTGTCGGTGTCGAAGACCTGCCCGACGATCTTCACCGGGACCAGCCTCCCGCCGGAGAAGATCGTGACGGTGTCGCCGACCGACTTGCCGGTGTCGTTGAGGAAGCCGGTGCCCACGACCGCCTGGCCGGGCCCGGTGTACCAGTGCCCGCTGATCATGCCGTAGCCGGTCCACGTCGCGTCGCCCCGGAAGGCGGTCAGCGCGACCTGCTGGGACAGCCCGGCCACACCGACCGTCTGATCGGCCTGGGCGACGTAGTGCAAGGTGCCCGGCTGCGCCCGCAGCGCCGCGGTGACGGTCCGCTCCATCTCGGCCGGAGTGGGCAGCCTCGCCTGGCCGGACGACCCGCCGGGAGCGGGGCTGGCCTTGACATGCCCCCCGCCCCCCTTGACGATACGGGCGCCGCCGGGGCCGGCCGTCGGCACGAGCACCTGTACCGGTTCGGCGCTGGCGTGGCTGAGGCCGTTCGCGACCCGGTTCAGCGACGAGCTCAGGCCCACCGCGAACGTCACCGCGGTCGCGCCGAGCAGCACGGCGGTCAACGTGATAACCGTGCGGGCCGGGCGGGCGAACGGGGCGGCGAGCCCGATCGTCACCGGCCGGGGCAGCGCGAGCCTGCCCAGGACCCGGTGCGCGGCATAGCCATGACCGGTGCGCGGCGCGCGCCCGGCGGCGATCGCCTGCACCGCGCTGAACCGGCCGGCCCGCAGCGCGGGCAGCAGCGCGGAGATCGCGGTCAGGCAGCACATGGCCAGCGGAACGGCCAGGTCCACCCAGGTGGGCACGTGCAGCGCGCCGACCCCGTACACGTTCGCGGTCTGGCGGAGCACCGGTGCCGCGAGCAGGTTTCCCAGCGCTACGCCGGCCACACAACCGGCGACCGCAGGGACCATGGCCTGGCCGGTATAGGCGGCCACGACCTGACCCGGGGAGAACCCGATGCTCTTGAGCACCCCGATCCTCCAGTAGCCAGCCACCACCGCCCCGCTGACCACGTTGGCCACGATCAGCGCGGACAGTGCCAGGCCGAGGACGGCGAAGGCGACCACGAACGGCACCCACGGCGCGATGTTCGACTTTTCCTGTGCCCTGATGGCCAGGTAGGACTGCGTGCCGGTGACCGCGGCGACATCGGTGCGGACGGCCGCCGCGTTGCCTGCGTCGCGGAACCGGTACTGCATCTGCGCGGCGAGCGGGGTACCGGGCACCCGCAGCTTGGCGATCTCGCTGGGCAGCACCCAGCCGGCCGCCGAACTGTCCACCGAATCGGCGATGCCGACGACGGTCAGCGTGACGTTGCCCGCCGCACCGGGCATGGTGAGCCGCGTGCCCAGCGGCATGGAGACGTTGTCGCCCGGACTGGGATCGCTGGCCAGCACCAGCTGCCCGGGCCCGGCCACCCAGTGACCGGACTGCAAGGTCACGTCGTCGACCGGACCGCCCGGCGAGGCACGGCCGGCCACGAGCATCGGCGACATGCCTACCTGGGCGCCGCCGGGCCCGGTGAACTTCGGCGTGACGGTTACCTCGGCGAACGGCCCCGCCGCCGCGGTCACCTCCGGCAGCCGCCGGGTGGCGGCCAGGTCGGCAGCGGTGGCACGGGCCGGGTTCACCACCGCGATCACATGCGCCCCGCGCTGGGTCGCGAAGGCGTGGTCGAACGGGGTGCTGGAGTCCGCGACGAGCGCGAGGGCCAGCACGCAGGCGCTGGTGGACACCAGCAGCACCAGCCCGATCACGATCGTCTGCACCCGCCGTCTGGTCAGCCCGCCCGCGGCGGCGCGGGTGACCGGGCCCAGCCTCATGGCCGCACCTGCGCCTGTGCTGGCCCGGCCACGCCAGCGGCATGGGCGGCCGGGCCCCCGCTGAGCCGGCCGTCCACGATGTGCAGCGTGCGCCCCGCGTAACGGGCCGCCAGGTCCGGGTTGTGGGTGACCAGCACCATGCTCTGCCCGGAGGCGTTCAGGTCCAGCAGCAGCGCGCCGATCTCCTCGCCGGTGGCGGTGTCCAGCGCCCCGGTCGGCTCGTCGGCCAGCAGCAGCTCGGGCCGGTTGACCAGGGCCCGGGCGATCGCCACCCGCTGCCGCTCCCCGCCGGAGAGCCGGCCCGGGTAGGCGTTGCGGTGCCGCTCGATGTGCAGCGCGGCCAGCAGTTCGCCGGCCCGTGCCCTGGCCTGGCCGCGGCGCATTCCGGCGAGTTGCGCGGGCAACAGCACGTTGTCCGCGACGGTCAGGTCGTCGAGCAGATTGAAGAACTGGAAGATCATTCCAATACGGCGCCGCCGGAATCTGGCTACCCCGGTTTCGCTGAGCTGGTCCACCCTCTCCCCGGCTACGGTCACCGCGCCGCTGGTCGGCTTGTCCAGGCCCGCGATGAGGTTTAGCAGCGTGGACTTGCCGCTGCCCGACGGGCCCATCACCGCCACGGCCTCACCCGGTGCGATTTCCAGGCTCACGCCGTCGACGGCGGGCTGGCCGTCGTTGTCATAGCGTTTGGTCACGTTGTCGATCCGCACGAGAGCATCCATGAGCGGCACGGTAGGCAGGGCGATGCCGCGACGGCGTCCGCCGCCGGATGCAAATGCGCTGCCCAGCAGGCCCGGCTGGGCTACCTGGTCATCCTGATGGCGGACCCGGGTACATAACGCGGCGGACGCCCTGCCGCCGCCATGGGGGCGATACTGGCCTGGTGAGGGAGCGCTTCGCGGTACCGGTGCGGGCCTGGTTCAGCCAGGCCTGGGCGTTTGCCCGGTCGGCCGAGCCGCGGGCCCCGCTCTCGCGCCGCGCCATCCTCACCGACATCGCCATCGCCGCGGTAGCCCTGGTGGCATCGCTGCTCGCGGTCGGGGCCACCTACGTCGGCCAGCCCGCGCAGTTCGCCATCGACCCGCGCACGAGCGCTGTGGTCGTCGTGGGAGTGACACAGGTTCAGCAGGTCTGGGGGCACGCTCTCCTGGCCATACTCTTCACCTCGCTGCCGCTGGCCGCGCGCCGCCGGTTCCCGCTGGGCGCCTTCGTGGTGCTGTTGGCCGGCACGCTGGCGACGCAGAATTACGCGACCCTCGTCACCTTCCTGGCCATCGTGTTCGCCGGATACTCGGCGGTCGCCTACAGCAGGTTCCGTGGTGCGGCGCTGCTCAGCATGATCCCCGCGAGCCTGATCGTGGCCACCCACTACTGGAATGCCACCCCGTCAAACTTGCAGGTGAGCGCTGGGCCGGTGCAGCCGGGGGGTCTGGCATCCCTCAAGTACGCCGGGGTAGCGTTCCAGACAGGTGCCCAATGGCGGGTGCCCGGGCTCGTGGCCGCGTTCTCGCTGATCCTGATCGCGGTCATCGGCAATGCGATGCAGGCACAGGACCGGATACGCCGCATGCAGGCCGAGCATGCGGCCGCCACCCGGCGGGCGCTCGACGAGGAGCGGGCGCTCATCGCCAGCGAACTGCACGACGTGGTGACGCACAACGTCAGCGTGATGATCGTGCAGGCCGGTGCCGCCCGGCAGGTGCTCGCCGCCGACCCGGCCGAGGCCACGGCGGCGTTGCTCGCGGTGGAAGCCAGCGGCCGGGCGGCCATGACCGAACTGCGCCATCTGCTCGGCCTGCTCAGCCCTTCGGGCACCGGTGTGGGGCCAGCCGGGCTCGCGCAGGATGGGGCCGGGGCTGGCCAGGATCTGAGCCCACAGCCGGGCCTCGGGCAGCTTCAGCCGCTCATCGACCGGCTAGCCACGGCCGGGCTGCCGGTCGAGTTGCAGGTCGGCGGTGCGCCGCGGGCGCTGCCGCCCGGCTTGGACCTGGCCGCGTACCGCGTCGTCCAGGAGGCACTGACCAACGTGCTCAAGCATGCGGGAAAGCCGAGGACCACCGTCCAGCTCGACTACGGCGAAGCCGACCTGGTGGTCGAGGTCGCCGACGCCGGGCGGCTGATACCTGCCGTCGGGCCGGGGCCCAGCGAAGTTCCCGGCTCGGGGCGCGGCCTGCTGGGCCTGCGCGAGCGGATCGCGCTGTACGGCGGCGAACTGGACGCCGGGCCCCAGCCGGGCGGCGGCTGGCTCGTCCACGCCCGGTTGCCGATCGACCCGGCCGCCGTGGCCGCCCCGGGGGAGCAGCCCGCTGCGGTCCTGGCGCCGCGGTCGGTGGGGCCGCGATGAGCGGGGAAGCCGGGGCACCGGCGCCCGGAGAGGCCGACGTGCCACGCGTGGTGATCGCCGACGATCAGACCCTGGTCCGCGGCGGGTTCCGGATGATCCTCGGCGCGGCGGGCATCCCGGTGGTCGCCGAGGCGGCCGACGGCGGGCAGGCCGTGGCCGCCGTGCTCAAGCACCGGCCGGATGTCGTGCTGATGGACATCCGGATGCCGGAGATGGACGGGCTGGAAGCCACTCGCCGGATCCTGGCCGCCCCGGCCGGGCGCGACTGCCGGATCATCATCCTCACCACGTTCGATCTCGACCAGTACGTCTACGCCGCGCTCACCGTGGGCGCCAGTGGGTTCCTGCTCAAGGACGTCACCCCGGAGCAGCTTGTCG
>Ga0318566_10000233_pt1 | contig 12890 bp, 9 predicted proteins | sample GRESIP066b5f22_FD_203492 | JGI IMG/M metagenome (GOLD analysis project Ga0318566, IMG submission 203492) | Tropical soil microbial communities from Luquillo Experimental Forest, Puerto Rico - GRE.SIPMG.066b5f22 | ecosystem: Environmental > Terrestrial > Soil > Tropical forest > Bulk soil... | reverse complement strand
GAGGAGCGCGTCGCCGGGATCAGCCGTCTCGCGCTCGCTCAAGGAGGATCCTGACCGGATCGCCGGGTGACACCGCCGCTCGGCGTGTGAACCGATCTCCTCTCGACGGGGTACTCAACGTGACAGCGCGCACACGAGCTGCCGCCACCCCGACATCTCGAAGGAGTTTCCAGATGTCCACCTCACGCCACACATTCCTTTCCCGGTTCTGGGCGGCTGGAGCGCTCGCCGTGATCGCTGCAGCGACCTCGGTGCCGTCAGCGATGAGCCCCGTCGTCGGTGCCGCGACGCCGCCAGTCCTGCAGGCCGTCAACCTGAAGGACTATGCCGGCGTCCTTGCGGACAGCTCAGGGATGACCCTCTACGTGCTCAGCACGGAGAAGGGGGCGGTGATCCACTGTCACCCCCTCTGCCTGAGGACGTGGGTCCCGGTGGAGGTCCCGAACGCCGTGACGTCCGTCACCGTCGGCCCCGGTGTCGGCGGCGTGATCGGGTTCGTCGCAAGGACCTCGACGCGGAAGCAGATCACCTTCAACTCCTACCCCGTGTACCGCTACATCAAGGACACCGCCGTCGGACAGGCGAACGGAGAGGACCTGTCGACGTACGCCGGGACGTGGCTCATGGCGCATGCGGCAGCGACGACGGCTCGGGACACGCTCGTCTACCCGCTCCTGCAATCAGCGAACGCCGGGCGATACACCGGCGTGCTCGCCAACCGTGCCGGCCGGTCCATGTATCTCTTGTCGACCGAGAAGGGGTCGGTGGTGCACTGCACGGGGGGCTGCCTGACCCGTTGGATCCCGCTTGAGGTGCACTCGAAGACGAGCCCGATCTCCGCCGGACGGAACGTCGACGGCGCCATCGGTCTCGTCGCAAGGGGCTCGAGCGCCTTCCAGGTCACGTTCAACACGTATCCCATCTACACGTACGTCGGTGACAGCGCGGCGGGTCAGACGAAGGGCGAGGGCCTGGTCGCATCGGGCGGGACATGGTTCCTCGTGAGGGCGTCGGCCACGACGGTGAGGGACACGCCCATCCTGCCCTCGTATCCGTGACCCTCGTATCCATGACCCGCTGAGGGAGCGAAGCGTCGAGAGCATCCTCCGTCGGGTCGCGCCTTGGTGAATGGGATGCATCTTTAGGAGGTGCTCCGCACGTGCGCGTGGTTCGGTGTCCGGATCGCCCCGCTAGGTTCCGCACCGCATGGACGTTCGCTGCGGTCATCTCGATCACATCCGGCCGGTAGCCCCGGCGGCGACGGGATGCGAGGACTGCCTGGCCATGGGCCACCACGACTGGGTCCACCTGCGCGTCTGCCAGGAGTGCGGCCACGTCGGGTGCTGCGACCAGTCGCCCGGCAAGCACGCGACCAAGCACTTCCACGACACCGCACACCCCATCATCCGGTCCTATGAGCCCGGTGAGGAGTGGTTCTGGTGCTACATCGACGAGGTGGCGTTCGAGCTCGAGGACGCTCCTCCGGCACCGTCGCATCCCTGACGCGATCCCACGACCTCACGCGGGTCGGACCTCCGCCCGATCGCGAGGAGCCATCGGCGTCGTTGTTCGACACGCGGTGAGCCAGAGCCGGGGTTCGATGCCAAGCGCGCTGCGAGTGCCTGCCGCATCCGCGAGCTCCTCGGTCGGAACGGCTGCGACGAGCGGGTCGATCCCGCGGACACGGAGGCGGGCGCGCGATCCCAGGTGACGGACCCGCCGGCTCCGACTCGCTTCCGATCTGCGTCCTTCCGGACGGACCGCGGCTCGCCGGGGAGCTGGATCGGGTCACGCTCCAGCCAGCGGTGCAGATGACGCTCTTCGAGCGGTGGGAGGAGCAGCCGAGACGTGACCCGCCACAGCCGACGCCCCCCATGAGACGGTTGGGCGCTCGCACCGGGTCGTGAGCGAGCTCGCCCCGTCGCAACCGCATCGATGGCGGTTCCGATGAGCCTTCGGATCGTGGCACGTCAATACCCTGGGTCCGACCGAGAGCTTGGGGGTGTCGTGCGCAAGGTGGTTGCGGGTGGGTTTCTCTCGTTCGACGGGGTGGCGGAGCAGCCGAACGAGTTCGTCACCGAGTGGGACGATGCGGTCGACGAGAACATCGGGCGGGTGATCGCCACCCAGGACTCGGTGCTCCTCGGACGCCGGACCTACGACGAGTGGGCGGCGTTCTGGCCGACCAGCGAGATCGAGCCCTTCGCCAGCTTCATCAACGACGTCGACAAGTTCGTGGCAACGTCGACGCCACTCACCCAGACCTGGGCGAACACCACCGTGATCGAGGGCAGCGTGCCGGAGTTCGTGGCGCAGCTGAAGCAGCAACCCGGTGGTGACATCGGCGTGCACGGGAGCATCGCCCTCACCCAATCACTGCTCAGGGATGGCCTGGTCGATGAGCTGCGGCTGGCAATCGCTCCGGTGCTGCACCTGCGTGGCCGCAAGCTCTTCGACGAGGGCGTGCCGAGCAGGCTGACGCTGACCCGCCATCTCGCGTCTCCAGCGGGCTACCTCCTGCTCGACCTCCAGCTCGATGGGTGACGTCGACGGGAAGGTTGCCGCTGCGACGTCCGCCGCGACCTCCCCGGCGTGCTCGAACAAGTGCCCGCCGGCGGAGTCGGAGTGGATCTCGAGCCGCCCGTCAGGCAGGAGCCCGGTGAGTCCGGCGCGATCGGCGGGGAAGCATCATCGGTCACCGTCGCCGTCGGCGACGACCACGTGCATCTTGATGGACCTGCGCTCGGGTGGCCGAGCTACGTGATGCTGACCTTCTCGAGCATCGCCAGCGTGGTCGTCATGGACTCGCGCACCGGGTTGCTGCCGTTGATCCACCCTCCGCCGTCTTGCTGGAGGATCCAGCGGTTCTCCTCGGTGCCGCACTCGAAGACCTCGGTCACGATCGTGGCCTCGTCCCCGTCTGGAACGAGCCTGTAGCCCCACCGGTATCCCGACGGCACGCCGATCCTGGAGTGATCGCCGCCTGCAGTATCGATGTCTCCTGGCGCGGGCTCCCACGTGATGCGGCGATCCGGCTCGAACTCCACGACACGGTTGATCATCAGGTAGTCCCGACCGAGTCGATGCATCTTGATGGTGAAGGTCTCGCCGACACCGGAGATGGGACGGTCGATGACGGCTCCCCGAAGCATGCCGGAGCCGTCGAACTCGGCGTGTCGTTGCGGCCTCGACAGGATCTCGAAGATCCTCGGCGCAGGTGCCGGGATCCTCCGTGACACCTCGAGTGAGCTCGTTGCTTCTGTCACGTGCGCTGCCCTCCAGCGGTCCGCGCTGTCCTCACGAGCTCACCACCGTTCGCGCGGTCGAACGATCTGCGGCAAGGTCGACCAGGCAAGCGTAGTGAGCCCGCCGGACCTCAGCGCCCGCCTCACGAGACGGCCCTTCTCTCCCGAAGCGATGTCAGAGGGTCTTCCATCGCGCAGCTCGCGCTTCGACCATCTGGTCATCGACGCGGGCCGCGTTCTTGAGCCGTCGCCGTGTGGAGGCTCAAGACGATCCGAACGCCCACGCAACCATCAGCGGGAGCTCCGCTCTCCAGAGCGCGTCACCGTGCGACCCGGCTCGCTCGGTCAGGACGACGTCTCCACCGGCATCGCGCAGCGCGGCCGCCCACCTGGTCGCGTTCTTGAGGAAGAACGGCTCCTGTGTGCCGGCGACCAGGTATGCGCGGGGCAGCTGCCTCGGCATCACGGCGGGTGGTCGATACCCGGCGCCCGGCGATGCGCAGAGGATCGTGCCGTAGATGTCGGGATGGCGAAGCCCCATGGCGAGCGCGAGCTCACCGCTCGCCGAGACGCCAAACGCCGCCGTCTGCTCGGCTGGCAGCGCGACGTCGAAGCGCGACTGCACCCATCCGCGCACGTCCTCGACGAAGAACCTCTCGTGTGCCACAAACCGTTCAAGGTCGAAGGCGAGCTCGGCCGTGCTCTCTCCCGGCGAGTACTCATGGAGCCGGAGCGTCTCATCGTCGAGGCGGTGGGCGCCGACGATCATCGTGGGCGGCACGAGCGCACCCTCGAGGTCGACCCCCCACGAGGGGATCAGCTGGCCGTCACCGGCGAAGACGATGGCCTCCGAGCGCGCCGGAGGGACGTACGCCGTGACCCGGCGGCCGCCGTCGTACTCGAGCGTCTCGGTGACCAGATGGCCGACCGTGGGCGCCATCGGTCCGGGCTCCTCACCTGCTCGCGGCGAGCCGCTCGGCGAGCTGTGCCGGCGTCCGGTACCCCCTCGAGGCCCGTGCGAGCTCCATCACGATCAAGCCCGCCCGCCAGACCGCGTCGAAGGACGGCGGCAGCGGGCCGAGCTGCTTGTAGCCCTCCAGCAGCTCAGCGCCGCCGTCGGCGAGCGACCAGGGCCGCAGGTCGAGCGCCGGGTGGCTGCGGTACGAGTCGCCGAAGTCGATCACGCCGGTGTACGCCAGCGTCCCGGCATCCGCGAAGGCGTGCTCTGGTCCGGGGTTCGAGTGGAGCACCACCGGGGGCACGTCGTCTGGGAGCCCGTCGAGGCTGTGCTCCGCCACGGCGCGCAGGTCCCCCGACGCCGCCCACCTCTCGTCCCGGTCGAGCACCTCGAGCAGTCGGTCGTAGGTGGCGCTGAGGCGCGGCCGGAGGTCGGCAGGCGTCTCGTCGCCGGGGATGAGACCCGAGTCATCCATCGTCGAGTGGTCGATCTCGTGGATCCGTCGCAGGGCGGTGCCGAGCTCGCCGAGGAACGGGCGCCGCTGGGCGTCCGAGAGCCGGAGGTGCTCGACGGCCCGTCCGGGCATCGAGGTGAGGCAGAGGTACTCGATCCCCTCGACGTGCCCGTACCCGAGCGCCCGCGGGACCGAGACGTCGCTCTGCGCCTCGAGCGCCTGCAGGATGACGAGCTCCTTGGAGAGGCTGGTCCTCGGACGGAGACGGTGCGGGCGCTGCGTCTTCATGACCACGCCGCCGTCGAGGTGGTACGCACGAGCCTCGCCGCCGGACTCGTCGACCTCGAGGAGCTTGCCGGCGCCAGGTGCGTGCTGGCGCGCCGCCGCCACGACCGCCTCCTCGTCCAAGACTGGGTCAGGCGCGTCGGGCTGGAGGTAGACGTCGACGGAGGTCATCGCCACACGTCGCGGTCATCTGGTGCCATCGTGCGATCCTCGTCCGGATCGTCGGGCCCCTGCCAGTCCCACCCGGCCTCCTCCAGCTCGGCCAGCGCCGCGAATCGGCCTCCGGCGGCCAGCAGCACGGCCGGTGGCCCCTCCTCGACGACGGCGCCACGCTCGAGCACGACGACGCGGTCGGCGTCCCGGGCGGTCGCGATGCGGTGGGCGACCATCAGCACCGCGCAGCCCCGCTCCCCGGCGGCGGTGCGCAGGGCGGCCCGGAAGGCTGCGTCGCTCGCCCCGTCGATCGAGGCCGTCGCCTCGTCGAGCAGCAGCGCGGTCGGGAGCTCGACGACGGCGCGGGCCAGGGCGACGAGCTGGCGCTGCCCCATCGAGAGACCGGTGCCCGCACCCCCTCCGCGGCCCGAGAGCGTCGAGTCGAGCCCGTTCGGCATCGACTCGACGGTCCGGCGGATGCCGACGAGCTCGATCGCGTCGAGGACCGCGGCCTCGTCGATCGAGGGGTCGAAGACCGTGACGTTCTCGCGCACCGTGCCGGTGAACAGCAGCGAGGTCTGCGACATCACGCCCAGCCGTGCCCGGCGAGCCTCCTCGCCCAAGCCCAGCGGGTCGACGCCGTCGACGGTCACCTGCCCGCTCCAGGGCGTGTGCACGCCGGCGACGAGCGAGACGAGCGTCGACTTGCCGGCCCCGGTCCGACCCACCACCGCCACCAGCTCGCTCGGGGCCACGTCGAGCGAGACGTCGCGGAGCACGGGGTGGCCCTCGAGGTAGCCGTAGGTGGCGTGGCGCACGACGATGCCACGATCCGATGAGGGGTCGGCGGTCTCGGGCTGGCGCTCTGCCTCGAGGTCGAGGACCTCGAACACTCGCTCCACCCCGGCCATCGCCGCCTGCACCGCCTGCCACTCGTCTCCGAGCGCCAGGAGCGGGGCGAAGAACGCCTGGAAGAGCAGCACGAACGCCGTGAGCGTGCCGAGGTTGACCCCGGCCGAGCCGAAGGCGGCACCGGCGCCGATCCACAGGAGCAACGCGATGATCAGCGAGGCGAGCAGGCCCGTCACGGGGGCGAAGAAGGAGTTGTACTTGATCGACTCGTCCTGCGCACGGAGCGTCCGCGTCAGCGCCCGTCGGAAGCGCGTGGTGAAGCCGGCAGCACGGCCGAACGCCCGGATCGTCTCGACGCCGCCGATCGACTCGGCCAGCTCGACGTTCAGCCGCGACACGGCCCGGCGGGTCTCGCGCTCCGCGTCTCGGACCCGCACCTGGAGGAAGCGAGCGATGAGGAACAGGGGAGGGACCGCGACCGCCGCCACGAGCGTGAGCTGGGGGCTGAGCACCAGCATCGCCCCGACGATGGCGACGAGCGGGACGAGCTGACCCACCACCGTGATCACCCCCTCCGTGAAGAGCTCGTCGACGGTCTCGACGTCGGCCGTCGCCCGGCTGATCGCGTCGCCGATCGGCGTGCGGTCGAAGTAGCTCGCCGGAAGTGCGAGGAGGTGGCTGAAGAGGCGCGTGCGGAGCAGCGCGATGACCGCCTGCGACACGCGAGCCGCCAGGTAGGTGTAGCTGAACGTCAGGAGCGCGTCGGCACCGACGGCGAGCACGTACACGAGCGCCGCGACGAAGAGGCCCTGGGTGCGATGTGGGACCAGGTTGTCGTTCACGACCGAGCGGACGACGAAGGGGGGGACGAGCCCGACCAGCGCGTCCAGCACGATGACCGCGCCGACGACGGCGAGCTGTCGTCGCCACGGCCGCACGAGCGAGAGGGTCCTTCGGAGCAGGCCCGGCGCGGACGACGGAGCAGGGTTGCCGCTCACCGACCGCTCCCCGCACCGTGGGTGACCGCGCTCGCCAACCTCGCCTGTGCTCGGTAGATCCGCGCGTAGAGCCCCCCTGCGGCGAGCAGCTCTGCGTGCGTCCCCTGCTCTTCGATGCGCCCGCTCTCGAGGACGACCACCGTGTCGGCGACCGGGAACGCGGCAAGTCGGTGCGAGCACAGCAGGATGGTCGAGCGCTCGGAAGGGCGCTCGGCACGCTGCAGGGTGCTCCGAAACGCCTCGACGATGGCGGCCTCGGTGTGCACGTCGACGGCGGAGAACGGATCATCGAGGACGAGGAGCCGTGGCAGCCCGTTCGCGACGATCGCGCGCGCGAGCGCGATGCGCTGGCGCTGGCCTCCCGAGACGCGCACCCCGAGCTCGCCGATCTCTGTCCCCAGACCGTCCGGCATCCGACGGACGTCGTCGTCGATCGCGGAGATGGCCATGGCGCGCCTCACGCGTGTCGCCGCGTTCGCGTCCTCGTCCGTGCTGCGGAGGGTGACGTTGTCGAGGATGCTCCCCGAGAACAGGCTGGGGTCCTGGGGAACGTAGCCGACGACCCTCGCGCGCTCCAGGTCGCCGAGGTCGCCGATCGCGACACCGTCGACGGCGACCCGACCCTCCTCGGGGGTGAGGACCCCCACCGCGAGCTTGGCCAGGGCGCTCTTCCCCGATCCCACGGGACCCGTGACCGCGACGAGGGAGCCGGCAGGGACCTCGAGGTCGAGGTCGCGAAGTGCCGGCCCCTCAGCGCCGGGGTAGGAGAACGAGACCTCCTCGAACGTCAGGCTCGCGGGACCCGCCGTCCGCTCGCGCGACGCATCCGGAGCTCGGTCCATCCCCGCGACGCGGGTTGCCCGGAACGACGACCAGCGCGGCTCGCCGGCGAGGGAGACAGGCGGCGCGAGGAGGTCCTCGAGACGGCCGTAGGCGGCGGCCGAGGCCTGCACTCGGTTCGCCATCTGGGGGATTCGCGGCGCGCGGCCGATGAACCTGGTGAAGAGCGCAAGGAACGCGACGAGCCCACCGACGCTGAGCGACTCGTTCGCGACCTGGTTGCCCCCGAGCCAGATCACCGCGACGACACCGAGGGAGAGCATCGTGGTGTAGGCGGAGAGGAGGCCTGCGCCGAGGCGGATCGCCGACAGCTCGGATCGGGCCTGCCGGTCCGCCGAGGACCCGACCCGCGCCGCAGCCGCTTCCCGACGGCCCGCGAGGCGCAGCACGAGGTGGCCGCTCAGCTGCTCGTGCAGCAGCGACGTCAGGTCGGCATCGCTCTGCCGAGCGTTCACCGTGCGTGCGGCCACCCGGCGACCTGAGACCTTCGCGACCCACAGGGCGATCGGCACGGGCGCGAGCGCCAGCGCCGCGAGCCCGGGGTCGTAGAGGAACATGGCGACCACGAGCGACACCGAGAACAGCAGGGTGTCCCAGGTCTCGACGATCACCTCGCCCACGCCGATGCCGAGGACCTCGACGTCGCCGACGACCCTGGCCATGACGCCGCCAACGGACATCGTGGAGAAGCGCGCCATCGGCCACGCGAGCACGCCGCGGAAGGCGTCGGATCGTACGTTGGCCTGCAGCCTGGTCCTGGCCACCCCCAGCCACCACCGCTTCCCGACCCGAGGCACCTCGGTCGCCGCGGTGCCCAGGACAAAGAGGACCGCCGCCCATCCGACCGCCGCCGCGGTGGCCGTCCCGTCCTTGTACGCGAGGACGACGTTGATCGCGTTCCCCAGCAGCACCGGTGGGAGCACGATCGCCACGTTCATCAAGACGCCGGCGATCGACCCGATCACGAGGAGCCCATTGACCTGACGGAAGTAGGCGCGCATCGACCACAGGAACGAGCGGCGCCGCGGGGAAGCCACGTGCACGGCGCTCACCGTGTCACGGACGGGCAGGGTCTGCCAGCCTCAGCGGCGGCCCGAGCCGTGGTCCTCCGTGACCGCACGTGGGTCGGCGCGTGCACACTCTGGATCCACGGGGACGATCACGTCACGTGGCTTGGGGACGGCGGAGGCGGAAACGACCTCCTCGGCGATCAGGTGGCTTCGTCACCGCACGAACCAAACCGACCGTCGCCGACCCGCACGTGCCGCTCGGTCGCTCGGTCCGACGACGGGCGCAGCCATCAGGAGCTGCACGTGGGGAGCTTGGGCGTGCAAGAGCCGGTGGTCGGAGTGCGACACCGTCAACGCAACCGCCAGTGGGCTGCAGAAGAGGCGTTCCCTTCTACGTCACCGTGAACGCGGCCGCCGACCTCGCCGTCCCCCCCGCGGTCGTGACGGCGATCGGGCCCGTCGTCGCACCCTTCGGGACCACGGCCACGACCTTGGTGCCCTCGACGCTGAAGACCGAGGGCCTGCCGTTGAACGTGACCCGGCTCGCCCCGGTCAGGGCGCTCCCGGTGATGGTGACGGTTGCGCCCGGCTTCGCAGAAGCAGGGCTGAACCCGGAGATCCTGGGGAGGACCTTGAGGCTGGCACGACTCCACGTCGTCGCGACAGCGGTCGTGATGGCCACCGGTCCGGTGAGCGCGCCGAGCGGCACGATGGCGGTGACCTCCGCGGCGGAGAGGACCTTGAACGTCGCCGGCACGCCATCGATGAAGACCTCGATCGCGTCGCTCAGGTCGCGGCCCACGATGGTGATCGTGCTGCCGACCCTCCCGCTCGCCGTCGTGCGGATGACCCACGGGAAGCCAAGGGTCGGGTAGTAGAGCTCGGCCGACGCGGTGTAGACCCCGTTGCTGGCACCCCCGGCCACCAGGACGGTGCCGTTCGGAAGGGCCTCGGCCACCTGGGTCGCCCGGGGCGTTGCCAGGGGGTCGGAGAGCGACCAGGTGTTCGTCACCGGGTCGTACAGCTCGGCGGAGCTGAGGTCGCCGGTGTTGTTGGCGCCCCCCGCGACGAGGACCTGCCCGCTGGCGAGGAGGGACGCGGACGCCACGTCGCGTGCCACGGCCATCGAGCCCGCAGGACTCCAGGTGTTGCTGGCTGGGTGGTAGATCTCGGCCGACGACAGGTACGTGCCGTTCCAGCCACCGGCCACGAGCACGTTGCCGTTGGTCAGACGTGTGGCGGTGGCGAACTGGCGGGGTGATGCCATCGTCCCTGCCGCGCTCCAGGTGTTGGTCGCCGGGTGGTAGAGCTCGGCCGACGACAGGGGCGTGCCGTTCCAGCCTCCGGCCACGAGCACGTTGCCGCTCTTGAGGAGGGTCGCGACGGCACCCGTCCGTGCGGCGCGGAGGCTCGCGGCGGACGACCAGGTGTTGGTCGCCGGGCTGTACAGCTCGGCCGAGGCGAGCGCCGAGGAGTGCGACACGCCGGTCGCGACCAGCACGTTCCCGTTGACGAGCCGCACCGCGACGGCCTCTGTTCGGGCGTGTGCGAGGGACCCGGCCGACGACCACCTGTTGACCGCGGGGTCGAAGAGCTCCGCCGAGGACAGCTCGTGGCCGTTGTTGTCGTCGCCGCCGACCACCAGCACCTTCCCTGACGCGAGAAGGGTGGCGGTCGCGCGGGTCCTGGCGACCGGCATCGGGGCCGCCGCGCTCCAGGTGGCTTTGGCCGGGTCGTACAGCGCCGCGCTCGATAGAAGGAACGGGCCCTCACCTCCGGCGACGAGGATCTTGCCGCCTCGGAGCGCCGTTGCCGCGGGGTTCCCGCTCGCGACCGGCATCGGCGGCGCGGCGATCCAGCGGCTGGGCGTGTAGAGCTCGGACGTCTGCACGGGGTCGTTCACGTCCTCCCCGCCCGCGACGAGCACAGCTCCGTCCGGCAGCAGCGTGGCGGTGTGCGCCGCGCGCGCGTACGTCATCGAGCCGGCCGAGCTCCACGTGTTGGCCGAGGGGTCGTACAGCTCCGCGCTCGCGAGCGCGGGTTGGTACATGCCCCACGAGCCTCCGGTCACGAGGACCTGGCCGTTGCCGAGCAGCGTGGCGGTCTGCAGGCTCCGTGGCATGGACATGGACGCGGCGGGCGACCACGAGTTGGTGGACGGGTTGTAGAGCTCGGCCGAGGCGAGCGGGACGTCTCCGTACCCAGTGCCACCTGTCACGAGCACCTCGCCGTCCTTGAGGAGCGTCGCCGTCGGCTGATAGCGAGCGGTGGACATCTGACCCGCCGGCGACCACGCGTTCGTCCTCGGGTCGTACAGCTCGGCCGAGGCGAGCACGTTGGTGTTGGGGTCAACGCCGCCGGTGACCAAGACCTTGCCGTTGCGAAGCAGGACCGCCGCGGCCAAGAAGCGGCCCGTGATCATGGGTGCCGCCCGCGACCACGCGTTGGCCGCCGGGTCGTAGAGGTCCGCGTCGGCGAGCGCGCCGTAGCTGTGCGCCGTCGGTGGACCGCTGCCCCCGGCGACCAGGACCTTGCCGGACGGCAGGAGCGTGGCCGTCGCGGCGGCGCGAGCCACCACCATGGAGCCGGCGGACGACCACGAGTTCGTGCTCGGGTGGTAGAGCTCGGCCGACGACAGCGGCCGGGCGGTGACCTGGCCCCCCGCGACGAGCACCTCGCCGTTCGCGAGCAACGTGGCGGTGTCCCACGCTCGAGCCGTCGACATGGAGGCGGCCGGCGACCACGTCCCCGTGGTCGGGTTGTACAGCTCGGCGGAGGTCAGGGCGCCAGGGGGGAAGGGTGAGCGCCCACCCGCGAGGAGGACCTCGCCGCTCTCGAGCAGCGTTGCCGTGGGGCCGGACCGGGGTGCGTGGAAGCCTCCGGTGGTGGACCATCCCAGGCTGGCGGCCGCGGCGGGCGTGGCGAGGGCCGCCAGGTACGTGGCGAGCAGCGCGCCACCCACCCCCGCCCGAAGCCAAGTGCGAGCCATGCGTCGGCGTTCGGATCTGCGCATCACTCCTCCTCGCCTACGGCGTGACCGTGTAGCGGTACGGGATGGCTGCGATCTCGGAGGGGAAGACCGGGGCCGCGGCCAGCGTGCCAGCGAACGTCGCCCCGGCGATCCCGTCGATGAAGAGCGTCCCCGAGAGGGTGTCGCCGATCTGGGACGCGGTCGGCTGGATCGTCACGGGGATCGTGATGGACCCGCCCGGGTCGATGACCGGCGGGAGGAACCCTGCGGCCGCCCCGCCGGTGGTGAACGCCTCGACGAGGTCACCGGTGGGCGACGAGACGGTCGGATCGAACCCGAGGGTGGTCGCCGTGGCGGTCGTGGTCTCAGGTTGGTCCGGCGCAGGACCGGTCCCAAAGGGCCCGAGCTGCGCAGGGGCATCGTTCCACGGACCCGGCGTGACCGACGTCCCGGGCGTGTAGGCGATCGACGAGGTCGTCCCCGGTCCGGTCGCGGTGACCCCCGGCCCGCCGGTCTGCGGCGAGACGTCGGGGTCACCCGGCGCGAACGAGTAGTCGAACGTCACCGGGACCGACGCGGTCACCGTGAGGCTGATCGAGGAGGTCTCGGTGGGCACGAAGAACACGTTGAGCGCGCCCCGGATCGGCTGGGTCGCCGGCTGCCCGATGAAGTCGGGGAGCGAGATCGTCTGGGAGACGTCCAGCCGTGCGTCCGTCGAGACGAGCATCGGGGCGACCCCGGAGTTCCTGACGGTGACGTCGAACGTGGCGCCCGACGTCTTCGAGACGTCGGTGCTCGCGCTGTCGGGCAGGGGTGCTAAGACCGAGACGAGGTTGAACCGGATGGCCCCGGTGAACGACACGGACGTCGCCACCCCCGTCAGCGGCTGGACCCAGTCCAGCACCAAAAGGTACCGACCGGGCTGTGGGCTCGCCTTGTAGAGCTGGACGGATGGGCGCACCTCGGGGTTGTCCGAGCTGTCGAGGGTGTAGTTGGAGTCGAACGCCACGACCTCTCCGTTGGGGTCCACCAGGTACGCGTCGAGCTCGTCGCCGGGGAGGAGCCCCGCCGGCGGGTTCGCCGCGAGCGCGATGCTGGCGTCGAGGTCGGACTCGCCCGCGGGC
>Ga0318566_10000231_pt1 | contig 12899 bp, 16 predicted proteins | sample GRESIP066b5f22_FD_203492 | JGI IMG/M metagenome (GOLD analysis project Ga0318566, IMG submission 203492) | Tropical soil microbial communities from Luquillo Experimental Forest, Puerto Rico - GRE.SIPMG.066b5f22 | ecosystem: Environmental > Terrestrial > Soil > Tropical forest > Bulk soil... | reverse complement strand
CTCGCACCACTACGCCGCCAGTTTATGTTGTGGTTGAGGTTGACGAGATAACCGATGCCAATGGCTTTGAGGCTCTACGCCAAACGGCCGACGCTACCGTCGTGGAAGTCCAATCTGAGGACGGTCGCTATTTCGCGCGTACAGAAAATGTAACCGCTCTTGATGGAAGCGCGCCGAAGTTTTTCGCTTTGATTGCTTTCGATAGTATGACGAAGGCAAAAAACTTTAGTGATAGTATGAAAAATACTACCGCGCTGCGCACAAGAGTAGCGAAGTCAAGGTCATTCATCGTCGAGGGTACAATGCGCTAATCAATGTCTGCTTTCGGAAAGCGGACATTGAGCGGACGTGACGCGATGTCCGCTTATGACCCAAACCGGACGTGGCAGTGGCTCGCTCGGGTGTAACCGGCGGCACAATTCTCAGTCCAAAAATGTGATACTTTGTTTTCCGCCCGATGTAGTCCGAGTAAAAGCCATGAGGCGACGGGAATTCATTCCAGTTTTCGGCAGCGCCGCTGCGGCGTGTGGCCGCTCACTACTCGGGCACACCAACCCGTAAAGCCACTCATTGGTTTTCTCAACAGCGCGTCACCCAGCGCGTACGCGCCAATGGTCGCGGCGTTTCAAGATGAGCTGAATCAAACGGGCTTTGTGGATGGTCGCGATGTAGCCATCGAATACCATTGGGCAGAAGGCGATTATGATTTGCTACCATGGTTCGCAGCCCCAGGAAGGTTCGCACAATAACCAGCCCAGCGAGAAGGCCGAGGCTAGTGAAAGTAAGCTCGATCGCTATAGTTTTTACTATGTCGGCCGCAACCAACGCTTCGAGGCCGAGCAGCAACGATCGACCGATGCGTATTTTATATTGATCGTAATGCCGCTCCACATTTCGTTGATGGTCAGGTGGCTTACGTTGGTTCGAAGGTATTTTACATCGGTGCTCTTCTTTTGGTCTGCGTATTGAAGCTGCTTTCGCAGTGAAAATGTTTCGTTCGCGACTGGCACATACTATAACAAGCCTGAATGGTCGTGCCGTCGGAACAAATGCTGGCTCCCGTTCGCCCACCCCCACGGACCTTTATTGAGGATAAGCTGTGCATAGGTGCGTAGATCGCACGACATTTATCTTTATCGCCAAAGGTGACCGCTGAGGTTGGAGTAGACTAGACGCGGTGCTTTATGCGCGGCGCCAGTCGAAGCGAGATAAAGCCCTCGCGGGTCACACAGGGAGATCAACATGGTACAAATTTTGATAAACCTCATTGCAGGAGCGCTTGGTGGACTTGGCGCAGGTAAGGCGTCGCCTAACTTTGATCTCGGTACGATCGGCAACATTATTTCCGGCTTAGTCGGAGGCGGGTTGCTCGGCCAGATCGTTACGTTAGCGCTGCCATCGGTCGTGGCCGCAGCGGAGACAGGCCATCTGAGCGTTGGCGGCGTTGTCTCACAGCTAATCGCCGGTGGGGCCGGCGGGGCCATACTCACGGCGATCATTGGTGCAATCAAGAACAAGGTTGCGGCCTAATCCCCCACCATTTGCTGACCTGGATCAAAAGCGCCATGTTCGCCAATGTCCGCTTTTGGGGGTAAGGCGGACATTGTCTCAGCTCACGTCCATGTCCACTTTTGACCCAAAGCGGACGTCAACTCGCCGGTTCTGTTGCGGTGCGAAGATCGTATTAAACTTACAACACGGTGGTTCTTCTAGATCTTTTCGAAGGAGCCAAGCGTCTGCCGGCTTGTTCATTTCGATCCGAAGTACACATCAACGTTCATTCCGGCGATCAGCGGGCTGGGTTCGTTCAAATCCACCATCACTTCGTTAATGCTGAAATCAGTGAGATTGCGCGATCCGGGTGAAGCAAGCCGCGCAGGTTGGACCAGCGGCGCAATGACGGTCACTTTGCCGGCGAAGGTCTGGCCCGGAAAAGCTTCGGCGCGGACTATCACCGCCTCGCCGACCTTGATCTTGCCGGTATTGTGCTCGTCGAGCTCGGCGCGCACCCGCAATTGCGACAGATCGCCCAAGAGCAACAGTGGTTGCGGCAATGATGGCGCAGCCACTTCACCGGCTTTCACATCGACTTTTAGCACCGTGCCCGCGACGGGCGCACGAATTGTCAATTTTTCGAGCTCCGCGAGCGCGACCCGAAGTTCGGTCCTGGCAACATTTAGTTGACCTTCGAGTTGTGTCGGCAACGGCGTTCCGGATTGTCCCTCGACCTTGCGAAGCTGTGAACGCTCCCGTTCTAGATTGTCCTGCGCGCGCATCCATGCGGTGCGCGCGGTGGTAACAGTCGCGTCAGAACCGTTGCCGCTTCGCTTGGCGTGGACGGCTTTGTCGAACGTGTTACGTGCGTCCACCACTGCGGCTTCGGCATCGGCCACGGCGTCCTCGGCATCGCGGCGGTTGGCTGCTTTCCCGGCGGACTTTTCGTTGCGCGCCTTTGCGCGCATAGCGACTTGGGCTTGCGCCGATGCTACGCGCCCCCTGGTGTCTTCGTCGTCGAGCCGAAGGAGCGGTTCATCGGTCGCCACTTTGTCGTTGATTTTGACCAGGACCTCGCTGACGCGGCCGACGATCGACGCCGCGATCTTGATTTGTCCCGACCTTGGCTCGACGACACCCGGCGCAACGGCCGCCCACACCTGACCCGCTTCCTTACCGTCGACTCGGCTTTGCGCTTTGACTGGCAGCTGCATGGCCCAGATCAGGATCAGGATGGCGCACCAATAAAGTGCGGCCGATAAGTCCCGCTTTGTCGTCACGATCATTGTCCTTTCCGGCAGAGTCATAGCTGTGCGGATGTGCCACCATTGCCGGTTCCGCGAACAATGCGCCCATCCTCGATGTGAATGATGCGGTCGGCAAAAGGCAAAATCCGGGGATCATGCGTAACCACGAGCACGCCGCGCGTCCCCTGCCTCGCAATGTTGGCCAGGATCGACATCACAGCATACCCGTTCTCGCTGTCGAGTGCGGCAGTCGGCTCGTCGGCCAGAATTGCCGCCGCGTCGCCGATGATTGCGCGGGCGATTGCGACACGCTGCTGCTCGCCGCTCGACAGTTGGAGCGGATAGGAACGGGTCTTGTGCGAGAGCCCGACGGTCGCCAGCGCCTCTTTCGCCCGCTCGATAACGCGCCGCGAATAATCGCCACGCACATCCAGAGCAAGGCGAACGTTATCCATCGCGGTCAGCGTCGGAAACAGATGATAGGACTGAAAGACAAACCCGATATGGTCGCGCCGCAACGCCGCCAATTGTTCCGGCGCGAGCCCCGCGGTGGCACGGCCACAGACGCGGACGGACCCCATATTTGGCGAAAGCATGCAGCCAAGCACGGACAACAGCGTTGTCTTGCCGCTGCCGGAAGGTCCCATCAGCAGCACAAGCTCTCCACCGTTGAGCGATAGGCTCACACCCCGCAGTGCCCGCACCCTTCCGGCACCCTGGCCAAGAAATTTCACGACGTCGGTCGCTTCCACCACTGGATCGCTCATCGGGTGAACACCACTGCAGGATCCGTGCGCACGATGTGGACGATGGCTGCGATCGCCGAAACCACGCACATCGCCACGGTCAACAAGAACAGGCTTATCATCAGGCCAGCAGGAATAAGCACGGGGAGAGCGGTATCTGCTGTGGTTTTGACGACGACCTTGCCGATTGCGGCAGCTACGCTAAAGCCAATGGCTGCGCTCATGAGCGCCTGGATAATAATGACAGCGTAGATGTACTGGCTGGATGAGCCGATCGCGCGCAGCGTCGCGAATTCGTTGGAGAATTCCTTGGTGCTGGCATAGAGCGTCTGGGCGACAATGACGATGCCGACGATCATGCCGAGGAGGGCGCCGGCGAATAGCGCCGCGCCGGCGCCGGTTCCAAACAGCCAGAACGAGCGGCTGCGGCTGCGAAACGCATCCGGCGTCAAAGCTTCGGCTTTGGCAAGCGTTTGGTTCAGATGCGTTCGCACGCTTTCGGCATTCGCTCCGGTTTGCAAACGCACCAGCAGATAAGTGGCTTTGTTTGAGGAGATGGCGGCATAGCTCCGTGCCCGATCAAGCGGCGTGAAGACATAGGGGGTGGTCGTGAATGAGCGAATTCCCTGAGTTACCAAGCGGATCTTCGCCTTCAGGTCCCTGATCTCGACGGTGTCGCCGAGCCCGCTGGTCCCAAGCCGCTCAAAGTAGGACCGATCGACCGCTATAGCGTCAGGAATCGCCAGATCGTACAAATCGCCGTCGACGATGTTCCAGGGCTGCAGGCCGAGCTCATTGCGATCCGAACCGATCAGCAGCACCGGCGTCGTCCCGCCGCTCGGAATGTTCCACTGCGCAAAGCTCACCAGCACGGGCACCGCTTCGGCTACGCCAGGGACCGACAGCGCGCGAAACCGTTCGCGCTCGTCGAGTAGCGCCGGATCCTCGAAGCATTTGGTGCCGCGCGGCATGATCCACAGATCGGCCGGCGCGTGGTCGATCATGGTTGTAACCATAGTGCGGAAACTGACAAACAGCCCCATTTGCACGGTCACCAGCACCATTGAAAAGACGATTCCGGCGATGGTGGCGGCAAGGCGCAGCCGGTCGTGAAAAAGATTGCGGGCGGCGAGCTTGAAAAACAGCGGCGCGATCTTGCGACCGGTCAAGAGCGATACGGCAAATGCGGCCCCACGCCACAGATAAATGAGCGTCCTCGCGGTGAATTCGCGAAGGCGGCATAGGCCGTCGCGCAGTCCCTGGCGCGAAACCGAGATGAATTCTACCCGCGTCATACCGTCTCCCGAACTGCCGGCGCGGATCCCCAAATACGATAGGTTTTGGGCGGCAATTAGGGTCGCAAACAGCCCCCATAACGGGCCGCCGCAGGCTCATTAAATTCTGCGCAACCGCTTAGACGGCTCTTCAATGAAGCTAGGCGGACTCCCGGCAGAGCAGCCAACTAAGTTTGATCTGTACACAATGATCGAACAGGCCAGCCGAGTTGTTAACGACACTCAGCGGACGCCCCAACGCACGTCGATCCGAATGTGCGCAGCAGATCGACGTCGCTGGTGAGCTCATCGGTTTGCAACCCGACGTGCTGCTGGCAACTTCGACGCCGGTAACTTCCGCGCTTGCCCGAGAGACGCAAACCATCCCGATCGTATTCGCGCTTGTCAACGACCCGATCAGCTCACGCTTCGTCGCGAGCCTGTCCCATCCTGGCGGCAACCTTACTGGGTTCACCGTTTTTGAGGCGTCAATAACAAGCAAGATGCTTGAATTGCTCAGAGAGATCGCGCCGGGCATCAAACGCGTCGCCATGATGTTTAATCCCGACACCGCGCTTCGTGAACTCGTTAATGCCCGTGTTCGAGACCGCCGCCAAGTCATTCAACATTGCGCCGATCGCAGAGCCGGTTCACAGCGACGCCGATATTGAAACAGTCATTAACTCGCTTGCCCGCGAACCCGCCGGCGCCCTCCTTGTCGCATCAGACACTTTCAACGCTAACCACCGCACGACGATCATATCGTTGGCGTGGCCAAGGCACTCGGCATCACGGTGCCACAAACGCTGCGCGTGGCCGCTGACGAGGTGATCCAATAGGGTGATTTTGCTGCGTCGCATAATGTCCGCTTTTGGCACAAAGCGGACATCACGACCCGCTCAACCAACGTCTGTAAAGCGGACATTGTCTGGAGGTGCCCCCTACCACTTCCCCAACCACCCGACGATCAGCGTCGCCAGCCGCTCCGGCGCCTCCTCCGAGATCCAGTGCGACACGCCGTCGAGCACCTCGAACCAGTACGGCGCCGTCACGAACCGCTCGGCCGCCCGCGCCGCACCGGTCCGATGAACTCATCCCCCGTGCTCCACACATACATCGTGGGCACGGTGGCCTAGCAGCAATTTGCTGATCGTGCTGGCTCTCGTCAGTCATGGCCAGCGCGAGCTTCATCAGACCAGACTTGGCCCCGGCTTCTGCAGGGGCCTTTTGTTATCGGCTGCCACTCCGGTCTTGTGAAACCGGCTGCCTTGCAGCGACGGCTCCCGGGCCGTTCGGACCGCGCACGATAGTGTCTCTTTGAGGCCAATGTCTGCTTTTGGCACATAGCGGACATCCCGACACGTTCAACCAATGTCCGCTTTCGGGGGGTAAAGCGGACATTGCTTCAAGTTGCCCGAATGTCCGCTTTTGACCCAAAGCGGACGTTAACCGTTGAGTCCGAGTCGATGCCGAGAGCGCATCGCCCGCGTGTGACGTTGGTCACTGCACCCAGCGATTCACCCTGTACTCTGTCGCCAATCCACCCTCATCGGCCCCGAAGGGCCAACGACCATGTTCAAGATTATTGTGTTGAGTTGCATGCTGGCGGCTGTCGCCGTCACGCTCAAGATCAGGCTCGAAACGCCACAGGGGCCGGAGCCCCTGGCTCGGGCGATTGTGACCACGCATCTGCAACAGCTCCGGGGCGAGATGGCGCTGCCCTAAGCGCGGCGGATTGCGGCAGGATCGGCGCTTGCGGGTCCGAAAGCGGAAATTCGCAGCGCTGCAATCAGACAATATCCCAGTCGCCGTCGCGTGAGCAGACACTCCAGTAGTTGCACTTTCGACACGCAAGAATTTCGTCAAGCTAAGGCCTCATTTCCGCAGCTTGGAAGGCTCAAGAAAGACGGAAACCCCACGTCTGCTGCAGGGGAATTGCAGGGGGACCGTAATGCCAAGATTGTTCGTTGGTGCTGTTTACTGCTGCGGCCATTGGTCTAACTACAAACCAAGTCGCTTCACGGGCTGACTTGGCGAGAAGAGTGGCTTCCTCCAGCTTCTTGAGACGCTCCAGCCGCGGAACCCGATCATGTTCAATCCACTGATCATTGGTCTTATCGTCTTCGCAGTAATCTTGGCGGGAGCATTCGCCGGTTGGGTGCTCAGACACCGGCTGCCAGAGCATCAGCTCTGTGATGAGACAAAGAGCACGGTGACGATATCAATGGCGGTCGTTGCGACCTTTTCGGCGCTCGTGCTTGGGCTCCTGATTTCAAATGCCAACACTTCATTCAGCGCACTAGGGGGCGAGGTGACCACTCTGTCGGCGCAAATCCTTCGGCTTGACCAGCTATTGCGTAGATACGGGCCCGACGCAGGATTAGCACGGGAGACCTTGCGACAATACGCTGAACTCAAGACCGCCGATCTGTTTCCCGACAATCCAGCAGATGTGCGCCTCTCTGATCCGGAGACATACCACCTCCTCCAGCAGTTCGAGGACTCGATACTTGCGTTGAAACCTGCAACCGCACGCGATAAATGGTGGCTGGATCAAGCTATGACGCTTGCCGGCAAGATCGGTGATACGCGCTGGCTGTTGACTCAGCAGGTCGGACAGGGAACTCCAAAGGCCTTTGTCGCTCTTCTAGTTTTTTGGTTGACCTTACTGTTCGCTAGTTTTGGTCTGTTCGCCCCCCGCAACCTTACATCGGCGGTCACTCTGACACTCTGCGCCGTAGCTGTAGCCGGCGCGATCGGAATGATCCTCGAATTGGAGCAGGGTTTCGGAGGACTGGTTCATATTTCCCCCCAGCCAATGCGTGAAGCCGTCAATATATTGCGAACAGAACTCGTAGCCGAGGCTTACCAATAAGGCCTGATCTCTCTACCAGGCGCAGTTTGCTATTGTTTTTCTAAAACACTCGCGCGACTGTGAGCGCATGGTGGGGAGTACAAAAATTCATGCATCGCTGAGGATAAATCGTATCAATGGCGCATTCGAAGATTTTTCGATTTCGTTTCAGACGAAGATTTTGGGTCGATTGCCCCTAGCGGCCGGCGGGGGTTATCATTCACCAGGCGAAGTCAGTGTCGAAGCCACTAGCGGTCGTTGTGCCGGGAAGCCAATGCCCGCGTTGCCGCGCCGGGAGTGATGGCTGAAATACCCTCAACGCACTATGTCAAAAGCGATGACGTCCATATCGCCTATCAGGTGATCGGCGAAGGCTCGTTCGATCTCCTGTTCGTCCCAGGTTTCGTATCAAACGTAGATACGATATGGCAGTCACCAGAACAAAGCGCATTTTTTCGACGCCTCGCATCATTTTCCCGCTTAATTCTTTTCGACAAGCGCGGGACCGGAATGTCCGATCGTAGTTCTCAGATATTCACACTCGAGCAGCGAATGCACGATGTGCAAGCCATTCTGGACGCCGTCGGCTCCAAGCAGGCGGCCTTATTCGGCATTTCCGAAGGCGGCCCGATGTCCCTGCTTTACACCACCACTTATCCGGAACGCACTTCCGCACTCGTGTTGTATGGATCCTATGCCAAACGTTCCTGGGCTCCCGATTACCCATACGGTTGGAAGGACGAGCAATGGCAAGCCGTGCTCGATGACATCGAGCAGCATTGGGGATCGCCGCAATCGCTGAGCATTGCAATGCGCGCGCCGAGCCTTGCCGGTGACCGACATGCTGCCGAGCGCATTGCGTCTTATTACCGCGCGGCGGCAAGCCCGGGCGCAGCAGGTGCGATCCTGAGGATGAACCGCGAAATCGATGTACGGAATGTTTTGCCCGCCATCCGCGTACCAACTCTCATTCTGCATCGTACCGCGGAGCGCGTGATCGATGTGGGGCATGCTCGCTACATGGCACAGCATATCCCTGATGCGAAGCTGGTTGAGCTTGCGGGCGAAGACCATCAACCGTGGTTAGGCGATCGTGACGCAGTTCTAAACGAGGTCGAGGAATTCCTGACAGGCAAGCATCAAGTGCTAGAGCCGGAGCGGGTGCTCGCCACCGTATTGTTTACCGACATCGTAGGCTCAACCGAACGTGCCGCCGCACTTGGCGACCGCCCTTGGCGCGAATTGCTTGAAGCATTTTACGCCAAGGTTCGTGAGGTTCTTAAACAATACCGTGGACGTGAGATAAACACGTCGGGTGACGGCTTCCTCGCCACTTTTGACGGACCGGCCCGAGCGATCCGTTGTGCAGGTGCAATTAGAGACACGCTGCGCGCACTTACGCTTGAAGTGCGCTGCGGGCTGCATACCGGGGAATGCGAGATCGTCGGTAACGATCTCGCCGGGATCGCGGTTCATACCGGCGCACGCGTTGCCGGCCTGGCAGGCCCGGGTGAAGTCCTAGTTTCGCAAACGGTGCGCGATTTGGTGGCCGGTTCGGGCCTATGTTTTGAGGACCGCGGAGTCCACCCACTTAAAGGCGTCCCGAACGAGTGGCGTCTATATCGAGTGGTACTAAACTAAATCGGCGCAGTGAAGACCGCTTTGGGTTAGAAGCGGACATTCCGTGAGGTCTAGACTATGTCCGCTTTACCCCCAAAAGCAGACATTCATTGAGCGTATCGGGATGTCCGCTTTGTGCCAAAAGCGGACATGGGACGAAGTTAGATTGTCAGCTATTCGATCACCTCATCGGTGGCGGCGAGCCACGCCTGCGGCACGGTCAGGCCAAGTGCCTTTGCAGTTTTAAGGTTGATCACCGTTTCGTACTTGGTTGGCGCCTGCACTGGCAGGTCGGCCGGTTTCTCGCCCTTGAGGATGCGATCGACGTATCCGGCCGCCTTCCGGTACAGGGCGCTGAAATCGGGCCCATAGGAAACCAAGCCGCCGGCGGCGACGAAGGAGCGTTCGAAATAGACCGCAGGGAGCTTATGCCGTGCAGCAAGCGCAATAATTAGATCGCGATTAACGAACGCAGGCCCGCTCGCGGTCACAATCAGACCGCCATTCGGGGATTGCGCGAACGCCGTGACGACGCGCTCGATCTCGCCGGCGTTAGGCATGTTGACCGGGGTCACCTCCACCTTGAGCGACGGCGCCATAGCCTGGATGACGCCAAACGAGGCCATCCCAGTGGGACTGCCCGCATCGCGAATGACCGCAGCCCGCGCCACACCTGGCGCGATCTGTTTGAGCAGCTCCACCCATTTCCCGCTCATGCTGTATTCGAAAGTCATGAAGCCGGTGACGTTGCCACCCGGTCGCGCCAGACTGTCGACGAAGCCGGCGCCAACTGGATCGCCGGTGATTGGGAAAACGATTGGCACCGTGCGTGTCGCCTGCAGCAACGGCCCCACGGTTGAGGCACCATGGGCAAGGATGACGTCGGGCGCGAGCGCCACCAATTCTGCCGCCTGTTTGCGAATCTCGGCGTGATTGGCCGTAGCCCAGTGGATGTCCATCCGCATGTTGCGGCCATCGACCCAGCCCAGCTCTTGCAACGTCTGTCTAAACGCGGTCAGCCAGGGCTGATACTCCGGATCGTCCTTGGCTATGGGCAGGAGAACACCGATGAGCCGCATACCCACGCCCGGCTGGCCCCGCGCTCTGGCCGACCATGCTGTCACCGCGCCGCCGAGAAGTGTGATGAACTCACGCCGCCTCACTCGAGCACCTGGTCGGCCAGTTGCAAAAAGGGTTCGGGTACCGAGAGACCGAGAGCTTTAGCCCTTCTGAGATTGAAGACGAGCTCGAACTTGTCGGGCGATTGCGCTGGCAAATTGCCGGGTAATTCACCTTTGAGAATGCGATCAACATATGAGCTTGAACGCCGGAAAATATCGGCAGTATCAGGCCCGTAGGACATCAGACCTCCGTCAACAGCAAATTGCCTGTATGGAGCTAGGAGTAGAGCGCGATGTTGTTCCGCCGATTTCAAAATCAATTCGCGCATAGAAACGATGTAAGGATCCGCTGCAACGATCAAACCACGCCCGTCGCGAGCTACCTCGGCGACAGCCTGCTCGACTTCAGCTTCACTCCGCACGGGCGCTGCGTCTACCGCGATTCTAGATTGCTGCGGCAATGCTTTGAATGAGCGAAGGTAAGAATCATAATAGGCAGCGGTATTGGGGTTATACATCAACGCGACCCGCGACAAATCGGGTTTAACGTCACTGAGCAGATTGATCCATTTGCCGACTATTTCAGGCTCGATGAATGAGAATCCTGTGACGTTCCCGCCTGGGTGCGCAAGATTTGGAATGAACCCTTGACCGACTGGATCATTCACGACAACGAAAACAATCGGGATTGTCTTTGTCGCCGATCGAAGCAGAGCTACGATGGGACTGGAATTTGCCAAGATAACGTCTGGCGCGAGCGGGATCAGTTCCGCGATATGTTTTTTGATAGCCTCTGGATCAGTGCCCGCGTACCGATACTCGATGTGAACGTTCCGCCCATCGATCCAACCCGCATCACGCATACCCAACTGAAATGCCCTGACACGAGATTTCGTTTCGGGATCATTTTCCGGGACCCCAAGCAGTACCCCAACGCGTCGCAATTGTCCTGGCTGCTGCGCCCCTGCCGCAAGCGGCCACGCCGCCGCCCCGCCGAGTAACGTGATGAACTCGCGCCGCTTCATCGCCTCACCCAAGGCTCAGGACAAGGCATCGTAGCGGGTCAAACCGGCGGGCTGGAAGTGGTCAAAACAGCGCTCAGGAATGTCGCTTTGGGCCATAAGCGGACATCGACGCGAGTTGAAGGAATGTCCGCTTTACCTCCAAAAGACCCGCGACATAACTTCTTCCCAATCTGCTGCCGGTCGGATGCTGTCGTAATTCTTGATGAATCATCGGAGTATTTTGTTTCGGTAACTCTGTTGTTGAGAAAATCCCATATGCAATATCCACCGTGGCGACGACACGATAGGCCGTGCTTATCTTCAATCCTTATCAATTCCTCCGGGTTGCTGAAATATCCCAAACTGAAAGATAGTATGCACTACTTATTGGTGGTTGTTCTGCCTCATTGACGGATTGCCAGTTTGCGCCAGTGCGACCACAGCCAAACTACCCGATGCAGTCATCATCTGATCGTAGACCAGGATTGTAAGCCCGCCGTAAAAGAGCATCACAAACGGAACAACCACAACAATGAAGGTCACGAAAGACTGTATATTTTTGACCTCGTTTGGGCCAATCTTTTCGAAAATGTGCCAAACAACCCAGACCGTTACGACCGTCAGAAACAGCAGCACGAAACCGAAAAGGATTAGTTCGGAAACGACTTCAAAAACGAACCCGATCATTCATAAATGAAAGCGGATCGCAAAATCTCGCTGTTTGATCCAAATCAAATTGCCTTACAGGGAAACGGACCGGGGCGGCGGGAAGCGGCGGGGCGAGGTCATTCTGCCAGGGCCTTGCCAAAGGCAGGCAGGGCCTAGTGGCGCCTACTTGCTTGCTCTCCCCATTCCCACTTGCCGGTCCGCTCGTTGTAGTTGGCAAAACCGCGCTTGATCATATCGCCGCGCCACTGATTGCGCGTCACGATGAAGGCAGTGAGACAGCCGCAGCCGAAGCAAAGCGCGCCGAACGCCACCACAATGATGATCTGCAACCCCAACTGGCTCATGATCCGAGTTTAGGGCTTTTTCAACAGCCCTGACAGCTTGGCGAAATTGGCCGCAATCCGCCGCGCCTTGGCCGGATGTACGCCGGGCGCGGCCATACCACTCCATCAAGCGAGATGATGTTGTGGATCAACAAAACCAATTTGATCCAGATCAAGTCTTATTTGGAGCGAGAAGCACAATCTTCATTTTCTGATTGGAGCCGAGGGATGAAAAAGCGGCAAACATCGCAACGTTGAGGAGAACCGAGGGCAACGCGGCAAAAAGCCTTTAGTCTTGGACTATCGCTCGAAACGCGCGCTGCGAAGCTCTGACAAAAGAACAGTCTGAACTAAAAAGGGGCCCTGCCCAAAACCGTTCTGAAGGATTTCAAGGACAGGGCCGTATCTACAAGGCGACACACTCCGCGTTCTTCGGCGCGGCGCGACCAAATAAATACCACGCCATGCTTATTTTTGGTTCCTCCGACATGTTTCCCACTGCTTTTCCACCGGTTCTCCACAGCCTGTATGTGTGTGCCAACGTACG
>Ga0318566_10000228_pt1 | contig 12909 bp, 14 predicted proteins | sample GRESIP066b5f22_FD_203492 | JGI IMG/M metagenome (GOLD analysis project Ga0318566, IMG submission 203492) | Tropical soil microbial communities from Luquillo Experimental Forest, Puerto Rico - GRE.SIPMG.066b5f22 | ecosystem: Environmental > Terrestrial > Soil > Tropical forest > Bulk soil... | reverse complement strand
AGATGGGCCGGCTGGCGGTGTCCGGCGGCGCACCAACCGGGCCGGCGGGGTGGAAGGCGGCATGAGCACCGGCGAGCCGCTGCGGGTGCGGGTGGCGATGAAGCCGATCTCCACCGTGCCGCGGGCGCTGGACACCGTGGACGTGAGCACCGGCGAGCCGGCCAAGGCGATCAACCAGCGCAGCGACGTAACCGCCGTGCCCGCCGCCGGGGTGGTCGCCGAGGCCATGGTCGCGCTGGTGCTGGCCGACGCGGCCAGCGAGAAGTTCGGCGGCGACTCGGTCGCGGAGGTGCGCCGCAACCTGGCCGGCTACCTCGCCTCGCTGGTGATCGCATGAGCCGGCCGGCCGCGGTCCTGATCGGCCCGCCCGGGGCGGGCAAGACCACCGTCGGCCTGCTCGCCGCGGCGCTGCTCGGCGCCGGGTTCGTGGACACCGACGACGTCGTCGAGGAGGCCGCGGGCAAGCCGGTCAGCGACATCTTCATCACCGACGGCGAGCCCGCATTCCGGGAACTGGAACGCGCCGCGGTGGCCAGCAGCCTGACCGGCCACAGCGGAGTGCTGGCCCTCGGCGGGGGGGCGGTGCTGGATCCGGCCACCCAGGATCTGCTGGCCGGCCAGCGGGTGGTGTACCTGGCGACCGGCTTTGCCGCCGCCGCGCACCGGACCGGGCTGGACGCGCCGCGGCCGCTGCTCATCGGCAACCCGCGCACCCGGCTGCGCGAGCTGCTGGCCGAGCGGCTGCCGGTGTACGAAGGGCTGGCCTGGGCAACGGTGACCACCGACGACCGCGACCCGCAGGAGATCGCCGATGAGGTCGCCGAGATTGTCAGCGCCGCGATCGCGGCCGAATCCGGGGAGGGCGCCGGCACGCCGCCGGCCGGGCCTGGCACCGGGCTGCCGGAGCCGCCGCCGTGACCCTGACCCGGATCGAGGTGGGCGGCGAGGCGCCCTACCCGGTCATCATCGGCACCGGCGTGCTCGCCGAACTGCCGCAGCTGGTCGGCCCGGCCGCGGGCACGGTCGCGGTCATCTACCCGGCGGGGCGGGGTGAGGTGGCCCGGCCGGTCTGCGGCGTGCTCAGCGGGGCCGGCTACCAGGTGTGCAGCGAGGAGGTGCCGCCGGGCGAGGCGGCCAAGACGGTCGCGGTGGCGGAGCGCATCTGGTCCGCGCTGGCCAGCCACCGGCTGACCCGCAGCGACGTCATCGTCGGCGTCGGCGGCGGGGCCACCACCGACCTGGCCGGCTTCGTGGCGGGCACCTGGCTGCGCGGCGTGCGGCTGGTGCTGGTGCCGACCACGCTGCTGGCCGCGGTGGACGCGGCCATCGGCGGCAAGACCGCGGTCAACACCGGCGCGGGCAAGAACCTGGTCGGGGTGTTCCACCCGCCCGCCGGGGTGCTCACCGATCTGGCCGTGCTCACCTCGCTGCCCAGGCCCGAGTACGTGAGCGGGCTGGCCGAGGTGATCAAGGCCGGGTTCATCGCCGACCCGGCGATCCTGGACCTGGTCGAGGCCGACCCGGACGGCGCGGTGGTGCCGCACGGCCAGCACGCCCGCGAGCTGGTCGAGCGCGCGGTCCGGGTGAAGGCCGAAGTGGTCACCGATGACCTGCGGGAAGCCGGGCGGCGGGAGATTCTCAACTACGGGCACACCCTCGGCCACGCCATCGAGCGGTTCGAGGATTACCGGATCCGGCACGGCGAGGCGGTCGCGATCGGGATGGTGTATGCGGCCGAGGTGGCGCGGCTGGCGGGCCGGCTGGCACCCGCCGAGGCCGCCCGGCACCGGCAGCTGCTGGCCGCGGTCGGGCTGCCGACCGCTTACCGGCCCGGCGCCTGGCCGGAGCTGCGGGCGAGAATGGCCGTGGACAAGAAGTCCCGGGGCGCCCGGCTGCGGATGGTGGTGCTGGAGGGGCTGGCCCGCCCGGTCATCCTGGACGACCCGGACGAGCGGCTGCTGCACCGCGCCTACCGGGAGGTGACCGCCCGGTGATCAGGGTACTGGTGCTGAACGGGCCGAATCTGGGACGGCTCGGCGCGCGGGAGCCCGAGATCTACGGCTCTGCCACGCTGGCCGACCTGGCCGCCACCTGCCAGGAGGCCGGCCGTGAACTGGGACTGGACGTCGAGGTCCGGCAGACCGACGACGAGGCCGAACTCATCGGCTGGATCCACCAGGCGGCGGACAGCCGGACCCCGGTGGTGCTTAACCCGGCCGCCTTCACCCACTACTCCTACGCCCTGCGCGATGCGCTGGCCATGCGGACCGCGCCGCTGGTGGAGGTGCACCTGTCCAACCCGGCCGCCCGCGAGGAGTTCCGGCACACCTCGGTGGTGGCCGCGGTGGCCGACGGCACGGTCGCCGGGTTCGGCCTGCTGTCCTACCGGCTCGCGCTGGCGGCGATCGCCGCCCTGGCCGGTGCGGCCGGCTTCGGCCAGCCGGGCTGATCGCGGTTACCCTCACACCAGCGGCCTGCTTAACGACGGGCGGCCACGCACCACCACCGGGAGGCCGGTCTATGCGCATCGGGATGGCCCTGAACTACGCGGGCGGCTTCACCGAGACCGTGGCCGAGCTGGCGGACTACGAGAAGGCCGGGCTGGACATCGTGTTCGTGCCGGAGGCGTACAGCTTTGACGCGGTCAGCCAGCTCGGCTACATCGCCGCGAAGACGCACCGGCTGGAGATCGCCTCGGGCATCCTGCAGCTGTACACCCGGACGCCGACGCTGACCGCGATGACCGCGGCGGGCCTGGACTACGTGTCAGGTGGCCGGTTCACGCTCGGCCTCGGTGCCTCCGGGCCGCAGGTGATCGAGGGCTGGCACGGGGTTCCTTACGACGCACCGGTCGGGCGGACCCGGGAGATCATCGAGATCTGCCGGCAGGTGTGGCGCCGGGAACGGCTGGAGCACACCGGCCCGCACTACCAGATTCCGCTGCCAGCTGGCCGGGGGACCGGGCTGGGCAAGCCGCTCAAGCTGATCAACCACCCGGTCCGCGAGCGGATCCCGATCGTGGTGGCGGCACTTGGGCCGAAGAACGTGGAGCTGGCCGCCGAAGCGGCCGAGGGCTGGGAGCCGATCTTCTACTTCCCGGAGAGGGCAGCGGCCGCGTGGGGGGAGCCGCTGGCCGCCGGCCGTGCCCGGCGCGATCCGTCGCTGCCGCCGCTCGACGTAGTGGGCCAGGCCCCGCTGGCCATCGGTGACGACGTGGCCGGCTACCGGGAGCTGGCCCGGCCGGTCTTCGCCCTGTACATCGGGGGCATGGGACCGCACCGGGACCGGGGCCGGAACTTCTACTACGAGCTGGCAGTCCGGTTCGGCTTCGAGGCGGCGGCCAGTGCCTGCCAGGACGCCTACCTGGACGGCCGCAAAGACGACGCGGCGGCGCTGGTGCCGGCCGAACTGCTGGCCGGGACGTCGCTGATCGGGCCGGAAGGCTACGTGGCGGAGCGGGTGGCCGGGATGGCGGAGTCCGGGGTCACCACGCTGAACGTAACCCCGCTGGCGCCCACGCATGCGGACCGGGTCCGCCTGATCGAGCGCATCCGCGAGCTGGCGCCCGCCTGATCGGGTGCCCCGCCGGTAGCACGGAATCCTGCCAGTTACTTACGACCGGCAGGATTCCGTGATCATGGAACGAGGGCGGTCACACCGACCGCTGGTAGGCGCGGAACGTGAGTACCGAGAGGGCGGTGACCCCGATCGCGAGCAGCGCCAGGCCGCCGCCCTGGACCAGCACCCTGGCCCAGTCCGGGCTGGCGCTGATCGCCGTCCGGCCCGACACCAGCGCCCAGTTGACCGGGTTGCCGCCGGCCACCACCCGCATCCAGTGCGGCATCAGCGCGGTGGCCATGAACGCGGTGGACAGGAAGGTCAGCGGCAGCAGCAGGAACGTGTTGATGCCGATGATCGTCTCCCGCTGCCGGGCCAGCATCCCGACCGTGTTCGAGAACGCGCTGAACACGATGGCGATCAGGACCGAGGTCGCGATCAGCACCAGCACGCCGGGCAGGCCACCGGGGTAGTGCGCGCCCGCCAGCCAGCCCAGGACCACGATGATGACCGACTGCACGGTGGTCATCAGCGACTGCATGATCACCGACGCGTTGATGATGGCCGACCGGTGCAACGGCAGCACCAGGAACCGGTCCATGATGCCGCGGTCGATCTCCTCCAGTACGGTCATGCCGCTCCACATGCTGGTGGACAGTGCGCTCATGATCACTACACCGGGCACCAGGTAGTCGAGGTAAGAGCTGGCGCCGAAACCCGGCAGCTCGACCACCTTGCGGAACAGCGACCCGAACAGGAACAGCCAGATGACTGGCTGGATGAGGCTGATCACCAGGTAGGCGGGCTGGCGGGCGAACGCCCGCAGCTGCCGCCCGGTCATCAGCGAGGTGTGGCTGGCGATGGCGGTCATCGTGATTCTCCGTTCTGGCTGGGAGTGCCGGGGTGCTGGTCGGCGTCGGCGAAGCGGCGCCCGGCGTGCCGCAGGTAGACGTCGTCGAGCGAGGGCCGGGCCACGGTCGCGGCCCGGACCGGCAGGCCCGCGGCCTCCAGCGCCGCGAGGACCGCGGGCAGCGCGGTGGCGCCGTTGTCGGCCCGGGCGCTGAGCTGGCTGCCATCCACCCGGACCTCGCGGATCACCGGCAGCGGGCTGAGCGCGGCCAGCAGCCGCTCGCGGCCGGCCTGGCCGGCCAGCTCGATGTGCACCGAATCGCCGTGCAGCTGGCCCTTGAGCTCGTCCGGGGAACCCTCGGTGACCACCCGTCCCCGGTCCACTATGGCCAGGCGGCGCGCCAGCCGGTCGGCTTCTTCCAGGTAGTGGGTGGTCAGCAGGATGGTGAGCCCGTCCCCGGCCGAGAGCCGCCCGATCTCGTCCCACATGGCCGAGCGTGACTCCGGGTCCAGCCCGGCCGTCGGCTCGTCCAGGAAGAGCACCTGCGGCTGGTTGACCAGGCCCATCGCGGCATCCAGCCGCCGCTGCATGCCACCCGAGTAGGTGCGCACGAGACGCCCGGCCGCGCCGGCCAGGCCGAACCGGCCGAGCAGCTCGTCGGTCCGGGCGGACAGGCGGCGGCCCCGCATGCCCTGGATCCGGCCGGTCAGCAGGAGGTTCTCCCGGCCGGTCGCCATTGGGTCGGCACCGCTGCGCTGGCCAACGACGCCGATGGCGTGCCGCACCTGCGCGGGCCGGGCCCGGACATCCAGGCCGGCCACCGTGGCCGTGCCGGAGTCGGCCTGGGCCAGCGTGGTGAGGATCTTGACGGTGGTGGACTTGCCTGCACCGTTCGGGCCGAGCAGGGCGAAGACCGTGCCCGGCCGGACCGCGAAACTCAGCCCGTCCAGCGCGCGCACGCCCTTGGGGTAGGTCTTCACGAGGCGGTCGGCCTCGATCGCGAAGGCGGTGGCGGAGCGGGCTGGGGCCGCCTCGGTTGCCGTGGTCATGCTGTTCCTCCCTGGTGGGTGGTGATGAACACCGGTCCAGGGCGGAGCAGCCACGTATCCTTGAGGTGCTCACTCGCGCTGGTCTCGCGCCGCGGGACCGGTTCGGTGGTTGCGGCCCTCGGTCAGGTGTTGCCTCACCCGGCCGGGGGCCGTCTGTCAGTCACTGCCGGCGGTGCCCTCCCTTCCCGCGGCCGGGGGGTAGCCAACCGGATCACCCGGCTGGCGCCCATCCGGGGCCGAGCCGAACTGTGGGGGCCATTCGTGGTGGTCGTGCACGTACTCCCAGCCATCCAGGTCCGGGAACGTCCCGGTCTCGAACTCGGCCGCCAGCCCGCGCACCCAGGCAAGTTCGGCCTCCCGCATGGCGACGTGATACTCGGCCTCCAGCAGGAAGAGCCGGGGGATACCGGTCAGCCCGGCGAGTTCGGCGCGGCTGCCGGCGATCGCTTGCTCCAGCGCGGCGACCCGCTCCTTGAGCAGTTCCAGCGCGCGGCTGGGGTGGAGCACCGGCAGTTCCGACAGTGCCGCCTCGAACTGCGGGTACTCCTTGACCGGTACGGCGACCAGATCGGCCATCCAGTCCTCGACCTCCTGGCGGCCCGCCTCGGTGATCTCGTACACGGTGCGTTCCGGCCGCCGGCCTTCCCGGCTGGCGGCCGTCGCCGCGATCAGACCGTGCTTGGCCAGGTTGCCCACCACGGTGTAGAGCGAGCCGTAGTTCAGCTTGATGCTGCGCTCCTTGCCATAGGAGCGCATGGTGGTGGCCATCTCGTAGGGGTGCATGGGCCGCTCGGACAAGGTGACAAGAACCGCCAGCGCCAGCGGGTTGGCGACCGCACGCCGTCCTGGCATCTCAGCCTCCTCCGCTGCAATCCGGTGACGTATATCCGGCTACGAGTATACGGATACGTGTATTCGTTGGCAAGTAGCCGCCTGGGGCAAGCCGGTGGGCCCGGCCGGCCCGGATTTGACAGCGCGGGCAGGATGGGCTCGTGGCAATACCGGATGCCGGGCTGGTGATCAGGGTCGCCCGCGCCGCCGACGAAGCGGCGCTGACCCGGGTGGAGGCGGCGGCCTGGACTCCCGCATCGGGGTTCCCGTCGGTGATCGAGCGGGTTAACGACCCCTTCTTCACGTTCTTCAGCGATGACAACCCGCCGGGGACGCACCTGGTGGCCGAGGCGGACGGCCGGGTAGTGGGGTATATCCGGCTGCGGCCGGCCAGCCGGCTGCGCGAAAACGCACACGTGCTGGCGGTCGTGGGGCTCGCCGTCGACCCCGCCGCCCGTGGCCGGGGCATTGCGACCGCTCTGCTCGCTGCTGCCGAGCAGTTCGCCCGTGCGCGCGGCGGGAGCAAGCTGTCCCTGCGCGTGCTCGGCACCAACGAGCCCGCGCTGCGCCTGTATGAGCGGACCGGCTTCGTGCGGGAAGGCACGCTGCGAGGGGAGTTCCGGATCCAGGGCCGGTACGTGGACGACGTCGTCATGGGCAAGTACCTGGCCTGATCCGCGCCAATGAGCCGCGAACCCGGGCACCCGGGCTGACGTCAGCGCCGTTGCGTACAGTCGGGGTCATGCCAGAAATCCAGCAGCGCCGCCGGGACCGGCTCCGGGCCGAACTGGCCGCCCGGGACGCCGACGTGGCGCTGATCACCAGCGGGGTCAACGTGCGCTACCTGACCGGGCTGGCCAGCTCCAATGCCGCGGTGCTGGTGCCAGCCGACGGCGAGGCGGTGCTGGCCACCGACTCCCGGTACGCGCTGACCGCCGAGCGGGAGGCGCCCGACACCGAACTTGTCGTCACCCGGGCCGTGGAGGCCGACCTGGCGGCGCTGGCTGCCCAGCGCGGGCTGGCCAGGCTGGCCTACGAGGCGCATGAGATGACCGTCGAGCGGCGGGACGGGCTGGCGGCCACCGACGGCCTCGCGCTGCGCCCGCTGGGACGGGCGGTGGAGGAACTGCGGATCGTCAAGGACCCGGCCGAGCTGGCCCTGCTCGGCCAGGCCTGCTCCCTCACTGGCCAGGCGTTCGACCAGGTCGCGCCCCAGATAACGGCCGGCATGACGGAACGCCAGCTGGCCGTGCTGATCGAGCGGGCGATGATCGAAGCCGGGGCCGAGAAGCCCGCCTTCGACACCATCGTGGCCAGCGGGCCGAACGGTGCCATCCCGCACCACGAGCCGGGCGGCCGCGCCTTCGTCGCCGGTGACCTGATCACTATCGACTGCGGCGCCCGGGTCGGGGGCTACCACGCCGATATGACCAGGACGGTGCTACTCGGCCCGCCGGCTGGCTGGCAGCGGGAGGTGTACGAGCTGGTCGCCGCCGCCCAGCAGGCCGGGATCGCGGCGGCCACGCCGGGTGCCGAGGCGGCGGATGTGGACGCGGCAGCCCGGGACGTCATCGAGCGGGCCGGCTACGGGGAGTTCTTCAGCCACGGCCTGGGCCACGGCGTCGGGCTGGAGATCCACGAGGCACCGGCACTGGGGCCGGGACGGCCCGGTAAACTGGCTGACCGGGTTCCCATCACCGTCGAACCGGGCATCTACCTGCCCGGCCGGGGTGGCGTCAGGATCGAGGACACCCTGGTGGTGCGCTCCGGGACACCGCCGGCAGCCCGTGACCTGCTCACCATGACGACAACCGCGACCAGCAGGGAACTGCTCGTCCTCTAGGGCAAACCGGCCCTGGCGGGCTGGCGTCCCGCATCCAGGAGAAACAGACGTGGCCACCACGAACGACCTCAAGAACGGCATCACCCTCAACCTCGACGGCCAGCTGTGGACCGTCGTCGAGTTCCAGCACGTCAAGCCCGGCAAGGGCGGCGCGTTCGTGCGGACCAAGCTGAAGAACGTGCTGTCCGGCAAGGTCGTCGACCGCACCTTCAACGCCGGTGTCAAGGTCGAGACCGCCAACGTGGACAAGCGCGAGATGCAGTACCTGTACCGCGAGGGCGACGACTTCGTGTTCATGGACATCCAGGACTACGACCAGCCCCGGGTCCCCGCGGCCACGGTCGGCGACGCGGCGAGCTACCTGCTGGAGGAGCAGACCGCGGTGGTGGCCTTCAACGACGGCGTGCCGCTGTACGTGGAACTGCCCGCCGCGGTTGAACTGACCATCCGCCAGACCGACCCCGGCGTGCAGGGCGACCGGTCCACCGGCGGCACCAAGCCGGCCACGCTGGAGACCGGGGCCCAGATCAGCGTGCCGCTGTTCATCACCACCGGCGAGAAGGTCAAGGTGGACACCCGCACCGGCGAATATCTCGGCCGGGCCTGACCGCCCGCCGTGCCCGCCCGCAGCAAGGCCCGCAAGCGGGCACTCGACGTCCTGTTTGAGGCGGAACTGCGCGGCCTGCCGGTGCTGGACGTGCTCGCTGAGCGCGCCACCGACGAGATACCCCCGCTTCCGGCCTACGCCGCCGAACTGGTCCGCGGGGTGCACGCCCACCAGCAGCGGATCGATGAGCTGCTGGCCACTTACGCCGAGGGCTGGACCCTGGACCGGATGCCGGCGGTGGACCGCAACCTGCTGCGGATCGGCGCGTTCGAGCTGCTGTGGGCCGATGATGTCCCGGATGCCGTCGCCATCAGCGAGGCCGTCCGGCTGGCCAGGGACCTGTCCACAGAAGGCTCCCCAGCGTTCGTGAACGGCCTGCTGGCCCGCCTGCTCGACCTCAAGCCGACGCTCGCCCTGTAACGTGCCGGCCAGGACGATCGCCGGATCCCCATCGCCGCACACCGGAGTAGCGCGCACCCGTCCCGCTCGGTGCCCGGCTCATCAGCGACGGGCCAGTTACCCTGGCGGCCGCCGCGGATCCTCGCTCAGGATTGAGTCCTCGGACCGGTCGGCGCGGATGGCGCCGGGCGGCTTGTAGACGATCTGCCTGGCCGCATCGGCGATTGCGGGGAGGTCGTTAGCCGCCAGCAGTTCGTGGGTTTCGAAGTGCGTGAAGGCAGCCGAGCTGACAATCGCCAGGATTGCCGCGGCGGAGGTGCGCGAGTCGGGCATCTCGACGATCGCCATCCCGTCGTACTGCCCGAACATCCAGTAGTAGCACTCGAGGCGGCCGCCAGCGGACTCCACCAGCCTCCGGATCTCTACCGTCCGGTCCGAGGGGTTCTCGACGAACCGTTTGACTGTCTCACCGGTGAAGCCGAACAGGACCAGGTATTTCGCCATCACAACCACCCCCAGCGCAGGGACGCCGACCGGTCTCGCCGGCCAGTATCGCGCTCACGCATGTCGGCTTCAATGCCGGGCCGGGCGCCGGTGGCGGCTGCCAGGATATGGCCAGCGAACGCGGAACGCCGCTGGTCATGCCGGGCTGGGATGGCTTGTCCGCGGGTACGTATGCGTGATACCGAGGGAAACCACCGGGTGGGGCCGTGGTGGCTGGCCACGGCGCCCGTTCCGGCCATCGAACATGTGGTGCGGGGGTGAGCGATGGAAACCAGCGACACAGCCTCGCAGGTAAAGCTCACCCTGCCGGATGGGCACGTGGCGCCGCTTGAGGAAGAGATGCGGGCCCGGGCTGCGACCGGGGAGCTGCTGGATTGCGGTGCAGGCCCGTTCGATTTGCCGGCGATGCAGGCGTGGGGTGAGGAGCGGACGGTACGCGCGGCCGTGCTGCGCGACTTGCTCGTCGGCGGGCAATGGCCGGTACACGCCAAGGGGGTCCGGCTGCGCGGGATGAAGATCAGCGGGCTGCTGGATCTGGAAGGGGCAACCCTTCGCTGCCCGCTGTCACTGGATAGCTGCTACCTCGACGCCGATGATCCTGCCTGCCTGGACCATGCCACCGCCTCGCGGGTCGCATTGACCGGGTGCCAGCTGGCAGGCCTGACTGCCACTGCGCTGACGGTGGCACAGCTTGACCTCAGCCGGTCGACCCTGCGCACCGGCCCACTCTCGCTCATGAGCGCGAACATCACCGGTGAGCTGACGTGCAGCGGCGCGCAGCTCAACGGCACCGACAACGACTGGAACGCGCTGGTGGCCAGCGGGATGAAGGTTGCCGGATCGGTGTCTTTCGACGACGGGTTCACCGCCGCCGGGGCGGTCTGGCTGGCCCGCGCGCACATTGGCGGCGATCTCGCCTGCAGCGGCGCGCAGCTGGGCAGGAACCATGGCGGCATCGGGCTGCTTGGTGAAGGGATGAGGGTCGGTGGTGAGGTGTTCCTCCGTGAGGGATTCACTGCCGATGGGGCCGTCCGGCTGCTCGGCGCGTCCATCGCCGGCGATCTCAGCTGCCGCGCCGCGCGGCTGGGCAGGGACCATCAGGGCAACGCGCTAGTCGCCGACAGGATCAAGGTCGGCGGTGAGATGCACCTCCATCAGGGCTTCACCGCCGATGGGGCGGTCGTACTGGATGGCGCGGACATCACTGGTGATCTCAGCTTGAGCGGCGCCCAGCTCGCCGGTACCGATGACGACGACGGCTACGCGCTGGTCGCCGAGGGGATAAGGGTAGGTGCCGCGGTGCTGCTGGATGAGCGGTTCACTGCCGTAGGCACCGTCTCGCTCAACTTCGCGCGTGCAGATGAGCTGGTGCTGAGCCCGGGCAGGCCGGCTGGCACAGACGAGATCAGATTCGACTTCTCCGCAACCGGGGCGCAGATAGCTGGCGTGCTGCGATGGGCGCCCGACGGGCCTTTCTCCGGGCGGGTCAACCTGGAGGACGCCCACGTCGGCGAGCTGGACGATGCCTGGACGTCAACGGGCGAGCGGGCCGGTGGGTACTGGCCGCTGGCCGGGCGGATCCGCCTGAACGGATTCACCTATGACCAGCTCGGTGAAGCCAGCGTGCAGCAGCGGCTGGGGTGGATCCGCAGCCAGTACCAGGGGGATACCCCGGCGGACTTCGCCACCCAGCCTTATGAGCAGCTGGCGGCCATGTACCGGCAGGCCGGCCAGGACACCGAAGCCCGCGAGGTGGCCATCGCCAGGCGCCGTGACCTGCGGAAATACGGCAACCTCAGCTGGTATCGCAAGCTCGGCAACGCTTTCCTGGACACGACCATCAGGTACGGGTATCAGACCTGGCGGGCCGCGGCGGGCCTGGCCGTAGTGTTCCTGGCATTCCTGGTGCTGTCGCTCATTGGCCAGCACCATCAGGTGATCGTGCCGACCGGGGACATCAAAGGGCTGCACCCGGTACCGACCGCAACCCAGTGCACCAGCGCGTACCCGTGCTTCTACCCGTTCGGGTACACCATCGACACGGTGATCCCGATCATCAACGTGCACCAGGCCGATTTCTGGGGACCAGACGGTCACGCGCCATTTGGCTGGCTCTGGGTCGTCGGCGCATGGGGAGCGACTGCCGCCGGCTGGGCGCTAGCGACCCTCCTGGTCGCTGGCTACACCGGGCTGGTGCGTCAGGACTGACCCCCCGGTGCCAGCCGCTGCCTGCGGCCCGTCAGGAGGGAATGGCCGGTCAGGTGGGGGCGAAGCGGAGGGCGAGCCCGAACCGGCGCAGCACCGACCGGAACCACAGTGCCGATACTCCGATGCCGGCCACGGTCAGGGCGATGGTCAGGGCGGTCGACAGTGCCACGAACAGGCCGGTCGGCTCGGTCACCATCAGCACCGCCAGCCCGGCGGTGAGCAGCAGGAAGATCCCGGCCCACAGCCAGGTCGCGCCCTGGAAGAATCGGTGCAGCCCAGGATGGTGCGTGGCCGGCTGGCGCAGGGCGACCACCTCAGCGGCCAGCCGGGCGACCAGCGGGCTCGGGCCCCGCGCGGTCCGCGCGAACAGCACGCACATCACCAGGTTGGCGGCCGGGAACTGGAGCAGGTAGAGCCAGATCTGGCCAGTCGCCAGCACCATCGCGGTCTGCAGGGTGAGCACCACCGCCGAGATCGTCAGCAGGCTCGGCACGTTGCCGGTGGCGATCTTGCGGCCGGCCGCCAGCAGCCAGGCTGCGGCCAGGCCGGCGATCAGCCCGGCGTTGCGGCCGCCCAGCCAGCCGGCCACCGCGATGGCGGCCACCGGCAGGCCGGCCGATTCCAGGAGACTCCAGACCGTGGTGCGCAGCAGCCGCAACGGCCGCGGGAGCTCCAGGTGCTCTGGCATGCGGAGAGCCTAGGTGGTCACCGCGGGCACCGGCGCCCGAAACCGGAACTGCCACCGCAATCCTTCCCATCCCGTGACTGACCTGATGGCAAGCAGCGGACTCGGCCGGCGCGCCCACGGCGTCGGCGGCCGGCATTAGATTTGGCAGAGCCCGCAGGACCGGGCTCGCCAGGCCAGCAGGGTGCGACAGGAACCGGGAGGCCGGCTGTGACAGGTGACCGCCGCACAGGGGACGCGCCCGCCCAGCGGGCTGCCCGCGGGGCGGCCGGCCGGTCCTGGAGCCGGTACGGCGACGCCCGCACCGCCGTGGTGCGCGACGTACTGCGGGCGCTCACCGCGGCCATGGCGGCGGAATTGGGCCGGCCAGCGCCC
>Ga0318566_10000227_pt1 | contig 12909 bp, 11 predicted proteins | sample GRESIP066b5f22_FD_203492 | JGI IMG/M metagenome (GOLD analysis project Ga0318566, IMG submission 203492) | Tropical soil microbial communities from Luquillo Experimental Forest, Puerto Rico - GRE.SIPMG.066b5f22 | ecosystem: Environmental > Terrestrial > Soil > Tropical forest > Bulk soil... | reverse complement strand
ATTACTGCCGAGCGTTCGCCGCCTCAAGGCGCCACACGAACGGATCGGATTCTTTGATGCCGTCGAGCGCCGGTTCGCTTGGCAAGCGCGAATCTGGACGGTGCTGGCGGGGCTTACGGGCCTCTACATGCTCGGTCGGCTCGATCTCTGGGATCGATTCCGGTATGCCGCTTATTGGTGGATGCACGCGATGATCGCGGTGTGGCTGCTGTTCACCGTGGTGCTCTTTGTCGCAGAGCCGCTGTTCCTGCACCGCTGGTTGCTTGCGCGAGCAAAGGTGAAGCCTGAAGCAACTTTCAGGTTTCTGGAATGGCTGCACCGGGTCTGGCTCATCCTCAGTTTAGTCACCGTTGCCGGCGCGGTCGCCGGCACCCACGGTCTGCTGCTGTTCGAATGACCGCCGAGCGCGGCGCAAGTGCGGTCGTAGCCCCATCCGTTTTTCAATGCGCTGAACCGAGAGCCTGGAGAAGACCCCGCCTCGCCGCGGAGTTGCTTCCGCGGTGCGTACTGGGGTATGGCCGGAGAGAGCCCACCACGGCGCGATACGTCAGTATCCACTACCGTTAACTCATGAAAGTGAGGCGGGCATCGGATCCGGTCGGCATAGCGTCAAGAGCCGCCGTGGAATTTGACTGAGATCAAAGTAATTACGGCGCTTCCGTCGTTGTTCGCTTTGCAAGCACTTACAAATGCGGCATGGTGATGTGATCCTGCGGCATTCGGATTTCTAATGGACGGGCCAAAGCGCGCCCCTATGGAGGCACGATGTTGAAACTCAGGAGCCTCGTTGTTCTAGCCGTGACCACATGGGCATTCGTCGTTTGCTTTGCCGTCTGGCTGATGTTCGGGGTAACCGGCATTCCGATAAGTCGTGAGTTGAACTTGAATGGGCTCCAATTTGGTTTGCTGACTTCCACCCCGGTGCTCACCGGCGCTCTGTTTCGCCTGCCACTCGGCATCTGGACGGACAGATTCGGCGGCCGGATCGTGATGTTTCTTCTGCTGGTTGTTTGTGCCGTACCGCTCTGGCTCTCAAGCTATGCGAACCAGTTCTGGCAGTTCCTCCTGCTTGGGTTGGCTCTCGGCGTCGTCGGTGCCTCCTTCGCCGTCGGCACTCCCTACGTCGCGCGCTTTTTCCCCAAGGAGCGGCGAGGCTTTGCCATGGGCGTGTTCGGCGCTGGCACCACCGGCGCGGCGATCAACATGTTTATTGCTCCGGTCCTCATCGCCCAATATGACTGGCAGGTCGTTCCCAGGGTCTATGCCGTCGCGCTACTCATCACGGCGGTGATCTTCTGGCTGCTGTCAGCGCCGGACATAAACGCGCCCGGCAAGAGCGGCGCGTCGCTGCGGCAGCAATTGGCGGTATTCAAGGACCTGCGCGTCTGGAAGTACTGCCAGTATTACTCGATCGTTTTTGGCGGCTTCACTGCGCTGTCCGTTTGGATGCCGCAATACTTCGTGAGTGAGTACGGGCTGAGCATTGCACAGGCTTCGCTGCTGGCCGCGTGCTTTTCCCTTCCGGCGGGGATATTGCGCGCTGCCGGCGGTTGGCTTGCGGATCGTTTCGGCGCACACGACGTGACGTGGTGGGTGTTGTGGGCGGCCTGGATCAGCTTGTTCCTCCTGTCCTATCCGCAGACCGACTTCATCATCCATACGATTCGCGGCCCTGCCCAATTCCATATCGGATTGTCCGCGGCCATTTTCACGATGCTGCTCTTTGCACTTGGCGTCGCATTTGCGTTTGGAATGGCATCGACCTTCAAGTACGTTGGCGACGATTTCCCGGACAATATGGGCATCGTTACCGGTATCGTTGGTCTCGCCGGCGGTCTCGGCGGATTCCTCCTCCCCGTACTGTTCGGTGCGATCCTCGATTGGCTCGGGATCAACTCGAGTTGCTTCATGTTTCTCTATGGGATCGTTTGGGTGTCGTTGATCCTTAACTACACGACGGAGGTGCGACGTTTGCCGGTGATGGGCGAGCGAGCATTGCTTGGCGCGACGGCGATTCCCCCGGTCGCCGCCGTAGCCGCGATCAAGACAGGAGCGAGACCATGAGCCATTTTCTTGAACGTCTCACTTATTTGTCTCGGCGGCGCGAGCCTTTCGCCGAGGGGCTCGGCGAGCTGCGCGATGAAGACCGCACGTGGGAGGAGGGCTACCGGCAGCGCTGGCAGCACGACAAGATCGTACGCTCGACGCATGGCGTGAATTGCACGGGTGGATGCAGTTGGAAGATCTACGTCAAGAGCGGCGTCGTTACTTGGGAAACGCAGCAGACCGACTATCCGCGTACGCGCCCGGGCATGCCGAACCATGAGCCGCGCGGTTGTTCGCGCGGCGCTTCCTACAGCTGGTATCTCTATAGCGCGAGCCGCATCAAATATCCGATGGTGCGCGGTCGGTTGGTGCGGGCCTGGCGCGAGGCGCGCAAGACCTTGGCGCCCGTCGAGGCATGGGCTTCGATCGTTGACGATCCCGAAGCGGCAAAGTCCTACAAGTCCATGCGAGGGCGCGGCGGCTTCGTGCGCTCGACTTGGGACGAAGTCAGCGAAATCATCGCCGCCGCCAACGTCTACACAATCAAGACCTGGGGACCGGACCGCGTCGTCGGCTTTTCGCCCATTCCGGCCATGTCGATGGTCTCCTACGCGTCGGGTGCGCGCTATCTCAGTTTGATCGGCGGCACGCTGCTCTCCTTTTACGACTGGTACTGCGATCTGCCGCCGTCCAGCCCGCAGACTTGGGGCGAGCAGACCGACGTGCCGGAATCGGCCGATTGGTACAATTCGAGTTACATCATCGCCTGGGGTTCGAACGTGCCGCAGACGCGCACGCCGGACGCCCATTTCTTCGTCGAGGCGCGCTACAACGGCACTAAGGTCGTCGCGATCACACCGGACTACTCGGAAGTCGCGAAGCTGTCTGACCTGTGGCTTCATCCCAAGCAGGGCACCGACGCCGCATTCGCCATGGCGATGGGTCACGTCATTCTGCGCGAGTTCTTCCTCGATCGCCAAGTTCCGTACTTTCAGGACTACTGTCGTCGCTACACCGACATGCCGCTGCTGGTGCGGCTGCGTCGCCAGGGCGACCGGTACGTGCCCGACCGTTACGTGCGGCAGAGCGATCTCCCCGGCGTATCGGGCTCGGATCGAGCGGCGTGGAAGACCGTCGCGATCAACGAGAAGACCGGCGGCTTCGCCGTGCCGCGGGGCTCGATGGGCTATCGTTGGCCCGGTCAGAATGAACCGAAGGGACGTTGGAATCTTGAAGCAAAAGACGGCGAGACCGGAGAGGACGTGAGCCTCGGCCTCAGCGTGTTCGAACGTCGCGACGAGGTTTTGTCGGTCGCGTTCCCTTATTTCGGCGGACGGCCGCACGAGCATTTCCCCGAAAACGACCAGGGCGGCGACGTGCTCCTTCGCAACGTGCCCGCCAAACGCGTGACGCTCACCAGCGGCGAAACTTTCGTCACGACGGTGTTCGACCTCATCTGTGCGAACTACGGACTCGACCGCGGTCTCGGCGGCGCTTGCGCCACGAGCTACGACGACAACGTGCCCTACACGCCGGCGTGGCAGGCGCCCATCACGGGCGTGCCAGCCGAGAGGGCGATCGCCGTCGCACGCGAATTCGCCGACAACGCGGCGAAGACGCGCGGACGCTCGATGGTGATCATCGGCGCCGGCATGAACCACTGGTACCACCAGGACATGAACTACCGCAGCATTATCAATTTCCTGATGATGTGCGGCACGATCGGCATCTCCGGCGGCGGGTGGGCGCACTATGTGGGCCAGGAGAAGCTGCGGCCGCAGACCGGTTGGACCATGCTGGCTTTCGCGCTCGACTGGACGAGACCGCCGCGCCAGATGAACGGTACGTCGTTTTTCTATGCTCACAGTGATCAGTGGCGCTACGAAAAATTGGACGTCAAGGAGCTGCTCTCGCCACTGGCCGATCCGGCGCCGTATCGCGGCAGCATGATCGACCTCAACGTGCGCGCCGAGCGGATGGGCTGGCTGCCATCGGCGCCGCAACTCGCGGTTAATCCGCTTACGCTGGCGCGCGAAGCGGAAAAGGCCGGAATTGCAGCGAAGGACCATGTCGTCGCTGGTCTGAAGGACGGCCGCCTGCGAATGGCCTGCGAGGATCCGGACGAGCCCAAAAACTTCCCGCGCAATCTCTTCATCTGGCGCTCCAACCTGTTCGGATCCTCGGGCAAGGGACACGAATACTTTCTGCGCCATTTCCTCGGCACGCGGCACGGCCTGCAGGGCAAGGATCTCGGCGAAATGGGCGGCCAGAAGCCCAGCGAGGTGACGTGGCGTGATCCGGCGCCGGAGGGGAAGCTCGACCTCGTCGTCACCCTCGATTTCCGCATGTCGACGAGTTGTCTCTACTCCGACATCGTGCTGCCGACGGCAACTTGGTATGAGAAGAACGATCTGAACACGACGGATATGCACCCCTTCATCCATCCGTTGTCGGTCGCCGTCGATCCGGTCTGGGAATCGCGCAGCGACTGGGAGATCTACAAGACCATCGCGCGCCGCTTTTCCGAACTCGTGGTCGGTCATCTCGGCGTGGAGCGCGACGTGGTGCTGACGCCCATCTTGCACGACACGCCCGCGGAACTTGCCCAGCCTTCCGATGTCCACGACTGGAAAAAAGGAGAATGCGACCTCGTGCCGGGTGTTACCGCTCCGCAGATCGCCATCGTCGAGCGTGACTATCCAAATACCTACCGCCGTTTCACGTCATTGGGACCTCTCGCCGACACGCTCGGCAACGGCGGCAAGGGCATCGGCTGGAACACCGAGGACGAGGTGCGTGGCCTCGGCGAGCTGAACTACAAGGTCGACGACGGCGGCCCGACCCACGGCCGCCCGCGCATCGAGACCGACGTCGATGCCGCCGAAGTCATCCTCTATCTCGCGCCCGAAACAAACGGCGAGGTGGCCGTGAAGGCGTGGCGGGCGCTCGGACAGGCGACGGGCCGCGACCACACGCATCTGGCGGAGGCACGCGAGGACGAGAAGATACGGTTCCGCGACCTGGTGGCGCAGCCGCGCAAGATCATCTCGTCACCAACGTGGTCGGGCATTGAAAGCGAGCACGTCAGCTACACGGCAGGCTACACCAACGTCCATGAACTCATTCCCTGGCGGACGCTGAGCGGCCGCCAGCAATTCTATCAGGATCACCGGTGGTTCAGGGACTTCGGCGAGGCACTCGCTGTTTACCGCCCGCCAATCGACACCCGCACGACCGCGGACATGCTGGGCAAGCGCAGCAACGGTCAGCCCGAGATCGTTCTCAACTTCATCACGCCACACCAGAAATGGGGCATCCACTCCACCTACACCGATAATCTTCTGATGCTGACGCTGTCGCGCGGCGGCCCGATCGTATGGATCTCCGAGGTTGACGCGAAGAAGGCGGGGATCGTCGATAATGATTGGATCGAGCTCTTCAACATGAACGGCGCCCTTGCCGTGCGTGCCGTCGTAAGTCAACGCGTGCAGCAGGGCATGTGTCTCATGTACCATGCCCAGGAGAAGATCGTGAACGTTCCCGGCTCACAGATCACCGGCCAGCGTGGCGGCATTCACAACTCGGTCACTCGCACGGTGATGAAGCCGACTCATATGGTGGGCGGTTACGCACAGCTTTCCTACGGCTTCAACTACTACGGCACCGTAGGTTCGAACCGCGACGAGTTCGTCATCGTGCGCAAGCTCACCAAGGTTGAATGGCTTGACCACTCCAATCCCGTCGATCAGGCAACGGCGGAGGTCGCGTCATGAAGATCCGCGCACAGATCGCGATGGTGATGAACCTCGACAAATGCATCGGGTGTCATACTTGCTCCGTCACCTGCAAGAATGTCTGGACCTCGCGCCAGGGTATGGAATACGCGTGGTTCAACAACGTCGAGACCAAGCCCGGCGTCGGCTACCCGAAGGACTGGGAGAATCAGGAGCGCTGGCGCGGCGGCTGGGAGCGTCGCCGGAACGGCAAGATCGTCCCGAAGCAGGGCGGGCGTTGGTCGATCCTGGCAAAGATCTTCGCCAACCCGCATTTGCCGGAGATCGACGACTACTACGAGCCATTCACCTTCGACTACGAGCATTTGCATGTCGCGCCCGAACTGCCGACCGCGCCGGTGGCACGCCCGCTTTCGCTCGTCAGCGGCCGCCCGATGGACAAGATCGAATGGGGCCCGAACTGGGAGGAAATCCTCGGCGGCGAGTTCGACAAGCGGTCGCAAGACTACAATTTTGAGGCCGTTCAGAAGGACATCTACGGACAGTTCGAAAACACCTTCATGATGTACCTGCCTCGCCTGTGCGAGCACTGCCTGAACCCGAGCTGCGTCGCGTCCTGCCCATCTGGCTCGATCTACAAGCGTGAGGAGGACGGCATCGTCCTCATCGACCAGGACAAGTGCCGTGGCTGGCGGATGTGCGTGTCTGGCTGTCCGTACAAGAAAATTTATTACAATTGGACCTCCGGCAAGGCCGAGAAGTGCATTTTCTGCTATCCCCGCATCGAAGCGGGCCAGCCCACGGTCTGCTCGGAGACCTGCGTCGGGCGCATCCGCTATCTCGGCGTGCTGCTCTACGACGCCGACCAGATCGAGAGCGCGGCGAGCGTGGAGGATCCGCAGGACCTTTACGAAGCACAACTCGCGCTCTTTCTCGATCCCAACAATCCTGAGGTTGCAGCGCAGGCGCGCGCCGACGGCGTGCCGGATGCCTGGATCGAGGCCGCGCGGCGCTCGCCGACCTACAAGATGGCCGTCGACTGGCGGATCGCGTTCCCGCTCCATCCGGAATATCGGACCTTGCCGATGGTTTGGTACGTGCCGCCGTTGTCGCCCATCCAATCGCACGCGAATGCCGGCGCAATCGATACTGTCGGCGCGATTCCGGACGTGCGCTCGCTCCGCATCCCCGTGCGTTACTTGGCCAACTTGCTAACGGCCGGCGCGGAGGCACCGATCGTCTCGGCGCTCGAGCGCATGCTCGCTATGCGAATCTACTACCGGCAGCGGCAACTTGGTGATGGCGATGGACGGGAGCTGCTGGCGCAGGCCGGTCTCACGGTCGCGCAGGTCGAAGAGATGCATCGGTATCTCTCCATCGCCAATTATGAGGATCGTTTCGTCATCCCGACGAGTCATCGCGAGCAGGCCGAGGACGCCTACGGCCTGCGAGGTTCCTGCGGCTTCACCTTCGGCAACGGCTGCGACTTCGGCCCGCCGCATTCGTCGCTGTTCGGCGGCAAAATGGGGCGCCGCACGCTGACGCCGATCAGGACGCTCGATACGTGAGGAGGCGGCCGATGATCGTGCTGAGGGCGCTCGGTGCGTTGCTGTCGTACCCGCGGGAAGAGGTACGGCAAGCACTGCCGGAAATTGCCGATGCAATCCGCGCCTCGCCACTCATCGCGACGCGCGAGCGCGAAGGCTTGCTCGCGCTGATCGACGATCTCGGAACCCGCGATCTCCTGGAGGCCGAGGAGCGCTATGTTGACCTCTTCGATCGCGGCCGTGCGACTTCGCTCCATCTCTTCGAGCACCTGCACGGGGAAGCGCGTGATCGCGGACAGGCCATGGTCGATCTCAAACGCCTCTACGAGCGGGCGGGCTACGAATTGTCATCGCGCGAGTTGCCCGACTATTTGCCGCTCATACTCGAATATCTCAGCTGCTGCGAGCTTCGGGAAACGCGTGCGCTTCTGGGCGACTGCGCCCACCTCCTCAAGCGCATCGGCCAAGCGCTCATCGCCCGCGGCAGCACCTATGCCGCCGTCCTGCAGGCGCTGCTGGTGATTGCCGGCGAAGTGCCGCTCGACGCTTCTGCCGTGCCCCGCGCCACGGACCGGGCCGAGACTCTCGATCAGGACTGGTTCGAGCAGCCCGCATTCGCCGGGGAGCCTTTGGCCGCGGCGGCGAGGACAGGCCGTCCTGCGCAGGCGCGTCCATCGCCGACCTCGGGCAAAACACCGCCGGCGCGTTGAAAGCGGAGATCGCCACATGTTGTCCGCCGACTACGTCAATGCATTTCTCTTCGGCATCTATCCCTATCTCTGCCTCGCGGTGTTGTTAATCGGCAGCCTGATCCGTTTCGATCGCGAGCCTTATACCTGGAAGAGCGATTCCTCCCAGCTGCTGCGCAAGCGGGAGCTGCGCCTTGGATCGAACCTTTTCCACTATGGCGTCATCATCGTGATCCTCGGCCATTTCGCCGGCTTTCTCGCGCCGCATTGGGCGATCGACTGGGCGCTCGACCCCGTCGCTCATCAGCTCCTTGCGATGGTGGTCGGCGGCATCGCCGGCCTCGTCGCCATCATCGGTCTCACCATCCTGCTGCACCGGCGGCTCGCGGACCCGCGCATCCGGTTGAACAGCCGTAAATGGGATATCGCCGTCGCGCTGTTCTTATGGGTGCAGCTCTTTCTGGGCCTTCTCACGGTGCCGCTTTCGGCCTTCCACATGGATGGGGTTCTGTTCGAGACGCTGACGAGCTACGTCAAGGGCATCGTGACGCTCGACGGCGGCGCCGCCGCGCTCATGATCGGGGTCCCGCTAACGTACAAGCTTCACGTGCTTCTGGGATTTACGATCTTCTTGATCTCGCCGTTCACCCGCATGATCCACATCTGGAGCGGCGTCGGCGCACTGGCCTATCTGTTCCGACCCTACCAGATCGTGCGAACACCGCGCACACGAGCGAAGGAGCCGGTTCGATCGTGACTGTCACCGTCAACGGCATCGCAGTCGAGGTGGCTCGATGGCCGAGCCCGACGGTTGCGGCAGTGCGCGAATTGTTGCGTCAGCGCGCGGTCGCGCTCGGCTTCTTGGCTGCGGAAATGATCGATGATGACGAGATCGGCGCCGCCATCGAGCGCCTGCTGTCGGAGGAAGTCGTGGTGCCGTCTCCGACCGAGGCGGAATGCCAGCGATACTATGACACCCACTTGAAGGAGTTCTGGAGCGGGGATCTGGTACACGCACGCCATATCCTGTTCCAGGTAACGCCGTCGACGTCTGTCCCTGAAATCCGTGGCCGTGCCGAACGCACGTTGTCGGAGCTTTTGGCGGAGCCGGATAAATTTGCCGCCGCAGCCCGCGAGCTGTCCAACTGCCCATCGGGTCAGCAGGGTGGCAACCTTGGCCAGATCGCTCGCGGCGATACCGTGCCGGAGTTCGAGCAAGCGATCTTCCGATTGGGCGCAAACGGAATTCTGCGCCAGCTGGTCAAGACGCGTCACGGTTTTCACATCGTGGCCGTCGACCAGAGCATTCCAGGCGAGAGGCTATCGTTCGAAGCGGTGCGAGAACGGATTTCCGAGCGGCTCAAAACCGGCGTCGAGGAGCACGCCCTGCGACAATACGTTTCGATCCTTGCCGGTCAGGCGGAGATCGTGGGAGTGGAGTTGGCGGGCGCGGACACGCCGCTCGTGCAATGACTATGAGGGTGTACGCCGATGTCGGCCGGCATTTTTAGCGAAAAGGAATTGCCTCGACTAGGATCGGACGCATGCTCGGTGATCTAATTGCCAATCTCGATCGTCCGGATGTGGCGGGCGCGGTGCTTGCGACGCTGGATCCGACTCTCGCCGCCCGAGTCGAGCGACGCGCTGCAGCAGCGGCCATGATCGCGCCGGATTTCATCGCAGGCGCCGTTCGCGATTTTGTGGAGCGCGCCGACGACGAGCTCTGGCTCCAACTGCTCACCATCATGCGCAAGGCGGAAAATCCAGGCCTCGCCGCGATCCAGGCGATCCTTGGATGGGTCGTTGCAGATGAACAACTGGGCTCCTGACGCGCGCGAATGGGCGCGGTGAGCGGTTCAAACAGCCGAAGTTGTTGCCGGCGGCGTAGCTGTCAAGAGCATGCAGAATTGGCGAGGGCACAATGACGTAATGCAGACACGGTCGTCCCGGGGATTAGGAGAGCCCGCTAGGGTCAACGCATCTTCGAATGCGTGTTTTGGATTATCGAACTGACGTTTCCATGCGAACCAACCCAAACTCGATCCAGTAGGATTGCTCATGAACACGGTTGTATGCCTCACACACTTGCGAATATAAGTGGGAGACCGTGTCCGGCCGGTTCACGGGGGCCAATGCAAAAGAGGCCGCCAACTAAGGCGGCCTCGGGCGCGAGTTACCAGACGTATCGCGATGCGATGGCAATTAGAATCACTGCCACAACAGCGAACAAACTCAATTGTGCCCACAAGTCGCTGGTCAGGCTATGGCTTTTGTTGTCGTTTTGCATAGTCATGGGTGATGACCTCCTTTTAGGACGCCATCTCTAACGGTGGCACCAAAAAGGTGCTCGCGTGAACGGAAAGGAGCATTGATCTAAATCAAAAACGGGCCACTGACCAATTCAAAAGCGGCCACAGAGGGTTAAAAGAGGCCAGCGCTTGACGGCTTTCGGATTATTGGTCGTACGAACGGCGCGCAGGTGAGGCTTTTACAGCCGTCCTGGCAATGATCTCACCCGCCGCTCCCCGTTAATTGTTGATGCGCTGGCCCGCCTGCGCTCGCGCTCTTGCATCATCGATGGCGAGGCTGTCGCTTGCGATGAAACTGGCTTGCCTCGTTTGATCTCATCCGTCCCCGCTCCGCTAACGACACCATATTCCTCTACGCCTTCGACCTCATCGAACTAAACGGCGACGACCTGAGGTCCGTAAGGCCACGCTCGCCTCTATCCTCGCCAAAGCTGCCCCTGGTCTGCGCCACAACGAGCACGAGGACGGCTCGCGGTCAGGTGCGCAACTGGGTGGCGTTGATTGTGCTATACGGTGGAGCATCCACACACAATGCTGCTCGCCACGGCGAAGGCGAGTAACAAACCATCGGTGAAGCTCATTATAATGTGCTTCCCGCGCTTGATCGGCTCGACGAGGTGACGGGCGCGCTCAATGCCATCCGTCCGCAGGTCGAGCGCGGCGTTCTTGACATCGCCGCATGCCGTACGAAAACGGCCGCCCTTCAGTGGCGGCCGTTCACGCGTCAGAGAAAGAAGATGTCGCCGTCAGGGGCCGGGGCGCAGATGCAGTTCCGCCACGCCGAGGGCCAAATTGAGCCCGACCGAGGTGGACACCGATACCGGCTGCAACGCGATCGTGTTGTTGGAACCGCCGATGAGAACGTTGGCGCCGAGGCCGGCGGCGACCGTCACCTGGCCGCTCGCGCCGAAATAATCGCCGGCGAGAAAGGCGGGGCCGGGGGGCGCGATGCTGTCCGTGAACACCGCCCATACCATCACGCCGCCGCCGGTGGCGCCGACATCGAGCCCGAACTTGCTGATCGACCCGTTGTACACCTGTTGCGGGCCGGGCGGCTCCGGCGCGAACGTGCAGGCGACCGACTTCTGCGACCCGATGATGAAGCTGATGCCGGCCGAGATGTCGCAGGTCAGCACGCCGGCCCTCACCCGCTGGGCGCCGGCGGGATCGACGGAGAGCGTGGCCAATGCGAGAGCGGCAACCCCGATGGCGTAGCGAAACATATAAATCCTCCTTTTTGGTGAATCGCACAAACCCGATCCGGGGATCGCACGCAGTGATTCGACGTCGCGGCTGTCGCCGTCAAGCTTGCGCAGACCGCGCAAACTTGCGAGCCCGCGCCTGACCCGCACTTATTGAGGGTCCGCAGCCATGACCTCAATCGAATCCGCATGGAGCTCCCAGGGACATCCGTAGAGCGCTTCAAACGCTCTCGACGCAGACGCTGCGGCTTGCGCACCGCTTTCCGCTTCACTGACGTCAATTCGTCGTTGCAGGCACTTGAACGGGTGCCCGTCGGAGCTCAGCAGATTCTTGAAGAAGCTAACATGATATGTGGACATCACACGCCTCCTTGACTACGCCTTCGAATTACAGTGAATACCGCGGCAAGATATTGATTTAGGTCAAAAAGTAGGCCGAGTGTCGCCCCGCAGGTTAAGTTGACACATGCCCTTTCCGCCTTTGGGCGGGCGTGCGCATGATCGCGTGCGCGTCCTGCCGTCGTCGACTGAGATCGCCCTGTACAGCCAAACGCGGTTGCTGCGGCGGAGCTGGGCCCCGACGTGAGGTCAAAGATCGGTCTTGAAGGCCCTACTGCTGCGGAACCGATCTCTGGTTCCCTGCATGAAGGCTTGATGCTGGGCTTCAAGATCACCGATGGTCGCCGCTGCGGCAGGATCGCGCGCCTTGAGCTTCTCAACGATCATGTCCTCCTTCGGGTGATGGCAGGAATCCGGATAGTCCTTGAAGTAGTCGATGACCGCGAGGACGACCTCGTAATCGGGGCGTTCGGCGCGATCAAACACACTCAACTCCCGTTCAAGGACGCCAAGCAAGCTTTCGATATTGCGATGTTCCTGACGTAGACCCTGGATGATGTCGATCATCGTACCCACCCGTGACCGGCTCCTGGCGCGGCCAGTACTGGGCTGCGGACGAATTTTAAAAGCGACGCTTTGCTGTGCGGCATTGCGCTAGATCAAATTGACCGCAAGGCTGGTGCCCTCCATTTGCTCTTTCTCAAAACCGGCCAATCACACAGGCCAGTTGCTCGGCATGCCGGCGGACGTGCCTCATTCTCGCCGCCAGCTCTCAGCGACGGCGATCGCGGCCTCGCGCGTCGGCTCGTAGCCGTGCGTCGGCGTGCCCGCTATGCGGCGGGGAGCGGTGGTGGTGGCTTCGGCGGCCTCGGGGGCGGTGGCTTCGGTGGCCTTGGCGGCGCCATTGGGCAACCCAATCCGGGTTATGGCCGCCCGTCGGCGGCGTGAGAGCTGGCCATCCTACACCCCGGAGGCGTCCCAGTGACCTTCATGATGCGGCCGAGTATGGCGCCGTTGCCGAGCACGTCGAAATCGTACGAGTG
>Ga0318566_10000218_pt1 | contig 13020 bp, 13 predicted proteins | sample GRESIP066b5f22_FD_203492 | JGI IMG/M metagenome (GOLD analysis project Ga0318566, IMG submission 203492) | Tropical soil microbial communities from Luquillo Experimental Forest, Puerto Rico - GRE.SIPMG.066b5f22 | ecosystem: Environmental > Terrestrial > Soil > Tropical forest > Bulk soil... | reverse complement strand
GGTACTCGTCGCCGACGAGCTGAGCCTGGACCAGGGTATTAGCGGGGCGCACCCGTCCGAAGCGCTCGCCGTGCACGCGCGCTACCGGCTCCCAGTCCTCGATCCGGCGCACGTAGACCCGGGTGCGAACGACGTCCTTGAGGCGCGCCCCCAGCTGCTCCAGGGCCGCCTCGATCTTGTCGAAGATGAAGCGGGCCTGGGCGGCGGCATCACCGGCGCCGACCACGCCATCTGGCCCGGTGGCGGTGGTGCCGGAGACGAGGACGCGGTCGCCAACCCGGATAGCTCGCGCGTACCCCCCCAGCCGCTCCCAGACAGTACCGCTGTCGACGAAGGCGCGACGACCCTGCCCTCGCGCGCCAGGCGGTGGCGCTCGGCGGAAAGCTCGGACGACGTGAGATGGCGAGGTGTGCCGGTCCTCGGCGGCTGGCCGGACCGTCGAGCCACCCGTGGCGCGTCGTCGCACCACGCGCCGGCCTCCTGCCAGCTCAGTCGCCCAGCTTGGCCTTGAGCTGGTCCACGTCGGCGGCCGACATCTCGCCGGTGGTCGTGACTTGACCGTCCTTGATCCGCCAGAGCCGGAACGGACCCGTGATGTCGCCGTAGCGGTCGAACTGGACCGGGCCGATGACGCCGACGTAGCGGATCGCCTTGCCCTCCTTCAGGAGGCCTAGGCCCTTCTTGAACTCGCCGGCTCCCGCGTACACGACGGTTCCCTTCGGGTCCAGCACCTTTCGGATCGCGTCCCGGATCGCCGCCGACTCCGCCTTTCCCGCCTGCGCAATGGCCAGTCCCAAAATGGCGCCCGCGTCGTAGGAGCGGTCGGCCGCCGGTGCCCCCGCGTCGAGCTTCGAGAAGGCCGGGTACTCCTTCTCGAAGTACTCGGTCGACGGGGTCTTCGTGGTCCCCGACGAGGTGCCGTAGGCATCGTTCAGGTACTGCGGCCCCACGTCCTTGATGAAGCCCGCCGCGTTCATGCCGTCGTTGAGGAGGAACTTCCGAACGCCGCCCTGCGAGATCCAGGTCCGCGCGATGGTGGCCCCGTCGTCCGGGTAGCTGACGAGGTAGAGCGCATCCGGATTCCCCTCGAGCGCCTTGGTTACCTCGGGTTGGTACGAGGCCTGACTCGGGTTGTACGGAGTCGTCGACACGATGTGGCCGCCGAGCGACTGGTACGCCTTGGCGAACTCGCGGACCATGTTGACGCCGAAATCGTTGTTGACGTGGATGATCGATACACGCTTGAAGCCGGTGTCGAGCGCGTATTTGGCGGCGGCCACGCCCTGGAGGGCGTCGGTGGTGATAGTCCGGAAGAACCATCCGCCGCTCTTCCCCTCCCGTCCCAGGTTCGTCAGCGTCGGGGACGAAGAAGCCGGCGAGATCTGCACCACCCCCGCGGGGGCGGTCACCGAGGTGAGCACCGGGATCGATACCGACGAGATGATGCCGCCGATGACGGCCGGCACCCGCTTGACCTCGACCAACTGCTTGGCCACGTCGACGGCGACCGACCCCTGGCTCTGGGAATCGCGGATCTCGGCGGCGAGCTTGCAGCCCCCCACGCCGCCCGCCTCGTTCAGATCGCGGAAGGCCAACTCCACCGCCTTGGCGCCAGCCTGGCCGAACTGACCGGCCGGTCCCGTCAGCTCCATGACGACGCCGATGGTCACAGTGCACTGCGCGTCAACTGGCGGCGCCGCGCTCGGCGCGAGAACCGTCAGGGACACCGCCACAACCGCTGCGATCGTGCGTGGTCTCATCAGTTTGTTTCCTCCGTGGGCTCGCTGTCGTCGCCCGCGGCGGAGGCGCCGGGGTGCGGCAATGGAGTCACCGTGGTCTCGGAGTGCCGGAAGGCGCGGCGGCCGATCCGCGTGATGCGGAACCGGGTCCCGCAGGCCGGGTCGGGGCAGGCCACATCGGTGTCGGTCGTCATCCAGTCATTCGGGTGGGTCTCCCGCTGCTTGGCCGGAAGAAGCGGCAAGAGCGCGGCGAGCGAGTAGATCGAAAACGTCTGCCCGGGCGGCAGCGAGAGGCTCTCGCCCCGCAGCTCGAAGTAGTCCCCCGCCCTCGCGTGGCACAGGATGGGCTTGCCGGGATCGGCCACCACCTCGACACGCAGGTCATAGAGGGTGAACTCGTCACTCAGCATCGGTCGGCCGTGAGACGGTGCGCCATGCGTCTGGCCTGAGTCCGGACCTCCCCGGCTTGCGCGCCGGGCCGGTTGCGGCTACAACTCTCGCGACGCTCGTGACGCGGGGATCATAGCCTCAATCGCCGACCATGCCAAGTCCGTGCCGCGCCGCCGCCACGCCCCCTTCCGCGCGACCGGCGCCGCCCGCGTTGGACGTCCAGGCGGTCAGCAAGCGCTTCGGTGGGCACCGTGTCCTCGACCAGGTGTCGTTTCGGGTTCGGCCAGGGAGCATCACGGGCCTCATCGGCCCGAACGGCGCCGGCAAGACGACGATGTTCAACCTGATCGCCGGTACGCTCCCCCCGTCGGGGGGGCACATCGTTCTCGACGGGCGGCGGCTGGACGGGCTCGCTCCCCACCGCATCCTCCGTCTCGGCGTGGGCCGGACGTTCCAGGTCCCTCGCCCCTTCCTCGCGATGACCGTACTCGAGAACCTCATGCTCGCCGCCCAACGGCAGCTCGGCGAACGCCCCTGGGCGAACTGGCTCCGGCCCACCGCCGTCGCCCTGGAAGAGCGCGCCGTGCGGGAGCAGGCCCGGGAACTCCTGGACTTCGTCGGCCTGACGTCGCTCGCCGGGGAGCCGGCCCGCTCGCTTTCGGGAGGCCAGCGCCGGCTGCTCGAGCTCGCTCGCGTGCTCATGGCCGAGCCGCGGCTCATCCTGCTGGACGAGCCGGCGGCCGGCGTCCATCCGGCGCTCCTCGAGAAGCTGGAGGCGCGGATCGGCGAGCTGCACGGTCGCGGCGTGACGTTCCTCGTCATCGAGCACAACCTGGACTTCGTCATGCGGCTCTGCCGTCCGGTGCTGGTGCTCGCCCAGGGCCGGCTCCTGGCCGAGGGCGACCCCGAGGCGGTGCGGGCCGATCCACGCGTTCGCGAGGCTTACCTCGGCAGCTCGGGGAAGCCATCGGGTCGATGACCGACCAGGAGAGCGGCCCCACCGGTCCGGCCGGCCGCGGTCGCGGCGACGCTCGCGATCGACCCGCTTCGGACCGCGGGACCCAGGGCGTCGGGCTCGTCGTGCGGCACCTCGTCGCGGGCTACGAGCCGGGTCTCCCCATCGTGCGGGGGGTGTCGCTCAGCGTCGCCCCGGGCGAGATCGTGGCCCTCCTCGGCCCGAATGGCGCCGGCAAATCCACCCTCGTCAAGGCGGTAGCGGGGCTGGTGCCGGCGGCGGGGCAGGTGAGGCTCGGCGACCGTGAGATCATCGGCGCTCCCGCCCATCGAATGGTCCACATGGGGCTGGCCTACGTCCCGCAAACGGAAAACGTGTTCACGCGGATGACGGTCGAGGAGAACCTCGAGGTGGCCGGGGCCATCCTCCCATCGAAGATCCGCCAGGCGCGGATGGACGGAGCGTGCGAGCTGTTCCCCGAGCTCACGATGCACCGCCGCCTCCTGGCCGGGCGATTGTCGGGCGGGCAGCGGCAGATGCTGGCCGTGGCGCGGGCACTGGTCGGCGAGCCACGAGTCCTGGTCCTCGACGAGCCCTCGGCGGGGCTGGCTCCGCTGCTCGTGGAGGTCGTGCTGGCGCGGCTCCGGGAGATACGCGACCGGGGCGTCGCCGTGCTCGTCGTCGAGCAGAACGTGCGGGCCGCCCTGGCCGTCGCCGACCGGGCGTACGTGCTGGTCGAGGGCCGCGAGCGCCTGTCCGGACGGGCCGCCACTCTCGCCACCGACCCCGAGGTCGCTCGTCTCTACCTCGGTGGAATCGGCGCGGGCGACAGCCCACGGCCCCAGTGATGTGGCTCCAGCAGGTGACGAACGGGGTGATCCTCGGCGCCACCATCGGGCTTGGCGCCATCGGTCTCACGCTCACCTACTCGATCCTGCGCTTCGCCAACTTCACGCACGGGGAGTTCATCGCGTGGGGCGCCTACTTCGCGCTCGGCCTGCTCGCCCTCGCCGCGCCGTGGGCGCCGGACGCCGGACCCGGACACTTCGGGCCCCTGACCGTCGGCTGGCCGTTCGTGGCCGCCGCGCCATTGGCGGTGGCGCTGACGGCCGGCCTGGCCCTCGGCCTCGACCGCGTCCTTTTCCGGCCTCTCGCGCGGCGAGGCGCCGGGCTGACTCTCGCCATCGCCAGCTTCGGAGCCTCCCTCGCCCTGCGGAATGCCCTTGTCTTCCTCTACGGACCCCAACCCGATTACTTCACCCGCGAGATCCCGATCGCCCGCGCCGTCTTGCCCGGCGTCCGCGTCACCGCCGACCAGGTGTTCCTCCTCGCCGTCACCCTGGTCCTGGTGGCGGCCCTGCACCTCGTCCTCACGCGCACCGGTCTGGGACGGGCGATGCGCGCCACCAGCGAGAACCCGGCCCTGGCCGAAGTCGCCGGTATCGACCCCTCGCGCGTGGCGCGCTGGACCTGGATCATCGGCGCGGGCCTGGCCGCGGTCGGAGGCCTCCTGGTCGGCCTCACCGTACAGATCCGCCCCCTGATGGGGGCCGAGCTCTTGCTGCCGCTCTTCGCCGCGGCCATCCTGGGGGGGATCGGAAGCGTCCCGGGCGCCCTGCTCGGAGGATTGATCGTCGGGCTGGCCGAGGCGCTCGCCGTGCCGCTGGTCGGCGCCGAGTACCGCGCGGCCGTCGCCTTTCTGATCCTGCTGGTCGTCCTCCTCGTCCGTCCGCGCGGGCTCCTGGGTCCGCGCGGTGACGCCGGCTGACGGCATCGGGTCGATGACCGACGAGCCGCACTCCCGCCCGGAGCCCGCCTGACGCGTCGATGGTCGACCTCGCCGCCTATCTCGTCTTCTTCCTGGTGATCGCGCTCTTCTACGCGCTGATCTGCCTCGGTCTGAACCTCCAGTGGGGGTTCACCGGGCTCTTCAACGTCGGGGTCGCCGGCTTCGTCGCGGTCGGCGCCTACGGCTCGGCGCTGCTGACCGGGACAAGGGCAGCCGGACAGCCGGCCGGCCTCGGGCTGCCCGTGTCCCTGGGATGGCTGGGCGCCATGGTCCTGGCCGGCCTGGCCGCGACGATCGTCGGGACCGTCACGCTTCGCCTGCGTCAGGACTACCTGGCCATCTCGACCTTCGGCGTGGCGGTCACGCTGCAGCTGGTAGCCCAGAACGCCGAACGCCTGACCGGGGGTCCCTTCGGGCTCCACGGGATCCCGCGGCCGCTCCACGAGCTGGTCCGCGACCCCCGCCTCTACAACCTGCTCTACCTGGCCCTCGTGGCCGCCGTGGTGGTCGTGGCCTACATCGGCCTTGAGCGTCTCGTCCGGAGCCCGTGGGGACGGGTCCTCCGGGCAATCCGGGAGGACGAAGCGGCCGCGATCGCCCTCGGAAAGAGCGCCGCCGCGTTCCGACTGCAGGCCTTCGTCCTCGGGTCGATGGTCATGGGGCTGGCCGGCGCCGTCTACGTACACTTCATCGGCTTCGTGGCCCCGGAGGACTTCCTGCCCACCCTCACGTTCCAGGCGTGGACGATGCTCGTGATCGGCGGCTCGGGAAACAACCGGGGCGCGCTGGTGGGCGCGGTTGGCGTGTGGGCGCTGTGGAGCGCGAGCGGCGCCCTCCTGACGGCCGTGTTGCCCCAGGAGATGCAAGCCCGGGGCGCCGCCCTCCAGGTGGTTCTCATCGGGGTGGCGCTGGCCGGCGTCCTCCTCGCTCGTCCGCGGGGGCTCCTCGGGGAGGAGGCCGTGGTCTCCCGCCACGCCCGGCTCACCCTATCGGAATCGCGGAACCCTTGAGACCCCGACGTCCGGGGAGCGCCGCCTCGCCCTCGAGCGTGATCTGCGCAGACGCCCTCCGCCAGCGTTTCCGACGAACCGGGCGTTCGCGTCGGCGGGCACCGGGCGGCGAAGCGCGTCCCGATCCAGCTCAGACGCGGCGCAGCAGCGGAAGCACACCCTCCCCGAGAAGGCGGATGCCCTCCGCTTCGCTGACACCGTAGGGCGTGCCGAACTCCACCCGACGCACGCCCGCCTCGAAGAGGCGGGTCGCCTGCGCCGCCACCTCGGCGGGCGTTCCCGCGAAGGCAAGCCGCCCCAGCACCTCGTCGGGAACCAGGCGCCCCGCCGCATCGAAGTCGTAGGCCGCCGCCGCCGCCCCGATCCGGGCGAGCAGTGACGGCTCCACACCCAGCGTGGGATCGAGCCGGGCGATGATCGGCAGGTAGAGGGCGACCCGGCGCCGAGCCAGGGAGCGCGCCGCCCCACCGTCCCGGTCCACGACCGTCACCGCGCCCACGACGATCCCGACGTCTTCGGCCGACCGACCGGCATCGGCGGCGGCCGACACGAGACCGGCCCTGACGCGCGGGACCACGGCCGGGTTGACGGTCCCCCCCACCTTCACCTCGTCGACCAGCCCGACACACGCCCGGATGGTGCGCGACCCCCAGGCTCCCAGCATGAACGGCACGTCGGCTCGCGGAACCGCCCACCGCAGGGAGTCGCCGCCGCCGAGCCGGAACACGCGGCCCAGGTACGGCGTCTTGGCCCGAGCCAGGAGGTGGCGGACGCACTCGAAGGCCTCGCGCCCGCCCGCCCGATGCCTCGTCGAGGAGCGCCAGGTTCCCGGCGATGGTGATGGGGTGGCAGGTGAAGGGGTTCACGGCCGCCGGTCCGAGGCGGATCCGCCGGGTGTGGCGTGCCATCTCGAAGAGCGCGGGCCAGGCCGGCTGGTAGAGGAGGTCGTTGTAGACGGAGAGGCCGTCGAAGCCGTGACCCTCGACGGCCGCGGCCAGCGGCCCGTAAGCCGACAGCGGCTGGTCGGTCTGGAACGCAACGCTGACGGCGCGGGCCGTCAACTACCGGAGCCCGCGGCGCTCGTCGCGGCGGAGCTTGTACTCGACCGAGTCCACCAGGGCTTGCCAAGAGGCGTCGATGATATTGTGGGCGACGCCGACCGTGCCCCATGTCTCCTCGCCGTCCCCCGAGGTGATGAGGACGCGCGTCTTGGCCGCGGTCCCGCTGGCCTCGTCGAGGATCCGGACCTTGTAGTCCACGAGGTGCATCTCCCGGAGGTTCGGGTAGAACTCCTCGAGCGCCTTCCGGAGGGCATGGTCGAGGGCGTTGACGGGGCCGTTCCCCGCCGCCGCGGTGTGCTCGGAGATCCCCTTCACCCGGAGCCGGACCGTGGCCTCGGCGAAGGGCCCGGCGTCGTCCCGCCGCGTCTCGACGGTCGCCCGGTAGCCGTCCAGCTCGAAGTACGGGCGGTGGTTTCCGAGGGCCCGCTCCATCAGCAGCTCGAACGACGCCTCCGCCCCCTCGAACTGGTACCCCTCGTCCTCGAGGCGCTTGAGAGTGTCGAGGATCCGGCGCGCCTCCGGCGTCTCTTTGTCGAGGTCGATTCCATACTCCTGGGCCTTCCACAGGATGTTCGACTTGCCCGACAGCTCGGAGACGAGGACCCGGCGGTGATTTCCGATTCGCTCGGGCTCCACGTGCTCGTAGGTCTCGGGGTGCTTGAGCACGGCGGAGACGTGCATGCCTGCCTTGTGGGCGAAGGCCGAATCGCCGACGAAGGGCTGCTGGGCCCAGGGTGTCCGGTTGGCCACCTCCCACGCGAAGCGGGACACGTCGCGCAGCTCGCGCAGGTTCGGCTCGGGGATGGCCTGGAGACCAAGCTTCAGCATCAGGTTCGCGATGATCGATACGAGGTTCGCGTTGCCGCAGCGCTCCCCGTAGCCGTTCAGCGTCCCCTGGACGTGCTCGACACCCTCCAGCACCGCGGTGAGGGTGTTGGCCACCGCGCACTCGCCGTCGTTGTGCACGTGGATGCCGAGCGGCGCCCGGACCTGCCCCCGCACCTCGCGGACGATCTCCGCCACCTCGTGGGGGAGCGTGCCCCCGTTGGTGTCGCACAGGACCAGGCAGGCCGCTCCCGCTCCCTCCGCTGCCCTGAGGGTCTCGAGCGCGTAAGCCCGATCGCGCTTCCAGCCGTCGAAGAAGTGCTCGGCGTCGTAGATCACCTCGTCGACGTGGCGCCCCAGGAAGGCGATCGAGTCCGCGATCATCGCGAGGTTCTCGGCGAGGGTCGTCTGGAGCGCGTGGGTCACGTGGAACGGCCAGGACTTCCCGAAGATGGTGGCCACCGGTGTGTGGGCGTCGATGATGGCCTGAAGGCTCGGGTCGGACTCCGCGGCGATGCCCGCCCGCCGGGTCGCGCCGAAGGCGGCGATCCGCGCGTGCTTGAGCGGCACGTCAAGGATGCGGCGGAAGAAGCGCATGTCCTTCGGGTTCGAGCCCGGCCAGCCTCCCTCGATGTAGTGGACGCCCAGCTGGTCGAGCCGCTGGGCCAGACGCACCTTGTCTTCCATCGAGAAGGCCACGCCTTCCCCCTGCGTGCCGTCCCGGAGGGTCGTGTCGTAGATCCTGACCAACCGCGCCATCGGATGCCTCCATCGGCGAGGTCCGCGACCGCGGACCGCGGGCGTCACAGATCGAAAGGGTAGCGAGACGGCCGGCGACCTGTCAAATGTGGCGAATCAGCAGGCTGAGAGGCGCATCTGGCTCGATTCTCACCAGGTCCGGGTCGTGCAGCCGGCGTGGCCACAGGCGCAGTCGGCCGTCTCCTCGGTGGCGCGGGCACATAGCCGGCAGCAATAGGTCTTCCCGTGCTCGACCAGGCAGCTACAGGCGGCGTGCGCACAGCCACCCTGGCCGGTGATCTCGGGCGCGGTCTCCCAGCCCCCCGGGAACTTCGCTTGAGTGGGCGGGCCGCTCGTCATCGACGCTTCCGGTGGAGAACCGTGCAAGAAGTGCACGGTCCCTCCGGCCTTAGCGCCCGCCGCGTTCGCGGCCGTCGACGGGCGACGGGCCACCCCGTGGCCCGGGTGGTCATGAGCGCGCCCCGCCTACGCTCGCCCTCGCCGCCCCAAGCTTCGAGGAAGACTGCCCTTTCATCCATCGCCTCCCTGACGCACTGCGGCCACCCGCACGATCTCGTCATAGCGAGCATGAGCGTTGCCCCGGCCGGCACTCCCCTTGCACCCTCGTCCATGGCAGAGCTCATGAGCGGCGGATTCGACCCCGACGCGCTGCCCGTCAACCCCTGTCGCATTTGCGGGTGGACCACGCTGCCGGGCTTCGATCTGTGTGTCGGTTGCTTGGACATCCAGGAATGGAGCCGGCTAAATCGCGCGTTCTGCGACTTCTTCCACCGCATGATCTTGCCTCGAGCCTGGCTACACCACGACGCGGGGTTCCTCCTCGCGACGGGCGCGGCCCCCGGGCGGCCGGGAATCGATGAGGCCCAGCGCCCATTCGTCGCAGTGTAGGCCGGCTGGAGGCCGTCAAACCGTGCGAGCGGCGCGCAGGTCGGCGACGTCGGCCGGCGAATAGCCGAGTAGCTTCGTGAGCACCTCCTCGGTGTGCTCGCCGAGGAGCGGGGCCGGCCCCGCCGGCCCCCCCGGCGTCCCGTGGAGCCGGATGGCCGGGCCGACCATGCGCATAGTCCCCGCGGTGGGGTGGCTCAGCGACACGATGGTCCCCCGGACCTTCAGGTGCTCGGACTCGAGCGCCTGGCCGACGGACTTGATCTTGCCCGCCGGCACCCCAGCCCGGCCCAGCCGGTCGAGCCACGTCGCCACCGTTCCCGTCGCGAACACCTCCGCCAGGAGCGAGACCAGCACGGCCCGGTTCTCCACCCGCTTCGCCTCGGTGTCGAAGCGCGGGTCGACGGCCAGCTCGCTCCGGCCCAGGGCCTGGCAGAATCGCGCCCAGAGGGAGTTGTTGGCCACCCCGATCGTCAGGTAGCCGTCGGCGGCCTGGAAGACCTCGTAGGGAACGATGGACGGGTGCTGGTTCCCTTTTCGTCGAGGGCTCACGCCCGTCGTCAGGTACGCCTGGCCCTGGTACGTGAGGAGCGAGGCCATCACGTCCAGCATGGCGATCTCGACCTTCTGGCCGGCGCCCGTCCGCTCGCGCGCGAACAGCGCGAGCACGATGCCGTGGGCGGCCATCGTTCCCGCGGCCAGGTCGGCGATTGAGTTGCCAGTCTTGACCGGCGGCCCATCGGGAAAGCCGGTGAGGTCCATGAGCCCGGATTCACCCTGGACGATCAGGTCGTAGCCGGGCCGGCCCGCTTCGGGTCCGGACTCCCCGAAGCCCGAAATGGAGCAGTACACGAGCCGCCGGTTGAGCGCCCGGCTCGCCTCGTAGCCGAAACCCAGCCGAGCGAGCGTCCCGGGTCGGAAGTTCTCGAGGAGCGCGTCGGAGGTCTCCATCAGCCGTCGCAGGACCCCCTTTCCCGCGTCCGCCTTCAGATCGAGCGTGAGGCTCTTCTTGCCCCGGTTGACGCTCATGAAGTACGTCGATTGGCCACCGAGGAATGGCGGCCACGCGCGCGTGTCGTCGCCCCGGTCCGGCTCCTCGATCTTGATCACCTCGGCGCCCATGTCCGCCAAAAGGAGGGAGCAGTAGGGGCCGGCGAGAACGCGAGAGAGATCGACGACGCGGATCCCCTCGAGAGGCTTCATCCCGACCTCGGAGGGTCGCGCCCGTCCCGGCTGCGGCGGACCAGACGCTTGGCCCCGCTCCGGACGACGGCCGACAACCTCTGGCCCACTCGAGCGCTTCGACGCCGCCAGAAGAGCCCGGCCCGCTCGGCCAGGCTGAGGGCGGAGAAGTAGTACACCTGGTCGACCGCCTCGATGGTGACCCGGGCGCCCAGCCGGAGGCCTCGCGTCTCGGCGCCGTGACAGAAGAAGCGCGCGCCGCCGTCGAGCTGGACGAGAGCCAGATGGAGTGGAGAGGCGAAGCCGGTCGGCGGCGAGTGGAGCGTGGTGAACGAGACCACCTCGCCGTATCCTGGCGTGGTCGTCTCGCGCATCGGCGCGCCGTCGTCAGGGCAGAAGGGCGCGGGTGGCGCGACGAGGCGCCCGCACCGGGTACAGCGGGAGGCCGGGATGGACTCGGCGACGATCGCGCTCACTTCAGCCTTTCGAGCGGGAAGCGCGCGGGCCGCCCCCCTGCTCCGCCCGGTCGGTCCACGCCGAGTGTGGTCCCGTCCTGGCTCACCCCGGTCGGCCGGATCGCGTCGCCGCCGTGGCTTGCCCGCTCCAGGATGGTCACCCAGTTGGTCGTGGCCAGGCCGCCGATGGAATGGGCCAGGCCGACCCGGGCCGGGACCTGCCGCCCAGCCGCCTGCTCGGTCAGCTGCCACCAGAGCTCGACGACCTGGGCCAGCCCGGTCCCTCCGAGCGGGTGTCCCCGGGCCTTGAGACCTCCCGACGGGTTGACGGGCAGCCGTCCCTCGAGGGCCGTCTCCCCGTGAGTCAGCATGCGGGTCGCCTTTCCCGCCGGGGCGAGGCCCGTGTCTTCCATCGACATGAGCTCGAAGGGGGCGAACGCGTCGTGGAGCTCCGCGACCTCGACGCGCTCCGGTCCGTATCCCGCCATCCGGAAGGCGGCCCGGGCCGCTGCGCGCGTCGCCTGGAAGCCGCCGAAGTCATCCCGGTACCGGAGGGCCAGGTAGTCCGCCCCCTGGCCGATCCCGGCGATGCGCACGCGGGCAGGCTCGGCGCGGACGACGACAGCGGCCGCGCCGTCGGAGATGGGGCAGCAGTGATAGAGGCGCAGGGGGTCGGCCACGAGGCGGCTCGCCATTACCGCCTCCAGCGTGACGGGCTCCTGGAAGTGGGCCCGCGGGTTCCGAGCGCCGTTGGCGTGGTTCTTCACCGCGACGAGGGACAGGTCCCGCAGCGTGGCGCCGGTCCGAGCCATCCACGCCCGCGTGACGAGGGCCGCCAGGGCCGGCATGGTCGCCCCGTAGGAGCGCTCGTAGGGATCGATCGACCGCCCGATCAGCTCCGAGACCCGCGGCGTCGGGAGCTGCGTCATCTTCTCCCCGCCCGCGACCAGCACCGTCCGGTGGACACCGGCCGCCACCGAGACGAAGGCGGCATAGAGGGCCGCCGCCCCAGAGGATGTCGCCGTTTCCACCCGCAGGCTCGGAACCCGGGACAGCCCGAGGTGAGTGGCCACGTGCGAGGCGAAGTTCCCCTCGCCGACGAACTCCTCGGGGTTCATGCAGGCCACCACCAGGGCGTCGGGCCGGTCCAGATCGGCCGCGGTCAACGCCCCCCGGGCCGCCTCGGCGATCAGATCGGGCAGCGAGGCCACCAGGCGGCCCACCCGCGTCATGGCCGCCCCCGCCACGTACACGTCCACCAACGCGCCCACCTTCCGTGATAGGCTCGAGTCGGTTGCGAGCGTACCCGGCGCCCGGCGCCGAGTCAAACCGGAGGACCCCGATGGCAGACGGTGTCGCGTTCATCAACGGCGAGTACTTGCCCGCCCACGAAGCGAAGATCTCGATCTTCGACACCGGCTTCTCGCGAGGGGACGCGGTCTACGACACCGTGTCGGCCTGGAGGGGGAAGTTCTTCCGACTCGACGATCACGTAGACCGTTTCTTCCGCTCTTGCGCGGCCGCGCGGCTCACCTGTCCTCACCCCGTCGACGATGTCAAGCGGATCCTGGCCGGCTGCGTCCATCGCGCAGGGATCGAGGACGCCTACGTCCAGATGATCGTGACCCGCGGCCCGTTCCCGTCGACCGGGCGGCGCGATCCCCGTCTCTGCCAAAACCGCTTCATCGCCTTCGCGCTCCCCTACATCTGGATCGTGAGCCCGGAGCGCCAGGCCGAGGGGATCGACCTGGCCATCGTGGACAACCGCCGGACCCCGACGGAGGCCATCGACCCCCGCGTCAAGAACTTCAACTGGATGGACCTCCAGCGTGGTCTCTTCGAAGCGCTCGACCGCGGGGCCGACACGGCCGTGCTTCTGACCCCGGCCGGCTACCTCGCCGAGGGTCCCGGCTTCAACCTGTTCGTCGTGCGGGAGGGCGCGGTTCTGACACCGCGATCGAACGTGCTGG
>Ga0318566_10000212_pt1 | contig 13130 bp, 10 predicted proteins | sample GRESIP066b5f22_FD_203492 | JGI IMG/M metagenome (GOLD analysis project Ga0318566, IMG submission 203492) | Tropical soil microbial communities from Luquillo Experimental Forest, Puerto Rico - GRE.SIPMG.066b5f22 | ecosystem: Environmental > Terrestrial > Soil > Tropical forest > Bulk soil... | reverse complement strand
TCGTCCTGGACGGCGTTGGCGATCAACTCGGCCGGCGACGGGAAGTCGATGCCGTAGAAGCAGGGCCACTTCACCGGCGGTGAGGCGATGCGCACGTGCACCTCGAGGGCACCGGCCTCGCGCAGCATGCGGAGCAGCGCGCGCTGGGTGTTTCCCCGCACGATCGAGTCGTCGACGACGATGAGCCGTTTGCCGCGGATCACCTCTCGAAGCGGGTTGAGCTTCAGGCGGATGCCGAGCTGGCGGATGGTCTGCGACGGCTGGATGAATGTGCGCCCGACATAGGCGTTCTTCATCAAGCCCTGCCCGTACGGAATCCCGGACTCCTGCGCGTATCCGACCGCGGCGGGGGTGCCCGATTCCGGCACGCCGATCACCAGGTCGGCGTCGACCGGGCACTCGCGCGCCAGCCGGCGACCGATCTCCACCCGGGTGGCGTGCACCGACCGGCCCGCGATCGTGCTGTCCGGCCGAGCCAGGTACACGTACTCGAAGACGCAGCCCTTGGGCGTGGGATTGGCGAAGCGCGTCGAGCGCACACCGTCGGCGTCGATCGCCAGCAATTCGCCCGGCTCGATGTCGCGCACGAACGAGGCGCCGACGATGTCGAGCGCGGCCGTTTCGGATGCCACCACCCAGCCGCGATCCAGCCGTCCGAGCGAAAGCGGCCGCACCCCATACGGATCGCGGCACGCATACAGCGTGTTTTCGTCCATGAACGTCAGGCAGAACGCTCCGCGCACGGTCGGCAGCAGGTCCAGCGCCGCCTGTTCCAGGGTGGAATCGGCCGCGCCGTGGGCCAGCAGGGCGCCGAGGATGTCGGAGTCCGTCGTCGCCGGGGCCGGGCATCGGGTGCCGATCAACCCCGCGTCGCGGGCGCGGGCGGCAAGCTCAGCGGTGTTGACCAGGTTCCCGTTGTGCCCCAACGCAACCCCGGAACCGACCGCGGTGTTGCGGAACACCGGCTGGGCGTTCTCCCACGTCGTGTCGCCGGTGGTTGAGTAGCGGCAGTGCCCGATGGCGACGTGGCCCTGCATTGCCGCCAGCGTTTGCTCGTCGAACACCTGGCTGACCAGGCCAAGGTCTTTGAATACCAGCACCTGGGAGCCATCGGCGACGGCGATGCCCGCGGCTTCCTGCCCGCGATGCTGCAGCGCGTACAGGCCGTAATAGGTGAGTTTGGCGACTTCCTCGCCCGGGGCCCAGACCCCGAATACGCCACACTCTTCGCGGGGGGAGTTCAGGTCCTGCTCGGGTTCCTGGACGGTCACGGTTCGGCGGCTCCCTGGCGAACGATTGGTGACGTAACGGAGTCTACGGGCCCGACGGCCCGAGCGCCGAATCCGCGGGGCGTGTTGAGCGCCGAAAAAGCCATTTACCGGACCCTAAACGTGCAGTTCAGGGTTATATTCAGCTCACATCGAACAGCGGCAGCCAGTGGCCGATTTCACCCGCCCGAGAGCCCGATAGGGTCAGCGCCCCAGCCGCCGTCGCGGCCGCGAGCGGCCACAGCCCGGTGGCCAGCAGCAGCCAGGTCCGCGGATCGGTCTCCACGACGTTGGGCGGTGTGCCGCGGGTGTGCCGGGGTCCGGAAATGCACTGCACCGCGGCAAACGGCGGTATCCGGACCTCGACGCTGGCGCCGGGAGCCAGGTCCGCCAGCGTGCGCGCGGTGAGCCGAACCGCGACCGCCAGGGCGTCGCGCTCGGGCGCCGGACACGTTTCGTCACGCAACCAGTCCGCAACGGCCAACACCGCCTGCCGAGCCAGTGCCGGATCGACTCTCTGACGGGCTGCCATACCTTAGGGTCTCAGAACCATGAAGCGTCGTCGCTTGAGGCGCTTAGCTTAGCCGGCTTCGCGTTCGAACGTGACGTTGCACCGCGGCAACGGCGACATTGCCAGCAGACGTCCGGAAGACCACCGAATCGGCTGCCTTGCACGTGGTGCCGTTTCACCGGCACCATGGACGTATAACCAACGTCGGCCAGGGGTCTTCACCTGCGCCCACGCTCAGTGCGTGAGCTCCCTTGTGTTCAGTAGCGACGTCGTAAGGCGGTGTTTCCGATGGCCAAGCCGGTGTCCGGCAAGGGCGATCGGCCCGTTCGCCGCTCGCCCGACCCCATCATCGTTACCCGGCGAGGAAAGATTGCCTGCCTGGAGACCAGCTTGACCCCACATGAAGCACAGATCGAGGATCTCGTCTTCCTACGAAAGGTGTTGACCCGGGCTGACATTCCGTACCTGTTGATCCGCAGTGACAAAAACCGGCCAATTCTGGCGATCGATATCGAACTCCGCCCAGAGGTCGAGAGCGCGCTCGTGACGGCCTCCGCCAACGAGCCCATGTATGCCAAAACCGCTGACGAAAAAGGTCTTTCCCCCGTCCTCGTCGCCAAGGGCCGGCTGTCCGAGCTGCCCGATCCGCGCATCCTGCGGCTGTATCGGCGGCGAATTGCACCGGGGGGCTTGCGATACGGGCCGGCGTTTGGCGTGGAACTTCAATTCTGGGTCTTCGAGGACACCGTGATCCGGTGCCCGGTAGAGAACTCCCTGACTCGGAATGTGCTGCCGCGCAATGAAGTAAAGCCGACTACCGTCAAACTCTATGGCTACAAGTGGCCGACCATTGCCGGAATGTTCAGCCCGCATGCAAGCGATGTGACGTTCGATATCGACATGGTGTTCTCCTGGGTCGAGGGCAGCGATCCGGACTTTCGGGCGCGACGAGCGGCGCAAATGTCGGAGTACGCGGTCGGCGAAGGCGACGAAGCCGAAGCGCGCATTCGGCAGATCGACGAGCTGAGGTATGCCCTGCGGTCGGTGAACATGTTTGCACCGTGGGTGCGCCGGATCTTCATTGCCACCGATTCACGCCCGCCGGCATGGCTGGCCGCCCATCCGAAGATCACCGTCGTCCGCGCCGAGGAACACTTCTCGGACCCGGCCGCGCTACCGACCTACAGCTCGCATGCGGTCGAAAGCCAACTGCACAACATTCCAGAGCTAAGCGAGCATTTCCTCTACTCCAACGACGACATGTTTTTCGGTCGGCCGCTCAAAGCCAGCATGTTCTTCTCCCCGGGCGGGATCACGAGATTCATCGAGGCGAAGACCCGCATCGGCCTTGGGGCCAACGATCCCGCGCGCAGCGGGTTCGAGAACGCGGCCCGGGTGAACAGGCAGCTGATCTTGGAGCGGTTCGGACAGGTCATCACCCGCCATCTCGAGCACACCGCGGTTCCGTTGCGCAAAAGCGTGCTGAGGGAGATGGAAAGCGAATTTTCCGAGGACTTCGCCCGCACCCAGGAGAGTCAGTTCCGTTCCAGCACCGATATCTCGGTGACGAATTCCTTTTACCACTACTACGCGCTGATGACCGGACGCGCCGTCCAGCAGGAAAAGGCCAAAGTGCTGTACGTAGACACCACCGCACGCGCGGGTCTGGACCTGCTTCCCGTGTTGCGGAAGAAACGCGGTTACGACTTCTTCTGTCTCAACGACGGCAGCTTCCCCGAGGTCTCCGCGGCCGAGCGCGCAGAGTGCGTCACGGGCTTCCTGGAGCGCTACTTCCCAATCCCCGCGCCCTGGGAAAAGGTGACGGCGGACGTCAGTCGGCCGGGGTTTGCCGAACCGATGGTGTCAGCACCATCGGAGGGTGCCTGAACAGCGAATCCCGTCGGGACGGCTCGATAAACATCCCGCTTTCGGTGATTTTGCGTTGCGCCTGCGCCGGAGAGACGAAGGTGCCCACGGTCTTTCCGGTGCCAAGCGGAATCACCGAGTGCACGACGGTGTCTTGGTAGACGTGCACCAGGTTGCAGGCCTGGGCGCCGTCTCGGCCGCGCGTTCCCCCCGCAGCCACCGTCAGGTCCTGGGTGTAGCAGGTGGCCGACGCGACCGACACCGGGATGCCGACGAACGTCGCACTCGTCGAGTAATGCAGGTGCCCCGCCAGAATCGCGCGAACGTCGCGGCCCTCGAGGACCCGCCCGAGGGCGGCTTGGTCGCGCAACTCAACTGTGACGGCCAGGTCCAAAACGCTTGGGATGGGCGGGTGGTGCAGGGCCAGAATGGTGCCGTGCGGCGCTGGCGCCGTCAATTGTTCGGTGAGCCAATCCAATTGGGACCAGCTGATTTCCCCGTAATGATGGCCCGGCACCGAGGTGTCCAACGTGATGATGCGCAGGCCGTCGATCATGCGCACGCGGTCGAGCGGCGCCATCGACGGCGCTTCGTCCAGTAGCGAGCGGCGCAATGCGGCCCGGTTGTCGTGGTTGCCCATCACCCAGACGAGTTCGGCGCCCAACTCGGCGGCGAAGGGCTCAACCGCGGCGCGAAGCTTGCGGTAGGCCGCCGGCTCGCCGGTGTCGGCCAGGTCGCCGGTAAAGACGATCACGTCGGGACGCACCCCGGACAGTTTGAGCTGCTCGAGCAGCTCGACCAGCCTGCCGTCGGCGTCAACCGCGTCGTAAAGCGACCCATCGGAGATGAGATGCATATCGCTGATGTGTAGAAGAACGTAATCCGGCCGCGGATGCTCCGCGGCCCTCAGTCTGTGCACCTGAGGTGCCAACCCTCTCGTAGATCGGTTTGCAAACAAAACCTCGACAAGTGTAGCGGGGCTGCCGAGCCCGACCGGCATCCTTCACGCTGAACGCCGCACTGTCAGCGCGGCGATCGCACCGGCCTCATTGACGGCCAAATGCGCCAGCATCGGCGCGGCCAGGCTGCCGGAACGGTCGGCCAGCCAACCGAACAGCCAGCCCGCAACACCGGTGACCAGCACGGTGCCCGCCACCGGCGCACCCGTCGCGCGCGCGTCCGCGATGTGGGACAGCCCAAAAGCCATGGCCTGCAACAACCTTCCACCGGGTTGGCCGAAGGCGCGGGAGCCCGCTGTGGCCAGCGCGGCGCGGAAGGCGGCTTCCTCGGCCCAGACGGTACCGACGGGTATTTGCAACAGCAGCCAAGCCGGAACGGATGCCGGCGGCTGACGCTCGGCCATCGCCGCCCGCACCAAGGGCACCGCCGTCGTGGCGGCGACCGCGCTCGCCGCGGCCGCCCCTGCCGCCGACCCGAGCCGCACCCCGGTCGACACCCGCGGAGGGCGCAGCCCCAAAGGCGCACGGGTGACCAGCACCAGCAGCGCGCCGGCGCCGGCCTGCAGAATGACCCGCCATGCAGCGGGTAGGCGCGGACTGACGAGGCTCCACCCGACCAGAGCTGCGGCCAGGGACAGCGCCCGCAGCCGAGTCATCCAAAAAAACGCGGCAGCACCGACTCGGACGTCTCGCGCAGTTCTGCCAGGGACACCGTGAACAAGCCCTGAACCTCCACCGCGCCCAAGGCCTGATCGACGACGCCGATGCGGATGGCGGGCAGTCCCCGCGCCTCGCACATCGAACGGAACCGACTCTCCTCAGTGCGCGGCACCGCCACCAGCACCCGGCCCGCCGACTCGGAAAAGAGAAATGTGAATGGACCTGTGCCTGATTGAAAATCCTCGGGAAGCACGATGCGACAACCGGTTTCACCCGCCAGCGCCGACTCCACGATCGCCTGGGCGAGGCCTCCCTCGGACAGGTCATGCGCCGCGGACACCAGCCCATCGCGCGACGCCGACCTCAGCACGTCGGCCAGCAGCTTCTCGCGAGCCAGGTCGACCGCGGGGGGCAGCCCGCCCAGGTGGTCGGCGGTCACCTGGGCCCAGACGGAACCGTCGAACTCGTCGCGCGTATCGCCCAGCAGCATCAGGGTTTCCCCCGGTTCGGTCCCAAGTCCGGTGGGGATGCGCCGGCCGACATCGTCGATCACGCCCAGCACGCCCACCACCGGAGTGGGCAGGATCGCCGCCGAACCGGTCTGGTTGTAGAAGCTCACATTGCCACCGGTCACCGGAATCCCAAGGGCCGCACAGCCATCGGCCAGACCGCGCACCGCCTGCGAGAACTGCCACATCACCCCGGGGTCTTCGGGCGAACCGAAGTTGAGACAGTTGGTCACCGCAACCGGGGTCGCGCCGGTGACGGCGACGTTGCGGTACGCCTCGGCCAGCGCGAGCTGGGCACCGGCGTAGGGATCCAGCAGTGTGTAGCGGCCCGATGCGTCGGTCGACACCGCGATGCCGCGGCCGGTGGACTCGTCGACGCGCAGCACGCCGCCGTCGGCGTGCTCGGCCAGCACGGTGTTGCCGCGCACGTAGCGGTCGTACTGCTCGGTGATGAACGCGCGGCTGCACAGGTGCGGACTGCCCAGCAGCGCAAGCAAAGTCGCGCGCAGCTCCTCCCCGGTGACCGGCCGTGGCAGGCCCGTCGACCGGTCGGCGTTCAGGGCGTCCTGTGTTTCCGGGCGCGCGACCGGCCGCTGGTACACCGGCCCCTCGTGGGCGACCGTGCGCGGCGGCACGTCGACGACCGTCTCGTCGCGCCAAGTGATCCGCAACCGGTCGCCGTCGGTGACCTCGCCGATCACGGTGGCCGGCACCTCCCACTTGCGGCACACCGCCATGAAGGCGTCCACGTTTTCCGGTGCGACCACCGCGCACATGCGCTCCTGCGACTCGCTGCAGAGCACCTCGGCGGCGGTCATCTCCTTGGTCCGCAGCGGGACGGCGTCGAGTTGGATCGCCATCCCGCCGTCCCCGGCGGACGCCAATTCCGATGTGGCACAAGATAATCCGGCCCCACCGAGATCCTGTATCCCGATCACCAGCCCGCCCGCGTAGAGCTCGAGGCAGCACTCGATGAGCACCTTCTCCATGAAGGGGTCGCCCACCTGAACGGAGGGCAGTTTCTTGCGGGATCCGGTGCTGTCGAACGTGTCCGACGCCAGCACCGACACCCCGCCGATACCGTCCAGCCCCGTCCGGGCGCCGAACAGAATGATCTTGTTGCCGGCACCCGAGGCGAACGCCAAATGCAGGTCTTGCTGGCGTAACACGCCGACGCACATCGCGTTGACCAACGGGTTGCCGGCGTAGCACGCGTCGAAGACGGTCTCGCCGCCGATGTTGGGCAGGCCCAGCGAGTTGCCGTAGCCGCCGATCCCGCGGACCACGCCGTCGAGCACGCGGCGGGTGTCCGGCGCGTCGGCGGCGCCGAACCGCAGCTGATCCATCACGGCGACCGGCCGGGCGCCCATGGCCATGATGTCGCGGACGATGCCGCCGACGCCGGTGGCCGCACCCTGGTAGGGCTCGACATAGGACGGGTGGTTGTGGGATTCCACCTTGAATGTGACGGCCCAACCGTCACCGATATCGACGACACCGGCGTTTTCGCCGATACCGGCCAGCATGCCGGCGCGCATCTCGTCGGTCGTGGTCTCACCGAAGTAGCGCAGGTGAACCTTTGAGGACTTGTACGAACAATGCTCGCTCCACATCACCGAATACATGGCCAACTCGGTATCGGTCGGCCTGCGGCCCAAAATGTCGCGAATACGCTGGTACTCGTCCTCTTTGAGACCCAGCTCACCAAACGGTTGTGGCTGGTCGGGCGTGGTCGCCGCATGCTGCACGGTGTCAATCGCGTCGGTGCGCGCGCTCGTCCCGGAGACAGTCACGCAGACAGTCTAGGGTGGCTTCGCAGTCGCCGCCTGGACGGCGCAGCGGGCGTTTGCACTCACGCCGCGTGGCGCGGCCGAAGCCAGCTCACACGGTGCCCAGGCCCTGAGCCAGCATCGCAAGCCCAACCAAGGTGAACATGGCTACCAGGATGTGTCGGCGATAGGTCCGCGCCCAATCGTGTAGCGGTCGCAGTAGCGCTTGAGTCTTGACCGGCGAGACCAGGTTGCCGACCAGCGCGATCTCGACGACCGCGGCCCACGCGTCCCCGGTAATGCGCGTCTCTTCCTACCGGCGGTTGCCAGGACAGGACTCGTCGTCCGTCGGGTCGCCAAGGGCGGCCTAATGCATGCATCCTGTCTCGATGGTATCGACGCCGTAACCCTGCGCCGGCAGTCGTGACTCACGACCGTCGAATGGCGGGCTACCGCGGGGCCCCCACGATGTTCCAGCACCGATCTATGACTATGCCCGGGTACGGGTCGTGCGCATCGAGGAGGCGCTGCACCGCGTCCCGAGCGGGGGAGAGCGCCGCATCCTCAAGAGGGCGTGATTGGTAACGCGGGGCAAACCCCGCGGCGAGCAGCAGCGTGTTGCGCTCTCGCAGCGGAATGTCGAGGCCTTCGGCGAGGGCGAGCACCATCTCGGGACTGGGACGGGAACGTCCGGTTTCGATGAAGCTCAGATGGCGTGCCGACACGCCCACATTCAGCGACAGGTCGAGCTGACTCACCCGTCGACGCGCCCGCCATTCCCGCAACAGGGCACCAACCGCCGCGTGGCTCACGAGGCAACGGTAACCGGGCCGGTGCACACACAGCGATGACCTCCGAGGTAATTGTGCTGCCGCAACTTGCGGACGCACGCTCGATACGACGTGCTCTGCCGGAGCGCCCCGACCCTTGGAGGAAGCCATGACCGACGTCCAGTCCCCCGCACCCCACACGAGCGCCGACTCAGCTGCCGCCACCTTCAGCGCCGAGCTGTGGGCGGCGTTTTGGGCCGCTCCCGACCTTTGCGGTGGGTTCGACATCCTGGCCGACGACATCGTCGGCTACTGGCCCGAACACCTAGAACCGGTGCGAGGGAAAGAGGCCTACACCGCCAAGATCGCCGAATTGCTAACCGCCGCACCGGATCTGCGGCTTCGACTCGTCGACAGCGCGACCGTGCCCGCCGCCGATGGTGAGCAGCTGGTCTTCCTGCACTATGTCGGCCAGCGCACCGGCCCGGCCGGACCGTTCGAGATCCGCGGGCTCGATCGGGTCCGCACCCGCCACGGCATCGTGGTGGAGAACGTCATCCGCTACGAACCGGCCATCCTTGCGGAGCGCTGAGCAGCCACGCTGGTCACCGTGGCGACAAGAACGCTTGCAGCGCAGCCGAATAGGCGGCGACGTCGTGCGCGCCCATCAGCTCCCGCGCGGAGTGCATCGCAAGCTGCGCGGCGCCGACGTCGACGGTCGGGATGCCGGTCCGGGCCGAGGCGATCGGCCCGATCGTCGACCCGCACGGCAGGTCGGCGCGATGCTCGTAACGCTGCAATCCGACTCCCGCCTGCCTGCAGGCCAGTTCGAACGCGGCCGCGGTGCGTCCGTCGGTGGCATACCGCAGATTCGGATGCACCTTGAGCACGGGCCCGGCATTGACCGCGATGGGATGGCCGGGCTCGTGCCGCTCCGGGTAGTTGGGGTGCGTGGCGTGTGCCATGTCGGCCGAGGCCAGCAACGACGCCGGCAGCCGGCGCAGGAAGTCTTCCCTGTTGCCCCCCGCCGCCAGCACGATGCGTTCCAGGACGGTGCCCAGCAGGTTGGACTGCGCGCCGCGGTCGGAGGACGACCCGACCTCCTCGTGGTCGAAGAGCGCCAATACCGGCAGGAAGCCCCGAGGCGCCGAGGCCGGTTCCAAGGCCGACAACGCCTCCATCCCCGCATAGCAGCTGGCCTGATTGTCCAGGCGGGGCGCGCTCAGCAGGCCGGCGTCGGCGCCGATCACCCTCGACGGGGTCAGATCGTGGGTCATCAGGTCGGCGCCCAGCACGTCGGCCGGCGCCACCCCGGCGCGCTCCGCCACGTAGTCAAGAAATGCCGCCGGTTGGTGGCCAAGGCCCCAGACCGCGTTGACGTGTCGCTGCGGGTCCAGCGTCAGCGACTTGCGATCCTCGGCCAGGTGGATCGCCAGCTGAGGCACCCGCAGAATCGGATCGTCGATCCTGACGAGCCGGTGGCTGATCCCCGCGCCGTCCCGCACCGTTAGGCGCCCACTGATGCCGAGATCCCGGTCCAGCCACGAGTTGAGCCACGCTCCCCCGTACGGCTGGAGCGCCACCACCCGCCAACCGGCGACCAGCCGGTCGGGATGCTGCTTGACCCGCAGGTTGGGACTGTCCGTGTGTGCGCCGACGATCCGGAACGGACCGTCGGGCCCCTCGGAGTTCCAGGCGACCAGCGAGCCGGCCCGCACGGTGAAGTACCGGCCCGGTCGGTCTGGCCACCGATCGGTTTCGCTGAGCTCGGCGTATCCCGCGCCGACCAGCCGAGCGGCCGCGGTGGCACAGACATGAAACGGCGACGGAGACGCGTCGATGAATTCGCAGAGGCCCGCGGCGCTGGCCGACATGTTCAACATCATGGCTGTCCGGGCGGACGGGGTTCACGCTGGGCCTGATTACGCGGCTCCTTGCTCGCGCCGGTTACGGCGCTCTCGGAAGTTTGGGGTCACCACGCTAAGGTCGGCAGAGTGCCTCCGGTCCAGCCGCAACCCGTCCTCGCGCCGTTGACGCCTGCGGCGATCTTCCTCGTTGTCACCATCAACGAAGGCGGCGAAGCGACCGTGCACGACGCGCTGCCCGATCTGTCGGGGCTGGTGCGCGCGATCGGCTTTCGCGACCCTGCGAAGCGGCTGTCGGCGATCGCCTCGATCGGCTCCGACGCCTGGGACCGGTTGTTCGGCGGGCCCCGGCCCGCCGAACTGCATCCGTTCATCGAGCTGAACGGACCACGGCACACTGCTCCGGCGACGCCCGGCGACCTGCTTTTCCATATCCGCGCCGAAACGCTGGATGTCTGTTTCGAGTTGGCCGGCCGCATCCTCAAGTCGATGGCGGGTGCGGTCACCGTTGTCGACGAGGTCCACGGCTTCCGGTTCTTCGACAACCGCGACCTGTTGGGCTTTGTCGACGGCACCGAAAACCCCGACGGCGCACTGGCCGTCAGCGCCACCGCCATCGGGGAGGAGGACCCCGAGTTCGAGGGCTCGTGCTATGTGCATGTACAGAAGTACGTACACGACATGCCGTCATGGGAGTCGCTTTCGGTGAACGAGCAGGAACGCGTGATCGGCCGGACCAAGCTGGACGACATCGAACTCGAGGACGACGAGAAGCCGGCCGACGCACACATAGCGCTCAACGTCATCACCGACGACGACGGCACCGAGCTGAAGATCGTGCGGCACAACATGCCGTTCGGCGAGGTCGGCAAGGCCGAGTACGGCACGTATTTCATCGGGTATTCGCGCGCGCCGCGGGTCACGGAACGACTGCTGGAGAACATGTTCTTAGGCGATCCTCCCGGCAACACCGACCGCATCCTGGACTTCTCCACCGCCGAAACCGGCGGCCTGTTCTTCTCGCCCACAGTCGACTTCCTCGACGATCCACCGTCCCTGCCCGGACCAATGGTGACGGCGCGGTCAGCCACACCGGCTTCTGGCCCCGCCTCTGTTGACGGCTCACTTTCGATCGGCAGCCTGAAAGGAACCTCCTGATGAACAACCTCTACCGCGACCTGGCACCGGTAACCGAAGTCGCTTGGGCCGAAATCGAATTGGAGGCCACCCGGACATTCAAGCGGCTTATCGCCGGGCGCCGCGTGGTCGACGTCAGCGAGCCCGGCGGGCCGGGCACCGCGGCGGTCGGTACCGGTCGGCTGATCGACGTGCAGGCGCCCACCGACGGCGTGGTGGCTCACCTTCGGGCAAGCAAACCCCTTGTCCGGCTGCGGGTTCCGTTCACGCTATCGCGCTCCGAGATCGACGACGTCGAGCGTGGTTCGCAGGACTCCGACTGGGACCCGGTCAAGGCCGCGGCCAAGAAGCTGGCGTTCGTCGAGGACCGCACCATCTTCGAGGGCTACGCCGCCGCGTCGATCGAAGGCATCCGAAGCGCCAGCTCGAACAACGCGCTGACGCTGCCCCAGGACCCTCGCGACATGCCCGATGCCATCTCGCACGCGTTGACCGAGCTGCGGCTGGCCGGCGTCGACGGTCCCTATTCGGTGTTGCTGTCCGCCGACGTCTACACAAAAGTCAGCGAGACCACCGAACACGGATATCCCATCCGCGAGCACCTGAACCGACTGGTCGACGGCGACATCATCTGGGCGCCGGCCATCGATGGCGCCTTCGTGCTGACCACCCGGGGCGGCGACTTCGACCTGCAACTGGGCACCGATGTCGCAATCGGTTACAGCAGCCATTCCAACGACACCGTGCAGCTCTATCTGCAGGAGACACTGACTTTCCTGTGCTACACGGCCGAGGCAGCGGTCGCGCTCAGCCCCTGAGACCTAGCATCGCTAAAGGTCCAGGACGACGTCGCTGTCTGGAGCCGCCGAGCAGATGAGCACCGATCCCCGCCGGGGCGGCTCCAGCGGCGTCTGGACGTAAGTCGCTGTACCGGCGACGATTCCAGTCTCACACATGTGACACACGCCGCTTCGGCACGAGAAACGGGTTGGGACATCGCAGGCTTCGGCGAGCTCGAGGATATTGCCGTAATCAGAGGACCAGTTGACCGTGAGTCCGCTGCGGGCGAACGTGATCGACGGCCCGGTTCCGGGCGTTCCGCCAGGCGGGTGCGGGGGCTTGCGCGCAGCGCCATCGACGATGCCCGGGTTGATCGGCGGGAGGGCGCCGAACAATTCGCTATGGATCCGGGCGGGGTCGAGACCCGCAGCGGTGAGGGCGTCGCGCATGTCGGCCATGAATTGCGTTGGGCCGCAGAGGTAGGCGGCGGCATCGGCTGGCAGGCCCAGCGCCGCGATCGCCGCCCGGTTCGGGCGTCCCTGCGTCTGCGTAAAGGAAACCAGCTTCCGGGCATGGGGCAACGATTCGATCAGGGCCGCGACTTCGGTTGCAAAGGCTTCGGTTTCGCGATTCCGGGTTGTGTGCAACCACCAGATGTGGCGGCGGCTGCGGGCGGCCGACAGCGCATGCAGCATCGCCAGGACGGGAGTGATGCCGATTCCCGCCGAGATCAGGACCACTGGGTTGCCGCCCCCGGTGAGGTAGAAGTCGCCCCGCGGCGCGGCGGCCCCGACGATCGACCCGGGTTCGATGTGGTCGTGCAGCCATCGACTCACCAGACCGTGGTCTTCGCGCTTGACGCTGATCCGGTAGTCCCCTGCGGCGGGTTCACCCGAAAGGGAGTAACTGCGCAGCGGCGTCGGCTCGCCGGCGCCCGGAATCCTGACGGTCAGGTACTGGCCGGGAAGCGGCGGTGGCAGCGGGCCATGGTCATCGGCCTGCAACCGCATCGAGAGCACCTGCGCGGTCTCCCGCC
>Ga0318566_10000211_pt1 | contig 13152 bp, 12 predicted proteins | sample GRESIP066b5f22_FD_203492 | JGI IMG/M metagenome (GOLD analysis project Ga0318566, IMG submission 203492) | Tropical soil microbial communities from Luquillo Experimental Forest, Puerto Rico - GRE.SIPMG.066b5f22 | ecosystem: Environmental > Terrestrial > Soil > Tropical forest > Bulk soil... | reverse complement strand
GTGGTGGACCAGCGACGCGGTCACGGCGACGACGACCGCGATCGCGGCGGCGGCCAAAATGTCGCCCTTGGTCCGGCGTTCGGGTCTGACCATGCGCCGGCGCGGGCTCAGTTCGGGTGCGCGGTGGCGGCGGTGGCTTCTGCGGGTTTGCGGCGCCGACGGCGGGGCCGCTTAGCCGCGGCGCTGCTGGACGATGTCTCCGCATCCACTTCACCGTTGGCACCGCCGGCCGCCGCACCGCCTTCGGGGTGTCCGGTGACGGGTTGGCCCCCACGGGTGCGCCGTCGCCGTGCGCCGGAGCGCGTACGCCCCGACTTCGGTGAGTTCTGGCCCCCGGCCGTGTCTTTGCGTTCGGCGTCGCGGCGCTTGGCGGGCGCCCTGCGGGGCGCGCCTATGGTGCCGCCCGCTTCGGCGGGGATGCCCAACTCCGCATACAGGTGTGGCGAGTTGGAGTAGGTCTCGGCCGGCTCCGGGGAGCCCAGGCCAAGGGCCTTGTCGATCATCGTCCAGCGGGGCAGCTCGTCCCAGTCGACCAGGGTGACCGCCACGCCTGTGCGGCCGGCTCGGCCGGTGCGCCCGATGCGATGCACGTACATCTTCTCGTCCTCGGGGCACTGGAAGTTGATGACGTGGGTGACGTCGTCGATGTCGATGCCGCGCGCGGCGACATCGGTGGCCACCAGCACGTCGATGTCGCCGGCGCGAAACGCCTTGAGCGCCTTTTCGCGCGCAATCTGGCCGAGATCACCGTGCACGGCGCCGACCTTGAACCCGCGCTCGGCCAGCTCGTCGGCTACCTTCTGCGCGGTGCGCTTGGTGCGGGTGAAGATCATGGTCGCGCCGCGGTCACGGGCTTGCAGCATCCGGCTGACCATCTCCACCTTGTCCAAGGCGTGGGCGCGGTAGACGAACTGCTCGGTGGTGTCGTGCACCGCCAACGAATGCGGTGCCTCGGCCCGGATGTGCGTGGGCTGGTCCATGAAGGTGCGGGCCAGCGTGATGATCGGGTCGGGCATGGTCGCCGAGAACAGCATCGATTGCCGGTCGGCGGGGATCTGACGCAGGATGCGCTCGATGTCGGGCAGGAAGCCCAGGTCGAGCATCTCGTCGGCCTCGTCCAGAACGAGCACCGACAGCCCGCCCAGCTGCAGGTGGCCCTGCTGGCACAGGTCGAGCAGCCGGCCCGGGGTGCCCACCACGACGTCGGCGCCGGCGCGCAGCGCGTCGATCTGTGGCTCGTAGGCGCGTCCCCCGTAGATGGACACCACCGAGAGCCGGCGGCCCTCCTCGGCGGTCAGGTATTTGGCGGCGGTGGCCAGGTCATCGGTCACCTGCAGGCATAGCTCACGGGTGGGCACGACGATCAGCGCCCGCGGCGCGCCGGTGAGCGGCCTCACACCCGCGCCGCTCGTGATGCGCTGCAGCAATGGCACGCCGAACGCGAAGGTCTTGCCCATGCCGGTGCGGGCCTGGCCGATGACGTCGTCGCCGGCGAGCGCCAGCGGCAGGGTCAGTTCTTGGATAGCAAATGGGCTTTCAATGCCCTCGTCGGCCAGTGCGCGGACAATTTCGTCGCGAACGCCAAGTTTGGCAAATGTTAGTTGGGGGGTCAGTTCAGTTGTGCTTGTAAGTGCGGTCATACGCGGATGACGAGCCTTTCGGTGACGGTATCGGTGTTGTGTCGGTGTTTCTCTGTCGCGGTCACGCGCGCACGAGTTCCGACTCCGAATACGTCGCCGAATCGCGGCCCTGGCTCGGACCGAGCGGGGCTCGGACCAGGCGGGCCAGCTGTGCACGCACATTTCGCCGGTAACGGCGGTACAAGAAATACAGCCATTACCTACCAGCATGATAGCTGTTCGCCAGTTGGTCCCCATTTTCCGCCAAGTCCGGCGACTAGAGTGTTGCCATGACCTCGCCCTCCTCCGCCGACAAGGTGGACGATTCCCTCGCGTCACGGCTGTCGGCAGATCACCCGGGCGTCAACGAGTTGTTCGCGGTGTTGGCATATGGCGAGATCGCCGCGTTTTACCGGCTCACCGACGAGGCGCGGATGGCGCCTGACCTCCGGGGACGGATTTCCATGGCGAGCATGGCCGCCGCCGAGATGCAGCACTACGAGCTCCTGCGCGACGCCCTGGAGACCCGCGGCGTCGACGTGGTGCCGGCCATGTCGAAGTACGTCTCGGCGTTGGAGAACTACCACCGGCTGACCATGCCGAGTACGTGGCTGGAAGCTTTGGTGAAGACTTACGTCGGCGACGCCCTGGCAGCCGACCTGTATCTCGAGATCGCCGACGGGCTGCCCGACGAGACCGCCGACATCGTGCGGGCGGCGCTGTCGGAGACCGGTCACTCTCAGTTCGTCGTCGCCGAGGTCCGTGCCGCGGTGACGGCCAGCAGTAAGCAGCGCAGCCGGCTGGCGCTCTGGTCTCGTCGCCTGTTCGGCGAAGCGATCACCCAGGCCCAGTACGTGCTGGCCGAGCATGACGAGCTGGTGGACCTGGTGGCGTCCGGTCCCGGTGGCCTGGGGCAGCTCGGTGCGTTCTTCGACCGCCTACAGGACACACACGACCGACGGATGCGCGAACTCGGTCTGAGCTGATTCCGATATCGCCTGCTACCGCTCAGCGCGTGCAGGTCGCCATGATCCCGTTGTTGGTCGACGCCAGCACGGCCTGACCGGCGGCATTGGCGACCGAGCAATTGAGCCGGCTGTAGAAGCTGGTCGCGACCACCGACTCGGTCTGGACGCCGGGATTCAGGACGACCGCTTTTGACCACGGCAGCGAGACGTTGAACTCGGTCTGGGGGTAGCCCCGGGCGTCGGTGTAAACCACGTTCACCAGGTCCAGCAGCTGTTTCGTCCCGGTCACGGTGTAGATGACGGTGCGCGGATTCAGCGTGGCCGGTGGGGGTGCGATCGTCGGAACCGGCGCGGCGGTGGGCGTTCGCGTCGGCCCCATGGTGGGCAGCGCGCCGGGCGGGGGCACCGTGGTGACCGTTTCGGGCGGTAATTGGGCCGCCTGAGACGGGCTGGGCGAGGCGCTGGGCAGGGTCGTCGTCTTAGGAGCTGAGGGTGCCGAGGGCGCCGACGTCAGGGAAGCCGGCGGCCCAACGGTCGCCTTCGTCGATGTGCTGTCCCCGCTGTTGATGATGACCGCGGTCGCAATGGCGCCGAGGCCGACCACAGCGCCCAGAATCGCCGTGACCGGGCGCCATCGACCCTCGGGCGCCCAGGCTGAGTCGTCGTAGCCGTCCTGCAGGTCGGCTTCGTCGTAGCTCTCGTCGTCGGGGTAGTCGCTGACCAGGCCGACGCGATCGGTAAATATGTTACTGATGGTGCCGATGTTAGTGATGTGAATTGGGGGCATCCGGCTGTGCGAGCCATGTTGGCCCAGTTGGGAGCCAATCGTTACCTCGGCGCGGCCCTTTTTCGCTTACCGCGAACCACTGCCTGTCGCCGCGTCCACTAGCCTGCTGCTGACACGTCTGCGACTTCAATACCAACGGAAGGGGCCACCGTGGAGGTCAAGATCGGTATCACGGATAGTCCACGCGAACTGGTCATCTCCAGTACGCAGACACCGGGTGAAGTCGAAGAACTCGTCGCGGCAGCGCTGCGCGAAGGCTCAGGCCACCTCGGTCTGAGCGACGAGAGGGGCCGTCGCTTCCTGATTCAGGCCACGAAGATCGCCTACGTCGAGATCGGTGTTGCCGACGCCCGCCGGGTCGGCTTCGGAATAGGCGGGGAAGCGGCCGCGAAGGGAAAGGCCGCTAAGAGCGAGTAAGCGGCACGTGTGACAGCCCGCCCCAGGCGAACTGAACGGTGCCGTCGACGGCGTCCGACTTGGAAATCGGACGGTCGGAGTCCAGCCAATACCTGGCGCAGTCGACGCTGATGGCGACCAGTCCCACCGCGATCATCCGGGCGCGGTGCGGGTCCAGCCCGGAATCGGCGCTGATGAGGGCGAAAATGGCGTCGATGCACGACTCTGTGGCGACCCGCACCTGCGCGGCCACCTCGGGTTCGGTGACGTAGTCGTTCTCGAAAATCAGCCGGTAGCCCTGGCTGTCGTGCTCGATGAAGTCGAAGAAGGCCTGGACCGCTGAATGCAGCCGCTGCCGGTTATCGGTGGTGGTGCTCAACGCCTGCTGCACGCCGGAGACCAGGTTTTCGACGTGCCGCTGCAGCACCGCCAAGTACAGCTCGAGCTTGCTCGAAAAATGTTGATACAGAACGGGTTTGCTGACGCCCGCCCGGTCGGCGATCTCGTCCATACCGGCCGCGTGGTAGCCCTTTTCGACAAAGACATCGCTGGCAACAATCAGCAGTTGGCCACGGCGCTCGTCCCGGGGCAACCGGTTGCCGCGCCGGCTGGCGGCCGCAATGCCGTCCGCCCGCCGAGCGCGCTCGGCCGGTTTGACTGCACGCCCTCCCGCTGCCTTGGCGAGATCGCTCATCGAGTCCTCATCTGATTGTGGGCAACTGACCACCGGACCCCCGGGGCAGCCGCGCGCTGCTCATCGCAAAGACATTACTACCCGCGACGCCTTCGTGATCGTCATCGCCGCCGCTGGCCCTGGCAGAAACGGTGTAGGGCGGTGCACTAGGGCGCGCCAAGGGCGGTCGCAGGTACGGCTGTGCAATCCTGGGGAAATGACGTCACAGCGGCCTCTGCCCGGCACCGGGCAAGTCCCCATGCTGCGTGACGAGTGGCGAGAACCACTTCGGGCCCTGCGTGACCCGATCGCCGGGGACGGTGGACGGGCCAGGGGCGACCGTGATCGGTCGCGCCGATGGCGCAAACAAACATGGCTGGGCCGGTTCGTATCCACGTACGGCTGGCGCGCATATGCGTTGCCGGCCCTCGCGGTCCTCACCGCACTGGTCATCTACCAGACGGTGACCGGCACCAGTGCGCCGAAACCGATGGCGAGTCAACCCATCCAGGGCCCGCCGGACATCGGCGCGGTGGGCACCGCGATCATCGACGCACCGCCCCGCGGGCTGGCCGCCTTCGACGCCAATCTGCCGGCTGGGACGCTGCCGGACGGCGGCCCCTTCACCGAGGCGGGCGACAAGACTTGGCATCTCGTGCCGGGGACGGCGCCGAAGGTCGGTCAGGGCATCGCCAAGGTGTTCCGGTACACCGTCGAGGTCGAGAACGGCATCGACCCCACGATGTTCGGTGGCGACAACACATTTGCGGAGATGGTCGACCAGACGCTGGCCAATCCCAAGGGCTGGACGCACAACCCGCAATTCGCGTTCGTCCGGATCGACGGAACCGACAGGGGAAAGCCCGACTTCCGGATCTCGCTGGCCTCGCCGGTGACGGTGCGTGACGGGTGCGGCTACGAATTCCGGTTGGAGACTTCCTGCTACAACCCGGTATACGGGCGTGACCGGGAGGCGCGGGTTTTCATCAACGAGGCGCGCTGGGTGCGCGGAGCCATGCCCTTCGAAGGCGACGTCGGTTCCTACCGGCAGTACGTGATCAACCACGAGGTCGGCCATGCCATCGGCTATGTGCGTCACGCGCCCTGCGAACAGCAGGGTGGCCTGGCGCCGGTGATGATGCAGCAGACGTTCTCGACGTCGAATGACGACGCCGCCAAGTTCGACCCCGATGTCGTCAAGGCCGATGGGAAGACGTGCCGATTCAACCCGTGGCCGTTCCCGATCGCCTGACTGGCCGCCGTGTCCCGCAGGCTCGAGCGGCCCGGTCAGCAACGCCGGTTGTTTGCCGTTGATTCGGGCAACTGCTGTGATGGATAGAGCTGACGAAGCTATTCGAGGAGATGTTCGGTGTCGACAACCCAGACATCACTGCCGCCGCTAGTAGAGCCCGCACTGCAGCTGAGCCGCGATGAGGTGGCCCGCTACAGCCGCCATCTGATCATTCCGGACCTTGGCGTCGACGGGCAAAAGCGGCTCAAGAACGCGCGGGTGCTGGTGATCGGCGCGGGCGGACTCGGGGCACCCACCTTGCTCTACCTGGCCGCCGCCGGAGTCGGCACCATCGGCATCGTCGACTTCGACGTCGTCGACGAGTCGAACCTGCAGCGTCAGATCATCCACGGAGTGGCAGACGTCGGACGGTCCAAGGCCCAGTCGGCGCGCGACTCGATCGCCGCGATCAACCCGCTGATCGAGGTGCGATTGCACGAGTTCAGGCTGGATCGCAGCAATGCCGTCGAGCTGTTCGAGCAGTACGACCTCATCCTGGACGGCACCGACAACTTCGCCACCCGATACCTGGTCAACGACGCCGCCGTGCTGGCCGGAAAGCCGTACGTGTGGGGCTCGATCTACCGGTTCGATGGCCAGGTCTCGGTGTTCTGGGAGGACGCTCCCAACGGGCGGGGCCTGAACTACCGGGACCTCTACCCCGAGCCGCCACCACCCGGCATGGTGCCCTCGTGCGCCGAGGGAGGCGTCCTCGGCATCATCTGTGCCTCGGTCGCGTCCGTGATGGGCACCGAGGCGATCAAGCTGATCACCGGGATCGGCGAACCGCTGCTCGGCCGGCTGATGATCTACGACGCGCTGGAGATGAGCTACCGCACGATCAAAATCCGCAAGGACCCGTCCACGCCGAAGATCACCGAACTGATCGACTACGAGCAATTCTGCGGCGTGGTGTCCGAGGATGCCGCCGAGGCGGCCAGCGGCTCCACCATCACCCCGCAGGAACTGCGCGAGATGATGGACTCCGGCAAAAAGCTGGCCCTCATCGACGTTCGCGAGCAGGCGGAGTGGGACATCAACCACATCGAAGGCGCTCAGCTGGTCCCGAAGTCGTCCCTCAGCTCCGGTGAGGGGTTGGCGCAGCTGCCCCACGACCGCAAGGCGGTGCTGTACTGCAAGACGGGCGTGCGATCGGCCGAGGCGCTGGCCGCGGTGAAGAAGGCCGGATTTTCCGATGCGGTCCACCTGCAGGGCGGCATCGTCGCATGGGCCAAACAGATGCAGCCCGACATGGTGATGTACTGAGCCGATACCCCCGGTGGGCTCCATTAGGCTACCGGTGTGACTGTCGAACCACCGCCGGAGCATGTGCTGGCGGCGTTCGGTTTGACCGGTTCGAAGCCCCTCGCCCTGGGTGCCAGCTGGGAGGGCGGCTGGCGATGTGGCGAAGTCGTCTTGTCGATCGTGGCCGACCACGCCCGCGCGGCCTGGTCGGCCCGGGTACGCGAGACGCTGTTCGTGGACGGCGTCCGGCTGGCCCGGCCGGTTCGCTCGACCGACGGGCGATACGTGGCTTCCGGCTGGCGGGCGGACACCTTCGTCGCCGGCACGCCGGAGCCCAGGCATGACGAGGTCGTCTCGGCAGCCGTGCGGCTGCACGAGGCGACCGGCAAACTGGAACGCCCCCGATTCCTGACCCAGGGGCCCGGCGCGCCCTGGCTGGACGTCGACGTTTTCATCGCCGCCGACCGGGCCGCGTGGGAGGAACGGCCGTTGCAGTCGGTGCCGCCGGGAGCGCGGACCGCCCCGCCGTCAGCGGATGCCCAGCGGTCGATCGAGCTGATCAACCAGCTCGCCACCTTGCGCAGGCCGACCAAGAGCCCCAACCAGCTGGTACACGGAGATCTTTACGGCACAGTGCTTTTCATCGGCACCGCCGCGCCGGGGATCACCGACATCACGCCCTACTGGCGGCCCGCGTCGTGGGCCGCGGGCGTCGTCGTCGTCGACGCGCTGTCGTGGGGCGAGGCCGACGACGGGCTCATCGAGCGTTGGAACGCGTTGCCGGAATGGCCGCAGATGTTGTTGCGGGCGTTGATGTTTCGCCTGGCGGTTCATGCGCTGCACCCGCGGTCGACCGCCGATGCGTTCCCTGGTCTGGCCCGGACCGCGGCGCTGGTCCGCCTGGTGCTCTAGACCCCGGGCGGGAACTCGTAGCGGACTTCGCTCAGCGCGATCCTTCCGTCGACCGCGAGCACCCCTTCGGCGCGCAGCAATTCCAGCTGCCGCGTGGTCAAGTGCCGTGCCGGGCGCCCAGACGCGGTGATCACCCGGTGCCAGGGCAAGTCCGAGGAGTCGGTCCGCATGATCCATCCGACGATGCGCGCACTGGAAAGTCCTGCGACAGCAGCGATGTCGCCGTAGGTGGCGACCCGGCCGGACGGGATCGCCGCGACCAGCGAACGTACCCGCTCGACCTGCTCATCGGTCACCGGCGCCACGGTCAGCGGCCTGCCAATCGCTCGCGGATCAGCGCTGCGACTTCGGCGGGCCTGGCGTAGGGCACCATGTGGTTGCACTCGAAATCCAGCAGTTGAAAGTCGGGTCCCAGGCGTTCCCGAAGTCCGGCGATCAGTTGGTCGCTGACATACGGCGGCGAGGTCTGCTTTGCCCGCACCAGGGTCGTCGCCGTTCCGGGCGGCGGGAGCACGATATCCCGGGCCAACTCACTCCAGTAGGACATCATCGCCGGCATGCTGACGCGCCAGCGGTACCGCCCGCCGGGCAACTCGACGAGGTGCTCGTCGATCTCGATGTTGAGCAACGAGGGGTCCACGTCCGCCCAGGAGCCGGTCGTCTTTTCGATGCGAGCCTCGTCGGCGTCCGGGTAGTCGGGGGAGGAGAACATCCCGTCGGCGATGTCGCGCATCCACGCACCGTTCAAGCCGACCGCCGGGTCGAGGAGCAACAGCGCTGCCACCCGGTCCGGGCGAACCGCGGCCAGGTGCATTGCCAGCGCGCCGCCGAACGAGTGACCAACCACCAGCACCGGTGCGTCGCCCTCGCCGTCGAGTAGCGCCGCCAGCGCAGCGACGTTGGCGTCGATGGTCCACGGCGCTGCCCACGATGACAGACCGTGGCCGAGCAAATCGGGTGCGGCGACGGCGATTTCGGGCAGGTAGCCGGCCAGATGCCGCCAGCGCCCCCCGTAACCGGTCAGCCCGTGAATGGCAAGCATCCTCACCGGACCGGCCGGACCGTAGCGGTGCAGGTGAAGGTGGGCGGTCACCCGTCGATGGTGCCAGTTGCGACCCCGGCGTTCGTTCCCGGCTCAGTGATCGTCATCCCACTCGTCGTCGGTCGGGACGATGAAAGCCTGCTCGATGACATCGGCTTCGTTGGCATCGCGATCCGTGGCATCGGTGTTCAGGTACGCGGTATCCAAGCCGGCGTCGTCGTCGGAATCGACGGCCTGCTGCTGTTCGGCCGCGTCCGCTTCGGGCACCACGTCATCGGGGCCAGGAAAATTAAAGCCGTCGACGTCGTTCACGGTCTCCAATCCCTCCTTCTGCCGACTTGTCAGACCCTAGTGATTCCATGCAGCCATGTCACACACCTGGGATCCCGAGGCGCGTGCGGTGCTGGCGCCCGGCCTGCGCGGGCTGGTGCGTGTCCTGGGCGGGCCCGGCACCGGTAAGAGCAGCCTGCTGATCGACGCCGCGGCCGCCCGGATCGGCGCCGGTGTCGACCCGGAATCGGTTCTTCTGCTTTCCGGTTCCGGTCGGATCGGGATGCGGGCGCGCAGCACCATGACGACGGCCTTGCTGCGATCGGGCCCCACCAGTTCCGGCCGGGCCGCAGTTCGCGAGCCGCTGGTGCGCACCGTGCACGGCTACGCGTACGCGGTCCTGCGGCGGGCCGCCGAGCGTGCCGGCGATGCGCCCCCGCGGCTGGTTACCAGCGCCGAACAGGACGCCATCATCCGGGAACTGCTGGCCGGTGACGTCGAGGACGGGCCACGCGCAGCCAGCGCGTGGCCGGCCGATCTGCGGCCCGCCCTCGGCACCGCCGGCTTCGCCAGCGAACTGCGGAACCTGTTGGCGCGCTGCGCCGAACGCGGTGTGGACCCGCAGGAACTGGAGCGCCTGGGCCGTCGGTGCCAGCGTCCGGAATGGACCGCCGCGGGTCAATTCGCGCGCCAGTACGAGCAGGTGATGTTGCTGCGGGCGGCCGTCGGGACGGCGGCGCCGCAGGCGACGACGCCGGCGCTGGGTGCCGCCGAACTTGTGGGCGCCGCGCTGGAAGCGTTCGCGGTCGATCCCGAATTGTTGGCGGCCGAACGCGCCCGCGTCCGCGTGTTGCTGATCGACGACGCCCAGCAACTCGACCCGCAGGCGGCGCGGCTGGCTCGGGCGCTGGCCGCGGGCAGTGACGTGACCCTGGTCGCCGGTGACCCCAACCAGGCGGTGTTCGGCTTCCGGGGCGGAGAGGCTTCCGGGTTGTTGGCCGACGATTCACCGTCGGTGACGCTGACCGTGTCCCATCGTTGCGCGCCGGCCGTGGCGCGTGCCGTCAGCGGCCTCGCGCGCCGACTGCGCGGCGGCAGCGCGGGCAGGCACATCGACGGCACCGGGGTTGAGGACGGATCGGTGACGGTGCGCCTGGCCGCCTCGGCGCACGCGGAGGCGGCGATGATCGCCGACGCGTTGCGGCGTGCGCACCTGATCGACGGGGTTCCGTGGTCGCAGATGGCGGTCATCGTGCGGTCGGTGCCGCGGATCGGCGCGCGGTTGCCGCGCGCCTTGGCCGCCGCGGGAGTCCCGGTGGCTGCACCCCCGTTGAGCGGTCCCTTGTCCGGCGAGCCCGCGGCCCGGGCGCTGCTGACTGTTCTGGCGGCCACCGCTGACCGGCTGAACGCTGAACAGGCACTGGCCTTGCTGACTGGGCCCATCGGTCGCGTCGACCCTGTGTCGCTTCGTCAGCTACGCCGAATCCTGCAGCGCGCCAAACCCGATCGTCGGCGGGGCGAGGTCGGAGACCTTCTGGTCGAGGCGCTGCAAGCTGACGCGCCGCGCTCCGGAGTGCGATCACGCCCGTTGCAACGGGTGCGTGCGGTGCTGGACGCGGCCGCGCGCTGCCACCGCGAAGGGAAGGATCCGCGCTACACCCTGTGGGCCGCCTGGCACCGGTCCGGCCTACAGCGCCGCTGGCTGTCGGCCAGCGAGCGTGGCGGCCCCGCCGGCACCCAGGCGACCAGGGACCTGGAGGCTGTGACGGCGTTGTTCGACATCACCGATCAGTATGTCTCCCGCACGCCCGGTGCGTCGTTGCGTGGACTTATCGAGCACGTGGCGGCGCTGCAGCTGCCGCGCCCCGACGTCGACCCGGTGTCGGAGGTCGAGCAGGTCAGGGTGCTCAGCGCGCACGCCGCGCTGGGACATGAATGGGATTTCGTGGTCATCGCCGGATTGCAGGAAGGGTTGTGGCCCAACACCGTTCCGCGTGGTGGTGTGCTGGGCACCCAGCGGTTGCTCGACGCGCTGGATGGTATCACCGAGGATGCCTCGGCGCGGGCACCGCTGCTGGCCGAGGAGCGCCGGTTGCTGGTCGCGGCGATGGGCCGGGCCCGCCGCTGGCTGTTGGTGACCGCTCTGGATAGCGACACGGGCGGGCCGGGGCAGGAGGCTGCGCTGCCGTCGGCGTTCTTCTACGAAATCGCGCAGTGGGCCGACGTTAACGCTGATCCCGTTGCCGTGCAACCCGTTTCGGCACCGCGGGTGTTGTCCGCGGCGGCGTTGGTGGGTCGGCTCCGCGGTGTCGTGTGTGCGCCCGTTGGGACCGTGGACGATATCGCTCGCGATTGCGCGGCAACGCAATTGGCTCGGTTGGCCAAGGCTGGTGTGCCCGGCGCCGACCCGGCCGGTTGGCACGGTTTGATACCGGTCAGCACAACTGAACCGCTGCGCGGCGCCGGCGACGTCGTCACGTTGACGCCGTCGACGCTGCAGACGCTCAACGATTGCCCGCTGCGCTGGCTGGCCGAACGGCACGGCGGAACCAACGGGCGTGATCTGCGGTCCACCATCGGCTCGGTGCTGCACGCGCTGATCGCGGAACCCAACAAGAGTGAAGCGGAATTACTGGCCGAGCTCGAGCGGGCCTGGAAGCATCTGCCCTTCGATGCCCAGTGGCACGCGGCGAACGAGCTGGCCCGGCACCGCGCGATGGTTTCGGCGTTCGTCGAGTGGCGAGCGCAGACCCGAGGCGAATTGACCGAGGTCGGCACCGAGATCGACGTCGACGGATCCCTCGGGACGCCGCGCGGCGAGAGCGGCGGAATTCGGCTGCGCGGCCGGGTCGACCGGCTGGAACGCGACGGCGCGGGCCGGCTGGTGATCGTCGACGTCAAAACCGGCAAGACACCGGTGAGCAAGGACGACGCCCAACACCACGCGCAGTTGGCGATGTACCAGCTCGCGGTGGCCGAAGGTTTGATTGGCGCCGGCGAGGAGCCCGGCGGCGGGCGGCTTGTCTACTTGGGCAAGGTCGGGGCCGCGGGCGTCACCGTCCGCGAGCAGGATCCACTGACGACGGCCGCCCGAGACGAATGGCGCGACCTCGTCCGGGCGGCGGCCGACGCGACGGCCGGGCCGCAGTTCATCGCCCGGCGCAACGACGGTTGCACGCACTGCCCGATACGGCCGTGCTGTCCGGCCCACGTCGACTCCGAAGGGACGGGACCGCTGTGAAGCCACACTACACCCCGGCCGAATTGGCTTGCGCACTAGGGCTTTTCCCGCCCACCGCTGAGCAGGCCGCGGTCATTGCCGCGTCGCCCGGCCCGCTGGTCGTCATCGCGGGTGCCGGCGCCGGCAAAACCGAGACGATGGCCGCGCGGGTGTTGTGGCTCGTCGCCAACGGCTACGCCGAACCCGGCCAGGTGCTGGGTTTGACGTTCACCCGCAAGGCGGCGGGTCAGCTGCTGCGCCGAGTCCGCTCCCGGCTGGCGCGGCTGGCCGGTATCAGCTTGGGCCTGACCAACTCCGCCGGCCCGGCGGCCCCCGAACCGGTGGGCGCCCCGGCGGTCAGCACCTACCACGCGTTCGCCGGCTCGCTGCTTCGTGACTACGGTCTGTTGTTGCCCGTCGAGCCCGACACCCGGCTGCTCAGCGAGACCGAGCTGTGGCAGTTGGCGTTCGATGTGGTCAACGGATACCGCGGGGAGCTGCGCACCGACAAGACCCCGGCAGCGGTCACCTCGATGGTGCTTCGGCTGTGGGGTCAGCTGGCCGAACACCTGGTGGACACCGACCAGCTCCGCGATACCCACGTCGAGCTGGAACGGTTGATCCATGCTCTGCCGGCGGGTCCCTACCAGCGCGACCGCGGGCCCAGCCAATGGTTGCTCCGGATGCTGGCCACCCAAACTGAGCGCGCCGAGCTGGTGCCGCTGCTCG
>Ga0318566_10000206_pt1 | contig 13213 bp, 7 predicted proteins | sample GRESIP066b5f22_FD_203492 | JGI IMG/M metagenome (GOLD analysis project Ga0318566, IMG submission 203492) | Tropical soil microbial communities from Luquillo Experimental Forest, Puerto Rico - GRE.SIPMG.066b5f22 | ecosystem: Environmental > Terrestrial > Soil > Tropical forest > Bulk soil... | reverse complement strand
GCGCGTGGGGCGGCCTCAGGCAGCGGCGGGTGCGCGGGGTGGTGGTGCCACTCCTGATCGCCGGGGCGGCGACGGTGGTCTACGGCCTGTCGCCGTGGCTCTACCTGACCGCGGCCTGCGCGTTCATCACCGGCGTCACCATCCCGATCACCAACGCGCACTCCCAGGCGATCTGGCAGGGCCAGGTGCCCCGCGAGATGCAGGGTCGCGTGTTCGCGGTACGGCGGCTGGTGGCGCAGTTCACGCTTCCGCTCGGCACCGCGCTGGCCGGGGCGCTGGGGAGCGCGATCAATCCCGGGGTGGCGATCGCCGGCCTCGGCGCCGCGCTGCTCGTGTTCAACGTGTTCCAGCTCCTCAATCCGGCGCTCCAGCGCGTCGAGGACAAAGCCTGGCTGGACGCAGAAGCGGCGCGGGTGAGCGGCGTCGCCGGGGGAGCGGCGTCGGAGTAGCGGCCGCGATCGCCGCGGATCGGGCGAGGCTCAGTGCGCCTCGGTGCGCCCGGTGCGGGCCCAGGCGGTGGTCTCCCAGTTCGCGCGCGCCTTCTCGGGCGGGAGCCAGGGCGGCAGCGGCATCAGCAGGTGCTCGGAGAGAGCGCGCGCGTAGGGCTCGTACATGGCGCGTCGCGCGGCGATCTCGTGGTCGACGACGTTGCCCTCGTGGAGCCGGATGCCCGCCTGGTGCAGCAACACCCGCAGCCGGGCGAGATCCTCGGCCGGCAGACGGCTGGCCCCGTCGTCGAGCGGCCGCGAGCGCAGCACCTGGCACAGATCGACCACCGCGTGGCGGGCGATCGCAAACGTGAGCCGTGCCTGGAGCGGTGGCACGCCGTCGATTCCGGCGATCACCAGCGTGCAGGTGTCGAGCACGGTGGTGAAAGCCGCGAGCCACGACTGGTTGTCGTGCTGGGAGCGGAAGTAGGCCAGGATCGAGTAGGAGAGATGGCTCTCGAGCAGCTCGGCCGAGGTCTGCTCCCAGTCCCTGAGCAGTCCCACCACCGCGGCCAACTCGCCGCCGTCGGCGGCGCGGCGCAGCAGCACCGCGGGGTTGGGCGGCGAGCCCGCCCACTCGTCGAGCATCACGATGCGTGCCTCGCGCCGCGAGAACGCCTGATAGAGCACCGGCAGGTAGGCGATCACCATGGCGAGGAAGCCGAAGCCCGTGCCGGCCTCGACCACCGTGAGGACGCGCGACATGCGCGAGGCCGGCGCCACGTCGCCGAGCCCGAGGGTGAAGAACGTGGTGCCGCTCATGTAGAGATCGGTCGCGAAGCCGGCCGGGCGGCCGAGCTGTGCGAGGTGGGAGCCGATCGCCCAGTGGAGCAGCCCGAAGCCGACGATCAGCCCCAGCGCCCACACCCCGAACAGGGTGAGCATGGTGAGCATCGCAAACGGGCTGAGCAGGTTCTCGCGCCGGCGCCGGGTCTGGATGCGCAGCGCCGCCCCGCGCCACAGGCCCCACAGCGTCGCCCCGACCAGCCGGGCGGGGCGCAGGGTGCCGGTGATCCGGCGCGGCAGGAGGACGGTCTCGACCGCGTCCCACAGGATGCCGGGGATCAGGATCAGCGCGGCGATCGCGGCCAGGAGGCTCACGCGCGCGCTCCGGCTGCGGGGGGCCGTGCGACGACGGCGGCCCCGCGGCGACCGCTCAGGACTCGGGGCTCGTGCGCGGCACCGGCCACGGGATCTTCTTCAACCGGTCGTGGTAGATCTCGATCTTGGCCGCGGTGCGCAGCGAGTCGGTGAACGTGCTGAGGCGCTTGTCACGCTTGAGCTCCAGCGCCTCCTGCGCCAGCGCGTGCTGGAGGTCGGGCGAGAGCTTGTCGTAGGGCTGGGTGCTCTGGTCCTTCTTGACCAGCTCGAGGAACATCCAGCCGTCCTTGGGCGTCCGCATCGGCCCGCGCACGTCGCCGGGGTTCAAGGTGGTGAACGCGGTCTGCAGCCCCGACCACATCTCGTCCTTGGTCGGGTACTTGATGTCGTGCTCGACCACCTTGCTGGTCGCCTTGAGCGGGGCGGGCAGCATCGCGGCGAGCGCCGCGAGCGTGGTGGTGGTGCCGTGGCCGGCGTGCTCGGCCAGCGCCACCGCGGCCGCCGAGTCGGGCACCGCGAGGGTGCGCACCTTGACCGCGTTGACCTGGACGAAGGCCTGCGCGCGGCGCTGGTAGGCGGCCTGCACCTCCTCGGGGCTCGCCTCGTTGATCTTGCCCGAGACCTCGGCGGTGTAGATGCGGTCGAGGTACACGTTGTTCATGCGCTCGTCGACCCGGCGCCTGACCGATGGATCCTCGTCGAGGTGGCGGCGCAGTGCCTCGATCTGCGAGGCGCGGCGCACGACCTGGAGCTCGATCCAGTGCTCGACCAGCGGCAGGTTGGTGAGGTTGGGCCGCTGCTGGCTGGCGTCCTGCATGTCGAGCAGCGCGTCGGCCATGCGGTACACGCCGGGCTGCGGACCCTTCGAGTCGTAGCGCGCCAGGGCGTGGCTCAGGCTGGTGGTGTCGGCATGGGGGTTGTTGAAGCGCATGAACAGGGTCTGTCCGGCGCCCGGCTCGAGCTGGATGCGGTACTGGTCCTTGATCTGGGTGAACGCCGCCTGCTGGAGATCGCGCAGCTTGCGCTGGCGGATCATGTTCTTGAGCGTCGCTTTCTGGGCGTCGAGCGGCTCCTGCTTGCGCGGCCGCCGCTCCAGGATCCGGGTCAGCGCCCAGCCCTGGCCCTTGATCTCCAGCGGGCCCAGGACCTGGTTGGTTGCGCCGTCGAACAGTGCCTGGTCGAGCGGCTCGAGCAGCGCCCCGGGCGGCAGGAAGCCGAGGTCGCCGCCGGGCGGCAGCATGCCGGGCGGGTTGTACTTGTTGGCGACGGTGGCGAAGTCCGCGCCCTTGTCGAGCTCCACCTTCGCCGCCTCGGCCTGCGACTTCTCGAGCACGAAGAGCAGCAGCATGTGCGCCTCGACCTCACGGCGCTTGTAGAACGCCTCGATCTCGGCGTCGCTCACCGGCACGTCCTTCGGCACCATGACCTCGACCAGCCGGTCGACCGCGAGCCGCTTCGACTCCTGCTCGCGCATGCGCTTGAGGCTCGAGTCGGCGAGCAGGTTGCGGCGTCTGGCCTCCTGGACCAGCAGGTTGCGGCGCACCAGATCCTCGAGCAGCGCGCTCTTCGCCGAGTCGGGCGCGCCCTGGTACTGGGCCTCGTTGCCGCGCGCGGCGTCCAGGAACTGGTCGACGGAGATGGTCTCGGCGCCCACCCGGGCGACCGGGACCGGGCGCGGCGCGCAGCCCGCCAGCAGGGCGAGCAGGACGAAAAGCAGCGCGGGACGGCGCCGGAACGAACGGTAGAGAGGCATGAGAGAAGTCTCCTTGGGGTCGGAATGAGCGCCAGACCCTAGTGCATGCGCGGCGGCCACCGCAAACGCGCGCGAGCGGCGCGCTTCAGTAGCCGGGCCCGCTCGCGGCCGTCACCTTGCCGCGATGGAGGCGCAGCAGCAGCACCAGCCACGCGATCGCGATCGGGAAGCCGAGACTCCACCAGCCCAGCGCGGCGCGCAGGCCGGCCTCGTCGTTGGCGGCGGCATAGGCGGTGATCGAGAGCGCGGGATCGGGCACCGCGCGCAGCATGACCGGGAACACCGAGGCCGCGGTGGCGCCCAGCAGTCCGGCGATCAGGGCGCACGAGCCCGCGAACGGGAGCGCCGGATGGCGGTTCGCCCCGGCGAACACCGCGGTCAATCCCGCCACGGCGATCGCGATCGCGAGCCACGCCAGCGGCCGGGTGGCGAAGGCCCGGAACAGGGGCGGGTCGACTGCGACGGTGGCCGCGGTGACCAGCGGCCAGGCCACCGCGATGATCACGCGCAGCCGTGCCGCGAGCGCGCGGCTGCGCGCCTCGACCGCCCCCGCGGTGCGCCACGCCAGCCAGGTCGCGCCGTGGAGCATCAGCGTGCCGAGCGCGAACATGCCCACCAGCACGGTGTAGACGTCGAGGATTCCGACCGGCGGGCGGACACCGAAGTGAGTGAAGAGCGCGAGCCCGAACCAGCCGTTGGCGTCGATCGGGAGCCCGCGCAGCAGGTTCCCGAGTGCCGCGCCGAAGAACACCGCGAGCAGCACGCTGGCGAGTGCCAGCGTCGCATCCCAGAACGCGCGCCACAGCGGATCGGCGAGATGGCCGCGGAACTCGATCGCGATGCCGCGCAGGATCAGGCACCACAGCACCAGGAAGATGGCGAAGTAGAAGCCCGATAGCCCGGCCGCCAGCACGTGCGGGAAGGCCACGAACAGCGCACCCCCGGTCGCCAGCAGCCACACCTCGTTGCCGTCCCAGAACGGGCCGATCGCCGCCAGGACCTGCCGGCGCTCGGCGTCGTCGCGTGCCACCAGCAGGTGGAGCGCTCCGGCGCCCAGGTCGAAGCCGTCCAGCACCACGTAGAGCGTGAGCATGACCGAGACGATCGCGAACCACAGCTCAACCATGGGCGGACTCCGGCCCGCGCATGACCTCGCGAGCGATCAGGAACAGGAACAGCACCCCGAGCACCAGGTAGAGCCCGCAGAAGCCGATGAGCGTGAACAGGGCGGTGCCGGAATGAACCGTGGGGCTCGCCCCCGCGGCGGTGCGCAGGATGCCGTACACCAGCCACGGCTGGCGGCCCAGCTCCGCGGTCATCCAGCCCGCCGTGGTCGCGATGTAGGGGAACGGAAACGCCAGCATCAGCGCCCACAGCACCGCGCGGCTGCGCCCCAGCCGCCCGCTCCAGCCGAGCGGCGCCGCCACCGCCATCAGGAGCAGCATCAGCGTGCCGAGCCCGGCCATGACATGAAACGCGTAATAGAGAAGCTCCAAATTATCCGGCCATTCGCGGGTCGGAAACGCGAGCAGCCCCGGCACGTTGCTGTGGAAGGTGCCGAACGCGAGCACGCTCAGCATGCCGGGCACGCGGATCGGATTGTCGAGGCGGCGCTCCGCGACGTTGGGCTGGCCGATGAGCGTGATCCCGGCGTAGGGACCACTGGTGAAGCGTCCCTCCATCGCCGCGAGCCCGACCGGCTGATGCGCCGCCACCATCCGGGCCTGACGGTCGCCGGTGGGAAAGGCCACGAGCAGCGAGCTGATCAGGCCGGCCGTAGTGCCGAGGCGCAGGAAGTGCGCGGCCATCTCGCCGTGTCGCCCGCGCAGCGTGTACCACGCGCCCACCGCGGCCACCACGAAGCTCGCGGTCACCACCGCGGCGGTCATGGTGTGGGCATACTCGGCCAGCGCCCAGGGGTTGAGCACGAAGGCCCTGAAGCTCGCGAGCCGCAACGTGCCATCGGGGTCCACGGTGTGCCCGGCCGGGCTCTGCATGAAGGCGTTGGTGGCGACGATGAAGTAACCGGACAGCCAGCTGCCCAGGAACAACGCCCAGGCCGCCAGGTCGTGGGCGAGGGTGCCGAGGCGGCGCTCGCCCCACACCAGCAGCGCCAGAAAGCTCGACTCGAGGAAGAACGCGAACAGCCCCTCCATGCCGAGGGTATGCCCGATCACCGGCCCGGCGGCGCGCGAGAACGCCGCCCAGTTGGTGCCGAACTGGAACTCCATCGGGATGCCGGTGACCACGCCGACCGCGAAGTTGATGCCGAAGACGCGGATCCAGAAGCGCGCCGCGACGTCCCAGCTCGCGTCGCGCCCGGCGCGCGCGCTGGTCTTCATCGCCACGATGAGGAGCGCGAGCCCCATCGTGAGCTGCGGGAACAGATAGTGGTAGACGACGGTGAACGCGAACTGGAGTCGGTGCCAGAACAGCGCGCCGTCGGGCATGGCGCCGCAGTCTACTCCCGACCGGGGTCAGGGGAGAATCTCGAGGCCGTCGGCCGGCGGATCCCGCGCCGTTGGACACCCCGGGGCGCGTTGATGCGCCAACTCGCCTCGGGACAAGTTGTGCCACACGGTCCAGGCTAGCGAGTTTTCGAGGCCGCGGCCTCCACGCCTCCCGCCCCCCTCAGCGCCCCCAGCGCCTGGAGCGTCTCGCGGGTGCGGTGGAGCAGTGCGATGCCGGTGCCGCGCACGCGCAGGCCGAACTCGTGGCCGGTGAAGAACTCGACCTGGAACGGGAGCGACCCCACCACGGTGCGGATCTCATCGGGCTTGAGCGGCCGTCGCAGCGCCAGCTCCGCGACCTCCTGGAACACGCGCAGCGACTCGACCGCGGGCCCGGCGCCCAGCAGACGCAGGCGGCGCAGCTCGAACAGCGCGACCGCGGGAGGCGGGAGCTGGCCGAAACGATCGAGCATCTCGAGCGTCAGGTCGTCCAACTCGTCGAGCGAGCGGGTCTCGGCGAGGCGCCGGTACAGGCTCAGCTTGTCGTGCTCGTCGGGCACGTATTCGTCCGGGAGATACGCGCTCCAGTCGGTCAGCAGCCGTGGCTCGGCGAGGTGCTCGGGCTGCTCACCCTTGATCCCGGCCACCGCCTCTTCGAGCAATTTCACGTAGAGATCAAAGCCCAACCCGACGATGAACCCGTGCTGCTCGGGGCCCAGCAGGTTCCCGGCCCCGCGGATCTCGAGGTCCTTCAAGGCGATCTTGAAGCCGGCGCCGAGGTCGTCGAACTCCTCGATCACGCGCAGGCGCTTCTCGGCCTCCTCGGTGAGCACGCGCCGCGACGGCACGAGCAGGTAGGCGTAGGCGCGGTGCGAGGAGCGACCCACGCGGCCGCGCAGCTGGTAGAGCTGGGCCAGACCCAGGGTGTCGGCGCGGTCGACGATCAGCGTGTTGACGCTCGGGATGTCGAGGCCCGACTCGATGATCATGGTCGAGACCAGCACGTCGTGCCGCTTGTCGATGAACTCGAGCATCACGCGCTCCAGCTCGCGCTCCGCCATCTGGCCGTGGGCGACCGCGATCCGCACCTGGGGCACCAGCTTCTGCAGCCGCAGCGCCGCGTTATGGATGGTCTCGACCCGGTTGTGCACGAAGAACACCTGCCCGCCGCGATCCACCTCGCGCAGGATGGCGTCCGTCGTCACCTCGTCGTCGACCTCGAGGATCTCGGTGTGGACCGGCAGGCGGTCGCGCGGCGGGGTCTCGATCACCGACATGTCGCGCGCCCCGGCGAGGCTCAGGTTCAGGGTGCGCGGGATCGGGGTCGCGGTCATCGCCAGCACGTCGACCAGCCGCGTGATCTGGCGCAATTTTTCCTTCTGGGCCACGCCAAAGCGGTGCTCTTCATCGATCACCACGAGCCCGAGCGCGTGATATTTCACGTCTTTCGACAACAGACGATGCGTGCCAATCACGATATCGACCCTGCCGGCCGCAAGCGACGCCACCGTCGCCTTCTGCTCGCGCGTGGTCCGGAAGCGCGACAGCACTTCGATCCTGACCGGATAGTCGGCGAGCCTCTCTCGGAACGTGAGCAGGTGCTGCTGGGCGAGAATCGTGGTCGGCACCAGCACCGCGACCTGCCGGCCGTCCTGCACCACCTTGAACGCGGCGCGGATCGCGACCTCGGTCTTGCCGTAGCCGACGTCGCCGCAGATCAGCCGGTCCATCGGCCGCGGCGCCTCGAGATCGTCGCGTGTCTCCTCGATCGCCTTGAGCTGATCGGGCGTCTCGTCATAGGGGAACGAGGCCTCGAGCTCGCGCTGCCATACCGTGTCGGCCTTGTAGGCGTGGCCGGGGAGCGCCTTGCGCGCCGCGTAGGCGCGGATCAGGCCCTCGGCCATGTCCTGGATCGCCTTCTGCGCCCGCGCCTTGGTCTTCGCCCACGTGCCGGAGCCGAGGCGGTAGAGGGCCGGTCGCGCCCCCTCGCCGGCGGCGTAGCGCGACACCAGCGCCAGCTGCTGGACCGGCACGAACAGCCGGTCCTTCTCGGCGTAGGCGATCTCGACGCAGTCGGTCTCCTGACCGCCGAGCGTCAGTCGCTTCATGCCGCGATAGATGCCGACGCCATGGTCCTCGTGGACCACGAAGTCGCCGACCTTGAGCGCCGAGAGCTCGGCCAGCGACAGCCCGCCGGTACGCTTGAGCCGCCGCCGGCGCCGCCGGTAGCGCGCGAAGATCTCGTGATCGGTGAGAATGGCGAGCCCCGCGCCCCGCAAGGTGAAGCCTGCAGAAACCAGTCCCACCCCGAGCGTGGCGCCCGTCTCACCCAGCAACTCCCAGAGCCGGTCGCGCTGTCCGGCGTTGTCGCACAGGATCACGGCGTGAATGCCGCCGGCGCCCAGCGCGGCGAGGTGGTTCTTCAGGCGCTCGATCGAGCGCTGCATCGGCTCCGCCGGCGCGCAGTCGACGATCAGCCCCGCCGGCTGGGCCGCGCCGTCGCCCGCGGCGGTGACCGCGCTCATCCAGTCGGCGCCCGCGTAGGCCGCCACCCGCTCGGCCAGCGCCGCGGCGGGCAGGAACAGGCGCTGGGGCGGTGAGATCAGCGGATAGTGCGCCCGCGCCTCTTCGAACCCGCGCGCCACCAGCTCCTCGAGCTCGGCGGCGCGCTCGCGCAGCAGCGCCGGATCGTCGAGCACCACCAGCGTGTCCTGCGGCAGGTAGTCGAACAGCGTGCCCAGATCGGTGTCGTAGTGGCCGGCGAAGCGCTCCATGCCGTCGTGAAACAGATGCTGCCCGGTTGCCTTCTCGTCGCCCGCCTCGCGCAGCCGCGCCGCCACCGCCTCGGCCTCCTCGGGGGCGATCACCACCTCGAAGCGCGGCAGCACGGTGGCGGCCGGGAGCTGCTCGAGCGAGCGCTGCGTCCCGGCATCGAAGCGCCGCATCGACACCAGCGTGTCGCCGTCGAACTCGAGTCGCAGCGGATCGGCGAGCCCCGCGGCATAGATGTCGAGGATGCCGCCGCGACGGGCGAAGTGGCCCACCGCCTCAACCTCGGGCAGCCGCTCGTAGCCCAGGAACACCAGGCGCTCGATGAGCTTCAGCGGATCGTAATCGGCGCCGACGCCGAGCCTGAGAATCGCGCGCTCGAGGCGCGCCGGCCGCGGCACGCGCTGGAGCAGGCCGCGCGCGGTCGCCAGCACCACCCCGGTGCCGCCGGCCGCGAGCCGTCCCAGCGTCTCGAGCCGCTGGGCGGTGACCCCCGGATGGGGCGAGGACGGGTCGTAGGGCAGCGCGTCGGGCTCGGGGAAGGCCAGGGTCTCCCCGGGCCCGCGGAAGTACTCGAGGTCGTCGCGCGCCTCGTCGAAGGCCTCGCCATGCGGCACGACGTAGAGCAATGTGCGCGCGGTCTCGCGCTGGAGCCACGAGGCCAGGAAGCCGCCCGCCGAGCCGGTGAGCCCGCGCACCGCGACGCGCGGCGCGGCGCCGGGCGCGCCGTTGCGAAGCGCGGCCAGCAGCGCCGGCGCTTCGGGCAGCCGCGCGGCGTAGCGCGCCAGCGACTCGGCGAGATCGTCCTTGAGATAGGTCTCGGGCACCGGGGGCAGGTCGGCGACCGGCGGCGTGCGAGTCGGGCTCATCGAGGGTGCGTCTGACTCCAAAACGCCAAAAGCCGCCGGGGCGGATCCCGCGGCGGTGTGTGTCGTCTCGTGTACCGGGCTCAGGCTATCAGAGCCGCGGCGCGAGGCTCAAGAGGTGGGGACGGGGCGCGCACCCGCACCGCGGGTCCAACCGCCCCCGCTGGCATCGAGCTCACCACCAGGACCACACCTCGACGCGGAAGAGCCGGCGCAACGGCCGCGTGAGCACGTCCAGCGCCGAGCGTGTGCCGCAGTTGATCCGCGCATAGCCGGTCATCGAGGGCTTGACCACGCCGGAGGCGTTCGGGAGCTCGACCGTGACACGGACGACGCGGCCATCCTGGCCCGGCCTGGCCATCGCGATCGGGGCGATCGCGATCACGCGTCCTTCGAAGGCGTGCTCGGGGTAGGCGCGCAGCCGGACGCCGCTCCGTTGCCCCACACGCACATCGCCGATGTCCTGCTCCGGAACCGAGATCTCGGCGGTCACGGTCCTGACTTCTGCGAGCTGCGCGATGAGGTCGCCAGGCTTGACCTGCTCGCCGACATGCTCGCGGAGCTTGGGCGTCACGACGATGCCGCCGTGCGGGGCGGTGACCCAGGAGCGCGCCAGCTGTGACTCGAGGTGCTGCTGCTCGGCCACCGAGTTTGCGAGCTGCTGGCGCATCGCCGTCACTTCCTCCGGGCGGCTCCCCGCCTCCAGCATCTCCGCGCGCGCCTTTTCCTCCTCGAGCTCGTTCGCCAGCGCGCCGACGGTCTGCTGGGCCGCCTCCTCATCCTTGCGTGCGACCGCCTGTGTCTCCGCCAGCTGGTGAATTCGCTCGTACTCCGCGCGCGCGTAGCGCAGACGTTCCTCGGTTCCGGCCACCGCCAGCCGCGCTACCGCCAGCTCCTCCGCACGCGGCCCGACCTCGAGCAGCCGCAGCTTGGCCTGCTTCTCGGCGACCTCGGCCTTGACCATCTGCAGGCGCGCGCGGTCCTCGCGATCCGCGAGCCGGGCCAACGTGTCGCCGGCGGCGACGCGGGCGCCCTCGTCGACAAATACCGCGTCGATGATCCCCTGGATCTGCGCGCGCACTTCGGTGTTCCGCGCCGGGGCGACCTCGACCGCGCCGCCCACCCGGAGCACGAGGGGCAGGAAATGGAGCAGCAGGCCCCCGCCGGCCAGGAGCGCGATGACCCGCAGGCGGTGGCTTCTGAAGGACAGCGACTGGGGCCAGCGCATGAGCGGTTTGCCGTTCGCGTTGCGCACCACGCCGACCAGGAGTCCCGACCAGAGCATCGCCCCCCATCCGTTCCAGTGCATGGTGAAGTAGCCGCCGAGCCGGATCAGAACCCGGGTCATGACCCAGTACGTGAAGGTCGCGGCCAGCAGTCCATACGCGAGGAATACGCGACGCTCGCGCGCGCTGGTGGCCGGCACGGCCGAGGCCGCGCCCGTCAGCCGCTTCAGGTGCGTCCCGACGTACGAGAACGCGCGACGCCTGAGGTTCGGCACACCGAGCCAATCGCTCAGCAGGTAATACCCGTCCAGCTTGATCAGGGGATTGAAGTTGAGGAACACCTTCACGCCCGAGGTCGCCACCACGACCAGCGCCACGTTGCTCACCCAGGTGCCGGACTCGGTCAGGCGCCACACCAGTGTGGCGAGTGCCCACAGGAAGAACTCGAAGAAGGTGCCGGCGAACGTGACCCAGAGGCGCTGGGACTTGACCGGGAACAGCCAGGCGTCGCTGATGTTGCAGTAGAACGCCGGCTGCATGTAGATCAGCAGGAAGCCCATGTCGTGCACGTGTCCGCCGAAGCGCTTGCAGGTCAGTCCGTGCGCGAACTCGTGCAGCACGGTCACCATGATCACGGTGACCCACGCAAGCGCCAGGCCCTGCAGGCTCCAGAGGCGCGACATGTCCGCCCGGATCCCGGCTCCACGAGCGATCACCGTGGCAAACGCCCAGAGGATGAGCGCCGTCGCCCCGACCATGAATTGCGGCGTGAAGCAGAACCCCACCTTGCCGATCAGGCGGTCCAGGAGCCGGTCAGGGTCGAAGGCCTTGAAACGGAGCGATAGAAGGTTGCCCTGAACGCCGGGGCGGCGGGAACCCCGACCGGGAGCAGCGCCGGATCCCACCAGCAGGCCGCCGCGACGCAGCTGCTCGATGAATGCGGCGACGACCTCCGGGGCCGGCGCCATGTCCAGCTCGGAGGCGAGCCCGGCGGCGACGGACTCTGGAGGCGTGGCGCCGTCCAGCCGGCGAGCGACCGAGTACTCCGCCTCACCGAGCCGGAAGAAACGACGGCTCCGCGGATCCTTGAGGACGTACCACGTCCCCTCGCGCGAGTCCTGACGACTGACGACGAGATCCGGGCGCAGCTTCGGGCACGTGCCCGTCAACCCGATTCACCTCCCTGCTAAGAATATAAGAGAGGGGCCACCATAGATGAGGTGACCCCTCTCCACTTCAAAGCTTCAGCGCCGGTGGCCCTCGCCGTGGCCTTCGCCCTCGCCGTGACCTTCGCCGTGGCCTTCGCCCTCGCCGTGGCCTTCGCCCTCACCGTGGCCTTCGCCCTCGCCGTGGCCTTCGCCCTCACCGTGGCCTTCGCCCTCGCCGTGGCCTTCACCCTCGCCGTGGCCTTCGCCCTCGCCGTGTCCGTGGTCGCCCTCCCCGTTCCCGTGATCACCCTCGCCGTGGTCGCCCTGTCCGCGGCTCTCGCCGCCAAAGCCGTGGATCGTGCCCGGAGCGATCCTCTGCTCCAGCTCCTCGAGGTTCAGCTTGCTCGAATCCATGCCATCCTCCACGTGAACTACAGACTCTGGACTCGCAGCGCACGCGCGCTGCATGGTTGCTCGCACGTCGCGGCCGGGCGCCACGGCATCGCGCTGTGCGGCTCGGCACGCTACATGAGTGCACGAGTAAGGATCAATACATGGCGTGTGTATTATTGATGCCGCTCGCACTATTGGATACCGCGCATCACGCCAGTGCTGACACGCGGATTCCGATTACGAGCCTCAAACCTGATTGTCATTAGAGGCGTTGCCAAGGGATCCGAGTTGTCGGATGACACTATGGGTCCTCGCTTACTCGATGAGCCCTACGGATTCACCTGCAGGGTGCTTGCCCTAGACGGCCGTGGGCTCAACGCGAGACGCAAGCCTCGCGGTGCGCGCGTTCTTCGATCAGAGTTGGTCATCGATGACTCAGCGCTCATCTCCGGACCCGTGATGCGGTGGGGCCCGGGGGGGCCCGGTGAGCTGCGGCCGGCGCGACGATCGGCTCCTTGGTCAGCCCCCAGCATTGCTGGAGCACGAAGTCGACCAGCTGAATCAGATCCGTCCTCCGGAACGACCACAGGTCGTGCCCGCTCAGCAGCATCGGCGCGCAGTCGAACCCGTGGTAGTAGGTCATGACCGGGTAGCAGGCATAGTTGCGACCCAGGTTCGACAGGTCCTCGTTCTCGACCGGGATGCCACTGAACGACAGGGGCGTGATCAGGAGCGTATCGAGCATCGAGACCAGCGTGGTGCTGTCGGGATTGGGGTTGACGTTCTCGAGGATGGCGTTCTGGAGCAACCCGGGATTCGCGGGGGTCATGAACTCGAGGTTGAAGTACCCGACCGCGCTGAGGAACGACGGTCGCGAGCGCCACGGCGGCGTCGCGTCGGTGAGGTCCTTGGCATTGAGGCGTGTCGGCAGCAGCGAGTAGTCCGGCGACTGAACGATCCCGTAGCGCGGATCGATCCGCTCCGGATAGCCGCCCACCGCCTGCACCGACTTGTGGGGG
>Ga0318566_10000205_pt1 | contig 13223 bp, 11 predicted proteins | sample GRESIP066b5f22_FD_203492 | JGI IMG/M metagenome (GOLD analysis project Ga0318566, IMG submission 203492) | Tropical soil microbial communities from Luquillo Experimental Forest, Puerto Rico - GRE.SIPMG.066b5f22 | ecosystem: Environmental > Terrestrial > Soil > Tropical forest > Bulk soil... | reverse complement strand
GCATTCACAAGCTCCGATTGCTGAATCTTGGGCCGCCTGCCTAGCATCGAGGACACCATCACGGCGGGAGTTGTGAGAGGCCTCCGATGGATCACGGAACCAGCGAGGATGTGCCCGTCCTGATCATCGGCGGCAGCCTGGTGGGCTTGTCGGCCGCGCTGCTCCTGCGCATGCACGGAATCGACGTGCTGACGGTCGAGCGGCACGCGGGGACGGCGATCAACGCCCGGGCCGGTCACTTCCAGCTTCGCACCGTCGAGATCCTGCGCTCGGCGGGGCTCGAGGCCGCCGTCCGCCGCAAGTCGGAAGAGCAGTACCCGCCGGACGGCGGGATCAACAACGTCGAGTCGCTGGCGGGCCGGGAGATCGCGAACTACTTCCCGAACCTCAACGCCGGGGTCGATGAGTTCAGCCCGACGGTGCGGCTGTTCATCAATCAGGACGCTCTGGAACCGATACTCCGCACCCGGGCCGAGGAACTCGGCGCGCGACTGCGTTACGGCACCGAGTGCGTGTCACTGGAGCAGGACGCGGACGGCGTCACGGCGGTCATCCGCGATCTGGCGAGCGGCGAGCGGCGTCCGGTGCGCGCGAAATACGTCGTCGCGGCCGATGGAAACCGCAGCACGACACGCGGACTGCTCGGCATCGGCATGCACGGCCATGGCCTGCTGTCGCGCAGCATCACGATCTACTTCCGTTCGGAGGCGGATCTCGGGCCGTTGCTCCGGGACCGGAATCAGGGCGTCCACTACGTGACGAACTCGCTCTTGCGGGGGTTCTTCCGGCTCGACAGAAGCGGCAATGCCGGCTTCCTCGTGGTCAACCTCGTCGGGGACACCTCGCGCCCTGAGGTCATCGCCGCCTATCCGTCGGCGCCCTGGGCCAGGGTGGCCGACGGGATCACGGAGCAGCGTGCCCTTGAGCTGTTGCGCGCCGCCATCGGTGTCCCCGGCATACCTGTTGTCATCGACAACATCGCGACCTGGCAAGCAGAGGCCGATGTCGCGGACCGCTTCCAGGACGGGCGCGTCTTCCTGGCCGGCGACGCCGCCCATGTGGTGCCGCCGAACGGCGGATTCGGCGGCAACACGGGCGTGCAAGACGCGCACAACCTCGCCTGGAAGCTGGCGCTCACGCTGACCGGCGTGGCCGGGCCCGGGCTGCTCGAGACCTACGACGCCGAGCGGCGCCCCATCGGGCAGCTCACGGTCGAGCAGGCCTTCACGAGGTACGTCACGCGCGTGGCCCCGTACCTGGGGACGGAGAATACGCAGCCGCTCGTCGACGACTTCTCCATGGAGATCGGGTACCGCTACAACTCCCCCGCCGTCGTGCTAGAGCCGGGCAGCCATCCGTTGCACGAGCATCCCCGCATGTCGAAGGGCAGTCCGGGCGCCCGGGCGCCGCACGTCTTCCTCGACCGCCACGGCGCGGAGGTGTCCACGCTCGACCTCTTCGGCGGGAACTTCGTCCTGCTTACCCGGCCCGAGGGGCGTGCCTGGCACGACGTGGCGCTTGCCGCGGCTAAGGAGTTCGGCGTGGCGCTCGATGCCCACGTGGTGGGCGGCGCCGACCTGACCGACGCCGGAGACCAGTTCCCGGAGGCATACGGGATCTCGCCGTCTGGTGCCGTGATCGTGCGGCCGGACGGTTTCGTCGGCTGGCGTGCCGTCGCCGCGGCCGACGCGCCCGAGCAGACTCTCCGGCAGGTGCTCCAGTCCCTGCTGTGCCGGGAGAACGGAAACCCGTGACGTCCGGAAGCTGAAAGAAGGTCCCACCCATGGCAGACATGTACCGCGCGGACACCATCGGGTCGCTGCTGCGCCCGCGATACCTGAAGCTTGCCCGCGAACGCTACGAGGCCGGCCAGCTAACGGCGGCGGCGTACAAGGAGATCGAGGACCGGGCCGTCGACCAGGCGATCGCCATGCAGGAGGGCGCGGGCCTGGACGTCGTCACCGACGGAGAGCTGCGGCGGCACTCGTTCATCGACCAGCTCACCGAGGCCGTCGAAGGGCTGACCCCTGACGCCGGCGACAGCGGCCACGTCCCCGTTCCGTTCCACGACCCGGCGGGTGAGCTGAAGTCCGTCTTCGCGATCCCGCTGTCCGTCACGAGCCGGCTGGGCCGGCGCCGGATGATGACGGTGGAGGAGTACTCATACGCGCGGGCCAGGGCCCGGCGCCCGGTCAAGGTGACGCTGCCGAGCCCGCTGATGCTGTTCCTCGTCTGGTCGCCGCAGCGCTCACGGGACGCCTACAGCGACCCGTTCGAGCTGTTCGCGGACGGCCTGCGGCTGATGCGGGAGGAGGCGGAAGAACTCGCGGGACTGGGCTGCCGCTACATCCAGGTCGACGCGCCGGACTTCGGCCAGCTTGTCGACCAGGGGCAGCGAGACGCCTGGGAGCGGGCCGGTATCCCGGTCGATCGCGTCTTCGCCGAGGGCGCGGACATGCTGAACGAGCTCGCCACGGTTCCCGGCGTAACCTTCGGCCTGCACCTGTGCCGGGGGAACTACGACAGCGACTGGATCAGCTCGGGCACCTACGACGCCATCTCGAAGCAGCTCTTCCAGCGGGCCACCAACTACGACGTGCTCCTGCTCGAGTACGACGACGAGCGCTCCGGCTCCTTCGCCGCGCTCAGCGACGTTCCCGACGACAAGGTGGTCGTGCTCGGCCTGGTCTCGTCGAAGTTTGACACAATGGAACCGCCCGAGCAGCTCGTCGCCCGTATCGAGGAGGCTAGCCGCTTCTTCCCCCGCGATCAGCTCGCGCTGTCGACGCAGTGCGGTTTCGCCTCGGCAGGACCGGGAAACGCGATCAGCGAGGGCGCCCAGGAGAACAAGCTGCGTCTCGTGGGCGAGGTCGCGGGCCGCGTCTGGCGGACGGGCGGGTGACCTCAGCACGGCCCGTAAGGAGGACATCGGATGGCACTGAAGATCATGCCGCACGGCCGGCTGCAGGAATGGGTCGCCGAAGAGAAGGGCTACTTCGCCGCCGAGGGGCTGGAGTACAGCTTCGTGATCACCGGCGACTACGGGGTTAGCTCCGCGCGGCGGGACGACGCCGGAGAGATCAAGACGGGCGCGTTCGAGACGTTCGGAGCCGGGCGCGATGGCGCCGACGTGAGCTGTGCCTGCCACTGGGCCACGAACGCCGCCGCGCGCGAACGCGCAGGCCAGCTGGTGACCACGGCTTACTCGGTGGCCCCCTGCGCCATCGTTGTTCCGCCTGAATCGCCGATCCGCCGTCCTGAAGACCTGGCGGGGGTGCCGATCGGAGTGGGCTACCACTCGGGGAGCCACTTCGCGACCGTGCAGGCCCTCGAACCCGTGCTCTCCCCTGGTGAGCTGAAGCTCACCTTCCAGGGCCCGCCGAACGAGCGCCTCGACGCGCTGCTCGAGCGGCAGGTCCCGGCGGCCACGGCCTGGGGAGTGCCCCTCTACATCGCCGAGGCCTTCGGGTTCCGCAAGGTCCTGGACGCCACGTTCATGATCGGGTTCCTGGTGACCGGCCGCGAGGCGACCAAGGCCGACGTGGACAAGTACCTGGCCGCCCTGCGGCGCGCGCAGATGGAGATCGACCTCCGCCCGGACCGCTACAAGCACTACCACCTGCGGGCCGTCCCCGAGAAATACCGGGAGCAGGTCGACGTGCGGGCGTTCGGGACCGGCGAGCGCATCGTATTCCTGCCCTACACCAGGGAAAACTTCACCGAGACCCAGCAGTGGACCGAGGCGCGCCAGCTGTTCACCGGGGTGCCCGGGCAGGCCGGCTATGACGAGGCCGTCCTGACCTGAAGCCACCCGACCTCGGACGCGAGCGCGGTACGCGGGATGGGAGTAGGACGCGAGGTGCGCGAGTAGCCTCGCGCCCGTATAGATACCCCTCCAGGGTATCTGCCGTCCCGTAATTCCATGATCCCGAAAGATTCGCACCTCCGTAGCGACAAAGAGTCTTCTCCAGGAAAATTCTTTCGAGCTCTAGCTCACACCTGGTAATCGCAACGACGGATTTCGGTCGGCAGCCTCGCCACATACGGGAAACCGGGTATTTCGGACGCTAGTCAGCCGGAGGCCGACGTAGTCCGAAGATTGCGCGATGTTTGACCCCCTGGAGGGTGCCAAACATCGCGCAATAATTCGCTGAGCGGTCGGGACCGGGCGGCGCGGAACCCTAGGCGTTCAAGCCCTGTCGCGGAATAGGCGGAACGCGGCCCGGACCTCGCTAACGAAGGTATCGGGCTGTTCGAGGGCGGCGAAGTGCCCGCCCTTTTCCAGTTCGTTCCAGTAGCGCAAGTCGGAGAACTGCGGCTCGGCCCAGCGCCGGGACGGGCGGTAGATCTCCTTAGGAAAGATCGAGCAGCCGGCCGGCGCGGTAACGCGATCGCTGATGCGATTGCCAAAGCTCTCCCAGTAAAGGCGGGCCGAGGACGCCCCGGTGGCGGGCAGCCAGTACAGCATGATGTTGTCCAGCAGTTCTTCCTGGCTGAAGACGCTGGCCAGGTCGCCGTCGCAGTCGCTCCACGCCCAGAACTTCTCGATAATCCAGGCGCACAGCGCGGCCGGGGAGTCGACCAGCCCGTAACCCAGACTCTGCGGGCGGGTCGACTGCTGGATGGCGTAGCCGGTGCCCTGGGCGCGGTGGCGCTTCAGCGCGGCCAGCGCCGCCTGCTCACGCCCGGTGAGATCATCCGGAGCGCCGGGGTAGGGAAACGCGACCATGTTGAGGTGGATGCCGATGAGGTGCTCCGGGTGCCGCTGGCCTAGGGCCGTCGTCACCCGGGCCCCCCAGTCGCCGCCCTGAGCGCCGTAGCGCGGGTAGCCGAGCCTGGCCATCAGCTGATCCCAGGCGTCGGCTATGCGCTCCTGGCCCCACCCCGGTCGCGCGGGCTTGCCGCTGAACCCGTAGCCTGGCAGCGACGGGCAGACCACGTGGAACGCGTCGGCCGCGCTTCCCCCGAACGCCACTGGATCGGTCAGCGGCTCGATGACCTTGTGGAACTCGACGACCGAACCGGGCCAGCCATGCGTCATGACCAGCGGCGCGGCGCTCTCGTGCGGCGAGCGGACGTGCACGAAGTGAATGTCCAGGTCATCGATCGTCGTCCGGAACTGCGGGAAGCGGTTGAGCCGGGCCCGCGCGGACGGCCAGTCGTAGTCCTCCAGCCAGTACCGGCACAGCTCGCGCGCATAGGCCAGCGGGGTTCCCTGCGACCAGTCGTCCACGGTTTCGGGTTCCGGCCACCGGGTCCGGCGCAGCCGCTCGCGCAGATCGTCCAGGACCGCGCCGGGAACGTCGACCCGGAATGACATGATTTCATCGCCCATGCCGCCAGTGTGCCCGGCGGCCCCGCGCTCACGCCGTCTTCGTCACCAGGTCGCGAGCGTAGTGGCAGCGCCACTCGGCGACCTTGCCCGCGGCGTCTACGCGCATCGAGTCGGCCCCGTGCCCGGCGGTCCCGTCGGGAGACTGGTACGTGTAGACGAGCACCACCGTGTCGTTCCCCACGTAGATTCCCTCGACGGCGTACCGGATGCCGGGGTAGTGACGCAGCGCGTAGTCGACATAGGAGCGCAGCGCGTCGTATCCGCTGATCGTCGTCTTCGCGGGGTCACCGGCCAGCGTCGGGACGAACGGCGAGCTGAAAACGACGTCCGCGGCGAACGGCGCCATGATCGTATCGAGGTCTTCCCCGTTCCAACCCTGTTCCCAGTGCCGTCGCAGCTCCGCGGCTGTCGCGTCGTCGAGCATCAGGACCGCCTCCTGTCCCCAGCCGGGCACGCCGAGCTATAAAGTAGCAAGCACTTACTTTACTATGACCAGGCGGCGCGAGGCCAGGGCTCGGGTCGTTCTCGCAGAGCGATAACCCTCCCGACTTATGACGCAAGTCCCATGGACAAAACGGTCATAATGACCCGAAAAATGCCGGACTTGCGCCAGAAGTGCCTAGGAGTGTCCGAATCGTGAGACAACCTCCCGCGGCCGGGCGGGCGCGGGGACGTGTGAATCCGGCTGCCGGACGGGATGCTGGCTATCGCGGCTGGGCTGGCACGACCTTCTCGATGGCCTGGGCCAGCAGCAGGTGCCCGGCAGCCGAGGGGTGGATGTTGCAGGTCCCGTCGGGAAGCTTGATAAGCAGTCCCGCCTTGCACGGAGAGCCCCCGGCGGCATTCGACGGCCCCTCGAAGGCGGCGAAGCCGTCGGCGACCTTCCCGCCGAAGGCCTTGGTTACCGACGCGATCGCCGAGTTGAGCAGCTCGGTGCCGGCCACCTGGGTCGGATCGCTGTAGCTGAGCGAGTAGTAGGTGAGCGCGACCAGAAGGCCCCGGTAGTGGGCGACGTGACGGATCTTGGTGTAGATGGTCGTCAGGTTCGCCGTGATCTCCTTCAGCACGGCCGTCAGCTCGGCCTGGCTCGTGCAGTGGTCTTTCGTCGTTTCCTGGCAGAGGAACACGTCGTTGGCGCCGATGTTGATCGTCACCAGCCGGGTGTGACGGTGCCTGGCCAGATACTTGAGGGCAAACCGCAGCTGGGTGCCCTTGTAGAACACGTGCAGCGGGTACTGGGTGCGATAGCCGGTGGATGAGCCCGGGCTGTTCTCGCAGCCGTTGCTCACTACTCGGGGCATGAACATGCTGGCCGTGGTCTCGCCCGGGCAGGAGGCGTTCGCCACCCGGAGGCGCAGCGCCCGGGCCACGTCCTCTGGGTAGCCGACGAAGGAGCTGGCGTCGTGGTAGTTCGGCGGCGGCACCGCCTCGGGCGGCACGTAACCGAACGCTACCGAGTCCCCCAGCGCGAGATAGGCGCCCCTGGCGGCCGGGCGATGATGGGCCGGCGCGGTCGAGGCGGCCGAGGCGGGCAGAGCCGACATCAAGCTCGCCACGAGACCCAGCACCGCCACCGCCGCACCGGCCGCGCTACGGCGAATCAGACCATGCATCGTTGCCCCCCAAGCCAGTGGTGCTGACGGTTTCAGCGGTACTGACGGTGAGCTTGGCATGAACGACAGTCAGCGTCAATACCAACCAGTAACAAACGCCGCGCTCGCAGCCGGGGCGGGACTGAGCTTCGCCGACGCCGGCCGCTATGGCTGGCGGCCGGATTCGGTCCAGCGCCGGAACACGTCCACCCTGTCCGGCGGCCAGGCGCCGTCGCACGGCATCGTGCCGGCGCGCAGCCGGTCCAGGATGTCCGCGGCGTGCGCCTGGACGTCGGCGAGCGCCCACAGATCGAACGCGAACAGCATGGACTGCCGGTCCCTGGCGCGGAACAACGGCTTGACGTGCGCCTCGAAGCTCACCGCCTCGCCCGGTCCCGGCGGCGTGACGGCGGGCTGTTCCGGCCCGGCGGCCTCGGCCGCCTCGGCGCTAACCTCCGGGGGCGGACCGGCCGGGCCCCAGTCCCAGCGCGGCATGGGCTCGTCAGCGAGCGCGCCCGCCGCGCCCGCCGCACCCGCCGCACCCGCCGGCACCGCCTGAGCCGACTCGGCCGCGGCCATCCGCGAGCCCCAGTCCAGGTATCCCGCCAGCGCGGCGCGGAACTCCGGGTCGGCGGGCAGCCGGGCGTCGTCGGCCGCCCGCATGGCCAGCGCCACCCAGCGGGCCCGCTGTTCCTCGGTGAACTCGCGGCCCGCATGCGCCCGCCGCGCGGCCGCCGCCCCGCCGGACCGCTGGCTGTACCCCGCCGGCCCGCCGAACACCTCGGCTAGCCACATCGCCTCGCGCTGCGCATGCCCCGGCGGCGTCGCGGCGAAGGCCGGCGCGAGCAGGTCGTCGGCCGGCACGTGCTTCTCGTACAGCAGCCGGGTCATCCTGGTCAGCGCGGGCAGCCCGCCCGCCCACTCGAACAGGGTCGGCTCGCCGCTGAGCACAGGATCGCGGAAGTCGACGTACCAGTGCATGCCGCTGCAGAACGGCTTGTTCTGCGAATGACCGCAACGGCACAGCGCGTAGTGCTCTGGCGACGAGCCCGCGGCCCGGGTGACGTCGACGCCCTCGGCCCCGGCCAAGGGGATCCCGCCGGTCACCCGGTACGGCCCGTCCCGTGTCACCTCGATCGCCGCCTCGCGTTCCCCGTTCCAGTCGACGAACAGCCGCGCCTCTTCGCCGCCCAGCGCCAGGCTGAGCGCGCCGGACGGGCAGTCCCGCACGGCACGGATGATCTCATCGAGCCGGCCGCCGCTCGGCGCCACGAACGGCTCGGCATCGGTGCGGAACACCGTGGACAGGCGGTCCGTGCACAGCCCCGAGTGCTGGCAAATGCCGCGATTGTCGAAGACCGTCACCTGCTGGCCCTGGTAGGTATCCCGCCGGTCCGGCACCCGCTTGGGGTCCTTAGCGCCGCTGAATCCGGTCCGCGCGCACTCCCCGTCGCAGAACGGCTTCATGGCTGACTGCCCGCACCGGCACAGCGCGAGCTGCGGCGGCACCGCAAGCCGCTCGCCGAGGTGGGTGCGCACCGCCGGGACATTGGTCGCCAGGTACGGCCCGTCCCGCGCCACCAAGATCCCCGCCGGCAGGCCCGCCTGGAGCCTGCTGAGTTCGGCGATCCGGCCCGCCCGCTCCCCCGCGGGCACGAGCTGGCAGGCGAGGTCCTGCAGCGCCGCGGCCGCCTCAAGCAGTCCGGGCGGCGCCGCGTCGGCCAGCCGGGTTCGCAGCCCGGTCGCGAACAGCGCCGCGTCCCAGGTCAGCCCCGCCAGGTCGGCCGGTGCCGCCTCCCGCGCGGCCGGGTGCAGCCCCTCCCCCGGGCCCAGAGCGGCGGCGAGCGGCCGCAGCACGCTTGCGACAAGGCGCGCCGCCGCCGCCGCTGAGGTCGTCGTGGATTCGGAACGGTCGCGTGTTTCAACTATCAGGTACACCCGCTCGAACAGGTCGGCCAGCCCGGCGGAGGCGGGGTCGGCTGGGGAGGATGCCGCGACCGTTCGGCACAATTCGGAGGCCTCGGCCAGCAGCGGCCCCAGCTCGGCGGGCGGTGCCGCGGGGGCTGCGGCGGTCCGGCCCGGGATGTGCTCGGTCATCGACCGGGCGATGTCGTGCAGCGCCTGGCGGACGTCCGCCAGCTTCGCCGCCATCTCGGGGCCGCCCGACTCGCAGAACGCGGCGGCCTCCTCGATGCGCTCGGCGAGCAGCGCCCAGGCGGCGTCGCGATGCGGGAGCAGGTAGTCGCTCTCGTAGAACAGCTCGAAGCTGGGTCCGGCGGTCCGGCCCGGGTATTCCGGCCCGGCGGGCAGCGCGGTGATCATGTCGCCGAGCGGCCCGACAACCTGCGTCATCAGCGCCACGGTGGCGTCGGCGAGCACCTTGAGCTGGGCGTCGGTCTCCTCGGTGTGCGCGAAGAACCGCTGGAACATGAGCAGCAGGATCTCGTAGCAGACGTTGAACACGTCCATGACCTGCTTGGTCAGCGGGTCGGTGACCAGCAGGCAGCCGGGGTCGCGTTCACTCGGCCGGACGTTGGCCGCGACGACCGGCCGGACCGGGTCGAAGGCCCGGTTTGCCTCGCGGAACTGCTCGAACTCATCCAGGATGGCGACGAACTGGCCGAAGTGCGCGTTCCGCCAGTCTCCCCGCGGGCCTTCGCCCTGGTCGAGGATCTGATCGACCGCCCGCTGCGCGGACGCTACGTCGGTCACCGCGATGAGCTCGGGCCAGTTGAAGTACTTCGCGGTCGCCTGTGCCCTGGGCGGTCCCACGAACAGCCAGTCCTCGCCGTACTTTTCGGCCAGGCGGGCGATCCCGGCCTCGATGGACCGGTACAGGTGCCCGACCGTGGCGAAATCCTGACCGCGCGGGACGATGTCGCCGGCCAGCACCATTGGCTCGGCCCGGGAGAAGGCAGCCAGCCCTTCCGCGTCGTGCAGGGCCATGCCCTCGGGGCGCTCGAGGAACATGAAGTGGCGCAGCGCCTGCTCGCCGAACGGCAGCAGCGCCAGGTGGACGCCGGCCGGGTAGTGGCTGGCGGGCTGCGGGAAGTTCGGCCGGGACAGGTGCGGCGCGGCGCCGATCGCGGACAGCAGGTTCTGCACCAGCGCCAGGTGCAGCATCTCCTGGGCGGCGATGTGCGAGATCTGCCCGTGCCAGCGCCGCGCGGCGGCGGCCTCGGCGGCGGTCAGCCCCTCGTCTTCCGACTGCTTCAGCGAGAACGCGGCGAACAGGTACTGCGCCATGATGCCGTGCTCTAGTTCGGCCGCCTGGCACAGGATGTAGATCAGCGCCTCGCGGTGCTCGATCACGAACGGCGCCTCGGGCGGCGCCTGACCGCCCCTGGTGGCGATCACCTGAGCGAGCCGGCCCTGCGGCCTGGCCGGACTGTCCTGGGCTTCGGTCATACGGCTAAGCTCCCTCATAGCGATGAACATCGAGTTGCGGCACCTGAGATACTTCGTGGCGGTCGCCGAGGAAGCCAGCTTCACCGCCGCCACGCAGCGAGTCCACGTCGCCCAGCAGGTGCTGAGCGCCCAGATCAGGAAGCTGGAAGACGCGGTGGGCACCCAGCTGTTCGAGCGCAGCAGCCGCGGCGTCGCCCTCACCCCCGCGGGCACCGCGTTCCTCGGCGCGGCACGGGAAACCCTGGCCAGTGTCGACCGTGGCGTCATGGCGGCACGCAACGCGGCGCGAGCCGTTTCGGGCCGGCTGTCCGTCGGGCTCAGCCTGGCCGCCAGCGGCGACACCCGGACCAGGCTGCTGGCCACGTTCGAGCGGGCGTCCCCGCAGGTCGACCTGCGGTTGCTGGCCTTCGACCTCACCGAGCCCGCCTGCGGGCTGCTCGACCGCAGCAGCGACGTCGCGCTGCTGCGGCCGCCGGTGGCCGCCGCCGGGATCGCGCTGCGGCAGGTGGACTCCGAACCTCGGGTCTTCGTGCTCCCGGCCGGGCATCCGCTGGCGGCGCGGGAAGCGCTCAGTCTCGCCGACGTGGCCGGGCTGCCCTGGGTGGCCGCGGACCTGGCCACCGACGGCTGCGAGCCCGTCCGGTGGCGGGACGACTGGCTGATCAACCCACGCCCCGGCGGCGACGTGCCGGTCATCGGGGCGGTGGCGCGCACCATCGAGGAATGGCGGGAACACATCGTGGCCGGCCACGGGATCAGCCTGTGCCCCGCGTCGGCGGAGACGCACAACGCGCGGCCGGGCATCGTGTTCGTCCCGGGCAAGGACACGCCCTCCACCGCGCTGTGCGTCGCCTGGCGCGCCGATGACAACCGGCCGGCGGTGCGGAGCTTCGTCGAGTTCGTGACGAACGCCGCGGCGAACAGCTAGGACCACCCTCATCATCCTCGCGGGTGCCGTCGCCTTCCGGCCAACACCTGTTGCGGATGGCGCCACAGCCCGTGGCTGTGGTGCTTTCTTAACGCAGCAACTCGAGGGCGGGTGCGAAGTGCGCCTCCGCCAGGGGTGTCCGCTCCAGCAGCTCGATCACCGTGCCCCGGGCTTTACCGCCGTCGAGGTAGGCCCACCGCACCGGGTTTCCCGGTCCGGTGCCGTCAATGAGCAGGTTCGTTTCCGGATCGGCCGCGCGTATCGCCGCGAGCTGCTCGTCGAAGTCCGTCACGAGGAAGGCGAGATGGTGCAGGCCCTCGCCGCGCTCGCCGAGGAACTCCGCGTGCGGGGAACGGTCGTCGAGGGGCTCCAGCAGCTCGAGCAGCACCCCGCCCAGCGCGCCGAAGGCGACCTTCAGCGCGAACGGCGTCGGCTTGCCGTGCACGAGCGCCTGGTCGAAGCGCGACTCGTCCCCGAAGCTCACGAACGGGCCCGCGCCGAGGCGCGCGCTCAGCTCCTCTTGCGCGGCGGCGCAGTCGCGCACCACCCAGCCGATGTGGAATAGCTCCGGGAGGCGAGGCGGCGCTTTCATCGTGGGACCTCGGCGGTCTCGACGACGCAGACCGGGTCCCCGACCCTGACGTCACTGCCTTCGGGGACGGCATGCTCGACCATGACGCCGTCGCTGGTGGCCTCGACCTCCTGGCTGATCTTCTCCGTCTCGATCTCGTAGAGGGGATCGCCCTTGCGGAACGCCTCGCCCGGCTGCCTGCAGAACCGGACGATCGTCGCCTCCTCCATCGTCATCCCGATCTTGGGGAGCTTGACCCGCACCCGCAATGTCATACGGGCACCTTCTGACCCAGTGCCTCGCGGACGGCGGCGGCGATGCGGGGGCCGTCCGGGATCACGTGCGCCTCGGCGTTCGGGGCGTAGGGGATCGCCACGTTGGGCGTCGTGACGCGGCGGATCGGGCCCTGCAGCCAGTGGAAGCCCTGCTCCGCCACCACGGCGGCGATCTGGCTCGCCGCCGAGCAGCACTCGCGGGCCTCGTCCACGACGACGAGGTGGCCGGTCTTCTTGACCGAACGCAGCACGCGGTCCGCGTCGAAGGGCACGAGCGTGCGGGGGTCGAGCACCTCGACGCTCACGCCCTCAGACTCGAGCGCCGTCGCCGCGGCGAGCGCGGGCTTCAGCATTCTCCCGATGGCGACGACGGTGGCGGCGTCGCCTTCGCGGCGCACGGCGGCCTTCCCGAACGGGACGAGGTGCTCGCCGTCGGGCACGTCGCCGAGCTCACCACCGCGGCCGTTCGGCTCGAGGATGAAGGACGGGTTCCTGCTGCGGATCGCGGTCTTCACCAGGCCCTTCGCGTCGGCGGGCGTGGCGGGGACGGCCACGTTGAGACCGCCGAGGTTCATGAGCACCGGGTAGGCGGTGTCCGAGTGCTGGGCGGCGTTGGCGGAGCCGCCGCCGATGGTGGCGATGATCGTGATCGGGAGCTCCAGCTGGCCGCCGGTCATGAGGCGGAGCTTGGACATCTGGTTCCCGATCGAGTCCATGCCCGTGTACATGAAGTTCGAGAACATCATCTGCACGACCACGTGGTAGCCGGCCGCCGCGAGGCCGACCGCCATGCCGGTAAGGGTCGCCTCGCAGATCGGGGTGTTGCGGATCCGGTCGTGGCCGAACTGCTCGTGGACGCCGCGCAGGTCTCCGACGATCGAGAGTTCGACGTCCTCGCCGTAAACGATGACCTTCGGGTCGCGCGTCATCTCCTCGACGATCGCGTCGTGGATGGCCTGGATGAGCCGGATGCGGGCCATGGCTCACGCCCCCTCAGGTGCGAACATCAGCGTCTCGGCGAGTTCCGGATCGGCCGGGTGGCCGGCCTCGGCGTACGCCACGGCGTCCTCGACGCGCTCGAGGACCCCGGCCTCGATCCGGTCGAGGTCGGCCG
>Ga0318566_10000203_pt1 | contig 13241 bp, 11 predicted proteins | sample GRESIP066b5f22_FD_203492 | JGI IMG/M metagenome (GOLD analysis project Ga0318566, IMG submission 203492) | Tropical soil microbial communities from Luquillo Experimental Forest, Puerto Rico - GRE.SIPMG.066b5f22 | ecosystem: Environmental > Terrestrial > Soil > Tropical forest > Bulk soil... | reverse complement strand
GGCCGACACCGAGATGGACGTAATCTCGGTAGGGATCAGGTCGGCCGGCAGCCCCGCCTTCTCGGCGCGTTGAATCACCTTCTGCGCCAAGGCTAATGCCGGCTGACCGGTGTGGACATCGTCCATCATCGAGGTCCGCTGCTTCTCGGCCGCCTTGCGCTCTTCCCACTGGGCCAATTGGTCTTCGAGCGAAATCGATTGTCCTGCAAGGACTCCTGGAACTCTATTGCCCAGCTTCCGCATCAACGCGGCGGCGACGTCGTCGATGGTGAAGGGGAACTGCGGCGCATCCTCGGCGATGCGGGCATGGAAGAGAACCTGCAGCAACACATCGCCGAGCTCTTCGCGCAGCTGGTCGGCGTTGCCGCTGCGCACCGCGTCCAACAGCTCGTAGGTCTCCTCAAGCAAAAACCTGCGCAACGAGTCGTGCGTTTGCTCGCTTTCCCACGGTCCGGCGGTGCGCAGCTTGTCCATCATCGCGACGGCGTCGACCAGTTGTTCGCCACGCGGCCGGTCCGGCGCCGAGATCAGCCGGGCTCCGGCCGCCAATCGGGCGGTGACGGCCGGGTGGTCCGGATCGGATGACAGCAACACCGGCGCGTCCTCCCCGGTGTGCACCGGCCGCGCGGCGGACAGCGACCACGGCACCGCGACGGGCATCTCCTCGGTGTACTCCACCTCACCCGTGAGGTACTCGATGGCCTCGACGGGCACGAGCGATGGACGGCGGGGGTCGAACAAGACGACGATCATCGCGCTTGCCGCTCCTCACTTGACATCGCTGCAGTTGACGAACCCGTTATACCAACGTCTTGCTGAGGCTTTCCTTGCAGTGCGGTCACCAGGTTGGCCACCATCTGGACCAACTCGACGTCGCGGATGCGTGGCGCGACCCCCAGACTTTTAGAGCCGCCGGCCCGCGGAATGGGGACCTGCACCGTGGCCGTCGTGGCGCGGTAGTGCGCCGCCGGATACATCCGCTTGAGCCGCACCTGCGCCGAATCCAGCAGCGTCACCGGCGACAGTCGCACCGTCGCCGCCGACGGGGCCGATACCTCGGTGATGCCGGCGTCGCGGCACAGCAGCCGCAACCGCGCCACCGCGACGAGCCGCTGCGCGGTTTCGGGCAGGGCCCCGTAACGGTCGGTGAGCTCTTCCACAACGGCCGCGACCTCTGTATCAGAAGTCGCCGCGGCCAACCGTCGGTAGCCCTCGAGTCGGAGCCGGTCGCTGGCGATGTATTCCGGGGGCAAGTGGGCGTCCACCGGCAAGTCGATCCGGACGTCCTTGTGCTCCTCCGGGGTGGTGACCGTCTTGCCGTCGGCGGCCGCCCGGTACGCCTCCACGGCCTCGCCCACCAACCGCACATACAGGTCGAACCCCACCCCGGCGACGTGCCCGGACTGCTCGACACCCAACACGTTGCCGGCGCCGCGGATCTCGAGGTCCTTCAGCGCGACCGCCATGCCCGCGCCCAGCTCGTTGTTCTGCGCGATGGTCGCCAACCGGTCGTAGGCCGTCTCGGTCAGCGGCACGTGCGGCGGATAAAGGAAGTAGGCATAGCCACGCTCGCGGCTGCGGCCGACCCGCCCGCGCAGCTGGTGCAGCTGGGACAGCCCGAAGGTATCGGCGCGCTCCACGATGAGCGTGTTGGCGTTGGAGATGTCCAACCCGGTCTCCACGATCGTGGTGCACACCAGGATGTCGTATTCGCGGTTCCAGAACCCCTGCACGGTGCGTTCCAGCAGGTCCTCGGGCATCTGCCCGTGCGAGACGGCGACCCGCGCCTCGGGCACCAGCTCGCGGACCCGGGCCGCCGCCCGGTCGATGGAGCTGACCCGGTTATGCACGTAGAAGGCCTGGCCGTCGCGCAACAGCTCGCGGCGCAGCGCGGCGGCGACCTGCTTGTCATCGTGCGGGCCGACATAGGTCAGCACCGGGTACCGATCTTCGGGCGGTGTGAGGATCGTCGACATTTCGCGAATCCCGGCCAGGCTCATCTCCAGGGTGCGCGGGATCGGGGTGGCGCTCATGGTCAGCACGTCGACGTGGGTGCGCAGCGACTTGATGTGCTCCTTGTGCTCGACGCCGAACCGTTGCTCCTCGTCGACGACCACCAGGCCCAGGTCCTTCCAGCGCACCCCCGTCTGCAGCAGCCGGTGCGTGCCGATCACGATGTCCACCGCGCCGTCGGCCAGGCCGTCGATGACGGCGCGGGACTCGGCGGCGTCGGTGAACCGGGACAGCCCCTTGACGGTGACCGGGAAGTCGGCCATCCGTTCGCCGAACGTCTGCAGGTGCTGGTCGGCCAACAGCGTAGTGGGCACCAGCACGGCGACCTGCTTGCCGTCCTGGACCGCCTTGAACGCCGCCCGCACCGCGATCTCGGTCTTGCCGTAGCCGACGTCACCGCAGATCACCCGGTCCATCGGGACGGGCTTTTCCATGTCCGCCTTGACCTCGGTGATCGCGGTGAGCTGGTCGACGGTCTCGGTGAAACCGAACGCGTCTTCCATCTCGGCCTGCCACGGTGTGTCCGGCCCGAACGCGTGGCCGGGGCTGGCCTGCCGTTTGGCGTACAGCGACACCAGCTCGCCGGCGATCTCGCGGACCGCGCGGCGGGCCTTGGTCTTGGTGTTGGCCCAGTCACTGCCGCCGAGCCTGCTCAGCGCCGGCGCCTGCCCGCCGACATAACGCGACAGCTGATCCAGGGAATCCATTGGCACATACAGCCTGTCGGCCTGCTGCCCGCGCTTGCTCGACGCGTACTCCAGAACCAGGTATTCGCGGCGGGCGCCGCCGACTGTCCGCTCCGTCATCTCCACGAATCGCCCGATGCCGTGCTGATCGTGCACCACCAGGTCGCCGGCGGTGAGCGCCAGCGGGTCGACGGTGTTGCGCCGCTTGGCCGCCAGGCGCTTGCCCTCGACGCCCGTCGCCCGATTGCCGGTCAGGTCGGTCTCGGTGATGACCACCAGGTTGGCGCCCGCTACGACGACACCGTCGCGCAGCGGGCCCTTGAGCACGCCCACAACTCCTGGTTTCAGGCCGGCCTTGGGTGCCGCACCCGGTTCCAGCATGGCGGCGGGGGTGTCGGACTCGGCCAGCCGCTCCACCACGCGATGGGCCGTTCCCGTTCCGGGCGCGACGACGGCGGCGTACCCGCCGGTCGCGACGTGCGCGCGCAGCATCGCGAAGATGCTGTCGATGTCCTGTTGGTGCCCACGGGCCGACGGCGCCGCCCGGATGTCCAGCTCCACGGCCGACTCGTCGGAGAGCTGGCTCAGCGTCCACCACGGATGACCGGACCCGGCCGCCGCCGCCCGCACGTCATCCAGTTCGGCGAACCCCGACCCACCCAATTGTTCGACGTCGACGGGCGCGGCCGAGCCGTCTTCCAAGCCCATCGCTGCTATCGACCACGACGCCTCGAGGAATTCGCGACCGGTCTTGATCAGGTCCGCAGCGCGGCTACGCACCTTTTCCGGGTCGCACAGCAAGACGGGCGTGCCCTCGGCCAGTTGATCGGTCAGCAGCACGTGGGCCCCGTCTTCCGTGGGATGCAGCACCGGAAGCAGCGCCTCCATGCCGTCGACCGGGATGCCCTCGGCCAGCTTGGCCAGCATGTCGGAGACGCTGCCGGTGATGACGTTGTCACCCGCGGGATGCCGGGCGGCCAACTTGGCGGCCCGCTGCCGCACGTCGTCGGTGAGCAGCAGTTCGCGGCAGGCGACCGCGACGAGCGTGTCGATCTCGATCTCCGGGATGGAGCGCTGATCGGCGACCGAGAACATCCGCATCTCGCTGACCTCATCGCCCCAGAACTCGATGCGCACCGGGTGCTCGGCGGTCGGGGGGAAGACATCGAGGATCCCGCCGCGTACCGCGAACTCGCCGCGCCGGCCGACCATGTCCACACGGGTGTATGCCAGCTCCACCAGGCGCGCGATCACACCCTCGAATTCGACTTCCTGGCCAACGCCCAACGCGACCGGTTCCACCCGGCCCAGCCGCGGCGTCATCGGCTGCAGCAGTGAGCGCACCGAGGTCACCACCACTTGCAGGGGCGGCCCCAGCCGGTCGTCATCGGGATGGGCGAGCCGACGCAGGACCAGCAAGCGGGCGCCGACCGTGTCGACGCCCGGCGAGAGCCGTTCGTGCGGCAGGGTTTCCCAGGACGGGAACGCCGCCACCGATTCGCCGAAGACGCCTTGCAGTTCGGCGCTCAGGTCGTCGGCTTCGCGCCCGGTCGCGGTGACCACCAGCAAGGGACCCAGCCGCGCCAGCGCACTCGCGACGAACAACTTGGCGCTGGCCGGCCCGACCAGGCTCAGTTCGGCGGGTCGAGCGGCCGCATTGTCGATCAACTGCTGGAAAGTCGGCGCGGTCAGCGCCAATTCGACGAGCCCCGCGATCGGGGTTTCTGGGCGAGCAGGCCCCGGTGCGGTCATGATGACGCCATTCTAGGGGGCCAGGAGAGGGCACCGAAGTTCGTCAATATTGCGCCCGACGCCGTCAAGGGATCGTTAGGAAAGCGGCAGCCGATCCCGCGCGCGCGCACCTTGAAGTGGTGACATTACTGGACATCCTGCCGTCTCTTGGACAGGCGGCTCCCCCGCGGTTCGATCCCGCGATCTGGCCCATCACCACGCACCCCGACGAGGAGGGCAGGCTCTGCGTCGGCGGTGTACCACTGGCCGATATCGCCGACGAGTTCCACACCCCGGCCTACGTGATCGACGAAAACGACTTCCGGCACCGCGCCCGCCGCTACCGCAAGGCGCTGCGCGGCATCCAGGTTGTCTACGCGGGAAAGTCGCTGCTGACCACCGCGGTGGCCCGCTGGACCCGCGAAGAGGGACTCGGCGTCGACGTCTGCTCAAGCGGTGAGCTGGCCGTTGCCCTGGCCGGCGGGGTGGACCCGGCCCGCATCGTCATGCACGGAAACGCGAAATCGCCCGACGAGCTGCGCGAGGCGGCGCGAGCGGGCGTCGGGCGCATCGTGCTGGATTCGTGCGTCGAGATCGCCTACCTCGCGGGCGTGGCGCAACGCCGCCAGCCGGTGCTCATCCGGGTGACCCCGGACGTCGACATCCACGGACACCGCGCGGTCACCACCGGTATCAGCGACCAGAAGTTCGGGTTCACCCTGGGCGGCGACCACGCCGCCGATGCGGCCAGGCGCGTGCTCGCGCACCCCATCCTCGACCTGGTCGGGCTGCACTGCCACATCGGCTCGCAGGTCAGCGACCCTGCCCTCTATGGCGAAGCCATTCGCCGGATGATCGCGGCCATGGCCGACATCCGCGCGCGCCACGGCGTCATCCTGACCGAGCTGAACATCGGCGGTGGGCACGCCATCCCCTACGTCCCCGGTGATCGGGAGCTCAAACTCGACGAGCTGGCCCGCGTCATCGAGGATGCGCTGGACGAGGCCTGCGCCGCCGAGCATTTCCCCCGCCCGCGGATCGTGGTGGAACCCGGCCGGGCCATGAGCGGCCGGGCCGGCGTGACGCTGTATCGCGTGTGCTCGGTAAAAACGCAATCGGGTGGCCGCACCTTCGTCGCGGTGGATGGCGGGATGAGCGACAACCCGCGGGTGTCGTTGTACGGAGCGCAATACACCGTCGCGTTGGCGAACCGGCATCCGCTGGGCCCGAAGCAGCGCGTCACCGTAGCCGGCCGGCACTGCGAAGCGGGCGACGAGATCGCCCGCGACATCGAGCTACCGGCGGACCTGCGCCCCGGCGACCTGCTGGCCGTGGCGTGTACCGGCGCCTACCACCACAGCATGGCGTCGAACTACAACATGGTCGGCCGGCCGTCGCTGGTGGCGGTCAGGAACGGCCGCGCCCGCGCGCTGGTTCGCCGCGAAACGATCGCCGACCTGCTGTCGCGCGACTGCGGTTAGGCCTGCTACCAGCCCATGGATCGCCACGCGTAGAACGCGCCGTTGCCGATGTCGTGGACGCCATACGAGTCCCAGTAGTAGTCGTGGCAGACGCTGGTGTCCCACGGAACGGGTCTGCCCGCCGGGTTGGGTTGACCCGGGCACCAGGTTGTGCACGCCTGGAGGCGGGGGCACGGAGCTGCCTGGGCGGCAGGTGCGATCAGTTCGGCGCCGCCCCACAACATCAGGGTTGTGGCTAACCCCACAAGCGCTGCTTTCACACCGGCGATTGTTCGCTTCATGTTGGCTCCTCGACTGCTGGCTAATCCCGGACGGGCCGTTAGCTAGCAAGTGGATGCCGCCCGGACTGCTACCGATCACAACATCAGGCGCTTGCGTACTTCTTGCGGAGTTTTTGCGGAGTTATTGAACGCCGGGGCGCAGGGTGCTACTCGTCCTGCAGCCGCGGGTCGGCTTCCAGGTGCGTCAGGCCGTTCCACATCAGGTTGACCAGGTGCGCGGCGACGACTTCTTTCTTGGGTTCCCGGGTGTCGAGCCACCATTGGGCCGTCATCGACACCGAGCCCACCAGCGCCTGGGCGTACAGCGGCGCCAGATCCGGGTCGAGGCCTCGACGGGCGAAGTCGCCGGCCAGGATGGAACTGACCTGGCTGACGGCGTCGTTGAGCAGGCTGGAATAGGTGCCGGAGCTGATAGCGGCAGGCGAGTCGCGGATCATGATCCGGAAGCCGTCGGTGCGTTCCTCGACATAGGTGAGCAACGCCAGCGCGACGCGCTCGATCCGCACCCGGGACCGGTTGTTCGTCAGCGACGAGGTGATGCCGTCCAGCAGCGCGGACATCTCACGGTCGACGACGACGGCGTACAGACCCTCCTTGCCGCCGAAATGCTCGTAGACGACCGGCTTGGAGACGTTGGCGCGCAGGGCGATCTCTTCGATCGAGGTGCCCTCATAGCCGCGTTCGGCAAACAGCGAGCGTGCGATGCCGATGAGTTGCTGTCGGCGCTCGCTACCGGTCATGCGGGCGCGCGGCGCCCGCGCCTCTTTCTCCGGCCCCTTGTCGAGAACGGCCACGTCAATCAGCGTATCGGTTTAGGGGCACCGCGACCGGCCCGCTCACCGTCTAGAGTCTCCGTGGGTATGCAATCCGTCGTGGTGTAATCGGCAGCACATCAGATTTTGGTTCTGAGAGTTCAGGTTCGAGTCCTGGCGACGGAGCGTGGCTCTTTGCCGCGAGCGTGCATGAAATGACACGCTTGACGGCGTGTCGGTGTACAGACACGCACGCTCGCGCTGAAAGGAATTCCATGTCGTCTCGTGGTGACACCGCGGTCGTGGTTCTGGCGGCCGGACCCGGCACCCGGATGCGATCAGACACCCCGAAGGTCCTGCACACGATCGCCGGCCGCAGTATGTTGTCGCATTCACTGCACGCGATCGCCAAGGCGGCCCCCGGGCATCTGGTCGTGGTGCTGGGCCACGATCACCAGCGCATCGCGCCGCTGGTCGCCGAGTTGGCCGACACCCTCGGACGCTCGATCGACGTGGCGCTGCAGGATCGACCGCTGGGCACCGGCCACGCGGTCCTTTGCGGGCTGTCCGCCCTGCCCGACGACTACGCCGGCATCGTCGTCGTCACCTCGGGCGATACTCCGCTGCTGGACTCCGACACGCTGGCCGATCTGATCGAGACTCACAGCGCGACGTCGGCCGCGGTGACGGTGCTGACCACGACGCTGAGTGATCCCAGCGGCTACGGCCGCATCCTGCGCACCCAGGACAACGAAGTCATGGCGATCGTCGAACACACCGACGCGACGCCCTCCCAACGGGAGATCCGCGAGGTCAACACAGGCGTCTACGCCTTCGGCATCGCGGAGTTGCGCTCGGCACTGAGCCGACTGAGCGCCAACAACGCCCAACGGGAGCTGTACCTGACCGACGTCATCGCGATCCTCCGCGGCGACGGGCACACCGTGCATGCCCGGCGCGTGGATGACAGCGCGCTGGTGGCCGGCGTCAACAACCGCGTCCAGCTGGCCGAACTGGGCGCCGAGCTCAACCGACGGATCGTCGCCGCCCACCAGATGTCGGGCGTGACGATCATCGATCCCGCCACTACCTGGATCGACGTCGACGTGACGATCGGTCGCGACACCGTCATCCATCCCGGGACTCAGCTGCTCGGCCGCACCCAGGTCGGCGGTCACTGCGTCGTCGGCCCGGACACCACCCTGACCGACGTCAGCGTCGGTGACGGCGCGTCCGTGGTGCGCACCCATGGCACTTCGTCGTCGATCGGAGGCGGCGCCACGGTCGGGCCCTACACCTACCTGCGACCCGGCACCGTGCTGGGAGCCGACGGCAAGCTCGGCGCCTTCGTCGAGACCAAGAACTCCACCATCGGCACCGGCACCAAGGTTCCGCACCTGACCTACGTCGGCGACGCCGACATCGGCGAGCACAGCAATATCGGTGCGTCCAGCGTGTTCGTCAACTACGACGGCGAATCCAAGTGGCGCACCACCATCGGCTCGCACGTGCGCACCGGGTCGGACACCATGTTCGTGGCTCCGGTGACAGTGGGTGACGGAGCCTATACGGGCGCCGGCACCGTTGTGCGCGACGACGTCCCACCGGGGGCGCTGGCGGTGTCCGGCGGTCCGCAACGCAACATCGAAGGCTGGGTGCAGCGCAAGCGCCCGGGCAGTGCGGCGGCGCAAGCGGCCGAAGAGGCCGCCAAACAGACCGAACCGACCACCGAGCCCGAATAGATCCGAATAGACACGGTGAGTTCGTTTTCTGGCAACCCGGCCAAATTTCCGTACCATTCGCTACGTACGATGAGGCCTTCTATTCCTTTTGATCCCAATCTCGACCCCGATACGGCGAGGGCAGCACCGTGAGCCACGACTGGACCGATAACCGCAAAAACCTGATGCTCTTCTCCGGCCGCGCGCACCCCGAGCTGGCCGAGCAGGTAGCCAAAGAACTCGACGTCCACGTCACCGCACAGACCGCGCGGGAATTCGCCAACGGCGAGATCTTCGTGCGCTTCCACGAGTCGGTGCGCGGCTCTGACGCGTTCGTCCTGCAATCGCATCCGGCGCCGGTGAACGACTGGCTGATGGAACAGCTGATCATGATCGACGCGCTAAAGCGGGGCAGCGCCAAGCGCATCACCGCCGTCATGCCGTTCTACCCCTACGCGCGCCAGGACAAGAAACACCGCGGCCGCGAACCGATCTCGGCGCGGCTGGTCGCCGACCTGCTCAAGACGGCGGGAGCCGACCGGATCGTCACCGTCGACCTGCACACCGATCAGATCCAGGGTTTCTTCGACGGGCCCGTCGACCACATGCGCGGGCAGCACCTGCTGACCGGATACATCAAGGACAACTACCCGGACGGCAACATGGTTGTGGTCTCCCCCGACTCCGGCCGGGTGCGCATCGCCGAGAAATGGGCCGACGCATTGGGCGGCGTTCCGCTGGCCTTCATCCACAAAACCCGCGACCCGCGAGTGCCCAACCAGGTGGTCTCCAACCGTGTCGTCGGCGAAGTCGACGGGCGCACCTGCGTGCTGATCGACGACATGATCGACACCGGTGGCACCATCGCGGGCGCGGTGCAGCTGCTGCGCGACGACGGCGCCGGTGACGTGATCATCGCCGCGACGCACGGTGTGCTGTCCCATCCGGCCGCCGAGCGGCTGGCGGCATGCGGTGCCCGTGAGGTGATCGTGACGAACACGCTGCCGATCGGTGAGGAGAAGCGTTTCCCCCAGCTCACGGTCTTGTCCATCGCGCCGCTGCTTGCCAGCACCATTCGCGCCGTCTTCGAAAATGGCTCAGTCACAGGGCTATTCGACGGAGACGCCTAGATGGCTCCCAAAAAAGGGGGGGCTTCGCGAAATACCGTCATCTACCACAACCCCAAATGCAGCACCTCCCGCAAAACTTTGGATTTGTTGCGGGAAAACGATATTGAGCCCACCATCATTCAGTATTTGAAAACGCCGCCGACGCGGGCCGAGCTGGTGAAGATGATCCGCGACGCGGGCATCGACGTGCGCACCGCCGTACGAAAGCGCGAACCGCTCTACGCCGAACTCAACCTCGCCGATGCGACAGACGACCAATTGCTCGATGCCATGGCCGAACACCCCATCCTGATCGAACGACCGTTTGTCGTCACACCGAAGGGCACCCGACTGGCCCGGCCGATCGACGCGGTCCGCGAGATTCTGTGAGCCGCCGCACGGGCGCGGCTGCCGTTGCAGCGGTGGTCACGCTGACGATGGTCTTGCTCTCTGTGGTCGCCTGTGGACCGAAAGCTCCTGACTACCAAACGATCTGGTCGACGACGTCGACCACCACTACCGCCACGACCACGAGGACCGGGAAGCCCGTCCCCCTGTCGCAGTACCTGCAAAACATCGGGGTTACCGGGCAGCAGGTGGCGCCGGGCGCCCTGCCTGATCTGACCGTGTCGATACCAACGCCAAAGGGCTGGTCGCCGTATACCAATCCGAAGATCGCCCCCGAGACTGTGATGATCTCCGAGGGCGGCAAGTACCCGACGGCACGGCTGGTGGTGTTCAAGCTGCACGGCGACTTCGACCCGGCCCAAGTCATCAAGCACGGCAATGACGATGCGCAACTGTTCGAGAACTTCAAGCAGCTGGATGCCTCGTCGGACAACTACGACGGTTTTCCCTCGTCGATGATCCAGGGCAGCTACGACCTCGACGGCACGAGGCTGCACAGCTGGAACCGGATCGTCATCCCCACGGGATCGCCGCCCGCTAACCAGCGCTACCTTGTTCAGCTGACCATCACCGGTCTGGCCGACCAGGCGGTCGCGCAGTCAAACGATATCGAGGCGATCATCCGCGGGTTCGCCGTCGCCGCAAAGTAGCGGCAGCCGACCACTAATGTTGTCAGTCATGACTGATTGGACCGCCGCAGACCTGCCGTCGTTCGCCGGACGTACCGTGATCATTACCGGCGCCAATAGCGGGCTGGGCGCTGTGACGGCCCGGGAGTTGGCCGGCCGGGGCGCCACCATCATCATGGCCGTCCGCACCACGAGCAAAGGCGAGGCCGCCGCGCGGCAGATGACCGGCGACATCGAGGTGCGTCAACTCGACCTGCAGGATCTGTCGTCGGTACGCGCGTTCGCCGACGGCGTGGACAAGGTCGACGTCCTGATCAACAACGCCGGGATCATGGCCGCGCCCTTCGCGCTGACCGCCGACGGCTTCGAGAGCCAGATCGGCACCAACCATCTCGGTCATTTCGCGCTCACCAACCTGTTGCTGCCCAAACTCACCGACCGGGTCGTCTCCGTGTCGTCGATGGCGCACTGGCCGGGCCGCATCGACTTCGAGGATCTGAACTGGAAGAACCGGCGGTACTCGCCCTGGCTGGCCTACAGCCAGTCGAAGTTGGCCAACCTGCTGTTCACCAGCGAGCTGCAGCGACGTCTGGATTCCGCGGGGTCGCCGCTGCGCGCTGTGGCAGCGCACCCCGGCTATTCGCACACCAACCTGCAAGGCGCCTCCGGCCGCAAGTGGGGCGACGTCGTGGTTTCCGCAGCCACCCGGGTGGTGGCCACCGATGCCGACTACGGCGCCCGGCAGACCCTGTACGCGGCGTCGCAGGACCTACCGGGCGACACGTTCGTCGGGCCCCGATTCGGCTATCTCGGCCGCACCCAACCGGTCGGCCGCAGCCGGCGGGCGCAAGACGCGGCTGCGGCCACCGCGCTGTGGGAGCTGTCCGAGCAGCTCACGAACGCCAAATTCCCGATCTGACGCGCTTGCGGTGTGCCCTGAGGGCGAAAAATCCGTGAAATCTTCACCCTGGCCGCACGGCGGAAGCCCAGCGCGCACACTCGAAGGTCGCAAGCAAATTTCCGCTCCGAGGTGCACATGCGCTAACCTGACCGGGCGTCACGGCGAGGGTGGCTGGCCTCAACCAGCACCGTTATCGACGGAGACCGACTTCATTGTCGCGACCCTGGCCGTGCCACGAAACCAGAGCACACAGGAGCGACGAAATGGCTAAGTCAGCAGTCAACCAACTCAGCGTCACGGTGCGAACCGAGACCGGCAAGGGCGCATCCCGGCGAGCCCGGCGCGACGGCAAGATTCCCGCCGTCCTCTACGGTCACGGCGCCGCTCCACAGCACCTGGAACTACCCGGTCACGACTTTGCGGCGGTGCTGCGGCACTCGGGCACCAACGCCGTGCTCACCCTCGACATCGCCGGCAAGGAACAGCTGGCGCTCACCAAAGCGCTCGAGATTCACCCGATCCGCCGCACCATCCAGCACGCCGACCTGCTGGTCGTGCGCCGCGGCGAGAAGGTCGTCGTGGAAGTCAACGTGGTCGTCCAGGGCGAGCCCGGATCCGACACCCTGGTCACCCAGGAGACCAACGCCATCGAGATCGAGGCCGAGGCCCTGTCGATTCCCGAGCAGCTGACCGTCTCCGTCGAGGGTGCACAACCGGGCACCCAGTTCACCGCCGGGCAGATCACTCTGCCGGCAGGCGTGAACCTGATTTCCGACCCGGAAATGCTGGTCGTCAACGTTGTCAACGCGCCGACCGCGGAGGAACTCGAGGAAGAGGGCGCGGGCGAGGTCGCCGAGGGCGAGGAAGCCGAAGCGGCAGAAGAAGAGGCCGGCGAAGCCGAGGCCGCGGCAGCCGAGTCCGAGTAGGCGGCTCACGACGTGGCCGAACCGCTCTTGGTGGTCGGCCTGGGCAACCCCGGAGACAACTACGCCCGCACCCGGCACAACCTCGGCTTCAGGGTTGCCGACCTGCTCGCCGCGCGGCTGGGTTCGAAGTTCAAGGCGCACAAGCGTTCCGGCGCCGAAATCGTCAGCGGCCGGCTGGCCGGGCACTCGGTTGTGGTGGCCAAGCCGCGCTGCTTCATGAACGAATCCGGCCGCCAGGTGGGACCGCTGGCGAAGTTCTACTCGGTTGCGCCGGCCGACATCATCGTCATCCACGACGACCTCGACCTCGAGTTCGGCAGCATCCGGCTCAAGATCGGGGGCGGCGAAGGCGGCCACAACGGCCTGCGCTCCGTGGCGGCCGCGCTGGCTACCAAAGACTTTCAGCGGGTGCGCATCGGGATCGGCCGCCCGCCCGGACGCAAAGACCCGGCGGCATTCGTGCTGGAAAACTTCACGGCCGCCGAGCGCGCTGAAGTCCCCACGATTTGTGAGCAGGCCGCGGACGCCACCGAGTTGCTCATCGAACTGGGACTGGAGCCGGCACAAAACCGCGTCCACGCCTGGTAGAGCGCGGCAAGCGCG
>Ga0318566_10000202_pt1 | contig 13246 bp, 16 predicted proteins | sample GRESIP066b5f22_FD_203492 | JGI IMG/M metagenome (GOLD analysis project Ga0318566, IMG submission 203492) | Tropical soil microbial communities from Luquillo Experimental Forest, Puerto Rico - GRE.SIPMG.066b5f22 | ecosystem: Environmental > Terrestrial > Soil > Tropical forest > Bulk soil... | reverse complement strand
GTCACGAGGGAGCCGACGCGGTGACTCTGCTCGGGCACGCCCGGCAGGCGCTCGAGGCGGTCCGCCGGCACGACGCCGAGATCGACGGCGTGGCGGGCCGGCTGTCCGAGGCGGCGTACCTGATCTCCGACGTGGCGGCGGAGCTCGCCTCCTACATCCAGTCGATCGACGCCGACCCGGCCCGGCTGGCGGCCGTGCAGGAGCGCCGCGCGGCCCTGGGCCGGCTGATCCGCGCCTACGGCCCCGGCGGCATCGCCGCCTACATCAGCGGCCCCCCGGCCGAGTCGGCCGAGTCGGCCGGGCCGCTCGAGGAAACGGACGACGTCGCCGCCGTCCTGGACTGGGCGCGCCGCGCGGCGGCCCGCGTCGCCGAGCTCGACACCGACGACGACAAGATCGCCGCGCTGACCGCGGCGGAGGCCGACCTGGCCGCCCAGGTGAGCGAGCTGGCCACGCGCCTGACCGAGCTGCGCCGCACGGCGGGGGAGAAGTTCGCCGCGGACGTGACGGCCGAGCTGACGGCGCTCGCCATGCCGCACGCCCGGATCTCGGTGCTGCTCACCGCCCTCGACGAGCTCGGCCCGCAGGGCGCGGACGACGTGGAGCTCCGGCTGGCCGCCCACCCCGGCGCGCCGCCGCTGCCCCTGCACAAGGGCGCCTCGGGCGGCGAGCTGTCCCGGGTGATGCTGGCCATCGAGGTGGTGTTCGCCGGGGCGGACCCGGTCCCGACGTTCGTCTTCGACGAGGTGGACGCCGGCGTCGGCGGCAAGGCCGCGGTCGAGGTCGGCCGCCGCCTGGCGCGGCTGGCCAGGCTGGCCCAGGTCATCGTCGTGACCCACCTGCCGCAGGTGGCCGCGTTCGCGGACACCCACCTGGTGGTGGCCAAGTCCGACGACGGCACGGTCACCAGCAGCGGGGTCGTCAGGCTCGGCTACGACGCCCGGGTCCGCGAGCTGTCCCGCATGCTGGCCGGCCTCGAGGACTCGGAGTTCGGCCAGGCTCACGCCGCCGAACTCCTCGCAATGGCCGCCGAACAAGCCGCCCAGTCCTGACAAAGTCCCTTCCCCGCAGGCGTTTCTCCCGCTAACGTCCTCTATAAAGATGTGTTTTCAAAGGAGATGAGCGCCATGCCGGGGATTCTTGTCGGGATCGACGGCTCCGACCATTCGGAGCGGGCTCTCGAGTGGGCGATGAAAGAAGGCGGGCTGCGGCACCAGCCCGTGACGGTGCTCGCGGTGCACCAGGTCGTCAGGAGCCTCCTCGGCACTCCGCAGGTCTATCCAGGGGACCGTGAACTGGTGGAGCCCGCCCGGGCGGCGGCGCAGGAGATGACCGACAAGGTCCTCGCCGCGTTGAGCGGCCCCCGCCCGGAATCGGTCACGGTCCAGGCCGTGTCCGGCATCCCGGCCGAGGCTCTGATGGAAGTGGCGGGGAACATGAACGCCGACATGATCGTCCTCGGCTCGCGGGGCGCCGGCGGGTTCGCGCGGCTGGCCCTCGGGTCGGTCACCAGCCAGGTGGCGCACCACGCGCCCTGCCCGGTGGTGATCATCCCGGCCGGCGCAGCACGCTGAGCGCCGTATAACGCTTCCATAAACACTGACGGGTCGCCCATCCGAGGTTGATGGCGGCGCCGAACAACAGGCGTCATTGCCTATCGGCGCGGTTCCAGCCTCGGAAGGACCTTCATGTCTACTCAGAGTCACATCGATCCGCCCGTCGACCCGTCAGCAGATCCGGCGTCCGCCCAAGAGCAGCGGATGTCGCGTCGTTCCGTCCTGCGCGGCGCCGCCGTCGGCGCCGGCGCGGTCGGGCTCGCCACGGTGGCCGGGATCACGCCCGCGCTGGCCGCCGCATCCGCCGCATCCGCCGATCCCATCGTCGTGTACCTGCGCGACGCCGCGTCCGGCGAGCTGGAAGTCTTCGCCGGGAACACCCAGGTCCGGCTCCATGACCCCGCTATGGCCGCCCGGCTGACCCGGGCTGTCCGCTAGCCCATCGGTCCGAGAAGCAGCGAAGCGAGGTAACTCATGTCATCACACCGTGAGGCTCCGGAGATTTCGAAGGACCCGGTCGCCGACAGCACCGACGTGTACGCGTTCGTCAGTCCCGACCGTCCCGGCACGGTCACCCTGATCGCTAACTACATCCCGCTGCAAGGGCCCGCGGGCGGGCCGAACTTCTACGAGTTCGGCGACGACGTGCTGTATGAGATCCACGTCGACAACGACGGTGACGGCCAGCCCGACATCACCTACCAGTTCCGGTTCCGCACCCAGCTGCGAGACCGCGACACCTTCCTGTACAACACCGGCCCCATCCTGTCGCTGGACAGCCCGAACTGGAACAGCCGCCAGTTCTACAGCCTCACCCGCATCAGGCACGGGCACACCCAGACCCTGGCCCAGGACCTGGCCTGCCCGCCGTGCAACATCGGCCCGCTGTCCACTCCGGACTACGCGCAGCTGGCGCGGGAGGCGGTCCACCACCTCCCCGGCGGGATCACGGTGTTCGCCGGCCAGCGCGCCGAGGGCTTCTACGTGGACCTGGGCTCGATCTTCGACCTGGCCAACCTGCGGCCGTTCCAGACGCTGCACAACCAGTTCGGGATGCACGTCTTCAGCCATAACGCGCCGGGCGTCAACGCCACCGCCGCGGTGAACGTGCACTCGATCGCCATCCAGGTGCCGATCTCCGCGCTGACGGGAAGCGGCCCGGTGATCGGCGTGTGGACGAGCGCGAGCCGCCAGCGCGTACAGCTATTTGACGCGGCCCTCGACACGAACCTCTGGAGCGGCCCCTTCCACCAGGTGTCCCGCCTGGGCAACCCGCTTTTCAACGAGGTGCTTGTCCCGCTGGGGCGCAAGGACGAGTGGAACAGGCAGCCGCCGTCCGACGACAAGCAGTTCGCGTCGTACGTCGCCCACCCGGAGCTGGCCGGGCTGCTGCCCGTGCTCTACCCGGGCGTGTTCCCGAACCTCGCCAAGCTCGTCGCGGCCGGCACCGCGCGCGCCGACCTCGAGGCGATCCTGCTCACCGGCATACCGTCCGGCATCGTGCCCGGTTTCCAGAACTTCACCGGCCCTGTGCTCGCGGACATGCTCCGCCTGAACACGACCATCGCGCCCAGCAAGAAGCCGAACCAGCTCGGGCTCATCGGCGGGGACCCCGCCGGCTTCCCGAACGGCCGCCGGGTCTTCGACGACGTGGTCACCATCGAACTGCGCGCCATCGCCGGCGTGACGTTCCCGCTGGTGGACAAGTCCTTCAAGCCCGACGCCGCGGCCGGCGTGGTCACCGACGGGCTGACCGCGGCCAGCGTGCCATCCGGTTACCTCAGCCAGTTCCCCTACCTCGGGGTGCCGTACAGCGGGTACAACACGCCATGACCGCGCACCAGACCGGGCCGACCGGAGCGGGCAGCGTCATCCTCGACCTGGGCGACTCGGTGGGCGCGCTGATCCTGGACGCGCCCGCCGGGCTGCACGGCCGGGAGATCGAGATCAGCCCGGCCGGCGACGCGGCGGCCCGCCGGACGCACGCACTGGTCCGGCGGCGCGATACCGGGGCGGGCAGCAGCTACGCGGCTGTCTACCCCGGCCTGGCCGCGGGCGACTACACGGTCTGGCGCGACAGCGCCACCCCGGCCGGGACGGTCGTCATCGATGGCGGCCGGGTGACCCGGTTCTCACTGCGGTAGCGGCATGACAAGGATGGGCGTGGTCGTCGGGCTGGAGGTGCCGCCGCTTGGCTCGACGGTCATGCCCATCTTGTCCTCCGCCGTGAACCCGGAGGCGAGCACCGGCGCTGTCTTGCCCGCGACCGGCTCGGGCAGCAGCCCGGCCGGCCGCGCGGAGCCCGGCCCCAGCAGCCACAGCTCGTAGACCTGGGTCGGCGCCAGCTCCGGCAGTCCGGCGCTGGTGAAGATGAGCTTGTTCTCGGCGTGGGAGACCACGACGGTGGCCGTGCCGCCGCCGGTGACCGGCGCCGAGGCGATCCGCGCGTCCGGGGCGGCGAGCACGGTGGCGATCTCCTGGTTGTGCGCCTGGGCGCTGTCCAGCTGGTGCTGCGTGACGGCCAGCAGGCCGCCGAGCACCGCGGCCGCGGCGACGGCGACCGCCGCGATCGCGGTCACCAGCCGGGGATAGCGGCGGGCCGCGCGCGGGGCCGCGCCCAGCCTCACCCGGGGCCGGTCGCGCGTCGTCACCGGCGGCAGCTGCGGGGTGACCGCCACGGCGGCGAGGACCCGCTCCTTGACCCCGGCCGGCGGTTCCGCGGCCGCCGCCATGGCCAGCGCGGTGGCGGTCTGCGACATCCGGCGCACCTCATCCTGGCAGCGCGGGCAGCGTTCCAGGTGCCGCTCGAACCGGTCCCGCTCACCCGCGTCGAGCGCGTCGAGCGCGTAGGGGCCGGCCAGGCTGTGCAGATCACGGCGGGGCAGTCTCATCAGCTCACCCCCAGGCAGTCGCGGAGCCGGTTCAGGCCGTCGCGGATCCGCGACTTGATCGTTCCCAGCGCGACCTCCAGCAGCTTCGCCACCTCCGGGTAGGTGTAGCCACCGTAATAGGCCAGCGTGATCGACTCGCGCTGAACGTCGCTGAGCCCCGCCAGGCAGCGGCGCAGCAGTTCGGCGTCCAGGGTGGCCTCGACGCTGTCCGCCACGGCGTCGCCCGCGGCGGGGACCCGCGAGGTCCGCTGCTCCCGCCCGGCCGCCGCGGCCTCGGACCGCACCCGGTCGACGGCCCGGCGGTGCGCGATCGTCAGCACCCATGTCGCCGCCCCGCCCCTGGCGGGGTCGAACCGGGACGCGGTACGCCAGACCTCGAGCAGCACTTCCTGCACGACCTCCTCCGACTGGGCGGGGTCGCGGAGCACCTTGCGGATCAAGCCGTAGGCCGGCCGGGCGAGGCGTTCGTACAGCGCCTCGAACGCGCCCTGATCGCCGCGGGCCACGAGCGTGAGCAGCGCGTCCAGGTCCGCGTCGGCCCGCTTCGCGGGCCCGGGCGCCTCACGTGCCTCCATACAGCTCCTTTGCTGCTGCGGCCGCTGCGGCGGCTCCTCAGGAGGCGGCCGCCGCCAGCGGGAGCGTCATGAAGCAGTTGTCCTCGCTGGGCCGGTAGCCGGCGAACGGGCCGCAGGCGATGAACCCGGCGCTAGCGTACAGCGCCCGGGCCGGAGCGTACTCGGCCATCGTGCCGGTCTCCAGGCTCACCCGACGGTAACCCCGCGAGCGCGCGACGTCGAGCAGGTGGCCCAGCACGGCCCGCCCGACACCGCGTCCGCGCGCCGCCCGCGCGGTGTGCATGGACTTGATCTCCCCGTGCTCCAGGTCAAGCTGCTTGATCGCCCCCATGCCGAGCAGCTCCCCGTTCGCCCGGAAGCTGTAGAACGTGACGGCCGGGTCAAGCAGCCCGTCCACGTCGAGCGCGAAGGCGTGCTCGGGCGGCGTCGCCTCCAGCGAGAACGACAGGTGCCGCCCCAGCAGCGCCCGCACATCATCCTTACGCGGGTCATCCACCGCGATCAGTCCACCGTCAGCCACGCCAGTAGGGTACCTGGCGCTACGTTTCGCCCGGGTAAACCGGCTATCGCCCTAGTCGCGACCGCCGCCGCCGAAGATGCGCAGGAAGAACAGGAAGACGTTCAGCGCGTCCAGGAAGATCGACGCGGCGATCAGCGGCGCCGAATCGAGCCCTCGCGAGCGCCGCAGCCGCTGGAAGTCGACCATCGTCAGCCCGGCGAACACGACCAGGCCGATGATCGAGTAGATGAGCGACCCGTGCGGGATGCGCACGAAGATCAGCACGATCCCGAAGATGATCAGCGCGATCAGCCCGAAGAACGAGATCCGCGCCAGCCACGAAAGATCGCTCCGCGTCGCGTACCCGGCCGCCCCGAACCCGGCGATGAACAGCGCCGTCGCGCCGCCCGCCTGCCACAGGACCTGCGGGTTGGTGTCCGCGTAGTACACGAGCACCGGCGCCGTCGCCACCCCGATCAGCACGCCGAAGATGAACAGCAGCACCACCGAGGCCGCCGGCGAGCGGCGCACGGTGAAGTTCATCCCGATCAGGCAGACGAACGCCACGATGTAAGCGACGAACGCCGCCGTATGCGACATGTTCCGCCCGAGGTACGCGCCAAGCGCGAAGAACCCCGCGGTAGCCGCGACTAGCCCCATGGTCTGCCCGAACAGCGTGCGCGTCCGGTCCTGGGTCGCGTATCCCTGATACGCCATACTCCCTTGCATAAGAGCATTGTCCCCGAACGGACCCGGCATCCTCTAGCCTTCCCGTTCTTCGTCTTTATGGTGGAGGCATGAGCGCACTGCGGGTTCTCTTCATCGGCGGGTCCGGCGTTATCTCCTCGGCGTGTGCCCGGGAGGCGGTCAATGCCGGCATCGACCTGTACGTTCTCAACCGGGGGCAGAGTACGACCCGGCCGCTCCCGGACGGTGTCGCGGAACTGCGGGCGGATGTGAGGAACCCCGAGGCCGTTCGGGATGCCATTGGCGGGTTGGACTTTGATTCGGTCGTGGACTGGGTGGCGTTCACCGCCGAGCACGTGCGCAGCGACATCGACGTCTTCCGGGGGCGGACCGGCCAGTATGTGTTCATTAGCTCCGCGTCGGCCTACCAGACTCCGCCGGCGCGGCTGCCGGTCACCGAGTCGACGCCGCTGCGGAACCCGTTCTGGCAGTACTCGCGGGACAAGATCGCCTGTGAGGACCTGCTCGTCAGGGAGTACCGCGAGAACAACTTCCCCGCGACGATCGTCCGGCCGTCGCACACCTATGACGCGACCAAGACGGTCCTGTCCGGCGGCTGGACGGCCCTGGCCCGGATGCTCGCGGGCAAGCCGGTGATCGTGCACGGCGACGGGACGTCGCTGTGGACGGTGACCCATAACACCGACTTCGCGCGCGGGTTCGTGCCGCTGCTCGCGCACCCGCGGACCCTCGGCGAGGCGTTCCAGATCACGTCGGATGACGTCCTGACCTGGGACCAGATCGCGCACGCCCTCGCGGCCGCGCTCGGGGTGACGGCGCGTCTCGTGCACGTGCCCTCGGACGCCATCGCCGCGGCCGACCCGGGATGGGGCGCCGGGCTGCTCGGCGACAAGGCACACTCGATGGTGTTCGACAACTCGAAGCTGCGGTCGGTCGTGCCCGGCTGGCGGGCGGTCATCCCGTTCGAGCGGGGTGCCCGCGAGATCGCGGACTGGTACCTGGCCGACCCGGCCCGCCAGGTGCCCGACGAGAGGCTCGACGCGCTGATGGACAAGCTGGCGGCCGACTTCACGGTGTACTAGCCGGCCCGCTCGATCTGGAAGACGGGGTAGCCGGGGGCGATCTCGCGGAGCTTGTCGTCGCCCGCGTCCGGCCCCACCCCGTTGAAGAAGACGCCGATCTCCATCTTCCAGCGCTTGAGGTAGGCGCGCAGGACGTCCGGCTTGGCGTCGTCGCCGAGTTCGGTCGCGCGGAAGGGCTCGACACGGCGGCCGAGGTGCAGCTCGCCCTGCCCGCCGGCGGCGCGCAGGTTGCGGACCCACTGGGTGGTGCCGCGCGGGGCGACGAGGTACCGCTCGCCGCGATGAGTCAGCAGGTTCACCGGCGTGCTGCGCCACTCGCCGCTGCTGCGCCCCCGCACGTACAGGACGCGGGACCCCCAGACGCTGATGCCCAGCTTGGTGAGTCCCGCGACCGCGCGGTTGAAGATCGCGGTGCTGCGGCCCGGGGTGACGTAGCGGGTTTCCATGACTTCCTCCTCGATCCTTTGCGAGAGCGCTGCTCTCAACTAGGATCAGTTAACACGAGTATGCCGCCCTCTGTCAAGAGCAGTGCTCTCGTTTAAGTTCATCGATCTTTGCAGGAGGCTGTCATGAGCCCGCCGAACGCGGCCCAGACCGCGCGCGAGCGCGCCCGTGCCGAGCTGACCCGGGAGATCAGGCAAGAGGCGCGGCGCCAGCTGGCCGAGGCCGGCGCGAACGGGCTGTCGCTGCGCGCGGTGGCTCGCGAGCTCGGCATGGTGTCCTCGGCCCTGTACCGGTACTACCCCAGCCGGGACGACCTGCTGACCGCGCTGATCATCGACGCCTACAACGCCATCGGCGCCGCCGCCGAGGCTGCCGCGCACCAGGTCGGCGCGGCGCGGGCCGGCACTGGCGCCGGCCCGCCCGCCCGGGAGACGTGGGCGGCGGCGTGTCGCGCGATCCGCGCCTGGGCGGTGGCCAACCCGCACGAGTACGCGCTGATCTACGGCTCGCCGGTGGCGGGATACCGGGCGCCCGAGGCGACGATCGGCCCGGCCAGCCGGGTCCCGCTGGCGTTCGCCGCCATCCTCGAGGACGCGGTGGCGAGCGCCTCCGTGCCGGCGGACATGCTAGTGCGGGCCACGATCGCGTGGACGCAGCTGTTCGGGATGATCAGCTTCGAGCTGTTCGGCCAGTTCGTGGGGTCGTTCGAGCCCGCGGACGCCTTCTTCGACCACGCGGTCGCGCAGCTCGCGGCCTTCATAGGCCTATGACGGCTAACATGGGCCGCCGTGAGCCAACCGGAAACCGGAACCCTGCACCACGTCGAGCTCTGGGTGCCCAGCCTCGAGCGCGCCATCGCCGAATGGGGCTGGCTGCTCGCCCGCCTCGGCTACGAACCGTTCCAGGACTGGGACAAGGGCCGCAGCTGGCGCCTGGCGGGCACATACATCGTCGTCGAGCAGTCGCCCGCGATGACGGGCGACGGGCATGACCGGCTCCGCCCGGGCCTGAACCACCTGGCCTTCCACGCCGGCGGCCGCGCCGACGTGGACGCCATCACCGCCGCCGCGCCGGCCCACGGCTGGACCCTGCTGTTCCCGGACCGGCACCCGCACGCGGGCGGCCCGGAGCACTATGCCGCCTACCTGGCGAACTCCGACGCCTTCGAAGCCGAACTCATCGCCGCTGACGGATGACGTCAGGCCTTCGCGCGCACCACCACGGTGAGGGAGTAGTGCTCCTGCTTCGGCATGCAGCGCATCGCCTCGCCGCACGATGTGCGGCTGGCCGTGATCACCGTGGTGCCCGGGGCCAGCGCGCTGAAGTCCGTGCGCACCGGGACGCACCCGAGGCCAGGTATGTTCGCCGCGCAGTTGGCCGGGCGCGGCATGAGCTTCGTCGGCCCGTCCTGCTGGAGCACATGCGGTTGCGAACTGCCCTGCACGGTCCAGTAGCTGCTGCCCAGGATCACTTCCAGGTGGTCGCCGACCGTGACGGACACGGTGTGCCCGTTGGCACCATCGCGGACGATGAGCGGCGAGTCGCCCCCGCCCGCGGCCGGCGCGCTGGCAGTCGCGCTGGCAGTGCCGCCCCCGCCCGCGGCCGGCGCGCTGGCAGTGCCGCACCCGCCGACGAAGGGAACAACGCCGCAGGCGGCCAGCATGATCGCCGCGCCCCATTTCCGCTGAGTCTGAAGCATCCCGATCCCGTCCCGTCTATGACGACCTTCCGCGGATTGGACGCGATGCACCCGCCCCCCGGTTCCAGAGACTAAGAGCCACCTAGGCGCGGTGCTGCAGGTCATGGTAGCCGACCGCGGCGCGCGCCTCGTCGAGGCGCGCGCCCGCCGTTACGGCCGCGCGGATGCGGGACTCGCTTTCCGCGATGCCCCGCGCCGCGTCGAGCACCTCCAGGGCGCGCGCCGACGGCACCGCCACCAGCCCGTCCGCGTCGCCGAGCAGCACGTCGCCGGGTGAGACGAGCACCCCGCCGATCGACACGGGGACCTGATAGGCGTCCACCTGCACCCGGTCCTTGCCGGTGCGCATCCAGTGCCCCCGCGCGAAGACCGGGTAGCCAAGGGCGACGCTGCGGTCGATGTCCCTGCAGACCCCGTCGATGACCGTGCCCGGCAGGCCCATCCGGTGCGCGGTCGCGGTCAGCAGGTCGCCCCACACGGTCATCTCCGTGCGGCCCGCGTTGTCCAGCACAGGCACCTGCCCCGGCGCGAGGTCGTCGATGTAGTCGCCGACCGTGCCGCCGCTCACCCCGACCGGCACGTACCGGACGGTGAACGCCCGCCCGGCCAGCCGGAACGACGGGTCGAGCGGCCAGATCCCCGCGCACTGCCCGGCGATGCCCAGCCGGTCGAGCGCGTCCGACACGTGGCTGGTGTCCAGCCCGGCGAACCCGCTGACCAGCTCGTCTGTCATGAGGACCACGTGCGGCGGGCCAGCCTGACCACCATCTCCAGCTTGGCGCGCTGCCCCTCGGGAGTCACCGGGTTGGCGACCGGCACCGAGGCGAACCCGCACTGGGTGCTCAGCGCCAGCTCGGCCAGCGGCTTGTAGCGGGCCGCCTCGGCGATCCGCGCGGTCACCGCGGGCTCGTCGTCCAGCTCGTCGGACTTGGTGGTGAGCAGGCCGAGCACGACCACCGTGCCGTCCCGCACGTCGTCGAGCGGCTCGAACGTGCCCGCCCGGTCCGAGTCGTATTCGAGGAGCAGCCTGCCGAAGTCCAGCCTCGGGAACAGCGCCTTCGAGATCGCGCCGTAGCCGCCCGCCGAATGCCACGCCCCGCCCGGCCCGTTGCCGCGGCAGACGTGCATGGCGGTGGTCACCCCCGGCAGTCCCGCGAAGAGCGAGTTGTCCAGTTCGGCGTCGAACTCCAGCTCCGCGTCCGGGTCCCGGCCCGCCGCCGCCATGGCGGCGCGGGTGTCCGGGTCGCACAGCGACCCGTAGTTGGGCGCGTCGAGCTGGATGTAGTCGCAGCCGAGGGACACCAGCTTGGCCACGACCTGGCGCAGGTAGTCGCGGATCTCGGCCAGGTATTCCTCGCAGGAGTCATAGGCCTGGCGGGAGAGCTGGTCCGACCAGTACCTGCGGTGGTAGCTCGGCGCCGGCATCGTGTACTTGGTCCGGGCCCGCGCGTAGCGGGCGAGGAACGCGTACTCGTCGGTCATGTCGCCGACACGCGCGGCGGTCGCGACCCGCTTGACGACGGCCGGGTATCCGGACTGGCCACCGGTGTTCGGGGCGCCGCTCGGGCCGTCGGTGGCGCCGCGCCAGTTCAGCGCGCCGCGGCCGGCCGCGGGCGCGAAACAGTCCAGGAACTTCGTGGTCTGCGCCCACGCGACGCGCCGCACCTCGCCGTCGGTGATGACGTCGAGCCCGATCTCCTCCTGCAGCCTGATCGCGTCGCGCGCGGCGTCGTCGAGCAGCGCGGCGTCGGCGGGACCGGACCTGCGGGCGGCGCGGACCACCGCCTCGCTGCGAAGCAGGCTGCCAGGGGTTTCCGCCCGGGCGGGGGTCATCAGCGGACCTTAGCCAGTGCGGGGACCACCCGTGCCGGGTTCTCGTTGAAGATCTTGATTTTGTCCTCCTCGGTGAGGAAATCGAAGGACCCGATCACCGGCACCAGGTCGTCGCTGGTCCGGCCGGTCTCCGGGCGCACCGCGCGGCCCGACCCCGGCGCCTCCGTGCCGAACAGTATCCGCGGCACGCCGCGCTGCTTGATCGCCGCCTCCAGGAAGTTCAGGTCGTAGGCGCAGGTGTCGTAGAAGAGGTTCTCGCTCAGGTCCTTCTGCGCGATGTGGTGGTCGGTCGGGATGAACCGGTCGAGCGCGCCGCCGCAGTGGCAGATGATCACCTTGAGCTCGGGGAAGCGCTCGAACACGTCGCCGTGGGACAAGAACTGCCCGGCGAGGTACTGCTCGGTCAGGAAGCCGAGCTGGTAGTTGTGCGGTACCACCCGGTACCGCGGGTCGAGTGAGTTCGTGCCGTGCACGATCAGCGGTATGCCCAGTTCTTGCACCCGTGCGTACAGCGGGTACCAGTAGGGCTCGTGCATGCCGGGGGTCGTCCGCCGGCCTGCCGGATCCGGCGACACGTAGGCGGCGGCGAAGCCGAGCTCGGTGACGCACCTGTTGAGTTCGGGCAGGCAGCCTGACAGGTCGGGCGCGTCGGACTGCTGCGGGAGCATGGCGGCGCCGAGGAACCGGTCGGGGAACATCGCGCACTGCTGGTGGATCATGTCGTTGACGTACCGGGTCCAGGCCGGCAGCAGGTGCGGCTCCATCCAGCCCATCATCAGGAACGGGCGCGGCCCGATGACCTGCACGTCGATGTTCCGCTCGTCCATATACCTGACGTGCCCGAGCGCGGCTTCCCGGAACTGCTCGACAGTCACCCCCGCCGGGCCGGCCCGGTCCTGGCCGACCGGGCTCGGCATGGGCGTGTTGGAGCCCATCATGAGCACCAGGAAGGAGTTGGCCCCGAACGGTACCGACACGTGGCCGTGGACGTCGAGAACGCGGGCGTTGTGGTACACGGCGATTCCCTTTCCCTGTCGTTTAGTCCCAGCGGGCGAAAGCCATTCCCGCACCTGTCCCCCCAGGGGTTCGGTAGCCGGGGACATAGTCCAGGACGGCCGCCGTGAGGTTTTCCATGGCCCCGGCGGCGACTATCCAGTTGAGGGTTTCCGAGGTTCCCGACCGGAGCTGATCCCGGGACAGGGCGCTCAGGACACCGGCGTCGCGGGCGGTGATCCCGGAGAGTACCCGGCGGTCAAATTCCTCGTCGACCACGAAGTGGCTGAGCCCGCCAGAGGCGATGACCGCGACCCGGGCCGCGGAGTCCCAGCTCTCGACCGCGCGGCGCATCGCCCGGCCGAGGTCGTAGCACCGGGCGGCGGACGGCACGTTCGGCGGGTAGTAGGTGTTCAGGAACAGCGGGACGATAGGCGTGTCCTTCGGAAGTCCCAGCCGGTACCTCGGGAAGGTGAACGCGTGCCCCAGGCTACGGCCGGCGGGCTGCTGCGTGAACACGGTGAGGTCGAAGCCATCCCACGTCAGCTGCTCGGCGATGTGTGCGCTGAGCGCGCTGTGCACGGGATGGCGCTCCGGATGGTCAGCGTGCGCCGCCCAGGAAGCCGCGAGGATCCCCTTCGGCATCCGCTCGGCCGCCTCGGCGCTGGGCGGCATGTCGACGAGTTCCGGCCCGGTGAAGCAGGCGACCGCGGGAATGCCGTCGTCGCGGAACAGTTCCCGCTGGTCGTCGCCGATTACGATCGCGACGTCCGGACGCGCCTTGTCCAGGAAGGCGGACAGCGCTTCGATCGCCTCCTGGCAGCGCCGGTACTTGCGGTCCCAAACCTCCGGCGACAGTTCCTCCTCGAGCGCGGGATCCGCGCCGGCGAGGAGCTCGTCGTAGGTGTGGTACCTGGCGTCCTTGCCGAGCAGCCGCGGATTGCGCCGGTCGCGTTCGGCGTGGTC
>Ga0318566_10000194_pt1 | contig 13384 bp, 13 predicted proteins | sample GRESIP066b5f22_FD_203492 | JGI IMG/M metagenome (GOLD analysis project Ga0318566, IMG submission 203492) | Tropical soil microbial communities from Luquillo Experimental Forest, Puerto Rico - GRE.SIPMG.066b5f22 | ecosystem: Environmental > Terrestrial > Soil > Tropical forest > Bulk soil... | reverse complement strand
GCCCAGCCCTGCAGGAAAGCCGCGGTCACCCGGGCGGCGTTGTTCGCCGCGATCTTCTTGTAGACGAAGAAGGTGAACGGGAAGCCCGGCAGGTGAAGCGGGTCGCCGGCCCCGTCCGAAATGCCACGGACCGCCAGGAACGGGACCCCGTGCGCATCGGCGACCGCCTGCGCGGCCGCCGTCTCGTTGTCCGACGCGTCGAAGGCCGGATCCGACTTCGATGCGATATTGAGGTTGCTGATCAGCGCGCTTCTCAGCCAGGGCCCCGTTGCCTGAAAGAAGTTGCCGGTGTACAGGAGTGAGCGATCCGGCGCGCGGCGGGGCTGGCAACCAAAAACGTCGCCGCCGTTCGGGATGCACGGGAACGCCTGGCCGTTGTGGTTGTCGTAGCTGGACCCGTCGCCGCCGACGAACACTTGCGGCTGGCGCTTTTTGCCAAGGTACTTAACGCTTTTCAGGGCAGGGCTGAGTGTCTGTGTCGCCGCCAGCATGCCGGCATCGACGGGGTGAAATGTGGTGCCGCTGTCCGGGGTCCATCGGGCCGGTACGGCCACGTCGCCGATGCTGACACGGCCCCCGCCGCCGGCGACGCCCGAGAAGACCACTGCGCCAACGGAAATTGATGAAGCGCGGGTGAACTGCGCGAGGGCGGCCTCGGTGGTTTCGGTCGCGTTCACCAGGCCGATGCCGGTCATCGCGACGATCACCTTCTTGCCACTGATGGAGCCGAGGTAAAAGTGCCGCCGATCGGCCACCACCACCGGGTCGCGATCGAGCGTGGTGTGCGACAAAACCGCATCGGCTTCGGCGGGAAACGCCGACAGGACCAGCGTGTGCACGATCCATTCAGGCTAGGCTCAGCGGCGTCAAAGCGACAGCCCGCAGAGGAGTCAGGCTCATGCCTGATGTGATCGATAAGGGGCCCTCCCGTGAGTCTCAGAAAGCGCCGTTGCTCTTTGTCCACGGTGCCTGGCATGGCCCCTGGTGCTGGGACGAGCATTTCCTGGACTTCTTTGCGGCGAAGGGCTATCGATCGCTGGCTGTGAGGCTGCGCGGCCATGGAAAGAGCCCCGCACAAAAGCCGATGCGGTTGTGTTCGATCGCTGACTTCGTTGAGGACGTCGCTGCGGTTGCCGACAGCCTACCCACGCGACCATTGGTTGTCGGCCATTCCCTGGGCGGCTTCGTCGTGCAAAAGTACCTGGAGTCCCACGAGGCCCCGGCCGCCGTGTTGCTCGCCTCAGCACCTCCGAGCGGGATCACCAAATTCTTCCTGCGCAGGTTCAGACGGCACCCGTGGCTCGCCGCACGAGCCCTGGCCATGGGTAAGTCGCTGCGCAGCATTGGCGGTACGCCCGAACTGGCCCGCGAAACCTTCTTCTCCGAGTGGACTCCCGACGCCGACGTGGCGCGCTACACCGCTCAGCTTGGCGAGGAGTATGTGTCACGATTCGTGCTCGACATGCTGTTTCTCGACCTCCCCAAACCAAACCTCGTCACCACCCCGCTGTTGGTCTTGGGCGCCGAAAACGACTTCGTTTTCACGCAACGGGAAATCCGGGCAACCGCGGCCGCATACCACACCGACGCGGAGATCTTTCCCGAAATGGCACACGACATGATGCTCGAGCCCGGGTGGGCCGCGGTGGCCGAGCGGATCCACGCCTGGCTCGAAACCAGTTGCCCGACAACATTACCCAAATGACAGGCCTTACGTCGTAGCGCTTTTCAGGCTCGCCTGTTTCGCGCATAGGGTCGCGAACACGGCGCCGCCCACCGCGGCGGTCCGCAATGCGTTCACGCGGTACCAGATGCGCAGGAGTGCATCCCGCTCGGCCGGTGGTGGGGGCTCGGCGGCGAAGAACAGCCTGAGGTTGACTTTGCGGACGACGTAGCCGGTCAGCGCTGCTCCGGCCACCCCGCAGCCGGCGGAGACGGTCAGCCAACGCCGGCTACGCGGGTTTCCCAGTCCGTTGATGACCGCGCCGACGGTGCCGACAAGCGCGACCGGCGGAGCAAGAAGGTAATAACGCACCGGGCTTCCCGGTCCCAGGATCGAGCCGCCGCGCCCATCGGTATCCGACAACTCGGCAGAGAGCAGATCGGGAACCCTTACGACCGCCTCGTAGACGTTGCCGAAAAGCCACTGAGCGTAGCCCAGCTGGGCGAGGTCCAGCAGTGCGGCGGTGCGCTGGGTGCGGCGGGCGGCGTTTATCGATGTCATCGCACCATTTTGTCTACGCTGGCAAGCGACGCGCTGCGAAAGGACTCAAGATGTCGAAGGTTATCCGATTGCTGGCCATTCTCCTGACGGGCTGTGTGGGTGCGGCCTGCACGACCGCCGCGCAGGGTGCACCGACGACACCCACCACTACGACACCGTGCGTCGGGTTATCCATATGTCCGCCACCGCCGCCCGACGCTGAAGGCAATCCGGGGTGTTACTACTCCGATGGCTGGCAAGGCAACGGCGCGAGCGCCGGGATCCAAGTGTGGTACTTCCATGAGCCGCAAAACATGTCGAAGCCCGACAAGGTTACCGCTTTGGTTCGCAAGAAGGACGGCACCAACGAGTCCCAGGACGCCAACATCGCAGCCGGCCAGCAAGTGCATATGTTCGAATTTCCGACCATCAACCAGTCCGACGTTCAAGAGGTATTGCTCACCACGAGCACGGGCCGCTGCTACGTGAACGGGCCGGGCAGTTGACTTGATCCGGGTCAAGGCGGGCATTTTCAGCCTCACCGCTCCGGCCTCGCCCGACGATGACGGCAGCTACCTGCGTTGGCACCTGCTGGATCACATGCCGGAGCAATACCAACTGCCGGGCATCGTGCACGGGCTGCGCTGGATCGCCGACGGCGAGTATCTCGACCACCGCGTAGTGGCCCACGGACAGCTCGGACAGGTCGGCAACGCGGTGCACTACCTGGTCGGTGACCCCGTTGAAAAAACCTTCGACGACTTCGTCACACTCGGCCGCGCGCTCCGCGAGAACGGCCGCTTTCCCGTCACGCGACCGTCGCTGCAAGTGGCCGGCCTGCGCCTACTGCAGTGGCAGTCCTCCCCGCACGCGCTCGTCTCAGCCGAGGTCGTGCCGTTCCGGCCGCACCGCGGGATCCTGCTGATCGTCGAAGAAGCCACCGGCGGCCGCCCGAACGAGTGGCTGCAGTGGCTGCACGCCGAACACCATCCGGCGCTGCTCGCCACGCCAGGCACGGCCGGCGCATGGACTTTCGGTTCCAGCACCGGGTGGAGTCACCTACCCTCGGGATGGCGGACGGACCACCAATACATCACCGTCGTTTACCTCGACGACGATCCGCTCGCCACCACCGACGCCCTGGCCCAGCTCGTCGAAGAGCGGTGGCGGTCAACCGCGGTGCGACCCGTTTTCGCCGGGCCGCTGCGGACAATGGTCACGTGGGAGGCGTGGCCCTAAGTTGGCGAAACTGTCCTATAGTCCTCGTGACGTTCTAGCAAGGGAAGTGATATGACCGATCCGGTCCGTCGCCACCGAGTTCTCGCTGCCGCGGGGCTCGGCGTGGTCGTGTTGGCGGCCAGTCTGTCGGCCTGTTCCGGCAAGAGTGGTCAGCCATCCTCCGCCCCAACTACGAGCCCGGCCGCCTCGAGCACAACCGTCATGATGGACGGCAACAAGCACACGATAACCGCTCAGGTCGACTGCAAAAGCTCTGCGGCGCAAACGAATGCGACGCCCGCCGAGTCGGGGGACCTGACGACCCGCATCACCGTTCACGACGATTCGGCCTCGGTATCGCTGGCCATCTCGGACGAAAAACCGCCAAGCATCGATGGCTTCTCTATTTCACTCAAGACGGCATCCGGTCAGTATCAGGTGCCCTATCAGGCACCCGAGACCGCAAGCCAGGTCCGAGCGACCAAGGACGGCCCGAGTTACACGGTGACCGGGACGGGCCAGGGCTCCTCGCCCAATCAGGGCGACGTGCACCAGGTGACGTTCGGTATTCACGTGACCTGCCCCTGAGCGGCGAAGTACCATCTGTCACTCGAATCACGCGAGGCTGAAGCGTGAATTTTTGCCCACCTCACAGCGACAATTTGGGCTTTCACCGGCGGACCCGCCAGCTTGTCGCTGTGAGGCGGACAAATTGGCGTACCCCAAACTTTCTGTGACGCCTGGGAATCCTGAGTGGTTGTCGAAGCGCGATCACCTCTGAGATGCTGGCAGCTTGGACATCTTCGCGGAGTGGCAAAACGGCGGGACGGAACTGCACTGGCGGTCGACGACCGCCGCCAACGACTCAACGGAAGTCGCGGTGTTCAGCCGCCGCTGCGGCACACCCGGGGCACCCGCCCTGGTGCTCGTGCACGGCTTCCCGACTTCGAGCATCGACTATTTCGCCCTGGCCGGTGAACTGAGCTCCGAGTTCGACATCTTCCTGCTGGACTTTCCCGGCTACGGATTGTCCGACAAACCGCCCGCGCCGCACGTCTATTCGCTGTACGACGACGCACGTCTGCTCGTCTACGCGATCACTCAGGTGTGGAAGCTGACCGAATACCGCATGCTCACCCATGACCGCGGCAGCAGCGTCGGCATGATCGCGCTGGAGATGTTGGCGGCCCAAGACCCGCCGGCCGTACCCGTCGACCTCATCCTGACGAACGCCAACATCTATCTCCCGCTCTCGAACCTCACGGTATTCCAGACCGCGCTGCTCGACCCCGCAACGGCGCGGGGCACCGCGGCGGCCACGACGCCGGAGATGCTGGCGGCCGGCATGGGCGCCAGCACGTTCATGCCACGGCGGACGCTGGAGGACCCGGAGATCGCCGCGCTGGCGAAGTGCTTCGCCCACAACGACGGAGTCGGCGTGCTGCCCGACACCATTCAATACCTCCACGAGCGCGCCGCGGATGAAACCAGTTGGCTTGAAACGCTTTCCAAGAGCAACGTCAACACCACGGTGGTGTGGGGCATCCACGACAACGTCTCGCCGCTGCGCGTCCCCAACCACGTGTGGCAGACGTATCTGCGGAACAAGCCCGGCCGGAACCGCTACTGGGTGGTGCCCAGCGCCGATCACTATCTGCAGTGCGACGCCCCCGCCCAGTTGGCCCAGATCGTTCGCCTCACGGCCGGGGGTGAGGACATCACGCTTCAGACGCTCGGGAACCAACCGGACGGCGCGGTCCTGGTGGACCGAAGCGCGTCATAGGGGTGCCGCGGTGGGCGCTGTCATCATGCTCGGCACGCTGTTCGGCCTGATCGTCCTCATATTCGCTCTGGTGCTTCGCTTCGACCCCGAAGCGCGAAGTGCCCCGAGCCACGAGGGCGACCGATGAGCGCCCAGATGACACCCGTGATGCAGGCCGCCAGTGACTTCGCGCTCGTAGGGGGCATCGCGTTCACCGCCATTGGCGTGTATCTGAGCGTTCGTCAGCGCAGGATTCACCCGCTCCTGTTGCTCTGCATCTCGGCGATCTCGTTCTCGTGGATCGAGGCGCCCTACGACTGGGCGATGTACGCGCAGTTCCCGCCAGCGATTCCCCGCATGCCATCGTGGTGGCCGCTGAACATGACGTGGGGTGGGCTGCCCTTGTTCGTTCCCGTCGGCTACATCTCCTACTTCGTGCTGCCCGCCGTGACGGGTGCGGCGCTCGGACGATGGATGAGCGCCAAGTTCGGTTGGCGCAGGCCCACAACATTGTTGGCTGTCGGCCTAGTCGTCGGCTTTTGCTGGGCGCTTCTCTTCAACGGGTTCCTGGGAGCCAAACTCGGCGTCTTCTATTACGGCCGCGTGATTCCCGGGCTTGCGACACGCGAGGGGACCACACATCAGTACCCGCTCTACGACGCTCTCGCGATGGGCATCCAGATGATGGTCTTCACCTATCTCTTGGGCCGCACCGACTCCGAAGGACGAAATGTCATCGAGATGTGGGCCGACAAGAGGTCGAAGAGCCGCCTTGGCTCGTCGGTCCTGTCCATCGTCGCGGTCGTCGTCATCGGAAATGTGCTCTACGGAGCGGTTTTCGCGCCCCATCTGGCTACGAAGCTGGGGGGCTGGGTGACCGCGGGGCCGACGGGCCAGTTGTTCCCGGGCGTACCAAACCAACCCAAGTAGGCGGCGCCCTTAGCTGGTGAAGACCGGCAGCTTCGACCAGCCCCGAACACTGGACGTGTGCGCCTTGGTCGCGTTGGCGTAGTCGACTTCCCAGTCCGGCCAGCGCTTGATGACTTCCTCGAGCGCAACCCGCGCCTGCATGCGCGCCAGCGCCGATCCCAGACAGAAGTGCAGCCCGTGGCCGAAACTGAGATGAGTGTCGCCGCGATGGATGTCGAACTTCTCACCGTCGGGATACCTGCGCTCGTCCCGGTTGGCTGATCCGTTGAGCAGCAACATGATCGATCCCTCGGGGATCGTCGTCCCACGGCACTCGACGTCACGGGCGACGTAACGCGCCTGCACCGGCGAGGGCGCCTCGTAGCGCAGCACCTCCTCGATCGCGATGGGAATCAGCGACGGATTCTCCACGATCTGCCGACGCTGATCGGGGTGCTCGGCCAGCAGTTGGCCCATGAAGCCGATCAGCCGTGTCGTCGTCTCGTTGCCCGCACCGGCGATCATGCTGGTGTAGAGCAGCACCTCCGACCGGGTCAGCCGTCGGGTCCCGCCGTCGTCCTCAATCTCGGCGTTGAGCAACTGCGTCATCAGGTCATCGGACGGATGGTCCACTCGCCAATCGACGTAGTTCGAAAACATCTCGTGGCTGTGCTCTAAAAAGTCTCTCGGGACCGCGCGAAACGTTCCCTCTTTCAAGTTGAGTTGGCTGCCGCCCTTGTCGCGGATCGCCTGCTGATCGCCTTCGGGGATGCCAAGAAGGTAGCCGATCGTGCGCATCGGGACCATCGCGCCGAGGTTCTCGACGAAGTCGAACCTGCCCGAGCCCACCAGCGGGTCAAGCGCACGCACACAGAACGCCCGCGTCAGCGGCTCGATCGCCTCCATTCGCCGCGGCGTGAAAACCTTTGAGAGCAAACGGCGATGAAGGTCATGGATGGGCGGGTCCTCAAAGAGGATGACGCCGGGCGGCATGTTGATACCGCTCATGATGATGTCCATGGTGGTTCCGCGGCCCGACTGGAAAACATCAAAATTCATCAGCTCGCGGGAGACGTCCTCGTAGCGGCTCAGGGCGTAGAAGTTGTACTTGTCGTTGTAGTACAGCGGGGCTTCGTCGCGAAGCCTCTTCCAGATCGGGTACGGATCGTCGTCGATGGCGAAATCGAACGGGTCGTAGTAAACCTCGGCGGTGCTTGCTCCGGTCATGGTCACGTCTTCCTGTTCGACAGCAACTCATCGAGCTCGGGGTCCGCGGAATCCGCCGGTCCCGACCGGGCGGCCTCAGGCATTACGACCTCGCTCACACGCTTGAGGTAGGGCCATGCGATTTCCGGCGGCAGCCCACCGCACAGCGGAGAGAGACGGAGCATCTTGCCGACGCGGACCCGCGAGATCGCTTCGGAAATCGGGATAATCACGTGCGACTTTGACGTTTCGCGCAGCTCGGCGACAGTGGTCACGTCTGACATGCCCGCTGAGGTCTCGTTGCCGGGATTCCACTCGGCGTAGCCGCGCGCGTCGTGAAGCATATATTCGCCGAGTTCGGACCACGCCCGGTCCAGGTCGTCGGCGACGAAGGTGACCGAGGGGGTGTCGCGGTCGGGAAAGAATGCCGCACCCGGCGGGTGCCCGTGTCTGCGGCAGGAAGCCTCGTAGGCTTCCCGCATACCGGCGACATTGCCGTTGGCCAACATGCCCAGGCCGTACCTCCCTGCCCTGCGGGCCGCCGCCAAGCTTCCACCGCCCCACATCAACCTCGGCCCACCGGAGGTCTGCGGGCGCGGTGTCACCGTGATCCGTCGTCCGTCGTGGACGACCGTTTCGCCGGCGAGCAGCCGTCGCAGCAGGCTGAGCTTCTCGTCAGCGAGACGGCCACGGTCACCCAGGTCCAAGCCGAAGATCTCGTACTCCTCGGGCCGATAGCCCAGGGCCAGGATGTAGGACGCCCGACCGCCGGCGAGGAGATCGAGGATCGCCATGTCCTCGGCGAGGCGTATCGGGTCGTAGAACGGAAGAATCAGGGTCAAGCTCAGGGCCAGGCGCTGCGTGCGTGCGGCAACCGCCGACGCCAACAAAAACGGGGACGGCAGGTAACCGTCCTCGGACCCGTGGTGCTCAGTCAGCACCGCGGCGAGTCCGCCATGCTCCTCGGCCCATGCGCACATCTCGGGCACGGCGCCGTACAGCGCGGCCCGGGGCGCACCCCAGGAAGGGGCACGCATATCAAAGCGCAGAGTGAACACACCCAACTCCTAGGCAACCTAATATTTGTCTCACGTACGCTACGTCCGGTCCAAGATTCGCGTCAACGTTTAGTCAAAGACGTGCCGCGGCAAAGTCATCGGTATGTCCAGCGAGCTCAGCAGGCCCGGCCGCGCGCCGACCACGTACGGAATCGCGTTGACCACCCGCATTGCCGTGGAGGCCATGGCGGCCCGCCCGGCACCGTGGCCCTCGGCCTCCCCGAGCGTCAGCACGCAGTGGATGTCGGGATCGCCGTCGATGTCGACCCGATAGGTCGCGTCGCAGTCCGAAGTGGGCCAGTCGGGTGCGACGTCGCGGGCCATCCGAATGACGTGCTCGATCACGATCGCCTCGCGGCCGTTGGCCACCCCGGCAGCGCGGGTGCGCACCGCGCCGCAGGTGCCCGCCTTGATGGTGCCGAACGCCACATCGATGTCCCGATCGGCCAGCTGCCGGTCGAGGGAACCGTTCACGCGCTCAACCTCGACGCCGAGACCGCTCGCGATGAGGTGTATCGGCGCCTTCCAAGCCATTTCGATGAAGCCGGGCTGCGAGAGCATGGGCTCGAAATCCATTGGGCGGCCGAAGCCCATCCCGTCCATCATCACGTCGGCCACGGGATAGTGGTCGTTGAGCGCGATCTCACTGGCGGTGATGCAGCGGATGTTCTTCGACTGCGTCGTCATGAGTAGCGCCAGTTGATCGGAGGCGAAGCCGGGAAAGATCCCCGAGGCGTAGAACGACGCGCCACCCGACTTGGCGGCGACCTCCAGCTGCTCGCGCCAGTCCGGGGCGAAATACGACGGCGGATACACCAGACTCGTCGACGACGTCGACACGACGTTAATGCCCGCCTGCAAGAGCCGCAGGTAGTCGGGCACGGCGGCGCCGTCACGTTCGGGACCGCTCGCGGCATACACCACGCAGTCGGGCGCCAGGGCGATCAGCGCATCGGCATCATGAGTGGCTGCCACGCCCAGCGGTTCGATGCCGGCCAACTCGCCGGCGTCCTTGCCGACCTTCTCGGGCGAATGAACCCATACGCCAACGAGTTCCAGATCCGGTCGGCGGCTGATGGCGTCGATCGCGACCGCCCCGACTCCCCCGGTCGACCAAACGACAACACGCACACGCACTCTCCTTACTTATCGTGGGCACGGGCGGCGGCGGCCGCGGCGCGTTCGAGGTATGGCCACGCCACATCGGGCGGCACGCCGCCACACAGCGGGTGCAGCGGGAGGAGGCGCTCACCGCGCACGTAGTCGGTCGCCTCGTCGAGGGTGAAAATGCGGTACGGCCCACGCTCTTCGCGGAGCGCGGTCACGCTTTCGGCACGCGTAATACTGGCCACCGAGTCGTCGTGCGGCCGGTACGACGCCGCCATCACCGCGTCGTGCAACAGATACGGCCCCAGCGCATCCCAGGCCTCGTCAACAGCCCGCTCGTTTTCAGCAACGAAAACCGCTGTGGGAGTGCCCCGAACGGGGAACTGGATCACCCCGGGCTCGTGTCCGTGGGCGCGACACTGTTCTTCGTAGAACTCCTTCAGACCCGGCGAGTCGGTCTGCGAGACGAACCCGAGGCCAAGAACGCCGGCACGTCGTGCGGCGGCCTTGGAACCGCCGGCTATCAGCATCATCGGTCCACCGGCAGATCCGCACGGCGGCGTCACGCGGACCGTGCGCCCCCGGTATTCAACCGGCTCGCCGCGCACCAGCGGGCCCAGCGCGGCCAGGATCTCGTCCGCCACCCGGCCCCGCGTGGACATGTCGATTCCGAACTGCTCGTACTCCGAACTTCGGTGGCCGACGCCGAACGCGTAGGAGACCCGTCCCCTGCTGATCAGGTCCAGGACACTCACCTCTTCGGCGAGGCGAACGGGATCCCACAGCGGAATTGCGACCGCGGCCAGCAGGATCGCCAGACTGCGCGTCCTGGCGGCGATCGCCGAGGCCAACATCAACGGCGCGGGCAGATGACCGTCATCCGTGCCGTGATGCTCGGAAAGGACAGCAAGCAACGCACCTCGCGTCTCCGCCCAGGCGCACATGTCGATCGCCGCGGCGTAGAGATCCGCAGCCGGCCCGGCCCAACTGGGCGCCCGCATGTCGAACCGGAGCGTGAACATCAGCGTGGCTGCCCAGCGCCGGCCGCGACAACACAATCGGTGTGTGTTGGTTCGGCATCAACGCAGCCCCGAGTTGTCGCTCGGAGGCGGGCAGAAAGCCCAATCCCCAAGACGAGGCGATCGCCAGATCCCGTCATATCCAAGCACGATAACCTAATATTTGTTCTACCACCGCAACAACCTTGACCCCCTCGGTTCGCGGCTGTAGCTTGCGGATCAAATACTGGGTATGGCCGGTACGCGGGAGGACGAACATGGCAGACCGTGCCCACCGCGTGGTGGTGTGGGCGACGGGTGGCATCGGATCGATCGCCATCCGCACCATCCAGCGGCGGCCCAATCTGGATCTGGTCGGCGTGTGGGTGCATTCGCAAGACAAGGTCGGCAGGGACGCCGGCGAACTCGCCAATGGCGAGCCGATCGGCCTGGCAGCCACCAATGACGCGGACGCGTTGATCGCCCTGAAGCCCGACTGCATCATCTACGCGGCCAGCGGCCCGGAACGCGATGCGCTGGCCATCCCCGATTACGTCAAGCTGCTCGACGCCGGGATCAACGTCGTCACGACCAGCACCACGCGGTTGGTCAACCCGCACGCCTACGAACCCGCGGAGTGGCGCGATCAGTTGGTCGCCGCGGCCAAGCGGGGCCAGGCGTCGCTGTACGCGTCGGGGATCGAGCCCGGCTTCGCCGCCGACTACCTCCCACTGGTGCTGTCCACCCAGTCGTCATCCATCGAGAAGATTCACGCCTTCGAGATCGCCCTGTACGACGACTACGGGGTTCGCGACATCATGATCGACGCATTGGGCTTCAGCCGACCGCTCGACTACCAGCCCTGGATCGGCTTTCCCGGCGCGATCGCCGGCGAATGGCAGGGGCAGATCCGCTTGATCGCCGACGCGCTCGGCGTCGAAGTCCAGGAAGTCCGTGAGACTTTCGACCGGGCGGTCACCAACCGGACGCTGGAGGTCGCGATCGGCACCGTCGAGGCAGGGACGTGCGGCGCGCTGCGGATGCGGGCGATCGGGGTGGTCGACGGGCGGGAAGCCATCGTCATCGAGCACGTCACCCGCCTCGCGCACGACGTCGCGCCCGACTGGCCGACCGGGATCGGCGATCTGTCCTATCGCGTCATGATCACCGGTGACCCCGACATCGACTGCACGATGGCGGCGACGTTGAAAGATCCCCGCAAGGCCGGGGTCGCGGGCATGACCTCCGGCGCGGGCGCGATGGTGGCCACCGCCATGCGCGTCGTCAACGCCGTGCCCTATGTCATAGCCGCAGAACCCGGACTGCTCAGCTCGGTCGACCTGCCCCTCACGGTTCCAAAGCACGCGTTTGCTTAATCCCCTCGAGGAACTCACGCTGGAGCAACTGCGCCTCCGCAGCAGCATGAAGTGGCGTGCGCACCCGGACGACGTGTTGCCGCTCTGGGTCGCCGAGATGGACGTCAAGCTCGCGCCGACGGTGGCCGACGCCCTGCGCCGGGCCATCGACAACGGTGACACCGGATATCCTTGCGGCACTGAGCTTGCCGAGGCCGTTAGCGAATTCGCTTCTCGGCGTTGGCAATGGCACGACCTTGAGGTCAGCCGCACCGCAATCGTTCCCGACGTCATGCTCGGTATCGTCGAGATGCTACGGCTGGTCACCAACCGGGGTGACGCCGTCATCGTCAACCCGCCCGTGTACGCGCCGTTCTACGCATTCGTGTCGCACGACGGCCGCCGGGTGATCGAGGCGCCGCTTGACGTCGATGGCCGAATTGACTTGGGCGCCTTGGAGGAAGCGTTCGCCCGTGCCACCGCTCCGGGTGGGCGAGTCGGGTACCTGTTGTGCAATCCGCACAACCCGACCGGGACGGTGCACACCGCCGACGAACTCCGCGGCGTCGCCGAGCTTGCCCGCCGGTTCGGCGTTCGGGTGGTGTCCGACGAGATTCACGCGCCCGTCATCTTGTCCGGGTCGCGATTCATCCCCTACCTGACCGTCCCCGGCGCGGAGAACGCCCTGGCCCTGACGTCCGCGTCGAAGGCGTGGAGCCTGTCCGGGCTGAAGGCCGCCCTGGCCATCGCCGGTCCCGAGGCGGCTGCGGACCTTCGCCGGATGCCGGAAGAGGTCAGCCACGGCCCCAGCCACCTGGGCGTCATCGCGCACGCCGAAGCGTTCCGGACCGGTGGCGACTGGCTCGACACGCTGCTGGACGGCCTGGAGGCGAACCGGGCGCTGCTCGGCGATCTGATTGCCGAGCACCTTCCCGGAGTGAAATATCAACGCCCCCAAGGCACTTACCTCGCGTGGCTCGATTGTCGAGAGCTCGGTTTTGACGAAGAAGTCGTCGATGGGCTCGCGGAGGTGGCCGACCTGTCCGGGCCGGCTCGCTGGTTTCTCGACCACGCCCGCGTCGCACTCAGCTCCGGGCACGTCTTCGGAACCGGCGGAGCCGGGCACGTGCGGTTGAACTTCGCCACCTCGCAAGCCATTCTCGTCGAGGCCGTATCGCGAATGGGCCGGGCCCTTGAAAGGGCTCCGTAGCCCCCGTAAACCGTTGCTTGAGCGAGCGATGCAGTTAAATTCATTTGCGCTGGCGCCCGTGATAGCGCAAAGCGCCTCATAGCCAGCTGACGGTACTCATGTGGCTGATGTGATTTCGTCGGTGCCGCGATCCAGGTTGCGGAATCCCTCGGCGGGTTTCTTGAAGCCCAGTTTGAACGGCAGCGAGCTCAGTCCGAATTTCGCCGACGCCGCCAGCCGGCCGAAGCGGCCGCGCTTGGGCAGCGCGGGTGGCACGTCCGACGTGGCGAGGTCGATGTAGTGCGTCGAGGTTTCCCCGATTCCCTCGAAGTTGTGGATCAGCGGCTTGCAGAGCTCACGCATCGGCTCGTCGAGGCAG
>Ga0318566_10000193_pt1 | contig 13433 bp, 9 predicted proteins | sample GRESIP066b5f22_FD_203492 | JGI IMG/M metagenome (GOLD analysis project Ga0318566, IMG submission 203492) | Tropical soil microbial communities from Luquillo Experimental Forest, Puerto Rico - GRE.SIPMG.066b5f22 | ecosystem: Environmental > Terrestrial > Soil > Tropical forest > Bulk soil... | reverse complement strand
GACACTTCCCGGGCGGGCAATTTGAGTGCCGACTGGTTCGAGCCGCGCTACTGGGAGGCGCTCGGGGCGCTCGACGGCAGCGCACGCGGCCGTGCGGCGGCGCGCTTTGTCAACAGCGCCGACGGGCGCCGTTACGTGCTGCGTCACTACTGCCGCGGCGGTCTGATGGCGCGCTTCTCCGCCGATCGCTTCGTGTGGCATGGCGAACAAAGCACCCGCCCCTTCGCCGAGTGGCAACTCACCTATCGCCTGCACCGTGCGGGGCTGCCGGTGCCGGCACCGGTCGCGGCGCGCTACCGTCACTCCGGTTCGAGCTACAGCGGCGACATCATCACCGAGCGCCTGCCGGCAGTCGGCTCGCTGGCCGAGTGCCTGCGCACCGGTGCGCTCGCGACGCTCACCTGGATCGGAATCGGCCGCTGTATCCGCCGTTTCCACGACCTGGGCGTGAGCCACGCCGATCTGAACGCCCACAACGTGCTGCTGAGTGAGGAGAGCGTCTACCTGATCGACTTCGACCGCTGCCAGCTGCGCGCGCCCGGCCTGTGGCGCGATGGCAACCTGGTACGGTTGCGCCGCTCGCTCGAGAAGGTGACCTGGGGACTGCCGGCAGAACGGTTCGGCGAATCCGACTGGCACGCTCTGCTCGATGGCTACCGCCAGGCGTCGGTGCGCAGCGAGCCGCCGCGGGCCTGAGCGCGAGAACGGTAGCCGCTTGCGATTCCTCTATCTGCTTGCCATCTATCTCGCCGCGCCCGTGGTCTCTGCAGTGTTCCTGTGGCGCGGTCTGCGCGACCGCAGCTACTGGCACAATTTTCGCGAGCGCTTCGGCTTCGGCACGCGCCTCGCCCCGCACGGCATCTGGCTGCACGCGGTCTCAGTCGGCGAGGTGCAGGCATGCGCGCCACTGGTGAGCGCGCTGTGCCGCCGCCACCCCGGACTGCCACTCACGGTCACGACCTTTACGCCGACCGGGTCGGCGCGCGCGCGTGCGCTGTTCGGCGATGTTGCGGCGGTGCGCTACGTACCTTATGACCTGCCGGGTGCGGTGCGGCGTTTTTTCCGCCGCGTGCAGCCACGGCTCGCGGTGATCTTCGAGACCGAGCTGTGGCCGAACCTCTATCGGGAGTGCGCCCGTCGCCGCATTCCGCTGGTGTTGGCGAGCGCCCGGCTCTCGGTGCGCTCGGTCGGCCGTTACCAGCGTCTGGGAGCGCTGATACGCGAGACCCTGGGGCGCACCGCGCTCGTGGCAGCGCAGGCGCCCGGCGATGCCGAGCGCTTCCGCTCACTCGGGGCGGACCCCGCTACTACGCACGTGACGGGCAACATCAAGTTCGACTTCGAGCTGCCGCCGGATATTGCCGCGCGTGGCGCAGGGCTGCGCGCGCAATATGCACCGGACCGCGCACTGTGGGTCGCGGGCAGCACTCACGCCGGCCTCGAGGAGCAGGCGGTGCTGGAAGCTCACCAGCGGGTCCGCGCCGTGCACCCGGGCGCGCTGCTCGTGCTCGCTCCACGCCACCCACCGCGCTTCGATGAGGTCGCGCAGAGCCTGCGCGCGGCCGGCATCAACTTCGTGCGGCGCTCCGCGGCGCCGACCAGCGCCGCCGATACGAGCTGCGCGGTGCTGCTGCTCGATTGCCTCGGGGAGCTGCTGGATTTCTACGCAGCGGCGGACGTGGCTTTCGTCGGCGGCAGTCTTGCCCCCATCGGCGGCCACAACCTGCTCGAGCCCGCGGCGCTCGGAGTGCCCATCCTCACGGGTCCGAACAATTCCAACAGCGAGGAGATCGCGCGCCTGCTCAGCGCGCGCGGCGCGGCGGAGGTGGTGCACGATGCGCAGCAGCTCGGCACGCGTCTCAGTGCCCTGCTGAGCGATGCCGCAGCGCGCGAGCGCATGGGCGCGGCCGGCCGTGCCTCGGTGGACAGCAACCGCGGTGCGCTCACCAAGCTGCTCGCGCTGATCGAGCCGCTGCTGGAAGGTACCCCGTAGACCACCCCAGGAAATCGCGCCCGCCGCGGGTGATGAGCGCATGCCAGCCCCGTGACGCGCGATTTTCCGGGGACCCCGGGTGGTGGGTCCTCACCTGGCGCTTTTCGATAGGCGCTAGCGCTTGCGCGGCGGCGTCTGGGGCGGCGGCAGAGGCTGAGGCGCGCTCGGCGGCTGCGGCGTCGTCGGACTGATCGTCTCGGGGGTCGCGATCGCCGGAGAGGTGGGCGCAGTCACCGTCAGCCAGTTGTTGAGCTCGGTGAGCTGGGTGCGGTCGAGATTACCGGCGGCGAGCCGCAGCTGTAGCTCGCTGACGATGTAATCGTAGCGCGCGGCCGCGTAATCGGTCTCGGCCTGGACCAGCAGACGCCGTGCATTGAGCACATCGACCGAGGTGCGCGTGCCGACCTCGTAGCCCGCCTCGGTGGCTTTCAGTGAGGTGCGGTTGGACTCGACCGCCTGCCGCAGGGCCTGCACCCGGGCGATGCCGCTGATGACCCCGAGATACGCATCACGCGCCTGCCGCTCGGTGGCGCGTGAGCTCTGCACCACCCCCTCCTTGGCCGCGATCCACTGGTATTCCGCCTGACGCACCTTCGACTGCGTGAACCCGCCGCTGTAGATCGGCAGGGTGAACTGCAGGCCGATCTGGCGGTCGTTGACCTTGCTGTCGACGTTGGAGAAGGGCGTGCCGTCGAAGATCTGGTCGGAGCTCGTGTAGTTGTAGGAGCGGCCGGCGACCAGGTCGAGCGTCGGCAGGTGTCCGCCCTGCGCCACGCGCACGTTCTCGCGCGCAATATCCGCCGCCAGGCGGCTGGAGATGAGCGACAGGTTCTGCTCGAGCGAAATGTTGACCCAGCGGCTCTGATCCGCGGGCTCGGGGTTGTTGAGCGGCATCTCGGTGCCGGGCTTGGCGAGGCTGTCGTATTTCTGCCCGGTGATCTCCTGCAGCTGGTCTTCCGTGGTGGCGAGGGTGCGCTTGGCGGCGATCACGGTGGAGGCGGCGGTGTCGCGTGCGGCCTTGGCGTCCTCGACGTCGGTGATCGCGATGAGCCCGACCTCGAAGCGCTTGTTGGCCTGGTCGAGCTGACGCGAGATGGCCTCGAGCGAGGTCTGGTCCGCGGACAGCGTGTCGATCGCACTCAGTACATTGAAGTAGGCCTGCGACACCCTCAGGATGAGCTGCTGCTCGGCGGAGGCGTAATTGGCCTCGGCTTGCGCCACCTCGTGACTGGCGGCCTTGAGCGCCATCCAGTTGGACCACGAGAACAGGTTCTGCCGCAGATTTAGCGCCCACTGCTGGATGGTGTTGTCGATCTGGTCGGCGGTGCGCGCCACCGCCAGTTGCGGCGGGGGATTGGGGTTGGCGGCGGTTGGCGGAGCCGACACCTCGAAGATCTGGCTTTGAAAGCCCGAGGAATGGTCGCGCGTGATGCCGGCCGTGCCATTGATCTGCGGCAGCAGAGCCGAGAGTGCCTGCGGCTTGGACTCGCGCGCCGCCAGGCGGTTGGCGTCGGCCTGACGGATCACCGGATCGTTGTGCAGCGCGTCCTCGAATACCCCGATCAGGTCCTTGGCGGGCGCGGCGAGCGGAAGCGCAAGCAAGACGAGAGCGAGAGTCGCGGCGCGATTCATGGCGTTTCCCTTTGATCAATGACCGGGCGCACCCGGCTCGTCAGAACGTGAATTCCGGCGGTCGCACCGCATTCACCAGCGGGTCGATGACGGTCTCAAACAGGCTCCGCGTGGTTACTGCATCCTCGGAGGCTCGTCGCACCAGCCGTGCATCCATCACCGGCGGCTCGCCCACCACCACGAACAGCCGCCCGCCCGGGGCGAGCATGCGCTCGAAACGGGCATCGTAGACCGGCAGGGATGCGGTGAGGGCGATCACGTCGTAGCGCGCGCCACCATCTCCCTGCACGGCGTCGGCATCCACCACCTCGACATCGCGCACGCCGAAGAGCGCCAGGTTCCGGCGCGCCGCCTCGGCCAGCTCGGGGAATATCTCCAGGGCGCGCACCCTTGTGGCCATGGCGCGCAGGCAGGCAGTGACAAAACCGCTGCCGGCGCCGATCTCCAGCACCTGCTCCCCGGAGTGCGGCAGCAGCGCCTGCAGCAGCCGGCCGACGACACTGGGACGCAACATATGCTGGCCCTGGGGCAACGGCACCTCGGCGTCGGCATAGGCGCGGTAGCGCTGTCCGTGCGGAACAAACAGCTCGCGCGGCACGCGGCGCATGACATCCAGCACACGCTCATCGAGCACCTCCCAGGCGCGCACCTGTTGCTCGATCATCTGCTCGCGGGCATCCAGCATCTGCACGTCCGACCCCTCCCGATTGGACTTATTACCACGCCTGAAAAGGCCGGAGAAGTTAAGGGTTTTCCAGCTCGCTGCCAAGCCGCCCTGCGACGAGATATGGTGAAATACCGACGGGGCGAGGGCCTTGCTGCGATATGCTTACCCCGTCAATAACCCACTGACGCTACAAGTCGAATCAGAAGCGCCGGTGGAACCCACAGGGGATCCCAAGCACAAGGCTTGAGAAGAAACGCAGATGTCGATTGCCGGGCTTTTGTCCGTCCTGTTCGGGCTCATCGCTGCCCTGCTCATGGTCCTGTATGTGTTGCAGCGCCGTGACCTGCGCCAGCTCGCCGAGTTGTCGCAACAGTTGCAGCGCATCGCCATTGGTGGCCGCCTGCCGGGGCGCTTGGACATGGCGAGCGACAAGCCCGAAGTAGCCGCGCTCATTACCGCGGTCAATCATCTGCTGACGCGCAGCACACCCGGCGGCGAACGCGACGCCGCGTACGCGCCCAAGCTGTTCACCGAGCTCGGCGACCGCATTCACGAGGCGGTGCTGGTGCATAGCGATGTGATTCTGTACGTCAACCGGCAGTTCGCCAGCTTCGTCGGCATCGATCGCGGTGAGCTCATCGGACGTCGCCTCGCCGATCTCGTGCCTCCGGAGTACGCGGAGTTGGTGAGCGAGAACATCCAGCGGCGTCTGGCCGGCGAGAGTGCCGCGGAGCGCTACGAGATCGACATGGTGGGCCTGCAGGGGCAGATGGCGCGTCTCGAGATCGCCTCGACGCCGGTCGAGTACGACAAGGGACGGGCGCTGCTGATCACGGGCGTGGAGATCGTACCCACCATGACGGCGCAGGCATTGCGTGTGCCGGCCGAGTCGGGCTCCGAGCCGCCCTCGCTGGCGCTCGATTCACTGGCCGAGGCCATCATCGCCACCGACAAGGATGGCCGGATCAACTACATGAACCCGGCCGCGGAGCAGCTCACTGGCAGCGCGCTGGATGCGGCTACCGGGAAGATTCTCGAGGAGATCGTGAGTCTGGTCGATGAGACCGACCGGCGGCTGCTGTCAGACCCGGTGCACCAGGCGCTCACAACCGGTGCGGCGGTGAACCTCAGCCGCCGCGCACTGATGTTGTCACGCGCCAACGGCAGCGAGCGCTCGATCGAGCTGTCGGCTTCACCGATTCGCAACAGCGCGCGCGAGCTCGTCGGCGCCGTTGTGATGCTGCACGATGTCACCGAGATGCGCGGGCTGACCCGCCAGATGTCCTACCAGGCGGCGCACGATGCGCTCACCGGGCTGGTGAACAGGCGTGAGTTCGAACGGCGCCTGGAGGAGGCCATCGAGAGCGGCCACCGGGGCGATGGGCAGCACGTGCTGTGTTACCTGGACCTGGATCGCTTCAAGCTCGTGAACGACACCAGCGGCCACCTCGCCGGCGACAGCATGCTGCGCGAGGTCGCGAAGCTGCTGCGCGATGCGGTGCGCGACAGCGACACGGTGGGACGGCTCGGAGGCGATGAGTTCGGCATCCTGCTGGTGGGCTGTCCGCTGGAGAAGGCGCGCCAGATCGCCGACGATGTATGCCGTGCCGTCGGCGACCATCGTTTCGTGTGGCGCGACAAGATCTTCAACATCGGCGCATCCATCGGGCTGGTCGAGATCTCCCGTGAGAGCGGCACGCTCGAGGAGCTGCTGGCCGCCGCCGATACTGCCTGCTACGTAGCGAAGCGGCAGGGGAGCGGAAGGGTGGTGGTGTACTCGGCGCGCGACGAGGCGCTCGCGCGTCACACCGGCGAGATCCAGTGGTTGCAGCGCCTGCAGTCGGCGCTCAAGGAAAATCGTTTCCATCTCTACCACCAGGTCATCGTGCCGGCGCACGGCGAGGAGGGCGGTCCGGCGATGGAGGTGCTGGTACGGCTGCAGGACGAGAGCGGGCACGATCTGCTGCCCGCAGAGTTCATGCGCGCGGCCGAGCGTTACCGGCTCATGGGACTGGTGGACCGCTGGGTGGTGCAGACGACGCTCTCGGCTCTCGGCCGCGGCGCCATCAGCGTACCGCCCGAGCACAGCGTGGCCATCAACATCTCGGGTCAGACCCTCGGCGATGTGCAATTCCTCGAATTCGTGGTCGAATGCCTCGACAGCACCGGCGTCACCCCTGGCCAGGTGTGCTTCGAGATCGCCGAGAGCGCGGTCATCGCCAATCTCGATCACGCGCGCCGCTTCGTCGGGGTGCTGCACGGCATGGGCTGCCAGTTCGCCCTCGATGACTTCGGCTCGGGGGTCGGTTCGTTCTCTAACCTCAAGACCCTGCCACTCGACTATCTGAAGATCGACGGCTCCTTCATCCGCAATCTGGCGCGTGACAGCGTGAATCAGGCAATGGTGACGGCGATGATCAAGCTCGCGCGCACCCTGAATTTCAAAGTGATCGCAGAGCAGGTGGAGGACAGCGCCTCCGAAGAGGCGGCGCGGCGCATGGGTGTCGATTTCCTGCAGGGATACGCCATCGGCCGCCCGCAACCGCTGCAGCTGGCGGCTTGACCGTCCTCGGGCGCGGCCCGCGCCGAAGCGCTGCGACGCAGCGGCGCTGCGAAACTGGCAGCGGTGGCAGCCGTGGCACTACAGCAATGGCACCAGCAGCAGCGCGACGATGTTGATGATCTTGATCAGCGGGTTGATGGCGGGGCCGGCGGTATCCTTGTAGGGATCGCCAACGGTATCGCCGGTGACTGCCGCCTTGTGCGCCTCCGAGCCCTTGCCGCCGAAGTGCCCTTCCTCGATGTACTTCTTGGCATTGTCCCAGGCGCCGCCGCCGGTGGTCATGGAAATGGCGACGAATAGCCCGGTGACGATGGTGCCGATCAGCAGCCCGCCGAGCGCACGCACGCCCGCGCCGGGTCCCATGAGGGAGTTCATGACCAGCACCAGTACGATCGGCACCAGGATCGGCAGCAGCGAGGGCACGATCATCTCGCGGATGGCGGCCCGCGTCAGCAGGTCCACGGCGCGCGAGTAGTCCGGTTTCTCGGTCCCCGCCATGATGCCCTTGATCTCGCGGAATTGACGGCGCACCTCGTTCACCACCGAGCCGGCCGCGCGCCCTACCGCCTCCATGGCCATCGCGGCGAACAGGTACGGCACCAGTCCGCCGATGAACAGACCGATGATGACTGCGGGATCCGACAGCGAGAAGTTGGCGAGCTTGCCGGCGGACTCGAGGTTGTGTGTGTAGTCCGCGAACAGCACGAGCGCCGCAAGTCCCGCGGAGCCGATGGCGTAACCCTTGGTGACCGCCTTGGTGGTGTTGCCTACCGCATCCAGCGGGTCGGTGATGGCACGCACCTCTTTCGGCAGGCCCGCCATCTCGGCGATGCCGCCGGCGTTGTCGGTGATCGGGCCGTAGGCATCCAGGGCGACGATCATGCCGGTCATCGAGAGCATCGCGGTGGCGGCGATCGCTATGCCGTACAGGCCGGCGAGCGTGTAGGAGCCCCAGATGGCGAGGCACACCGCGACCACCGGCAGCGCGGTAGCCTTCATCGACACGCCGAGTCCGGCGATGATGTTGGTAGCGTGGCCGGTCTGCGACGCTGCGGAGACCTTGCGTACCGGGCTGTACTCGGTGGCGGTGTAGTACTCGGTGATCATGATCATCGCGGCGGTGAGCGCGAGACCGATGAGCCCGCAGCCGTAGAGCGCGCGGTTGCCGGGCATGATCTGCCGCGTGATGAACCAGAACGCCACCGCCGACACCAGGCCGGAGACGATCACTCCCTTGTAGAGAGCGTTCATGATCTTGCCGCCCTCGCGCGTCGAGACGAAGAAGGTGCCGATGATGGAGGCGACTATGGAGGCCGCGCCGAGGGCGAGCGGATAGATGACCGCGGCGAGCGCGGCGTTCGCTCCCTCGCGGGCATAGAGCAGCCCGCCGAGCAGCATGGTCGCAACCATGGTAACGGCGTAGGTCTCGAACAGGTCTGCCGCCATACCGGCGCAGTCGCCGACGTTGTCGCCGACGTTATCGGCGATGACCGCGGGGTTGCGCGGATCATCCTCGGGAATCCCGGCTTCGACCTTGCCGACCAGATCCGCGCCGACATCGGCGCCCTTGGTGAAGATACCGCCGCCGAGGCGCGCGAAGATCGAGATCAGCGAGCCGCCGAAGGCGAGGCCGACGAGCGCGTGCAGCGCGCCGTCGTTGCCGATCGAGGGAATCTGCCGCAGCACGGCGTAGTAGCCCGCGACACCGATCATGGCGAGACCCACCACCAGCATGCCGGTGATCGCGCCACCGCGGAACGCCACGCTCAGCGCCGCGTTCAGTCCGTGAGTGGCGGCCTGCGCGGTGCGCACGTTGGCGCGCACCGAGATGTTCATGCCGATGTAGCCGGTGAGCCCGGATAACACGGCGCCGATTGCGAAGCCGCCCGCGGTGGCCCAGCCGAGCGGCGAGAAGCCCATGACCAGAAAGAGCACGATGCCGGCGATCAGGATGGTGCTGTACTGGCGGTTGAGGTATGCCTTGGCACCGGCCTGCACCGCGGCGGCGATTTCCTGCATGCGGGCGGTGCCGGCGGGCAGGCGCAGGATCGTATTCATCGAGAAGACGCCGTAGAGCACGGCGAGTACACCGGCCGCGATCGCGGCCCACAGCCACTGCGTGGCATCCATCAGCAAATCTCCCCCAAAAAAGGCCGCGAACTATAGCACGCCGCGGACATTTTCCGGTTCGGGACCGCAGCGCAGCAAGGCGGTTCAGAGCTTGAATTCGTCCTTGAGCTTGCGTCGCACCGCCACGCCCTTGATGCGGACGTAATCCGGCAGGCCGTTGCGGTAGGGTGGATAGGCCTCGCCCCCGATCAGCGGCTCGAGGTAGCGGCGGCATGCCGAGGTAATTCCGAAGCCGTCTTCGCGGATGTACTCGCGCGGCAGCTTCTTCTCCTTGTTGGCAACTTCACCGAGCGGCACGTGGCCGAGTGACCAGCGGTAGGGCCGGTCAGAGCGGCGCACGATGGTGGGCATGACCGCATTCACGCCTTTCAAGGCCAGCTCCACCGCCGCCTTGCCGACCGCATACGCCTGCTCGACATCGACCCTGGAGGCGATGTGCCGGGCCGAGCGCTGCAGGTAGTCCGCAACCGCCCAGTGATATTTGTAGCCGTGCGCCTCGCGCACCATGTTGGCAACCACAGGTGCCACGCCACCGAGCTGCGTGTGTCCGAACGCGTCGCGCGTACCGGCGTCCGCCAGGAATCGGCCATCGGCGTACGCGGCGCCCTCGGAGACCACGATCACGCAATAGCCATTGCTTTCCACCGACGCCCGCACGCTCTCGAGGAAGCGCTGCTGCTCGAAGGGCAACTCGGGGAACAGGATGATGTGCGGTGCCTCCGCGGCGCTGCGGCCGGCAAGCCCGCCGGAGGCGGCGATCCAGCCGGCATGCCTTCCCATCACCTCGAGCACGAACACGCGCGTCGAGGTGCGCGCCATGGAAGCCACATCGAGCGCCGCCTCGCGCGTGGAGACCGCGACGTACTTGGCCACCGAGCCGAAGCCGGGGCAGCAATCGGTGTGCGGCAGGTCGTTGTCGACCGTCTTGGGGACCCCGACACAGGTGATCGGATAGCCCAGGGACTCGCCGAGCTGCGAGACCTTGAGCGCGGTGTCCATGGAGTCGTTGCCGCCGTTGTAGAAGAAGTAGCCGATGTCATGCGCGCGGAAAACCTCGATCAGCCGCTGATATTCGGCGCGGTTCTGCTCGATGCTCTTGAGCTTGAAGCGTGCCGAGCCGAAGGCGCCGGCCGGGGTATGTTTGAGCGCGCGGATGGTGGCGGGGCTCTCGCGTCCGACATCGATCAGGTCCTCGGTGAGCGCGCCCACGATGCCGTCGCGCCCCGCATAGAGCCGGCCGATCCGTTTCGAGCGCCTGGCCGTCTCGATCACGCCGCAGGCGGAGGCGTTGATGACCGCGGATACTCCGCCCGACTGGGCGTAGAAGGCATTTCTCACCGGGTTCTTCTTCATGGCGGAAGAATAACGCACCGTGCAACGCCGCCGCGACGGGCGGCCGGTTTGACCGCGCGGGAAGCGGCCGGTAACGTTGCCAACCCTTATGCTGCGCTCCGCAGCGGCTTTCGTTCGCGACAACCATGCGCATCGTCCTGTTGGGCGCTCCCGGCTCGGGTAAAGGCACCCAGTCTCAAAGACTCATGCAGCGTGAGCACATCCCGCAGATCTCGACCGGCGATCTGCTGCGCGCCGCGGTCGCCCGCGGCAGCGAGCTCGGGCGCAAGGCCAAGGAGGCCATGGACGGCGGCCGGCTGGTCGACGATGCGCTGGTACTCGGCATGATCCGCGAGCGGCTGCGCGAGCCGGATGCGCGCAGCGGCTTCATTCTCGATGGCTTTCCGCGCAACCTCGCTCAGGCGCAGGCGCTCGAGCGGCTGCTGAAAACGCTGCGGCAGCCGCTCGATGCCGTGGTACAGCTGGAAGTCGACTACACCGAGCTCGTGCGGCGCATCTCCGGCCGACGCACCTGTGCCGATTGCGGTCGGGTGTTCAACGTCTCCACCTCGCCGGCGGAGCTCAGCGCGAGCGAACCTTGTCCCTCGAGCGGCGCCCCCCACCGGCTCATCCAGCGGCCCGATGACAACGAGGCCACGGTGGCCGAGCGATTGCGGGTATACGAGGAGAAGACCCGGCCGCTCATCGAGTTTTATCGTGCGCGCGGACTGCTGCGTGTCATCAACGCCGAGGGCGGGCTCGAAGAGGTGACCGAGCGCCTCGAGCAGGCACTGCACGCCGCGCCACAACCCGCGCCCGCGGTGCGGCGCGCGGTACGGCGCAGGCCAGCGCGGCGTCCGGGCACGCGGCGCGCAGTGAAGCCAGTCTCCGGCGGCAAGCGTAAGCGGGCCGCCCGGGTCAGCCGTGCAGTGGCGGCGGTAAGGGTGACACGCGCCGCCAAGCGCGCGCCGAAAAGAAGGCGGGCAGGGGCCGCGAAACGCAGCCGCGCGCGGCGCTAGAGAGCCGCGAGCAGCCGCTCGCCGACTACCGCGCGCCGCCATCCGCGCAACAGCAGGCTGTCGCGGCGGCCATCGGCAAGCTGCTCGAGATCACGCCGGGTTGCGAGCACCTCGGGAACGAGATTCAGCTCCCGCGCCACCGTCTGACTGATGCTGCCCAGTTTCTTCACCAGCGCGCTTCTCACCGGGTCGGGACGCGGCCGCCCGGGAAGCGCAGGCGGCGGCTGCGGCACCTGCGCGCCCGCGACGCACTCGAGCAGTTCCGGACCGCGCCGTTTTACCAGCCCGGCAGGCATCTGCGGTATCGCCGCGAGTGCGCTCAGCGTACGCGGTACCTGCAGCACGATCTCGCGCAGCACCGAATCATCGAGGATCCAGCCCCGGGGGCGGTTGTGCTCGAGCGCGCTGCGTTCGCGCCATGCGGCGAGCGCGCGTGCGAGCCGCTCGCGCGCCGGGTCGAGCGGCCGCAGCCCCTTCAGTCGCAGCCAGGCGTCCTCGGGCGCTACGCTGAGCGCGCGTACGTCGGCGAGCGTGGCGAGCTCCTCGCCGAGCCATTCGAGCCGTCCGAGCCGCTCGAGCTCCTGCTCCAGGCGCGCCGCGAGCGGCAGCAGATAGCGCACGTCATCGAGTGCGTACTCGAACTGCTCGGGCGAGAGCGGGCGGCGCGACCAGTCCGTGCGCGTGTGCGATTTCGACAGCTCCCGTCCGAGGAAGCGCCGCACCGCCTCCGCATAACCCACCTGTGCCGGAAGGCCGATGAGACTTGCAGCGATCTGCGTGTCGAACACCGGGCGCGTGAGTCCTGCCACCGGCAGCAGCACCTCCAGATCCTGGCGCGAGGCATGCATGATCTTGAGCACACTCTCCGCGGCGAGCACTTGCGCGAGTGGGGCGAGATCGCCGAGCGCCAGTGGGTCGACGCATTGCGCCTCATCGCCTGCTGCCACCTGCACCAGGCATAGCTGCGCGCGATAGGTACGCTCGCGCAGGAATTCGGTGTCGAGGCCGATGCGCGCCTGCCTGGCGAGATGCGTGCTGAGCGCAGTGAGTGCGGGCGCTGTGGCGATTATGGGCTGCAAACCGGATCTGCGGATGACCTGTACAATCGAGCCTCGCCATTATGCGAGGCGGGCGCGCATACCGAAAGACATGAGCGAGTTCATCCGGCTGTACACGCAGATCGCGCTGCTGCGCCGGGGACCGCAGGACCTGCCGGCTTCGCGGCTGCTGCTGGTGCTGACGGTCGCCGGCTACTTCGCCGTGAACTTCGTGGTGAGCAGCGTGCTGCCACCCGACACTCGCTGGCGTGAGGCCCTGGTCGTGGACACGCTGTTCACGCTGCTGTGGTACCTGCTGCTGCTGCGGCTTACCGGCCGGCCCGAGCGCACGCTGCAGACCACCACCGCGGTATTCGGCTTCCAGGCGGTAATGACGCCGCTGCTGGTCGGCTCCGAGTGGCTCATGCGGCGCTTCGGCGAGGACACCACCTGGCAGGTGCCGATCACCTGTGCGGGGCTGCTGCTGTTCGTCTGGCTGGTCGCCGCCAACAGTCACATCGTCAAGGCGGCACTCGAGTGGTCGGCGACCTCGAGCGTGGCGCTCGTCATCCTGCAGACCCTCGCCGGCTGGCTGCTGCAGTTCGCGCTGTTTCCACCGGTGAACTCATGAGCCCGAAGCACGTCCACATCCTCGGCATCTGTGGCACCTTCATGGGCGGGGTGGCAGCGATCGCACGCGCCGCGGGCTTCACCGTCACCGGCTCCGATCGCAACGTCTATCCGCCAATGAGCACGCAACTCGAGGCGCTCGGTATCTCCCTCACCGAGGGTTTCGACGCCGCGCAGCTCGCGCCGGCACCGGATGTGGTGGTGGTCGGCAATGTCATGACACGCGGGCAGCCGGTGGTCGAAGCGCTGCTCGAAAGCACGCTGCCTTATCTTTCCGGGCCCGAGTGGCTGGCACGCGCAGTGCTGAAGGACCGCTGGGTGCTCGCGGTCGCCGGCACACACGGCAAGACCACGAGCGCCGCGCTCCTCGCCTGGATTCTCGAGCATGCCGGGCTCGATCCGGGCTTCCTCATCGGCGGCGTGCCGGCCA
>Ga0318566_10000182_pt1 | contig 13585 bp, 14 predicted proteins | sample GRESIP066b5f22_FD_203492 | JGI IMG/M metagenome (GOLD analysis project Ga0318566, IMG submission 203492) | Tropical soil microbial communities from Luquillo Experimental Forest, Puerto Rico - GRE.SIPMG.066b5f22 | ecosystem: Environmental > Terrestrial > Soil > Tropical forest > Bulk soil... | reverse complement strand
GGACCAGCCGCGAGGCCCTGGGGATCGAGGGGGAGCGGCTGGTCCCGGTGCCCTCGCTCGGGTTGCCGGACACCGGTGCCAGCATGGATGTGATCACACAGGCGGAGGCGGTGCGGCTGTTCGCCGAGCGCGCGGCCGCGGTCAAGCCCGATTTTCAGCTGACCGCCGGGAACGCGGCCGCCGTGGCGGCGGTGGTTCGCCGGCTGGACGGGCTCGCGCTGGCGATCGAACTGGCGGCGGCGCGGACACCGGCGATGACCCCGGCCGAGCTGGCCCGGCGGCTGGAGCACAGCTTCGCGGTCCTGGGCACTGCCCGTCGCGGGGCGGTGGCACGTCAGCAGACGCTGCGGGCGGCCATCGACTGGTCGTTCCAGCTGCTCGCCGAGCCTGAGCAACGGCTGCTGGCCCGGCTGGCGGTGTTCGCAGGCGGCTGCACCCTGGCGGCCGCCGAGGCGGTTTGCAGTGGGGACGGCATCGATCCGGACACGGTGTTCGAGTTGCTGGCCGCCCTGGTGGCGCGATCGCTGGTGGTAGCCGAGGATTACGGGTCTGAGACCCGCTACCGGCTGCTGGAGACGATCCGCCAGTACGGCGAGGAACACCTCGGCCAGACGGGGGAGACCGAGCAGTGGCGGGCCCGCCACGCCAGTTACTACGCGGGCCTTCTTGCCCAGGTGCGCGGGCAGGCCCATGACCCCAGCCAGGAGGTGTTCTGGGCGGTGCGGCTGAGGGCCGAACGGGACAACCTGCTCGCGGCCTGGTCGTGGGCGGTCGGCACCGGCAACGTGGGCACAGCTTTTGCGATCCTGGCTGGGTTCGCGCCGGTCGAGGTCCGGAGCACGTACCCGCTGGTGCTGGCCGGGGAAGCGGCGCTGGAGCTGCCCGGCGCGGCCGAACATCCGGGCTACCCGCTCGCTCTCGCGGTCAGCGCCCTGTTCGCCTCCACCCGCGCGGATGTGACCGTTGCCGAGGAGCTGTGCCACCGAGCGGCCGAGGCCAGCGCGCGCCAGGCCACCCCGGACTGGCGGATCGAAGCGACCGTCTGCTCTGCCCGTACCAACATTGCGACGACTACGGGCGCGTTCGCCGACGCTGCCCGCTTCGCCGAGCAGGCGGCCGGCATCGCGCGGGCCGGCGGCGACCTGGCCGACGCCTCTGTGGAGCTCACTATCGCCGCGGGATGTCATCTGCTCATCGATAACGCGTCCGCGGCCCGCCCGCTCGCCACCGAAGCGCTCGCGCTGGCCCGCCAGATCGGCGCCCCGGCCCTGATCGTGAGCGGCCTGCTCGCCGTGGGCCTGGCTGACGCCGGCACCGACCCGGATCGGGCTCGTGCCTGCCTGCGCGAAAGCCGCGAGCTTAGCACGGCGCTCGGCTACCAGAGCGGCATCGAGCTCGTCTGGGCTACCGCAATCGCGTTTTTCGTCGGCGACCACGCCGCCACGCTCGAACTCGGCCGCAGTGCCATCCGCGGCCTCCAGTGGGCCGGCCGGATGCGGATGGGCCCGGTCCTGTACATGATCGCAGGTGCCCTTCTTACCAGCCGGGCTGATGCTGCCGCGATCGTTCAGGGCGCCGCCGATGCCTATTCGGTCCCGTCGTCGAGGTTTGCCCGGCTGGTCAGCTCGCGAGTGACGGAAGCTCTGGGCGAGGAGCGCGCGCAGGAACTGCGCACGCGCGGCGCCGGCATGGACTGGGACCGGGCCCTCGCGTACACCCTCACCCAAGCCACGCAGGCCCTCGAGGAACTTGAATCTGCGATCTAGCCAGCTGCGCTCACCAGGGAAATATCGTCTGGATGACCGCTGAGAGCCGGTCTAAGCCGGGTTCTCCGGTCGCGAAGTTTGTTCGAGCGCCGTGTTCAGGTCATTCCAGAGGTCATCGATGTGCTCGCAGCCGACGCTCAGGCGCAGCAGCCCGGGGGGGACGTGGCCCTGTCCTGGGAGCTTGCTGCGCCGCTCGATGGTGCTTTCGACGCCGCCGAGGCTGGTGGCGCAGATGATGACGTGCAGCGCGTTGAGCAGGCGGTCAGCTGTGCGGGCATCGGCCACTTCGAAGGCCAGCACTGCCCCGAAGCCGGTCATCTGCGCGGCGGCTGTGCGGTGTCCGGGGTCGCTGGGCAGTCCGGGATAGCGCACGCGGTTGACGGCAGGGTGTTCACTGAGCCTGCGGGCTAGTTCGCCGGCGTTGCGCTCGCCGCGGTCGAGCCGCACGGCAAGAGTGCGCAGGCCGCGCAGTGCCAGGAAGGCCTCCAGGGCTCCGGGGGTTGCGCCCGTCAGGCCGCGGCGCTGGCGGAGGCGCTGGGCCAGGCCCTGGTCGCGGGCGATGGCGATGCCTGACAGCAGGTCGGAATGGCCGCCAATGAACTTGGTGGCGCTGTGCACGACCACGTCCGCGCCCAGAGTTAGCGGCTGTTGCCGCAGTGGCGTCGCGAAGGTGTTGTCGACGCCGACGATTGCCCCGGCGCGGCGGCCGGCCGCGCATAGAGCGGGCAGGTCAGCGATGCCGAGCAGCGGATTTGAGGGGGTCTCCAGCCAGAGCAGGTCCGCGCCGGCGGCGGCGGCCCGGACGCTTGCGGTGTTGGTCAGGTCAACGCGGTCGATGGACCAGCGCCCTTGCTGCTGGCCGTCGGCCAGGAGTTCGCCGACCCCGAAGTAGCAGTCTTGCGGGGCAACGATGCGCGCGCCGGCTGGCACGAGGTCGAGCACGGCGGCGACGGCGGCCATGCCGGAGGAGAAAGCCACGGCCTGACCGCCCTCCACCTGGCCCACGGCTGTCTCCAGGGCCTCCCAGGTCGGCGTGGCGTCGGTCCGTGCGTAGGAGCGGATGCCCTCGTCCATGCCTGCTGCCGCCGTGCTGCCTGCGTGGAAGTTAGCCGCCAGTACCACGGGAGTATTGAGCGGGCTGCTGCCCGCCCGGCTCGGGCGGCCGGCACATATGACCGCCGTTTCGGGGCGCAGGCCAGCAATCGCTGTCGGCTGGTCATCGGCTGTCATGAGTTCTCCTGTCTCTTCATAGTGCAGTATAATGCACTATATGAGGCAGTCAGATTTGGAGGCGGGCGCCGGGACGGACAGCATCGCCCGGGCGATCGGCGGCCGGGTCCGGCAGGGACGCGGCAGCCGGGGCTGGACCCTGGACCAGCTGGCCGAGCGCTCCGGCGTGAGCCGCAGAATGCTGGTCAGCATCGAGCAGGGCTCGGCTAATCCCAGCATCACGACGCTGCTTCGCATCAGTGACGCGCTCGGCATAGGGCTGCCCGCGCTGGTCAATCTGGACCGCTCGGCCAGGCTGCGGGTGACCCGGGCGGGTGCTGCCCCGGTGCTGTGGCGGGGGGAGGCCGGCGGGCAGGCCGTACTTGTCGCCGGAACTGAGCCGCCGGGCGTCACCGAGCTGTGGGACTGGACGCTCGGGCCGGGCGAGAGTCACTCCAGCGAGGCGCACACGGAGGGAACGCGCGAGTTGCTGCTCGTCCTCGACGGCCAGCTTGAGCTCAGAGTGGGCCACCACGCCGAGGCACTCGGCAAGGGAGATTCGGCTTCGTTCGCCGGTGACCTGGCCCACGAATACGTGAACGCCGACCCGGGCCAGCTGGCGCGTTTCGCCCTGACGGTGTTCGAGCCGGGTGTCGGCGGGGGTGCGGGCCGGTGATCACACGGTTGACTACGGCCGACGTGAGTGAGCAGGCGCGCGCTTTTCTTGCGGCCGTCACCGTGTCCCGCGAGGTGCTCGATCTGCGACCGGACTACTGCGTGCTGATGATGGTGGCCGAGCGCCTCCAGCCGGGGCTGCCCGACGAGATCAGCGACGGGCTGCTGGCGCGAGCCGAGATCCTTGCACGGATCGCGCTCGATGGCCGGGCGCCCGAAGACGTGCCTCAGGTCGCCGACTGGCGCACCGCTTACCGGGCGTTCGGTGCCAAGCCGCAGCGCACCAGGCCGAGCGTCGAGGCGCTGCTGCGCCGTCTGGACACCGGGCTGCCCCGGATCGACCGCCTCACCGACGCCTACAACGCGGTCTCGATCGCGAACCTAGTGCCCGTTGGCGGCGAGGACCTGGACCAGTACCAGGGCCCGGCCCGGCTGGTCCGGGCGGCCGGCCACGAGGACTTCGGCACGGTCGCGCATGGTGAGCCGGCCATCGAGCATCCCAAGCCAGGCGAAGTGATCTGGCGTGACGACGCTGGCGTCACCTGCCGCCAGTGGAACTGGCGGCAATGCACCCGAACCCGGATCACGCCGGCCACCACGAACGCCGTATTTATCATCGACGGGCTCGCCACCGCCGGAGGCAATGGCCTGGCCCGGGCGGGAAACGACCTTGCCAGCTCCCTGATGCGGCTGAGCCCTCAGGCCGCTATTGCTAGCAGGCTGATCGCCGCAGATCAGCCCCACACTAACGGGAGAGCACGCACATGCTGATCCACCCCTGGGACGCCGCCAGCAGCGAAACCGAGTGGCGCGACTGGCCAGCCGGGCACGATTTCGGCCAGCTCGCCGTCAACGACCCAGGCAATGGTGCCCCGCACGTCAACCCCACCCATTTCGCGCTCGACGGCGACACCCTGCTGGTCCACCTGGCCAGGCCCAACCAGGTCTGGGCGGCGATACAAGCACGGCTTAGGGGCGTCACGGGCCGCCCTCCAGGCTGTAGGCCCGGTACTGGTCTGGGCCGGTGCGCAGGTAGACCACCATTGCGCACAGTGGCGGTGGGCTGACAGATGTGCTCGGTCCGCCGATGACCACCGCGGCGAACAACTGGTGGCGTGACAGCGCCAGCGGCGGGTACCGGCCGACGGGGCGGATCAGAAAGTGTTCCCGCGAGGAGATCTGCCGCTGGGTCTGTGGCGGGCCACCGAAGGACTCATAGTCTCGCCCGCACCAGTGCACCCGGGCCGAGGCGCCCTGCCCTGGCCACACGTTGTAGGTGTGGCGGTACCAGAGCGCGAAGATGCCCGCGGCAATGAGGGTCAGGGCCGCGGCACGCTGGGTGGCCCTGGTCCAGAAGCGTTCGCCGCGCCCGGCCGTGATGGCGCTCACGCCGGTAATCCTGGCAGGCCTGGGAGCCGGATTCGGCTTCCCCGGGGATCCTGCGGGGTGGCGGTCAAATGCCGCGGCGGACCAAGCTGAGCGGTAACGTTCCCGGAACGATCCGGGCGTAACGTTGCGCTCTGTGGGGGAGACGCGCAGCCTGCAGGCGGGTCAGGCGCCGGTGACCGTCAGGACGGCGGGGCACCGTTCCTGGCCGGCGGCTCGGGTGGCCGCATGGTCGCTTCTCGTGCTGATCGTTGTGCTGTTTGCCGCCAAGGTGCCGCTGGATCAGGCGACCCGGTGGGCGGGGAACGGCGTCGGCGTGAATCTCGCGGCCGCTATCGCTCTGCTGCCACTGGTACCCGTCGGGTTCGTGCTGGCGCGGCGTCAGCCCGGTAACCCACTCGGCTGGATGTTTCTCGCGCTGATGGTGCTGCTACTGGTTAGCGGTGTCGCGACGGACTACGCATGGCTCAGCTACCGGCTGGGTCATCACCTGCCACTGGCGGTGGTTGGCGTGGTCCTCGGCCCGGCCTGGGTGTGGCTGTTCCTGACGCTCCCGCTGGTGATCCTGCTGTTCCCGGATGGCCGACTGCCCTCACGCCGGTGGCGGCCGGTGCTGTGGGGCTACCTGGTGGTCGGTGCGGGCTGGCCTGTGAGCATCTACGCGGTGACGATCGGCGCCGTCGCTGCGGGCGATATACACCTAGTTCCCGGCGGCGACCTGCGCGCGGTGGACGACCCGGCGGGCAGCTCGGCGTGGCTGGGCTCGATCGAGGCGATCATCTTGCCGGTGCTGGCGGTGTTCTGGCTGGCTTTCGTGGCCAGCCAGGTGCTTGCCTGGCGCCGCGCGGGCGGCGAGCGCCGTCAGCAGCTCAAGTGGCTGATGACCGGGGCGGCTGTGTGCGGGGCCAGCCTGGCGGTCATCGCAGTCGTGGGGACCCTGGACACATCGGTGTCACCCGCCTGGGGAGCGGTGCTGAACGTGGTCACTGTCGGCATCGCGGCACTGCCTGTCTGCATCGGGGTGGCGATCCTGAAGTACCGGCTGTACGACATCGACCGGATCATCTCCCGCACGCTGGCGTATGCGGTCGTGACTGGGCTGCTGGTGGGGGTGTACGCGGGGCTGGTGCTGCTGGCCACCCGGGTGCTGTCGTTTCACAGCACGGTGGCGGTGGCCGCCTCGACGCTGGCCGCAGCGGCGCTGTTCAGCCCGCTGCGGACGCGGTCCGCGACGACCTGGCCGCCGCGGTGCAGCAGGCATTGGAACCCGCTCACCTATCGGTGTGGATCAGCCCGCAGGGCTGAAGTAGCACCGCGGCACCCGTGCCCCTGGAAAGAGCCTGCCGTGGCGGGCCCCTAACATAAGGGGCGTCCCCATCACGACGGGGAGCGGACGGGCGGCCGGGGGAACGATGAGTGCCGAACGGGATCGCGGCAGCAGCCCGCTGCTCCCGGCTGGCCACATCCGCCCGGCCATGGAGGCTATGTGCAGCCTGCTCCGCGCTGGCCGCGCACCGTCCGAACTCATGGCGCGGTACGCGGCCGCGGATTCGCGGCGCGGGCGCAACGACCCCTGCCCCTGCGGGTCCAGCCGCAAATGGAAACACTGCCACCAGCCCGCGCGCGTCAGTTCCGTGACCGCCACCTAGCCGCGGTCCGGGAGGCGTCATCACGGGCGTGATTGTCGGCAGCTGCCCGTACCGTGCCTGCCATGGCTATCGCACGCTTCCCGAGCATCGTCATCGACTGTCCCGATCCAGGCGCGCTGGCCGCGTTCTACAGCGCGATGCTGGACTGGCAGGCTGACGTCTCCGCCGACTGGGCCGACATCCGCGCGGAGCAGGGCCAGTGCATCTCCTTCCAGCAGGTGAAGGACTACACCCCGCCCGACTGGCCCGGCCAGGAGGTGCCCCAGCAGATGCACCTCGACGTGATCGTCGACGACCTCGACGCCGCCGAGGCGGCGGTGCTCGGTCTGGGCGCGACCAAGCACGAGCGCCAGCCGGGGACATCCTTCCGGGTGTTCCTCGACCCGGCGGGGCACCCGTTCTGCCTATGCCTGGACTGACCCAGGCGCCCGAGTCGGCTCAGCCGGGAGGTCCGGCTGACTGGATCACGTGCTCGATGTCCACGCCAAACGGCCGGTCGCCATCGATCGGGCCGATGATCGGTGTCAGCCAGTCCAGCAGCGGCTGGCATCCCGGTGGCGGCTGGCGGCCGGAAAGAGCTATCGCCTGGTAACCGACGAGAAGCTCGCACGCCGTGACGACATGGGTATGGCGCAGCGCGCGCCGGAGCTTCCCGGCGGCCTCCCACCCGAACGACTGCACATCTTCCTGGCCGCCGGATGTCTCGATCAGGCCAACCGGGGTCGCGACCGCCAGCCGCCGCATCGCGTGCACTTCCCCGGCGGCACGCTTGTGGACCGGCGAAAGGCCGGCCTCGGGGCCCGGTTCCCGGGCGAGTTGCGCGGGCAGCCCCGTGACCGCGGGATCCATCAGCCGGTGGATGCGCGCGGCCGCCACCTCTGCCGCATGACAGAGGGCAGCGGTGAGCTGGTCGCAGTGCGCGGCCAGGTCATTTCCGTGGAACCCAGCGGTGCCGATGAACCTGCCGTCGAGATAGGCGGGGGAGTCGGTGACCCCAGTCAGCGCCCGGTGAACGGCCGCCTCCAGCATGGCGGTGGCCCGGTGGACCTGAGCGAGCACCGGTCCGGCTACCCGGAACGACACCGGTGCCTGCAGCGACCGGGGTGAGTGATCATCGCCTGCAGCCACCCGGATCCGCCCTAGCACGCCGGCGAGTATGTCGTCGCCACGCCCGCAGGCGGCGCTGTAGGGGTCGCGCGATGCGCCACCGGCGGCGATGGACAGCGCTGCGGACGCTTCCATCAGCGCAGTGAGCTGCGCTGCTGCGTGGTGGCGGAGCACACACAAGCCGGTGGATCCGGGCACGCCCTCAATCAGCGCGATGCCCTCCTTGGGGCCGAGTGCATATTCGCCCAGGGCGCTCATGCTCAACGCCTCGCGGGCGGTACGCAGCTCCCCGCCCGGCCCGAGTACCTGGCCAATGCCCGCCAGCGGCCCGAAGGCATGGGCCAGCTGCATGATCTCGCCAGCGGCTCCCATGCCGGCCCGGGGGACCGCGGGCACGATACCGCGGTTGAGGAATTCGGCGAGCCGCTGGCAGAGCCCGGCCGACACGGCCGCGTCGCCGGAAAGGAACGTCAGCAGCCGGACAGTGATGATCGCCCGGACCTCGGCTTCGCTCAGCCACGGCGGACCGCCGGTGGCCCGCGCCAGCAGCAGATTGCGCTGGTGGGAAAGCTGCTGATGCTCGGTGAGGCGAACCCCGGCAAGTGCTCCCATGCCGGTGTTCACGCCATACACCAGCCGCCCATCGCGAAGTGCCTGCCGGGCCTCCGTGCATCGCTGCTGCACCCTCGCCAGCAGGTCCGGCCCGATGCTGACGGCCCGGCCGTCGGCAACCGCCCGGATAAGCCCCAGATCCCGGCCGGCCGCCTGAGTGATCGTAAGCGCAGGCATGGCTAGCGGTACCTGAGCATCGTGCCGGTCCCCTGCTGCTCGGCCCGGCGCAGGATCGCCAGGCCGACGGCGATGTCGAGGATGGCAAGCCCGCGGTGCCAGAGCAGGATCCGCTCATCGCTGCGCTCCCGGCCGGGCAACTGGCCGGCCACGATCTGACCCAGCTCTGCATAGAGCGACGCGGCCGTGAGCCGGCCGCTGTCCACGTGCCGCCGCAGTGCGCCGAACCTTCCCGACTGTGCCTCCCGCCAGTCGTCGACCACCACCTTGTCCATCACGTCGAGCAGGTCAAGCTGGACGGCACTGACCGTGCCGTACGGCACGACGAAGGCGCCAGGCTTGACCACGCCGGTCCGCAGCAGTGGCTCCGGCTCGGTGAGCCGTGACGCCTCGACGAGGATATCGGCATCGGCGAAGGCCTCCCCGGCGGTGGCGGTCACCCGGACACGAGCCCGGCAGACCGGGGCCAGTTCCCGTGCGAACGTCTCCCGGGACTGCGGCCGGCGGCTCGTTACCCGGATCTCATCGAGATCGAACATCTCGTCCAGCAGCACCACATTCCAGAACGCGGTACCGCGTGCCCCGACATGGCCGAGCACCCGGGAGTCCGGCCGGGCCAGATAGCGGGCACCCACGGCGGTCATGGCACCGGTCCGGCGGGCCGTGATCACGGTGGCATCCATGATCGCCAGCGGCACGCCCGTCCCCGGGTCGTACAGCGTCAGCAGCCCGAGTTCACTCGGGAGCCCGGCGGCATAGTTGGACACGAAGTCGCCGACAACCTTGACCCCGCTCACACCCGGCCCAGGCAGATGGCCGCGCAGCACATTGAAGTGACCGTCACCGTTGTTATCCGGGACCAGATGCACCCTTGGCTCCAGGACAACACGCCCCAGACCGTGTGCCCGCACGGCATCTTCGACCGCCGCGACGACGTCAGCGTTCGGGATGTCCAGTGCGTCAATATCCGGACCGGACAGGAAGCGAAGCCACAGCTCGCCGGTGGCGCCATCACGCTGATCCCCACCACCAGCTGGTGATACCCCCGCCGCGTTCATCGCAGCTGATCCAGCAGGGCAGGCAGGTCCGCAAAAGAGCCGAGGACGTGGTCGGGGGTGCCGCTGGCGGTCAGCTGAGCCCGGGGCAGGTACTTGCCGGTCTTGACCAGTACCCCGGTCAGCCCCTGGCGCTGGGCGGCGAGCACGTCGGTCTCGATGTCGTCGCCCACCATCAGTGTGCGGTCGGGGCGGGCGCCTAGGTGGGCCAGCGCGGCCGCGAAGAAGGCAGGGGCCGGCTTGCCCACGACCTCCGCCGTGGTCCCGGCTGCCTGCTCCAGGCCCAGCACAAACGCCCCGCTGTCCAGCTGCAGGCCCTCGCTGGTCCGCCAGTACAGGCCACGGTGCATGGCTACCAGACTGGCCCCTGACTGCAGGTGGCCAAAGGCCGCGTTGACCGCCTGGTAGCTGAATTCGGGGCCGGCGCCGCCCACCAGCACCACATCCACCGCTGGGTCGTCGTCGCGGGACAGTCTCACCCCGGCCAGGTCCTCGCTGATGTCCCCGCTGCTGAGCAGCAGGCATCGGGCATCCGGAAAGTGCTTGCGCAGGTAGGCGGCCGCGATCACGGGCGCGGTGAGAATGTCGTCGGCGCTCACCGCAAAACCCGCCCTGGCCAGGGCCGCCGCGATCGAGGCCCGGGTCCGGGAGGTGGTGTTGGTGACCAGAGCGAGCGGCAGTCCCGCCGCACGCAGCCGGTCCAGCGCAGTGACGGCGCCTGCCAGTGGCTCCCACGACACAGTGAGCACGCCATCAATGTCGATCAGCGCTGCGCCAATGGGCTGCATGCGCCACCATAACCGCCGCCGCAGCCCGCCCCCAAGGCCAGCAGCTCAGTCGCGCAGCACCCATATGCATTGAGCGTCGGCGTCTCCGACGTTGCGCCAGCCGTCGATCCCCCGGCGGGAGGCGAGCAGAGTCTCCCCCCGGCGGAGGACCGGCCGGCCTGATCCAAGCAGCACCTGGACGAGGCCGTTGACCACGCCGACGAGCTCGGTGCCCTTGTGCGCGAAGGGAGCTTCGACGGTCGCCGATCGCGGCATTGAGATGAGGTAGGCGCGCAGGCCGGCTTCGGCGTCGTCGAGCAGCGGGAGCACCGAGCCCCTCCGCGTGTCGGCCAGGCCGTGGCGCCTGCCAATCCGGTAGTCGGGGGTGACCTCACCGCCGAGCAGTTCGTCGAGGGTGACGTTGAGACGCCCGGAAAGGGCCATCAAAGTCTCCAGCGAAAGCCCTCGCTCTCCCCGCTCTACCTGCGATATCGCGCTGGGAGAGACTCCGGCAAGGCGGGCGAGATCGCTCTGGCTCAGCTCCCGGCGCAGCCGGTAGGCGCGCAACGCCGCACCGACGCGCGCCGCTGTCTGAGCCGGTTGCAACTGCAGCGTCCCGTCCTGGACGGAGTAGCGGAACAGCTGGCCCTGTGCTCCCGGCGGGCGACCCTCGGCCTTGCTGATGCGGAGCCGGCCCTCGCCGACGACGATGATGCACTGGGTGATCTGCTCAATCTCGCGGTGCATCGTCCGGTACTGGCTCGCCCCGGGCACCGACCAGTAGGCAATGGCGCCGAGGTCGAGCAGCATCGGGCAGCAGTGCCCGAAGAAGCCGCTGGCGATCCGCATCCCCCAGCGGTCGGCCAACGGTGCCAGCGAGTCGAACAGCAGCAGCGGGCGGGGCGCCCGGGCGCAGAACTGGCGTATCGCCTCGAGCAGGTGGCGCGGGCTGGTGATCGGCGTGCCCTTGCGGGCGTCGAGGATGTCGAGCCAGGGCCACCGCGAGATTATCTCGGCGGGGTCGCTGGAGGCAGCGACATACCCGGTGGCGCCGAAGTCGTCACGGCGCTGTGCGATGGCGTCGTAGAACATCTGCTGGGGAGGGTCGCTGCCCTCCCACACCCAGACCACGTTGTCGCCCCAGTACAGGCCGTCGAGGGCCCGGTCGAGCTCGGCAACACCAGTGCCGGTCGATTCATTAGCCATGCTTCAAAGCATAAGGCAAATAGGAAGCCACAGGACAGCCCCGGCGTGGCTGCTGTCGGCCCTGAGAGCGACCTGGTCCCGCCTGGCAGCGGGCGACAGGTATACAGCATTGCTGTTAGGAAGTTTGAAACCTAGTTCATCTGCTTTATGTTCACATCAAGACATGAGCCGCCCTGCAAAGGCCCGGCGGCCGGAGTAAGGAGACTCTCATGACGAACACGATGCCGGTGGACGACAAGGTACTGAGCGACACCGAGACCACGACACAGCCCCTTAACCAGCGGGTGCTCATCGCGGTCGCCGATGCCAACCAGGTCGGGCCGATGGTGGAGCTGGCGCGCCGGGCCGGCGTGCGCGAAGCGCTTGTGCTGCACCTCAACCTGCGCGAGAGCTACGGCGGCCGGCGCTTCCCGCTCGAGACGGATGCTGCGGCCTCCTACGCCGCCGAGGCAGCCGTGTTCGAGCTTCGCATGGCAGGCATGGCAGCCTCCGGGCAAATCCGCCACGCCCTGATCGGCAAGGCCGCCGAGGCCATCACTGCCGAAGCCGCTGAGTGGGGCGCCGACCTGATCATCCTCGGCCCCTCGCGCCGCGGCGAGTTCGCGGCCCGGCTGCGCGGCAGCGTCACGCTGCAGGTGCTCCAGCACGCGTCGTGCCCCGTCCTGGTGGCTTCCGCTGCGGACTCCGCCCGCCCGCAGCGGGACGAGGAGAGCGCAGGCGTTACCGCCGTCACCGCTCCCGTTTCCTGACGTCCAGCACGATTACCGCGGCCCGGGGCCGGAGCGGTCACCCGCTCCGGCCCCGGGCTCTGCCGTGTCCCAAACAGGTCCCCCGTGTTAGCCTCCTCGCAACCAGGCGCTGGCCAGGTGCGAACAGAGGACAGGACGCGGGCGGATGTGTGGGATCGCCGGTCTCCGGCTCAAGAATCCGGAGCTGTATCCGCGGCTCGGTGAGCTCGTCGTGCCGATGCTCGACGTGCTCGCCTCGCGCGGTCCGGACTCGACAGGGGTGGCGGTCTACCGTCAGGATGCGCCGCCGGGCCAGTGGAAGTACTCCCTGTGCGCACCCGAGCCTGGTTACGACTGGGCTCGTTATGTCTCCGCACTGGAGACCGCGGCCGGGGTGGTGCCGGTGGAGTTCCACCCGCGGGGCCGGGACGGGGTGATAGTGACCTCGATCGGCCCGGACCGCGGGCCGGAACTGCTGGCCGGCATCGATCCTTCGGTCCGGCTCTTCGGCTACGGCACCGCCATCGAGGTATACAAGGACGTCGGCCCGGCAGCCGAGGTATGCGCCCGTTATGGTGTGGCCAGCATGGGCGGCTACCAGGCGATCGGCCACACCAGGATGGCGACGGAGTCGGCGGTCACCACCGAGCACTCGCACCCCTTCGCGGTCTCACCCGATCTGGCGCTGGTGCACAACGGGTCGTTCTCGAACTACGCCAGCGTGCGGCGGCAGCTTACGGCCGACGGCATCCGTTTCGACACCGACAACGATTCCGAGGTGGCCGCACGCTACATCGCCAGGGAAATGACCGCGGGCGCGGATCTCGCGGACGCGCTACGCGGCGTCATGAAGGTTTTCGATGGCTTCTTCACGCTGCTGGTGGCCGCCGAGCAGTCGCTCGCGATCGTGCGTGACTCTTTCGCCTGCAAGCCCATGGTGGTCGCCGAGACGGCCGACTACGTAGCCGTGGCGTCGGAGTACGTTGCCCTGGCCGACCTTCCGGGTGTGGAAAAAGCGGAGGTGTTCGAGCCGATGCCGCAGGAGATCTACACGTGGCAGGCGTGACATCGGTCGAGCTCAGCTGCGCAGAGCTGCCGGTCCGCAAGATGAACGCGATGCTGCGGGAGCTGCCGGACGGCAGCACCGTCCGCATCACCGAGCCACGTGGCCGGCACAACCTTGCCGTCGGCCTGACCCGCCGCCTCGACATCACCATCGCCGGGAACGCCGGGTACTACATAGCGGGC
>Ga0318566_10000173_pt1 | contig 13880 bp, 10 predicted proteins | sample GRESIP066b5f22_FD_203492 | JGI IMG/M metagenome (GOLD analysis project Ga0318566, IMG submission 203492) | Tropical soil microbial communities from Luquillo Experimental Forest, Puerto Rico - GRE.SIPMG.066b5f22 | ecosystem: Environmental > Terrestrial > Soil > Tropical forest > Bulk soil... | reverse complement strand
CCGCGACGAAGGAACGGGGCCTGGGCCAGCGGGGGTTCCAGGGGGTCGTCCCCCTGGAACTAACACGGCCCAGGTCCCGTGACGAAGGAACGAGGCCTGAGGCCAGCGGGGGTTTCCAGGGGGTCGTCCCCCTGGGCTAACACGGCCCGGGCCGGTGATCCACACTGAGACCATGACAACCGACACAGCCGGCGCGGCCGCGGCGGTGATCGCGGGACAGCGGATCGAGTTGCTGGACCGGGCCCGCATCTACGCTTGCGGCATCACCCCCTACGACGTGACCCATCTCGGGCACGCGGCCACGTTCGTGTGGATCGACACCCTCGGCCGGGTGCTGCGCCTGCTCGGCGTCCAGCCGGAGGTGTGCCGCAACGTCACCGACGTGGACGACGTGCTCGACGTGGCGGCGGGCCGGGCGGGCGCGGCCTACGACGAGTTCGCCGCGATCCAGCAGTTCGGCTTCGACCGCGACATGGCCGCGATCGGAGTCCGCTCGCCCGATCACGAGCCGCGGGCGCACCGGTACGTGACGCACGTCATCAGGCTGGCCGCGGGGCTGCTCGAGGCCGGCGCCGCCTACCAGCGCGGGGGCGGCGTCTACTTCCGCGGCGCGGGCGTGGCCGAGGGCGCCGGACTGGCCAGGGACGCGGCGCTGGCCCTGTCCGCGGAGTTCGCCGGCCGGCCCGATGACCCGGCCAAGGACGACCCGCTGGACGTGGCGGTGTGGCAGGTCGCCGAGCCCGGCCACCCGGCCTGGGACTCGCCGTGGGGGCCCGGCCGCCCCGGGTGGCACGCCGAGTGTGTGGCGATGGCCATGTCGGTGTTCGGCCCCGCCGTGGACGTGCACGCAGGTGGCGCCGAGCTGCGCTTCCCGCACCACGCCTACCACGCCGCGATGGCCGAGTCGTTCACCGGCGTGCACCCGTACGCGCGGGCCTGGTTCCACACCGGCGTGGTCACGATCGACGGCGCCAAGATGGCCAAGTCGGCCGGCAACCTGGTGCTGCTCGGCGACCTGCTGAAGGAGCATCCCGCGGGCGCGGTACGGCTGATGATCCTGGACCGGCCCTGGGCGCAGGGCTGGGAGTACCAGCCGGAACTGCTCGGACCCGCCGCCGCCCGGCTGGAGTCGCTGTATCAGGCGGCCGCGCGCCAGGTACCGGACGACCCGGCCGCCGTGGCCGAACTACGCCGGCTGCTGGCCACCGACCTGAACGTTCCCGCCGCACTCGACCTGGCCGCCGAAGCGGGCGGCGCGGCGGCCCGCACGCTGGCCAGCGTGCTCGGCCTGACCTGAGGCGCCAGCGGGGGTTGGGGGCCGCTCCCCCGGCTAGCAGGCCCCGGCCCGGTGACGGAGGAACCGGGCCGCAGGCCAGCGGGGGTTCCGGGGGTCGCCCCCCGGGCTAACACGGCCGGGCGCGGGCAGGAGTAGGTTTGCCTCGCGCCGGAACCGAGGAGGAACAATGCAGCTGACCAAGCTGGGGCACGCCTGCGTGCGGCTGGAGAAGGACGGCGGGGTCCTGGTCATCGACCCGGGGGCGTTCAGCGGTGACCATGCCCTGGACGGGGCGGACGCGGTGCTCGTCACCCACGAGCACTTCGACCACGTGGTCCCCGACAGCATGCGCGCCGCGCTGGCGGCGCAGCCGGGCCTGCGGCTGTGGGCGCCGGCTCCGGTGGCCGAGATGTTCGGCGAGTTCGGCGACCGCGTCGCGGCGGTCGCGCACGGCGACGATTTCACCGCCGCCGGGTTCGGGGTGAATGTGTACGGCTCCGAGCATGCGGTGATCCACCCCGACATCCCCACGTGCGCGAACGTGGGCTTCCTCGTCGACGGCGAGATCTACCACCCCGGCGACTCCTACACCGTGCCCGAAGACCCGGCCGGCACGCTGCTGCTGCCGGGCAGCGGGCCGTGGCACAGCACCCGGGACATGATCGACTTCTCTCGTGCCGTGGCCCCGCGCCGCGGGTTCCTGATCCACGATGCGCTGCTGTCCGAGATCGGGCTGAACGTGTTCGACATGTTCGCTGGCCTCGCCGCGGGGCCGCACGACGCCAAGTACGCCCGGCTGGCGCCCGGCACCACCGTCGACCTCTGACCGGGTACCCCCGGCCTTGCCCGGATTAACCTGGCATGCGAACCTGCTTCAGTGGCTCCCAACCCGGTAACCGCCCTGCCCGACCAGGCGACGCCGTTGCGCGGCGAGCCGGTGGCCCGTGAGGTTTTCACCGGCCTGCCCGGCCGCTACGACCGGCTCGCTTACCTCCTCTCGTTCGGCCAGGACCGGCGCTGGCGCCGGGCGGTGGTCGCCCGGGCCGCCGCGGGGTCGCCGCGGCTGGTGCTCGACGTCGCGACCGGCCCCGCCGGTATCGCGCTGGCCGTGGCCGAGGCGACCGGGGCGAACGTGGCGGGCGTGGACCTCAACGAGCCGATGCTGCGGGCCGGCCTGCCGCGGATCCGGCGGCCGCTGCCGCGTGGCCAGGTCAGGGTCGCCGCCGGCCGCGCCGACCAGTTGCCGTTCGCCGACGCGACGTTCGACGCGGTGACCTTCTCCTACCTGCTGCGCTACGTGGACGACCCGGCGGCCACGGTCGCCGAGATGGCCCGCTGCCTGCGCCCCGGGGGCACGCTGGCCTGCCTGGAGTTCAACGTCCCGCCACAGCCGGCCTGGCGGGCCGCCTGGTGGTGCTACACCAGGATCGCGCTGCCGGTGCTCGGCGGCCTCACCGGTGGCCCGGCCTGGTACCGGGTGGGCAGGTTCCTCGGCCCGAGCATCTCCGAGCACTACCGGCAGCACCCGCTGGCCTGGCACGTCGCCGCCTGGCAGGCGGCGGGCCTGACCGAGGTGGGAACCGGGCTGATGAGCCTGGGCGGCGGGCTGGTCATGTGGGGGCGCAAGGGATCCGCCTCATGACGGCATCCGGGGAACGGTCGGCCTTTTACGCGGTCGGCCGGGGCACCGGCGGGCTTGGCGACTGGGTGACGCTGCTGCATCCGCCCTACACGCTGTGGCACCTGTCGTACGTGGCGATCGGCGCCGCGGTCATGCCGCCACTGGTCCTATGGCGACTGGTCGGCACGCTGGTCGCGTTCTTCCTGGCGGTCGGCATCGGTGCCCATGCACTGGACGAACTGCACGGCCGGCCGCTCGGCACCGGCATCAGCACCACCCTGCTCATCGCCACGGCGGTGGTGGCGATCACCGCGGCGATGGTGCTCGGCCTGGGCTACGGCGGCTGGAAGCTGCTCCCGTTCGTGATCGCCGGGGGAGTGCTGGTCTACGGGTACAACCTGGAGCTTTTCGGCGGTGCGCTGCACAGCGACATCTGGTTCGGTGTGGCCTGGGGCGCGTTCCCCGTCCTGGTCGGGGCGTACGCACAGCACTTCACGTTGTCGATAGCGGCGGGGGTGGCCGCGGTGGCCGCCTTCTTCCTGTCGATGGGCCAGCGCGCGCTGAGCACGCCGGCCCGGATGCTGCGCCGCCGGGTCAGCGGGGTCGCGGTGCGGCTGACGTTCAACGACGGGACCACGGCCGAACTCGGCCGCGCCGACCTGCTGGCCCCGATCGAGCGGGCGCTGCGCTACTTCGTCTATGCCACCAGCGCCGTCGCGCTGGCCATGGTACTGGTCCGGTGACCGGCTCCGGGTATGACGCCGTGGTGGTCGGCGCCGGGCCCGCGGGCAGCATCGCGGCCCTGGTGCTTGCCCGCGGTGGCGCCCGGGTCGCCCTCGCCGACAAGGCGGCCTTCCCCAGGGACAAGGCCTGTGGCGACCTGATCGGGCCGCGAGGCGTGCAGGTGCTTGCCGACCTCGGGCTGACCGTGCCGGACGCCGGCCACGGCTCCGACCTGCTCGCGGTCGGCCCGTCCGGCCGCCGCAGCCGGCTGCCGGCCTTCACCGGGCGCAGCTACCCCGGCCACGGGATCGTGGTCCCCCGGGTGGCCTTCGACAACGCGCTGCGGGAGGCCGCGCTGGCCGCCGGGGCGGTCGGGGTCCGGGCGCGCATCACGGCGGTGGACAAGGGCCCGGACGGGACGGCGCGGGCCGTGCTCGCCGACGGCCAGCGGCTGGCCGGGGATGTGATCATCGGTGCGGACGGCGCGCTGAGCACGGTTGCGCGGCTCACCGGGATGCTGGACTCGGCCGCGGCGCTGTGGGGGTTCGCGGTCCGGGCCTATGTCCCCGGCGAGGTCCCGTTGCCGCTGCTCGTCCTGCTGGAGTCGGCGCCGTGGCGGATCTACCCCGGGTACGGCTGGCTGTTCCCCGGCGCGGACGGGCAGGCCAACGTGGGCATCGGGATCGGCATGGGCGGCACCAGGCACTCCGCGCCGCTGCGGGGGGACCTGGACCGGTTCACCGAGTTGCTCCGCTCGCGCGGTGATCTGCGGCCGAACGCGGACATCGGGCCGGTTGTCGGCGGCTGGCTGCGCATGGGCGGGACCGGGACACCCGCGGCCGCGGGCAACGTCCTGCTCGTGGGGGACGCGGCAGGCCTGATCAACCCGCTGCAGGGCGAGGGCATCGCGCCCGCCATGATCAGCGCCCGGCTGGCGGCCGAAGCGGTGCTCGCGGATCCGTGCCGGGCGGGCCCGGCCTACACGAGAGCCCTGGACGCGGCGTTCGGCCACTACATGCCCGGCGCGAGCGCGCTGCAGCGCACGCTGATGCGCCGGCCGCGCGCGGCGTCCGCCAGCATGCGCCTGGTCACCGCCCCGGTCGTCCGCCGCCTGGTGGCCAGCACCTGGTCGATCTACTGGAACGGCCTGACCGACGGTGCCGCGCCCCGCCCCGCCGCATGGGCCGCCCGGGGACTGGAAAGGACAGCGACCCGGCTCGCTGTGCTAGCCCGGGGGAGCACAGTGCCTCCCGGGGGGCACCCCCGGACCCCGGATGGCCCGGAGCCCCCCGGTGGCCACAAGGCCCAGTGACTTCGTCACGCGCGCTCGCGCCCTAGTGGTCGAGGACGGGGTTGTCAGCCAGGGAGGCGACCTCAGCCTCCCGCTGACTCAGCCGGCCCGGGAGTTGTGCGGCTTGGAACCGTGCAGCCGGGAGTTGGACGCGCTCTGCAGCGTGTCCGGGTTGATGAACGTGCTGCCGGTCGGGCCGGCCTGTACGGCTTCGTGGGTCGCGCTGCCACGCAGCAACTGATTCCAGGTCAGGAACCACTGGGTGTACCCGTCGTCCCACTGGCCCGCCACCGGGCTGCCGGTGATCGTGATCGGGTCACCGGGGTTAGCCCTGGCGTAGTACCACGCTGCGTGCTCCGGGGACAGGTTGACGCAGCCGTGGCTGACGTTGGTGAACCCCTGCTCGCCCACCGACCAGGGCGCGGAGTGGTAGTAGTTGCCGCTCCAGGTGAACCGGACCGAATCGAACACCGGCACGTTCTTGTAGCCCGGCCCGCTCATCTTCACCGGGTTGCCCTTCTCGATGGTCAGGTAGGTCCCGTTGGCGGTGTCGTCCCCCGGCATGCCGGTGCTGTTGGGCCAGAGCGGCAGCCGCTTGTGCCCCCACCAGACCTCGGTCTGATGCGTCCTGGTGCTGGTCACACTGACGAGCGACTTGCCGATCGTGAACGACTGGCTCAGGTTGGTGACGCCGAACACGCCGGGGGCGATCTGCGCCCCGTTGAAGTGCGCATCGAAGCTCACCTTGCTGTACTGCGGCCAGTAGTTCCTGGTGCGGAAGTCGAGGATCTGGCTGCCGTCCCAGTACCAGGCGCCGACCACCGGCTTGGAGCTCTTGATGTTGATCGCCTTCTCGATGCCGGCCCGGAACCTGGAGTCCACCGCCTGGCTGAAGTTGATCATGATAGGGATGCCGACCCCGTAGGTCTGGTGGCCCAGGATGGTGCTGGCGGTGAATGTCCCCGCCGGGCGCGCGGTCTTGAACGTGCTCGTGGCGGTCGTGGTCTTGCCGTCGGTGCCCTTCGCGGTCACGGTCACCGTGTACTTGGTCCCCGTATGCAGCGGCCACACCGTGTGCCAGCCCGTCTGGCCCTGCAGGGTGCCCGCGGCCGTGGCGTGCCCGGCGGTCACGCTGACGTTCTCGATCTTGCCGTGCGCCACGGTGACGGAGACCCCGCGGCTGGTCTTCACGTTCCTGCTGCCGTTCGCCGGGCTGATCGACACCTGGGCCGCGGAGGTCGATACGGTCGTTGTCCCGCCGTTCGACCCGTGCTGACCCGTGGCCGTGCCCGATGGCGAGGAGCCCGAGCAGGCGGTTGCGAGCAGGCACACCGCACCAACGATCCCGGTGACTGCCAGCCCAGCCCGCCGGCTCTTGAGCAGATGCCGGCCTGTGAGGGTCCGCTCGTTATCCCGCACTCTGGTCCTCCCGGTGGTACCAAGTCTGAAACCACGAGGCCACGCCCATGGCTACGGCCTCTCCTCCATGCGGTGTGGTGGGCCGCCAGCGCCCAAATCGCTGCCGCTCTCCCCGGGTGCTGGGGAGCGCGGTACCCGATCTCGGTCGATAGCCTCCGATAGGGAGACGGACGAGACGGGCTTGCGGTTGCCATCAACCATTATGCCAACCAGACGTTGCGGGGGACGCTTCTGGTTCAACGCAATGAGGACAGCAATGACACAGATTGCGATTGCCGCCCACGGGACAGTATCACCAATGCGGTCAAACAGGGTGAAATACGACCCTGGAACCAGGGTAAGCCGGACAAAAGCCACCCCGCGCTGCGCGGTGCCGAGCCAGGCCAGCTGCCGCCCCTGAGCGTCGAAAGCGGCAGTGACCCCGGTCAGCGCGGCCTGCACCGCCGGCCGCCCGGTCTCCGCCGCCCGCACCGCTATCAGTGAGGCGTGCTGCGCGGGTGCCCAGCTTCCCTGGAACGTGGAGTCCGAGGTCTGATACACGATCACCTGGGCGCCGTGCACCGTGGCCGCGCGGGACATGTCGGGGAAGGCGGCCTCGAAGCAGATCAGCACACCGAGCTTGAGCGGCCGCCGACCGGGCAGCGTCGCGGTCATGACCCGCGCCCCGTCGCCGGGGATCATGTTGCTCGGCGCCGCCTTGCTGATCCTCGTGAGCCAGCCGAGTTGCTGGCGGAACGGGATGTACTCCCCGAACGGGACAAGCCGGGTCTTGGTGTAGGTGGCCACGATCCCGCCGCCATCGATCAGCACCGCGACCTTGGACTTCCCCGCGGGGGTGTAGGAGTCCTGGTTCACCAGGATCGGGGCACCGGTGGTAGCGGACAGCCGCCGGAGACGGTCCAGGAGCGCATGGTGGTACCGCAGGTCGTAGCCGATGCTGCTCTCCCCCCACACGATGAGGTCCGGGTGCAACGGGCCCAGCCTGGCGGTCAGCGCCTGGCTGGCGGTGCCCAGCGGTGAGGGATGCTGATAGTAGCCCGGCTGGACCAGGGCCACGGTCACCTGCCCGGCGGGCTGCACCGGCGGCGTGAGCGCGAACGCGACCGGGCCCGCCCCGGCCGCGACCGCCGCCGCGGCCGCGCCAAGCACCCGCAGCGCGGCGCGCGGCGCGGTGATCAGGATGACCAGACCGGTGTTGGCCGCCACCAGGGCGAAGCTGACCAGCCACACGCCGCCCACCGACGCGAGCGCGAGCATCGCCGGGTGCTGCCACTGGCTCGCGCCGAGCAGCGCCCACGGGCCGCCCAGCGCCTGCCAGGACCGGATCCACTCGACAAGCAGCCAGAAGCTCGGCACCACTGCCAGCGCGGCCAGGCAGCGCCTGGCCGTCATCGGTGGCCGCAGCAGCGCCCGGGCGCTCAACCCGACCCCGGCCCAGCAGGCGCCGAGCACGATCGCCACAAGCAGCAGGGCGGGGCCGATGTTGGGGATCAGCCAGTAATGCGCGGCCATGATGAACCCGGCGCCGAACCACCAGGCGCGGACCCCCGCCTCGCGGGCCGAGGGCGCGGCGCGCATCAGCAGCAGGCCGGGCACCAGGGCGAACCACGCCAGGAACTCGAGGTTGGACCCGGGGAAGGCGAGAACCGGCACGGCTCCGGCCACGAGCGAACCCCAGCGGGCAGGCTTGGCGAGGCCGCTGCCCAGCCGCCGCCAGAACGACATGTTCCCATTGTGCTGCCGGCCGCGCGGGTGCGCGCCCGCACCGGGTTACGCGTCGGTAGAGATTGGGCCGGCTTCCGGTTGTGTCACCGCGCCGGGGCTTTGCTAGCCCGGGGGGCGACCCCCGGAACCCCCGCTGGCCTACGGCCCGGTTCCTCCGTCACCGGGCCGTACCTGCCCGCGTCCGGCGGCGCCGCGCCATGGCCCAGCCGTATGCCGCCCAGCCGAACGCGGCCACGGTGAGCGCGGTGATGAGGTATTCTGGCCCGGCGCCGACCCGGTCGGCCAGGGTGATCGTGTGCAGCAGCGGGACCCGGGACTCCAGGACGGCCTGCCGCCAGGTGCCGGTGCGGGCCACCAGGCTGCCGTCCGGCGCGATGATCGCGCTCACCCCGGTCGTCGAGGCGACCACCACGGCCCGGTCGGACTCCACCGCCCGGATCCGGGCCATGGCCAGTTGCTGCAGGCTCTCCCCGAGTTGCCCGTCCACTTCGAAGGTCGCGTCGTTGGTCTGCACGGTCAGCAGGTTCGCCCCGGCCTTGACCTCGGAGGAGACCAGGCCGTCGAACCCGACCTCGTAACAGATGACGTCGCCGAGGCGGATCGGCCCGACGTGGAACACCACGGCGCGCCGGCCCGCGGTGAAGTTCTCCGGCTGCAGCGCCACCAGCGAGGTGATGTGCGAAAGCAGGCCGCGGAACGGGATGTACTCCCCGAACGGGACAAGCTGCCGCTTCACGTACAGCGGGCCGGGGCCACGCCCCGGGGTCCACAGTTGCCCGACGTTGCGCAGCGGGTTCCTGAGCACCTCACCGACCAGCACGGGCCGGTCGATGGCCTGCACCGCAGCGGTGATCGTGCCGAACACGGGCGGATACTCCATGGGATCCAGATCGGTGGAGTTCTCCGGCCAGATCACCAGGTCAGGTGCGCGCCGGTGGCCCGCGCGCACCTGCCCGGCCAGCTTTTCGGTGGCCGCCGCGTGGTTCGTGGTTACCGTGGTGGCCCGGAGCAGGTCGGGCAGGTTCCTGGCGTGCGGCACGCTGCCCTGGACGGCGGCGATCGTGGCGGACGGGGTGCCGGCCGGCACCTGGTCCACCGGCAGCAGGCCGCCTGCCAGGGCCAGCCCCACCGCCCCGGCAAGGGCGAGCGCGGGGACCAGGCGGCGGCGCAGCCGGCCCGCGGTGCCCGGTGCCAGTAGCAGCCAGGCGAGAGTGCCGCCGGCGAGCGCGAGCAGGAAGGAGAGCAGCGGCGCGCCGCCGATGGCGGTCCAGGGCGCGGTCGGCGCACCCGCCTGGCTCATGGCCAGCCTGCCCCACGGGAACGCGTACGGCCACCGGTTACGCAGTGCCTCGGCAGCGACCCACCAGCCCGCCACGGCCACCGGCCAGGCGCGCAGCGACAGCAGCATCCGCTGGCCCACGGCGAGCAGGGCGAAGATGACCGCCTCGGCGATGGCCAGCGCGGCCCAGGCGTACCAGGCCAGGTTGATCAGCCAGGACAGCAGCGGCACGAACAGCGCGAGCCCGAACAGCAGCCCGGCCACGAAACTCGCCCGCAGGCTTCGGCCTTGCAGTGCCACCACAAGCAGCGCCGGGCCGAGTGGGGCCAGCGGCCACGCGCCGATCGGCGGAAAGGCGGCGGTGAGGATCAGTCCACCGGCCACCGCGGCCAGCAACGCCCAGCCGCGCGCGAGCCGCGGCTCACCGGGCAGCCCTCGGCTGCGCGGCGCCCCCTGCCCGGCGACAGGCGCGCCCGCCGCGACATGCGCGCCCGCCGCGACGGGTGGACCGGCCGCAACGGGTGGACCGCCATGAACGGGCGCGGCGGAGGACGCCGGCGCGGCGCCCGGCCCGCCCGGGGCCGGTGCGGTCGTGGGGAGGCCAGCGGAGGCACTCTCCTGGCCGGTCAGCGTGATCACCCTCCCGCGTGCCTGATGCTGCGACAACCTTGAGCGTAGCCGCGCCACCGGCCAGCGAGGATCGCTCCCGTGGCCTTGAGCCAGCGGAGGAGTTCCGGGGGGGTCAGCGCCGCATCGGGAATGGTCCCGGTGCCGCCCCGGTTGCCAGCACGGGGACGTGCCGTAGAAAGGGGACGCAGGTGAGCCGGCGGGGCTGGGTGCTGTTCGGGTTGATGAGCGTCATCTGGGGCGTGCCCTACCTGCTCATCAAGGTGGCGGACGACGGCGGCGTGTCCGTGCCCGTCCTCGTGTTCGCCCGGGTGGCGATCGGCTCGGCCGTGCTGCTTCCGCTGGCGATCCGGCGCGGCCAGATCCGCGTGCTGGCCGGCCGCTGGCGGTGGCTGGCCGTGTTCGCCGTGGTGGAGATCATGCTGCCCTGGGCGCTGCTGTCGGATGCGGAGCGGCACCTGTCCAGTTCGCTGACCGGCCTGCTGATCGCGGTGGTCCCGATCATCGGGCTGGTGCTGGCCCGGCTGACCGGCGGCCCGGAGCAGCTCACCGCCGCCCGCTGGGCCGGTCTGCTGGCCGGCCTGGGTGGCGTCGCGTTGCTGGCCGGTCCGCACCTGGAGGGCGGCGGCGCGTGGCCCATCGCCGAGGTGATGCTCGTCGCGCTGTGCTACGCCACCGGGCCGCTGATCGCCAACAGGAAGCTCGGCGACCTGCCCGGCCTCGGCATGACCGCGGTCTGCCTGGCCGCCACCGCGCTGGTTTACGCCGTGCCCGCGGCGCTGACCTGGCCGTCCCAGGTCCCTTCGGCCGCGGTGCTTGGCTCACTGGCCGGGCTCGGCGTGGTCTGCACGGCGTTGGCGTTCGTCTTGTTCTTCCAGCTCATCGCCGAGGTAGGCCCGGCCAGGGCCACCGTGATCACCTACGTGAACCCGGCCGTCGCGGTGGCTCTGGGCGTGGCCGTGCTCGGTGAGCCGCTCACCCCGGCGATCGTGGCCGCGTTCGTGCTGATCCTGTCCGGCTCGGTGCTGGCGACCAGGTCCGGCATGCCACGGCCACAGCCTGCCCCGGACCTCTCGCCCGCACCGGACCTCTCGCCCGCGGCAGCCCTTGCCGACGCCAGGCCGCAGCCGGATCCAGGATCGTGACGCTGCCGGAGTCAACGGGCTCGGGCACCGGATCACCGGGCACACGGTCACGCTAGTGAGCGGTTGCGACACCCTGCGCGTGACTAGACTCACCTAAGTGATTGATCTCAAGGCTGCCCGGCAGGAACCGGATCGCTACCGGGCCGCGCTGGACCGGCGCGGAGCCGCGGCCGACTTCGACGCACTGCTGACCGTGGATGCCCGGTGGCGCGAACTGACCGAGCACGCCGAGTCGCTGCGCGCGGAGCAGAAGCGGTCCTCCAAGGCCGGCCCGCCAACGGAAGAGCAGCGCGACGAGCTGAGGCGGCTCGCCGCGGACCTGAGCAGGGCCCAGGCCGACCTGGCGCTCGCCGACCACGAGCGGAACGCGCTGCTCGCCCGCATCCCGAACCTGCCCGATCCCACCGCGGCCGACGGCATGGACGAGGAGGACTCCCAGGTCCTGCGCGAGGTTGGCGAGCGGCCGTCGTTCGGCTTCACCCCCCGCGACGCGACCGAACTCGGTTCCAAGCGCGGCTGGATCGACATGAAGCGGGGGGCCCGGCTGTCCGGCTCCCGGTTCGCCTACCGGATCGGCGACGTGGCCATGACCGAGCTGGCCTTGTACCGGTTCGTCCTGGACAAGCTGGCGGGCCTGGGGTTCCTGCCGGTGCTGCCGCCGGTGCTGGCGGGCGAGCAGGCCATGTACGGCACCGGGTTCCTGCCCACCGAGGAGTCCAACCTTTACCACCTGGAAAAGGACGACCTGTACCTGACCGGCACGTCCGAGGTCGCGCTCGCCGGCATCCACGCCGACGAGCGGCTGGACGAGGCCGACCTGCCCGCCCTCTACGCGGGGTACACCACGAACTTCCGCCGTGAGGCTGGGGCCGCGGGCAAGGACACCAAGGGCATGTTCCGGGTGCACCAGTTCGACAAGGTGGAGATGTACGTCTACTGCCTGCCCGAGCAGTCCTGTGAGTTCCACGAGCGGCTGCTCGGCTACGAGGAGGAGATCGCCCAGGCGCTCGGCCTGCCCTACCGGGTGATGAACATCGCCGTGGGCGACCTGGGCGCGCCCGCCACGAAGAAGTACGACATCGAGGCCTGGTTCCCGGTGCAGCAGCGGTACCGGGAGATCACCTCCTGCTCGAACACCACGGACTACCAGGCGCGGCGGCTGAACATCCGGTACCGGCGCGAGGGCAGCCTGGAGTTCGTGCACACGCTGAACGGGACCGGGGCCACCGCCAGGGCGCTGCTTTCGATCATGGAGAACTTCCAGGACGAGGGCGGCACGGTCGCGGTGCCCGAGGTGCTGCGCCCGTTCGGCGCCCCGGCCACAATCGGCGGGGCCGGCCCAGAATAGTTACCGAGCGCGAGCCGGGGAGGCCCCAATGACCCAGACCTCGGTACCGAGGTACGCGAGCCCGGTGGACTACGAGAGCTACGGCACCTACGGCCCCGGGCGCGGGTTCAACAAGGGCAGTTCGTTCCAGCGCCCGGTCTACCGGTTCCAGGGCCGGATCACCGTCGGCGGGTCGAGCGGATACCCGGCCGTCCCCGGCCGGTACCACCTCTACATCTCGTGGGGCTGCCCGTGGGCGCAGCGCACCGCGATCGTACGCAAGCTCAAGGGCCTGGACGACGTCGTCTCGCTGTCCTACGTGGACGACGTGCGGGACGGCCGCGGCTGGGCGTTCCGCGAGCACCGCGGCCCGGATCCGGTCAACGGATTCACCCTGCTCACCGAGGCCTACGAGGCGACCGAACCCGGTTATGACGGCCATATCTCTGTTCCGGTGCTCTGGGACAGGGAGACCGGCAAGATCGTTAGCAACAACTTCCCCGACATCACGATCGACCTCGGCACCCAGTTCGGCGCGCTGGCCGCGCCGTCGCCCGACCTCTACCCCGAGCCGCTGCGCGCCGAGATCGACGCGCTGAACGAGCGCGTGTACACGAACGTGAACAACGGCCCGTACCGGGTCGCCGGGGCCACGACGCAGCAGGACTACGAGCAGCTCAGGCACGCGATGATCGCGATGCTGGAGGAACTCGACGACTGCCTGGCCGGCCGCAGGTACCTGTTCGGCGCCGAGATAACCGAGGCCGACGTGCGGCTATGGCCGACCCTGGCGCGGTTCGACGCCGGGTACAACCCGATGGCCGGCGTCACCGAGCGGCGGCTCACCGAGTTCGGCAACCTCTGGGGCTACGCCCGCGACCTGTACCGGCTGCCCGCCTTCCGGCAGACCACCGACTTCTCGTCGTTTGGCGGCCTGGTCCGCGGGCCCAGGCCATCGTTCGTCAACGACGCGCCATGGCGGCTCCGGGTCGAGCCGCGCCTGGCCGACTGGGACTCCTCAGTCGGCCGCGACCGCCTCGGCTGAGGCGGCGGCGGATTTGGAGCCGAGCCTGGCCGCCAGCGCCGCGCCGTCCGGCACGCCGAGGCCCGTGCAGGCGTCCCAGCCCGGTCCCGCCGTGTAGGCCCCGTTGTTGCCCTGGGTGATGTCGCGGAATCCGGCTGCGGTTGTCCCGGCGCTGACCCCCGCGTACAGCAAGGGCTGCATCAGGCCAAACGATCTGCCCGTGGTCTGTGCGAGCCGGCAGATGAGCGCTGCCCACAGCGGGGCTACCGCACTGGTCCCCCCGACCACGGTGTCCTGCCCGTCCACGCGTACCCGGTAGCCCGTCCGGGGATCGGCGTTGCCCGCGACGTCGGGCACGCCCCGGCCGGCCCGGCCGGTCCCGGCCTGGCCCGGCACCCCGGCCGAAGCCTGCCAGCCGGGCAG
>Ga0318566_10000171_pt1 | contig 13884 bp, 11 predicted proteins | sample GRESIP066b5f22_FD_203492 | JGI IMG/M metagenome (GOLD analysis project Ga0318566, IMG submission 203492) | Tropical soil microbial communities from Luquillo Experimental Forest, Puerto Rico - GRE.SIPMG.066b5f22 | ecosystem: Environmental > Terrestrial > Soil > Tropical forest > Bulk soil... | reverse complement strand
GGGCTCCGCCTTGGCTACAATTGCCGCCGATGCTGTGGCTGAAGGCCTTGCACGTGGTGTTCGTGGTGACCTGGTTCGCCGGGCTGTTCTACCTGCCGCGGTTGTACGTCTACCACACGGACACCACCGATGCCCCGGGTCTGCAACGCTTCGTGACGATGGAGCGCCGGCTGTTCTTCATCATGAGTGTCGGCGCGGTGCTCGCCGTGCTGTTCGGCATGGCGATGATCCTCGCGGCACCAGGCTATCTCGCCCAGGGGTGGCTGCGGGCGAAGCTCATGCTGGTGGCGCTGCTCGTCGGCTATCACTTCTGGTGCTACCGGCTGATGCTGGCGCTGCGCGCCGGCGCCAACCCGCACTCACAGCGCTGGTACCGCTGGTTCAACGAGCTGCCGGGCCTCCTGCTGCTTGCGATCGTGATACTGGCGGTGGTGAAACCGTAGCGCGGTGGCGGTTCGCTACCAGATCCGCACCCGATCCGCGGGTGTGATGAAGAGCTTGTCGCCCGGCTGCACGTTGAACGCCGCGTACCAGTCATCGATGTTCGGCAGCGGGCCGTTCACCCGGAACTGCGAGGGACTGTGCTCATCGGACATCACCAGCTCGCGTAAGGCGCCGTCGCGGTACTTCTGCCGCCACACCTGGGCATAGGCGAGAAAGAAGCGCTGATCGCCCGTGAGGCCATCGATCACCGGCGCCGGCTGTCCTTTGAGGGAGATGTGGTAAGCCTCGTGAGCGACGTTGAGTCCACCCAGATCGCCGATGTTCTCGCCCACCGTGTTGGCGCCGTTGACCTTCAGACCCGGCAAGGCCTCGAAGCTGGAGAACTGCCGGATGAGACGCGCGGTACGCGCCGTAAAGACCCGCGCATCCTCGGGCGTCCACCAATCGCGCAGCGCGCCGTCCGGGCCGAACTTGCGCCCCTGGTCATCGAACCCGTGGCCCATCTCGTGGCCGATCACCGCGCCGATGGCGCCGAAATTGACCGCGGCGTCGGCATTGGGATCGAAGAACGGCGCCTGCAGGATCGCCGCCGGGAACACGATCTCGTTGTTGGAGGGGTTGTAGTAGGCGTTGATCTCCTGTGGGTTCATCTGCCACTCGCCGCGGTCCACCGGCTTGTCGAGACGCGCCACCTGGTAGTTCCACTCCCACTCGGACGCGCGGCGCACATTGCCGAGCAGGTCGTCGCGCCGTACGTCGAGCGCCGAGTAGTCCTTCCACTTGTCGGGGTAGCCGATCTTGGTGGTGAAGGCGGCGAGCTTGTCGTGGGCGCGCCGCTTGGTCTGCGGCGTCATCCAGTCGAGGGCGTCGATACGCTCACTCAGCGCAGCTTCGAGATCCGCAACCAGCCGCTGCATCTTCGCCTTGGATTCAGGTGGAAAGTACTGCGCCACGTACAGCCGTCCGATCGCCTCCCCGAGGGCGTCATCCGCCGCATCGACGCCACGCTTCCAGCGCTCGCGCTGCTGCGGCTGGCCGCGCATCGCCTGGCCGTAGAACGCGAACCGGGCGTCGTCGAAGCGCCTCGGCAGGTAGGGCGCATGGGTGCTCAGGTAGTGGAAGGTGAGGAAGTCCCTGAGAGTTTCGACGCTCGTGTGCCCGAAGAGCGCCGACAGGTCGCGGATCGCGGTCAGCTCCCCGAGCACCAGCTGCTGGCGGGCGCCGAGCTGCTGCGGGTCGAGGAACGCCTGCCACGGGAAGCCCGGGGCGTAGGCGAGCAACTGCGCCTTGGTGCGCGGGTTGTAGATGGCATCCACGTCGCGCCGCTTCTCGATCGGCCATTGCACCTTCGCGGCCTCGGTCTCGAAGGCCATGATCGCGTGCGCCTTCGCCGTCGCATCGGGCACGCCGCCGAGCGTCAGCATCTGCGCGATGTAGGCGATGTACTTGGCGCGCAGCTCCTTCAGGGCCGGGTCGTCCTTCAGGTAGTAGTCACGATCGGGAAGCCCGAGGGTCGCCTCGGTGATGAAGACGCTGTAGCGGTCGGGGTTCTTGAAGTCCGGCGGCAGCTGAACATCGAACAGCGAGGCAAAGCCCGGCTCGCCAAACAGGCGGGCGATGTCGGTGAGCGTGCGTGCGGCGGCGATGCGCTCCAGGTCGGGCGCGGCGGGGGTGAGCGCTTTGGCCTCGATCGCCTCCTGGTCCATGTAGGCGGCGTAATAGTCGCCGATCTGCTGCTCGGGAGTACCGGGGGCGGCATGGGCAGCGGCGGCCTGCTCGATGATCCCGCGCACGCGCTCCTTCGACAGCTCTTCGAGCCGATCGAACGGGCCGAAGCTCGACTTATCCGACGGGATGTTGAAACGGTCGTACCAGCCGCCATTGGCATAGGCGAAGAAGTCATCCCCGGGCTTCACCTGCAGGTCGCGCGCGCCGAGATCGAGGCCGAAATCGCCGATCGCGGGCCTCGGCCGCAGCGCTCCATCGGCTGGCACAGCGGCGAGCGTGCGGGCGACGTTACGGGCCTCGGCGGCGCTGGCCGCGCCGGGCGCGGCCGAAAGGGGAGTGACAGGCACCGATTTCTCCTCCACCGGCTTGGCCGCGCAGCTCACCAGGACGATGAACGCGGGCATCCATGACATGAATCTCATTGCGTGGCAAACCTTCAAGTTTCAGGCCGGGCGCGCATCATACGGGCGTGGCGCGGGGACGGCCCCGGCGGCGGCGCCAGAGCTGAGAGCGGATTCTCAGCCGGGTAGTTCCCGGACGTGGTCGCGCCACTCGGTGCGGGGCGCGGGCGCGCGCTCGCCGCTCTCGGTGCCGAAGTACAGAAATCCAACGATGGCATCGGCGGGCTCGAACCCGAGTGCCTGCTTGACCGTCGCGTCGTAGGCGGCATCACCGGTCTTCCACATGGCGTTGAAGCCGAGCGCGAACGCCGCCAGCATCATGGCGTGTGCCGCGGCCCCGGCCGAGAGCGTCTGCTCGATGACCGGAATCTTCACCGCGCCGTCGCAGTGCGCCGCGACCACGACGATGAGCGGCGCACGGAATGCCTTGAGCCGCTCGCGCTGCAGGCTCTCCTCACCGATCTGCGGGTGGCTGCGGCGCAGTTGATCGGCGAGCAGGGCACCGAGGCGCTCGCGCGCCGCGCCACGCACCACGACGAAACGCGACGGCCGCAGCCGCCCATGGTCGGGGGCGCGCGCGGCGGCGGCGAAGATGAGCTCGAGTGCACCCGCATCGGGCGCGGGGTCGGTGAGCGCGCGAGCCGAGCGGCGCGTGAGCAGGGCATCTATGGCTTGCATGGCCCCATTGTCGCAGACTCGCGCGGTGCTCACCCTGTCGGAAGCCTGCGAGCGCAACAAGGGACCGATCCTCGCCGTGCTGCGCGAGGAGCTCGCCGGCACAACCCGCGTGCTCGAGGTGGGCAGCGGCACCGGCCAGCACGCCGTGCATTTCGCCGCCGGCCTGCCGCGGCTCCTGTGGCAGCCGAGCGAGCTCGCCGCGGCCCTGGCGCCGCTCGCCGAACGGATTCGCCTCGAGGGCGGGGCGAACCTGCGCGCGCCGCTCGCGCTCGACGTGCGCGACGACCCCTGGCCGCTCGCAGCGGTCGACGCCGTGTTCAGCGCCAACACGCTGCACATCATGGCGTGGAGCGCGGTGCGCGAGTTCTTCCGCGGCGTCGGCGCGGTGCTCGCGCCCTCCGGGGTGCTGTGCGTCTACGGACCGTTCCGGTTCGAGGGGCGGCACACGAGCGAAAGCAACGCCGCCTTCGACCAGTACCTGAGGGTGCGCGACCCCGAGAGCGGCGTGCGCGATTTCGAGGCCCTCGATGCCGAAGCGCAGGCGCGCGGCCTGCGGCTCACGGCCAACCGTGCGATGCCGGCCAACAACCGCACGCTGGTGTGGCGCCGCGCGTCGTGAGGTGCGCACGAGCGGCCGGGTTCCGCGAGGCGTAGAGTTCACCCATGGACGCCGCCATCCTGCGCGAGATCCGCGATGCGATTCGCACCATCCCGGACTATCCGAAGCCCGGGGTGATGTTTCGCGACATCACGACGCTGCTCGGCAACGCGCACGCCTTCAGCCTCGTGGTCGAAGAGCTCGCCCGCCCGTGGCGCAACGAGCGCGTCGATCACGTCGCCGGCATCGAGGCGCGCGGTTTCATTCTCGGCGGTGCGCTCGCCCATCAGCTCCACGCCGGATTCGTGCCGATCCGCAAGAAAGGCAAGCTTCCTCATACCACCGTGCGGGTTGCCTACTCGCTCGAGTACGGGCTCGATGAGATGGAGATGCATCGCGATGCCGTCGCCCCGGGCGAGCGCATCGTGCTCGTCGATGATCTGATCGCAACCGGCGGCACGGCGGAAGCGGCCGTGAAACTGCTGCGCTCGCTCGGGGCGAGCATCCTCGCGGCCTGTTTCATCATCGACCTGCCGGATCTCGGCGGCTCGGCGCGTCTCACGGCGCTCGAGGTGCCGGTGCGTACGCTCGTGACCTTCGACGGACACTAGCTGCGCGCGGAGCCACCCTGGCCGTCACCGTTAAATTCCATTATTTATCAGCGGCTTGAGAGCTCGTCGGCGCGAGAATTACGTTTCGGTCATGCGGCGTTTCGGACGGATATTCCAGTCATAATAGCCGCGCCTTGGCATATACCCTTTTGGAGACCACATCGATGTTCAAGCACCTCGTCCCTGTCCTTGCCCTCGCTCTGCTCGCGGGTCCGGTTTTTGCGGCCGGCCAGGCACCGGCCAGCACGCCGTCCGCCGGTCAGTCGAGCACGGCTCCGTCCAAGCACCACCACGACAAGCATCACAGCAGCAAGTCGTCGAAGAGCAAGAAGTCGGCCACGAGCGACGCGACCGCTCCCGCCAAGTAACACTCACTGATTGGCGTTTACGAAAGCCCCGCCCCTGGCGGGGCTTTTGTTTTTGCAGGGCGTCCGTCGCTCGCGGCGCGCTCGGCCCTGCTCTCCGGAGGCCGCAGGGCTTGCGGCTTTTGGCAAACGGGTTCAAATTCCCATCCATGGATGGGACGCAACAGGCCGCAATACATCAGGCGCTGGTTTCCGTTCAACTTGCCGTAACGAGCATGACCTTCCCGAGCTGCGATCAGGAAGACATGATCGAAGCGATCGATCGCGTCGAAGAGCAACTGCACGCCAATCACCCGAACCTGGCACTCATGTGCCGGTTCCTCAACTCGATCGCGAGAAGCCTCCGCGCTCAGCCAGAAGCGCGCGACGCCTGCCTCCTGATCGAAGACGCGATCGGCAAGGCCGGAATGCCCAGCACCTGGCAGTCGGGAATCTGATCGCCCGACGCCTGTCACGCATCGCGCGCGCCGCAGGGTGCGCGGCTTCCTGTCGCTTTCTCAGCTCGCCTCCGCGGTGGCGCAGCGGGCGGGTAGTCACCTAACCATCCACAAAAACGCTGGTTGACTGCGGGCCCTGCCACGCGTGACGTTGCGCTGGCGCTGACCTACAGTCTAAGTTGGCGCCATGCTCACCCCCCTCGCGCAGGCGCTGATCCTGCTGGCGGGATCGGTGTTCCTGGTGACGCTCGTGCGCCGCCTGGCACTGCCGACCAGCCTCGCGTACCTGCTCGTCGGGCTCGTGCTCGGGCCGCACGCACTCGGGGTCGTGTCGGATTCGGGCACCACGCGGCTGCTGGCCGAGCTCGGTGTCGCGTTCCTGCTGTTCACGCTCGGGCTCGAGTTCTCGCTGCCGCGCATGCTGGCGATGCGACGCGAGGTATTCGGCCTCGGTGCCCTGCAGGTGCTCGCCACCACCGCGCTGTTCGCCGCCATCGGCCGTCTGCTCGGCATCGGCTGGCTTACGGCCATCGTCTTCGGCGGCGCGATCTCCATGAGCTCGACCGCGCTGCTGCTGCAGCAGCTCACCGAGCGCTCCGAAATCAACCGTACTCACGGCCGGCTCGCCTTCGCGATGCTGCTGTTCCAGGACCTCGCCTTCGTGCCGTTTTTCGCGCTCGCCGCGATGCTGGCCGCGCGCGAGGATCGCTCTGCGCTCACCGAGAGTGTCGAGGTGCTCGGCACCGGAGTGCTGGCGCTCGTGGGGGTGCTGGCCGTGGGCCGCTGGCTGCTGCGCCCGCTCTTTCACGAAATCGCGCACAGCCGGCTGCGGGAGCTGTTCACGCTCACCGTGCTGCTGGTGGTGCTGTTCTCGGCCTGGGTCTCGCACCTCAGCGGCCTGTCCTTCGCACTCGGTGCCTTTCTCGCCGGCATGATGCTCGGTGAGACCGAGTACCGCTACCAGATCGATGCGGCCATCCGGCCGTTCCGCGACCTGCTGCTCGGACTGTTCTTCGTCTCGGTGGGAATGCTCCTCAACCTGCACCTGCTCGGGACACCGCGCGAGCTCGCGATCGCGCTCCTCATGCTCGTGACGCTCGTCGGCCTGAAAGCGGTGAGCGCCGCGCTCGTGACACTGCCCTTCACTCACTCGCGCTTCAAGGCGCTGCGCACCGGCATCGTGATGTCGATCGGCGGTGAGTTCGGCATCGCGCTCTGCACGGTGCTGCTGCAGGCCGGGCTCGCGCCCGAAGGCATCGTCGAGCCGCTGCTGGTGGCGATCGTGCTGTCGATGGTGCTGAGCCCGCTCATCCTCAACCACAACAAGCGCGTGGCGCGCTTCCTGCTGCGCGAGCACGCCCCGCTCCTCACCTCGGCCGAGCGCGAGGAGGCGGCGACCCACGAGATCGCCGAGCGCGAGCACGTCATCCTCTGCGGTTTCGGCCGCGTCGGCCAGAACATCGGGCGCGTGCTCGAGTCCCACGGCTTCGAGTACCTCGCCCTCGATCTCGACCCGGCGCGCATCCGCGCTGCCCGCCAGGCCGGCGACCCGGTGATGTTCGGGGACTCCGCCGATGATGAGATGCTCGCCAGGGCCGGCATCGCGCGCGCCAGTGCGGTGGTCATCAGCTTCTCCGACCCCGCCACCGCGCTCGCCATCCTGCGCAGCGTGCGCCGCATGCGCCCGGAGTTGCCGGTGCTGGTGCGCACGGCCGACGACACTCGCCTCAAGGAACTGCAGGATGCGGGCGCGACCGACGTGGTGCCCGAGACCTTCGAGGCGAGTCTCATGCTGGTGTCGCACGTGCTGATGCTGCTGCACGTGCCCGTCACGCGCGTGGTGCGCACGCTCGGCGAGATCCGCAACAGCCGCTACGCGGTGCTGCGCAACATAGTGCGCCGCGGCGACGCCCGGGTGGTGGATGAGACCAGCGAGCAGCGCGAAGAGATCCGCTCGATCGTCGTTCCGCCGGGCGCCTGGGCCGTGGGGCACAGCCTGGGCGAGGTGCGCAACCGCGGCGTCGCCGTGACCTTCACCGGGGTGCGCCGCCATGGAATTCTCGGTCGCGAGCCTGCGGGCGACACCGTCCTGCGCGATGGCGACATCGTGGTGATCTACGGCCAGCCCGAGGAGCTCGAGCGCGCCGAGGCGGTGCTGCTCGCGGGCTGACTGCGCGCCCGCGCGCGCGCGGGCCGTTAGAATCCCTCCTGTGCGTCAACAACGCCTCAACCGCCCGGCAAAGGACCAGCCCATGCACAAGAGTCGACTCGCTGGCTTCATCATCGACTGCCGCACAGATGATCTGGACGCCGCCGCGCGCTTCTGGTCCGCGGCGCTCGGGAATGCGGTACGGCCCGCTGCCACGCAGGATGCGCCGTACCGCGTGCTCGACACCGCCCCCGATCAGCCGTACCTCGAGGTCCAGCAGGTGCAGCACGAGAGCCGCGTGCACCTCGACATCGAAGCCGACGACCTCGAGGCGGAGGTACGCCGCCTCGAGAAGCTCGGCGCGCGGCGCATCGGCGCGGTCAAGAGCTGGGTCGTGATGGCGGCGCCCTCCGGGCAGCGCTTCTGCGTGGTGCGCGCGCAGCGCCCCGACTTCGCCGCCAAAGCCAACACCTGGAAAGACTGAAGTTGCTGCGCAGCGACATCCACTTCCCGCCCAAGCACGAGCCGTTGCGCGACGACGTGCACGCGCTCGGCGCGCTGATCGGCGAGATCCTGCGCGAACAGGGCGGCGACCAGCTGTTCGAGCTGGTCGAGCTCGACCGCGTCGCCGCCATCCGCGGCCGCGCCGGTTCGCGCGAGGCGCGGGCCGAGCTCGCCGCGTGCGTGCGCGACCGGGCGCCGGCTTTGGCGCGCGATCTGTTGCGGGCGTTCGCGATGTGGTTCCAGGTGGTCAATCTCGCCGAGCAGGTGCACCGCGTCCGCCGCCGCCGCGATTATTTCCTCAATGACAGCGAGCGCCCGCAGCCGGGCGGCGTCGAGGATGCCATCGGCGCGCTCAAGGCCAGCGGCCTCGGCCCGCAGCAGGTGCTCGAGCTGATCGGCATGCTCTCGATCCAGCCGGTGTTCGCGCCGCATTCCACCGAGGCGAGCCGCCGCACGCTGCTGCGCAAGCAGCAGCGCATCGCGCAGCGCCTGCTCGAGCGGCTCGACCCGAGCCTCACGCCGCACGAGTCGCGCAGCATCTGGAGCAGCATCCGCATGGAGCTCACCACGGCGTGGCAGACCGAAGAGCTGCCGCGCGAGCGGCTCACCGTGGCGGATGAGCGCGAGCAGATCCTCTTCTACCTGGTGGAGATTCTCTACCGCGTGGTGCCGGCGTTCTACGAGGAGATCGCCCAGGCGCTCGAGAAGCTCTACGGCGCGCGCGCCGGCACGGTGCGTCTGCCCGCCATCCTGCACTTCGGCTCGTGGGCCGGCGGCGACATGGACGGCAATACCGACGTGCACGCCAAGACCATCCGCGAGACTCTGGCAAGGCACCACCAGGTGATCCTGCAGCGCTACTTCGCCGAGTGCCAGGAGCTCGCGGAGCGGCTGTCGCAGAGCGCGAGCCGCGTGCCGGCGTCGGCGGAGCTCGGCAAGCGCGTCGAGGAGTACATGCGGCTGCTGCCGGGAGCGCGCGCCATCACTCCGGCACGGCATGACCGCATGCCCTACCGCGTCTTCCTCGCGCAGGTCGGCGAGCGACTGCGCAGCGCTTACGAGGGACGCGCCAACGGTTACGAGAACGCCCACCAGTTTCGCGGCGACATCGCCCTCATCGCGCTCAGCCTGCGCGCCAACAACGGCGTCAATGCCGGGCTGTTCTACGTCGAGCGGCTGTTGCGGCGGATCGAGACCTTCGGCTTCCACCTGGCGACGCTCGATGTGCGGCAGCACGCCAGCGTGCTGCACGCGGTCGTCGCCGAGGGCTTCGATGACGCGCGCTGGCCGCTGCGCGAGCGGCGCGAGCGCCGTGAGCTCCTGGCGCAGGCGCTCGCCAAGGATCGCGGGCCGGTCACCGAGCTCGGCGCCCTCGGCCGGCGCACCCTCGCGGTGTTCGACGCCATCGTCCAGGGCCGGCATCGCTATGGCCCGGACGCGATCGGTTATTTCATCGTGAGCGGCGCCGCCGGTGCCGACGACGTGCTCGCGGCGCTGCTGCTCGCCCGCTGGGCGGAGGTCTACGACAAGCGCACCGGCGAGATCGCGCTCGACATCGCCCCGCAGTTCGAGACTCCCGAGGCGCTCGCCACCTGCGGCTCCACCATGCAGGAGCTGCTCGCCGACCCGCTCTACCGCCGTTACCTCGAGGCGCACGGGCGCCGCCAGTGCGTGCTGATCGGCTACTCCGACAGCAACAAGGAGACCGGGCCTTGCGCCGCGCGCTTCATCATCCACCAGGCGCAGCGCGATCTCGCCGCCGTGCTGCGCGACGCCGGCGAGCAGCACGTGTTGTTCTACGCCCGTGGCGGCAGCGTCGCGCGCGGCGGCGGACGCATCGAAGCCATCATCCGCGCGGCGCCCGCGGGGGCGGTGGACGGCGTGCTGCGTGTCCGCGAGCAGGGAGCGACCATCAGGCAGGGCTACGGCCTGCGCCCGATTGCCATGCGCACGCTCGAGCGCGCCTTCAACGCACTCAGCCTCACGACCGCCGCGCTGCACGGCTCCGGGCTCGCGCCCGACGCGCCCGGGCACCTGGAGATCGCCGCGCACCTCGCCGCGGAGAGCCGCGCCGCCTATCGGCGGCTCATCTACGGGCAGGCGCAGTTCTACCGGTTCTTCGAGGCCGTGACGCCGATCGATGTGATCGAGCGCATGCAGATCGGTGCACGCTCGGTGCATCGCTCCGAGAAAGCGGGCTTCGAGGAGCTGCTGCCGGTGCCGTGGGTGTTCGCCTGGTCGCAGACCCGCTACATGCTGCCCGGCTGGTATGGCGCCGGCAGCGGACTCGCGGCCGTGGTGGAGAAGTCTGGCCTGGCACGCGTGCGCGAAGCGTTTGCCGCGTGGTTCTTCCTGGGCAATCTCCTCGATGACCTCGAGACCATGCTGGCGCGCGCCGACCTCGATATCGCGCACTACTACGATGCGCTCGCACCGGAGGAGCTGCGCCACTACTCGGGAGAGCTGCGCGCCGAGCATCAGCGGGCGTGCACGCAGGTGCTCGCCATCCGCGACAGCCGCGAGCTGCTCGACTTCGATCCGACCATGCAGCGCTCCATCCGCCTGCGCAACCCCTACATCGATCCCATGAACCTCATGCAGGTGGACCTGTTGCAGCGCTGGCGTGCCGGCGGCCGCGAGGACCGCGAGCTGTTCGCGGCGCTGCTCGCGAGCATCGGCGGCATCGCCCAGGGACTGCAGAGCACCGGTTGAGCCCATGCCGGACGCCATCACCATCCGTCCTGCCGCCGCCGGGGAGACGCCGCTGGTGCTGGAGTTCATCCGCGAGCTGGCGGTCTACGAGCGTCTCGAGCACGAGCTGGTGGCGACGGTTGCGGACCTCACCGCGGCGCTCGTAGGTCCCCGGCCATGTGCGGAGGTGGTGTTTGCGTGCCTCGACGGCAGCCCGGTCGGCTTCGCACTTTTCTGCCACACTTTCTCTACTTTGACTGGCAAGCCGGGGATCTACCTCGTGGATCTCTTCGTGCGTCCGCCGGCGCGCGGTCACGGGATCGGCAAGCGACTGTTGGCGTGGCTCGCGCGCACCGCGCTCGAGCGCGGCTGCGCACGGCTCGAATGGGCGGTGCTCGACTGGAACGCACCCTCGATCGCCTTCTACCGCAGCGTCGGCGCGGTCGCGCAGGATGAATGGACCACCATGCGCGTGAGCGACGCGGCGCTCGAGCGTCTCGCGCGCGGCTGACCGGCGCTCCGCGGCACCGCGATGGCCAATCCAAAGCTCCTGCCCTGCGATCAGGCCGCCATCCGCGCCGCGGCCACCGTGCCGGCCTGCGCGGCACGCAAGCACTGGGTGCTGGTGGCCGCCGTGCTCGGATCGACGATGGCGTTCGTCGATGAATCGGTGGTGAATGTCGCCCTGCCGAAGATCGAGAGCGATCTGCACACGACGCTCGCGGCCATGCAGTGGGTCGTCAACGCGTACACGCTGTGCATGTCGGCGCTGCTTCTGGTCGGCGGCGCCGCGGCGGACCAGTTCGGTCGCCGGCGCGTGTTCGTGATCGGTGTGCTGGTGTTCGCGGCGGCATCGCTCGTCTGCGGTCTCTCGCCCAGCGTGCCGGTGCTGATCGGCGCGCGCGTGCTGCAGGGAATCGGGGCGGCGCTGCTCGTGCCGTGCTCGCTGGCGCTGATTGGCGCCGCGTACGACGAGAAGGAGCGCGGGGCTGCGATCGGCATCTGGTCGGGCGCCTCGGCGATCGCCGCCGGCGTCGCGCCGCTGCTCGGCGGGACACTCGTCGATCACGTGTCGTGGCGTGCGATCTTCCTGATCAATCCGCTGCTCGCTGTCGCGACGATCTGGATCGCGCTGCGCCACGTGCCCGAGAGCCGGGATCCACAGGCGAGCACCGTGCTCGACTGGCGTGGTGCGGTGCTGGCGTTCGTCGGCCTGAGCACGCTGGTGTACGGGCTGATCGCAGCGGCTGCGCGCGGCTGGACCGATCCACTGGTGATTGCCGCACTCCTCGCCGGCGCCGCGGGGCTCGGCGCCTTCCTGCGCGCCGAGCAGCGCAGCCGCGCCCCGATGATGCCGCTCGAGCTGTTCCGGGTGCGCACGTTCAGCGGCATCAATCTCGTCACGCTCCTGCTCTACGGCGCACTCGGTGGCGCCTTCTTCTTCCTGCCGTTTCTGCTGATCCAGGCGCGCGGCTATTCCGCGACCGCAGTCGGCGCGGCTTACGTGCCCTTCACCGTGGTGGTCGGCCTGCTGTCGCGCTGGTCCGGCGGACTCGTGGATCGCTTCGGGGCGCGCCGGCCCCTCATCATCGGGCCGGCTCTCACGGCGCTCGGCTTCGTGCTGCTCGCCACACCCCGCGCCCCGCTCGGCTCGGTGCTGCTGTCGATGACCGTGCTGGGCCTGGGGATGGCCATCACCGTGGCACCGCTCACAACGGCGGTACTCAACGCCGTGCCGGCGCATCGCACCGGCGTCGCCTCCGGCATCAACAACGCGGTCGCCTCGGTCGGAAGCCTGCTGGTGGTCGCGCTGCTCGGCACGGTTGCGCTCGGCGTGTTCAACCGTGCCCTCGACCGGCACCTGGCAGAGACGCCGGCCTCGAGCGCGGTCGCACTGGCTGTCGGCAGCGCGCACGGCGGGTTCGTGCTCCCGGCGATGCCGGCCACTCTCTCCGCGGCTGAGCGCGAACGTACCCGGGCGATCGTTGCCGCCTCGCTCGAGGACACCGTGCGTCTCGCGCTGTGGGTCGCGGCCGCGCTGGCACTGGCGAGCGCACTCGTCACGGTGGTGACGATTGCGCCAGCACCCGCGCTTACGGCCGCCGGTACACCACCCCGTCCTTCATGACGAACACCACGTGCTCCACGGCCGCGATGTCGCGGGTCGGATCGCCGGCGACCGCCGCGAGGTCAGCGAGCATGCCCGCGCGCACGCGACCCAAGTCCGACTCGCGGCGCAGGATGCGGGCGTCGGTCGCGGTCGCGGCGGTGAGTGCCTGCAGCGGCGTCATGCCATCGCGCACCATCCACTCGAGCTCGCGGTAGTTGGTGCCGTGGGCGAAGACGCCCACATCGCTGCCGCAGCCGATGGTGACGCCCGCCCTGAGCGCCTCGCCGAAGGCGCTCTTCGCCTGCTCCATCCCGGGGGTCGGTGCGCTCTTGCCGGGCAGGTAATGCTCGAAGTACTCACCGTAGGCTTCCTCGGCAGTGAGCGTCGGTAGATACGCCACCCCGCGCGCCGCCATGAGGCGGAACACCTCGGGCGTGCCGTTGAAGCCGTGCTCGATGGTGTCCACCCCGGCCTGCACCGCACGGCGCATCCCTTCGGCCGTGGTGGCGTGCGCCGCCACCGGTCGGCCGGAGGAGTGTGCGGTCTCGACCAGCGCCCGCAGTTCCTCTTCCGAGAAGGTCGGCTGCTGCGCGCCCTCGGGCCCCCAGCGGTAGTCGGCATACACCTTGATCCAGTCGGCTCCGCGCCCCGCCTGCTCGCGCACCGCGCGGATGACCTCGGCGACGCCGCTCGCCTCCTCGGCGCCCTGCGGCGTACAGCACACATCCGGACGCAGGCCACGCGGTGCGGGCCCGTAAGAACCCGTCGCGACGATCGCGCGCGTCGCGACGAACAGGCGCGGCCCCTCGATGAGGCGCTCCTCGATCGCGCGCTTGAGCGACAGGTCGGCGTATTCCGCACCTTCGGTGCCGAGATCGCGCAGCGTGGTGAACCCGGCGAGCAGCGTCGCCCGCGCCTGTACCTCCGCGCGCAGCGTGCGATATGGCACCGGCTCCTTCAGCACCTGGTCGTTCCACAGCGTCTCGTTGTAAGGATGCAGGAAGAGGTGCGCGTGGATGTCCATGAGGCCGGGCAGCAGCGTCGCGCCGGGCAGGTCGATCACGGTGGCGTCGGGGGGCGCGGACACCGCTGCCGCCGGTCCCACCGCGGCGATGCGATTACCCTCGATGAGCACCGCCCAGCCGCCGTGCAGCGGCTCACCCGCGCT
>Ga0318566_10000162_pt1 | contig 14193 bp, 6 predicted proteins | sample GRESIP066b5f22_FD_203492 | JGI IMG/M metagenome (GOLD analysis project Ga0318566, IMG submission 203492) | Tropical soil microbial communities from Luquillo Experimental Forest, Puerto Rico - GRE.SIPMG.066b5f22 | ecosystem: Environmental > Terrestrial > Soil > Tropical forest > Bulk soil... | reverse complement strand
GGGCCAGCGGCAATGACGTGTCCACCGAAGACCTACGGCGCGGCCTGCGCCGGTACCGTTCCTTCTTCGAGCGGCTGCTCGCCGCGTAACGGGGCAGCTGTTCCGCAAGGACGCCCGCTACGGCCAACAGGAGCCGTGCGGCGTTCTTGCATGCCCGTCCGCGTAGACCACGAACCGATACTTCTTCGGGGCGAACAGCTTGTGTGGGACTTGGCGATGGCCAGCGGCAGGCCGATGGCCTTCAGCCCGGAGTCCGGCATTCGTTTCCGGCACGAGTTCGCTACCGGACGGTGAGCGTCGCCGTGGCCGTATGGAGCAGGGAACCGCTGGTCCCGGTGATCCGAAGCGTGTAGGTCCCGCGCCGTGCCGACGATGTCGCCTTCACCGTGAGCGTCGAACTGCCTGGCGACCCGACCGGGTTGGGCGACAAGACCGACGTCGTTCCTGTCGGCAGGCCTGCCACGGCGAGCGAGACCTTGCCGACAGAGCCACCGGCCACCGATACACCGACGGTGTACTTGGCGGATTGGTTGCGGGAGATCGTGACCGACGAGGGGCTGACCGACAGCGCAAAGTCACGCGCGGAAACCGCCAGTGTTACGGCGGCGGTATGGGTGACGCCACCCGCGATGCCGGTGATCGTGAGCGGATAGGTCCCGCCAGGCGCGGTCGGCGATGTCGTGACGGTGAGCTGTGAGCTCCCCACTCCGGCAATGACCTGCGGGCTGAAGCTCGCCGTGCCCACGCCGGAGGGCAGCCCGGTCAGCGACAGTGAGACGTTGTCGGCGAAGCCGTTGAGCGAGGCCACGCCCACCGTGTAGGTGGCGCCGGCGCCGGCTACGACGCTCCGGCTGGCCGGCGCCGCTGACAGGGTGAAGTCCGGCGGGGCCGTCACTGCGAGTGCCGCCGCCGCGGTGTGCACCGTCGCGCCGCTCGTCGCCGTGATCGTGAGCGGGTAGGTCCCGGCCGCGATCGACGCCGCCGTGCTCACCGTGAGCTGTGCCGACCCGCTGCCACCGGCGATGACAGACGGGCTGAAGCTCCAGTTCGCCTGGCCCGCCGACAGTCCGCTGAGCGTCAGCGACACGTCGCCGGTGAACCCGTTCACCGGCGAGACCGAGACGGTGTACGAGACGGCGCCGCCGGGCGCCGTGCTGGCCGAGGACGGGGAGACGCTCGACGTAAAGTCCGGTGTGGTGCTCAGCCACTGGTAGGCGGCGAGCGCATCGAGGCGGCCATCCCCGTAGCTATTGTCCGGGCCGGCCGCTCCGAGGTCGATCGCGCTGTTTTCCAGCGCGGCCGCCTGCCGGTCTGCCGACATGCCGGGGAAAGCCTGCAGCAGGAGCGCCAGCGCCCCGGCAACGTGCGGTGCGGCGACCGACGTGCCGGTTTCGTCGGCGTAGAGGCCGTACAGGTCCGTGGTGTGGATGCCGACGCCCGGCGCGACCAGTTGCGGGTAGACCGGCTGGCCACACGAGGAGGGGCCGCGACTGCTATAGGGGTAGAGGACGTCGGCGTCGTCCGTGGCGCCGACAGCGAAGGCTTCCGGATTGTTCGCCGGGCTGGCGGAGCTCCCCGACAGCGGGCCGTAGTTGCCGGCGGCGAAGACGGGCAGGATGCCCGCGGCCCGCACGCTTGCCAGGTCGGGCTGGAAGTCAAGCAGGCAGCCGGAGGCGGACATCGTCCACGAGTTGTTGACGACGTCAGGCGCGTCCGCGGTGGCCGGGTTGCCGTCCGGGTCGAGCAGCCACTGGAACCCTTGATGGATTCCGGTTGAGGTGGCCGTCCCGCGATCGTTGAAGATCTTGACGGCGATCCATGTCGCGTCCGGGGCGACCCCCAGCGAGCTCCCACCGGCGTCACCGCCCACCATCACGCCCATGGTCCAGGTGCCGTGCCCGCTCACGTCGGTCGGCGTGGCCGGGTGCTCCCCGTTCGGGTCGTACCAGCTGTTGGTCCCGCCGCGCCAGCGGCTGGCCAGGTCTGGATGGGTGACGTCGACGCCGGTGTCCATGTTCGCAACCACGATTCCCTGGCCGCGGTATCCGAGATCCCACAGCGCCGGCGCGTTGACCAGCGCGACGTTCGACTCGGCGGGCGCCGACGTGGCCGTGGCCGCGGTCTGCGGGGCCGCCACCGCGAGGTCGGGACGGATCTCGCGCACGTCCTGGTGCGCCGCTAGTTCGCTGATGACTGCGGGCGTGGCCGTGACCGCAATGGCATTGATGATCCACAACGGCTCGATGTCCGAGACCAGGCCCTGCGCCTGGCGGACCTTGAGCAGCGCCCGCAGCGCCCGCTGGGTGTTATCGGCACGGGCGCGCAGGATCCGGGCCGCAGCTCCTGGCCGGTCCTTCCGGGCGATCCCGCGCAGGCTGGCGAGGTCCGCCTGCGACTTGAGCACCACGATCGCCTTGACCATCTCGTTCTGGCCGGCCGCGCCGAGCTGCGCTTGCAGCTGCGGGGCAATCACAGCAGCTCGGGGTGCCGCCGCCTGCGGTGCGGCCCAGGCCGCTGCCGTACCCGACGCGAGCACCGTTGTCAGGAGTGTGAGGGCAAGGAGCAGGCTGGCTCGTCTCATCGGGCGTCCTCCAGGATCGTCTCCGCCGGTGCAGGCGAGTCCGTGTCGGGCTGTCGGCGGCGGCGGCGCACCACGATGCGCAAGACGCCGACGCTCAGCGCAAGCAAGAGCACGCACAGTGCGACGGCATTCAGGTACGGGGCGAGGCGATGCTCTTGCCGGGGCGCTGTGGGCGGCGCGGCCTTGGCCGACACGCGCCACGGCACCGTGACGGTCAGGCGCTGCCCGGCGCGCCGCACGACCGCGGTGATCGTGACCGGCCCGGCCGAGTCAAGCCGGGCCGTGCCGAAAAATCGTCCTGGTTCTATCTGCCGCAGCGGGAGTGTTCCGGACTCCCCAGGCGAACCGAGCTTGAGCATGACCCCGTCGATCGGAGCGGGCGGCGGCCGGCGTGAGCTCGCGGCGAGCACGGTGAACCCGTTCACGCCCGGCCGGTTGGGTGTCGCGGAGACCGACACCACCAGGTCATGGACCGTGGTGTCGTACGCCCTCAGCGCAGCCAGTGGTACCGCCGGGGCCGGCGTGCGCGGCGGCGCTGTGTCGGCGAGCAGGCCGGCCGCTGCTAGGAGCACGGCACCCACCGACGCCTCGACAACGATGAGTCGGCGGGACGGCGCGCCGCCGCCGGGAGCGCGAACGAGGCGCCCTTGCCTATTCAGACGGCGGCCGTGCAGCAGCGCCGAGTTCGCCAGGCCGAGACCGCCCACCGCGGCAAGCAGCGCGGCCTTCAGCAGCAGCGTGCGACCGTAGGAGGTGGTCAGCAGCTGGCCGGGCTCGGGGACCTGGCGCCCAGCGCCGTAAAGCCCGGTGGCCACGAGAACGGTGACGCTGATCACGACAAGGGCGGAGAAGGGACCACCGCAGGCTCGCACCACTTCGCGAGGCGGGAGCCCGGGCACGCGTGGGAGGAGGACCAGCACGAGTGCGGGAAGGGCACCCAGCCAGAGCAGTGCGGTGAGGACGTGCAGTGAATAGGCGACCACGGCAGCGGCCCGGGCGGATTCCAGGGCGACGGAGTGGCTGCCGAGCGCCTCGATCCCAGCGACCGCGAGCACGAGCGCCGCCGCCAACACTGGCAGGGCCGTGGCACGGCGAGCGGCAGGCTCGCCGAGCCTGGACCGGATGCCGAGGATAACGGCGACCAGCGCGAGGAGCGCCACCTCCCGGGCGAGCCAGAGATGCCCCCACCGCGTCCCGGTGAGCAGATCGAACAGCGACTGGCCCAGCGTCCAGTCTCCACCGGCCGCTGCCGCCCGCCAGGCTTCCTCCGCCAGAGTTGCCACGCCGATGGCCGCGGCCGCGGCCGCGCAGCCCGCTGCCACCGCCAGTAGCCTGCGCCGCGCTAGCCGCGCTCCGGCGGCGACGGCATCGGACGCGGAGGCAGCCCGGGCTCGGCCGAGGACCGGACCGGCCACCGCGAGGCATCCGACCAGGCCGGCGAGCGCGCACAGGCCAAGCCACCGGAGCAGAACGCCCCCCGGCGTCGCGGCCGTACCGGCCACGCTGGCACCCGCGGCTGCTGAGATGGTCCCTGCGGCCGCCGCTGCGCCGCCGACGGTGAACACGACCACACCGCTGGTGGCGTGGCCGTCCTCGGCGAGCACTCGCCACACCAGACCGTAGGTCCCCCGGCCAAGGCTCGGCAGTTCTACGGTGAGCTGCCGGGGATCGCCGCTGCCTGCGTGGGCACCGGAACCGGCGATGGTCTCACCGGTGCGGTCCACCACGCGGGCCGAACTGAACTTCGGTGAGATCTCCTCGCTGAACCAGAGCCGGGCGACGCTGGGGGCGTGGGCCAGCACGCTGCCGTTGGGTGGGTCCGACCGGACCAGGTCGGCGTGTGCGCTCGCGGGCTGGGCGAGCAGCAGCATGGCTGCCCCGGCGCCGAGGATGAGCGCAGCGCTCCGCCGGAGAATTCGCATCGCCGAGGCCCCCTCCCGCTTAGTGTGGTCCTCGTTCCGCACTGCACGTAGCCGTCACTTGACGACGACGTGCTCCACCTGGGCGTCGCCGAGCAGGACGGTTACCTCGCTGCCGCGGCGCACCCAGTTGCCTGTGTTCTCGAAAATGAGGTAGTAGCTGACAGCGGCTTTCAGCTGCCCGTGGTGGGCATGGCCCATCAGCAGCCGGTTGAGGACGAGCCCGGTGCGCTCATCGATGATCGCCGGAGGCGTCTTGGCCTCGTGCACGGCCACGGCCTTGCTGGGATCGACGACCTGATATCTCAGGTCGAGAAGTCCCCCGGCACCGGTGACCGCCACCCGGACGAGCCGCACGCCGCTCTGCTCGGCCAGGCCGGACGCGGACACGGCAGGGCGCCGCCATTCGGGCGGCGGCCCGGCGCTGCTGGTCTGGCCGTTGGAGCGCTGTGGCAGCCAAAGCGCCAGCACCAAAATCCCGGCTGCGATGAGGACACCGGCCAGGAACCCCGCGATCCGGACTCGGCCGGGCGGCCGGAACCGGCCCCACCGAGCGGGGGCGGCGGAACCGGTCCCGGGCTTCGCCCGCGTGAGCGACGAGCCACTCATCACGGGTAGTGGACGAAGGTCAGCATCCCGCCCCCGGCCGACGGCGTGGGACTCGGGCCCGCCTGGTCGCCGTTGGTGAGATGCAGCTGGCGGTTGAACAGCGGGAAGCCGCTGCCGCTTGGCCCTCCCCCGCCCGGGACGGTGGCGATCGCGTCCTCGGTCGCGCCCGCAGGAATCGTGTCCGCGATCGCGTCGTAAGCGTTGTTAAGTGGCCAGGCGTCCTTCGCGACCACATGCTCGTGCATCCCCAAGAGCATCATCGTCGTGTTGTCGTATCCGGCATTGAGATACCGCATAAGCACCCGCGCGCCGGCCGCGGCCGTGATGCCGGTGGTGTCCGGGTACGCCTTGCCGTTGATCAGCCAGTAGGTCGCCCGGTAGGAGTGCATGTCGAAGGCCATCGGGTCGGCGGCATTGTTGAAATCGGGGTCGACCGCGCTCAGGACCAGTGGAGCCTCCACGTCGTAGGCGGTCGCGGCGGACTCGTAGGCCCGGCCGGCGGTGGACGGGCGGACGATCAGCGCACCGTAGAGGCCCATCGCCTGCTGGCGGCCGCCGTCACCGCCGCTCCCGTAGAGGTAAGTCCCCGGCCCGTTGGCCGCCCCGGGTGCGGGCGGTGGCACCGGTGGTGATGCCGGTGCGGTGAACGACCGGGTGAGGGTCGCGCCGGGACCGACGTCGGCCGCTCCGGCGTCGAAGGTGATCCCGGGGATCTCGAACGTGATGGAGTGCCCGGCCGGCAGCGCGTTAGTGACATTGAAGGTCACCGTGGTGGTCTCGGTGGCGCTCATGGTCACGTCGAGCTGCGGGCCGGGCAGGCTCGCGGTTGCGGTGGAGCAGTCACCCGGCGTCGTGGGTATGCCGAAGCCCCAGATGTTAACCGTTACCGCGCCGGTCAGCGTGGCGGTCCCCGGCAGCGCGCACAGGTTGATCGTCGTGGTGGCTGCGGAGGCGGTCGACCCGCCGTACATGAGCCCGCCCGCGATTATGGCGAGCACGAGCAGGATCTTGCTCTTCGTGACTGCGATTGCGCGCATCGCCGGTCTCCCTGTGTCCTCGCGGCCGATCATGGCGCGTCGTAGACGATCTTCATGAAGTTGCCCCAGGTCGAGAAGGGCGTCGGCGACGTTCCCGTCCACCGCTGGGTATCCACGAGGACGCGGACCTGTCCCTTGTACGCCCCGGTGCCGACGTAGTTCGACTGCGGACTGGGCAACGTCCACGTCGAGCTGACGTCGGCCGAGCCCACGTCCTGCGGCTGCGCCGGTGGCGCCGGCAGGGTGACCCACCCGGCTGACGTGCCGCTGGAGCAGCCGGCCGCCCCCGCGATCGTCCAGTTGCAGACCTTGACCGTCTGCTGCGGGACGTTGGCCGTGAGAGCCGTACAGGTCGTGAGCGTCGTGGTCCCGCAGTTCTTTCCCTTGTAGGTCACCTTGAGGTTCGCGGCGCCGGCCGGGAGGCCGAAGGTCGCGTACCAGTCGTTCGCCAGCGCCGTCACCACAGAACCGTTGGGATGTGAGGCAGCCGCCGTCCCGAGCTGCCCACGTGCAACCGTCCAGGTGGTCGTGCCCTGCCCGCCGGTGACGCGCAAGACCTCGCTGCCGATGCGGATGTAGTAGTCCCCGCTGGCCGGGAAGCCGGCGGCCGAGGCGACCGGGAGCGTGGTCTGTCCGGCGGTCCTGTTCGCGGTCGTCGTGGTGGTCTTCGGGTTCACCTGGTAGTAGGAGCTGTCGTCGAATGCGAGCGCCGCGACGGACCCGCTCTTGAGGGTGCCGCCGACGATGGCCGTGGCGGTCGGTGCGCCGAAGCAGCCGCCGGGCGGGTCCACCCGGAGCAGGGTGGCCATGCCGCCGAAGCCCTCGTCGAAGTTGCTGAACTCGTTGAGCGCGTGGCTGTGCCACGGGAAGTACCACTCGCCGCAGATGTTCTGCGAGACCGTGCCCGTCGGCAGCGTGCCCTTGTAGCCGAGATAGGGGCTGCCGCTATAGAAGGTGTTGCCGTCCTTGAACGTCAGGTTCCGGTAGTTCGGCTGGGGCACCGGCAGCGGGTTGCTCGCCGGGTTCCACTGGTCCGTATCGTCCCAGCGGATCAGGTAGTCAAGGGTCTGCCCGGAGCCGATGGTTTCGCCGAAGTGCTCGGTCCGTGGCACCACCCTGCCGTCCTGCGCGATCTCTGTGGTGTGGTTGCCGTGGGGGTGGAAGGGGTGGTTGAGCAGCCCGGCGTTGATCATACGGATGAGGGTAGGCTGCGTGTTGGCCGCGGTGTTCGGCTGGAGCCGGACCAGCGCTCCGTATGGCTGGTTGGGCTGTATGTCGGTGCCGTTGTCCTGGAGGGTGTCCGGGAATGCGCGCCCGTTGACGGTGAAGTACCTGGCGCGCCGTGCGTTCAGGTCGTACGTGCCGCTGCCGATCTCGACCGCATGGTGCAGGACGGGGTCGATCTCGGCGAGCAAGAGCAGGTACTCGCCGTTGGACTTGTACCTGGTGCTCGCGCCGTACGCACAGTTGGTGTCGGGGAACTGGGGGTCCGGAGGGCAGGTGGTCGCGTTCGGGCGGACGATGAGCGCACCGTAGAGCCCCATCTCGACCTGCTTCGCCTGGTCCGAGCCGCTCTGGTACAGGTACGTCCCTGGGTGTCCGGCGGTAAAGCTGTAGCTGGCGGTCCCGCCGTTCGCGGGGGCCTCGGCGGTAAGCAGTCCCGCGGACCCGGTCGCCGTCACGCCTGTCTGGCCGGGAAAGACGATGGAGGCGGGCTCGGGCAGGGTGTTCGTGAGGTTGACGACGACGGTCTCACCTTCGGTGACGCACAGCACGGGCCCCGGCGTCTGGAAGTGATCGTTGTCCGGAGCGTCGTGGTTGGCGTAGCCCCACATGAAGACGCTGTTGCCGTCGGGCGTGTCGGCGTACCCGGTGTTGGCGGTCAGGTTGAACGTGTGGGTGCCGCCAGCTGCGGTCCCCGGGGTGCACACCATGCCGATCTTGTGGAAGCCCGCCGGCAGCGCGTTGGCGTGCGCCGGGATGAGTACCGCTGACCCGGCAGCGAGCGCGAGCGCAAGCCCGAGCCGTACAGTTCTCCGCGCCATCGTGGCCTTCCTTCCGCGGCGCACCATCTCCGCCTGCTCAGACATAGGTCTGGCTCACGTACTGCTGGGCGGGGAGCGGGCTTTGGTAGACGCGGACTTCGGTCATCATGCCGCTCGGCCCCCCGCCGGGACCGGGAGCCCCGAGGCTCGAGAGCCGCCGCCAGTCCCGGTTCTTGAAGTAGTAGACGTTGTACGAACCCCGGCCATCCGAGCCGGACGGGCGTAGCGCGTTGTACGGGGGCGCGACGAAGAGCACGTCGCGGGCTTCGCCCGGCCCGAGGTACAGCGTGTTCGTCCAGTACGAGGTGTCGGTCGTGCCGTCGCGCAGCAGCGAGGCGTCCTGGCCGACCACGTGCATGGGGATGCCCGGCAGCTGCATGGCGTGCTGCTGGTAACCGAGGTCGGCAAGGCGCAACAGCACCCGTTCGCCCGGGTTCGCCTGGATGAGCGACGAGTTGGGCTGGCTGGCGTCCTCCGTGTCGTAGTTGGCGTTATGCGTCGTGATGCCCGACGATTCGCCGTGGTGGTCGTTGGGCAGGGTGGTCTGCGGGTAGCACCGGCCGTTGAGCGTGAACCACTCCGGGTCGTAGTCCGTCATGATCGTCTCCTGGATGTCCCGGTCGTGATCGTGGAACTTGGACCAGACCTCGTTGAGCAGGATCGCGAAATGGCGGTGGTAGCCGGTCGAGCCGTCCCCGTCGTTGTAGGCAAACCTGGAGAACCCGTTGATCGTGGTGCCGTCTTGCAGCGGCCGGACGAACACGATGCCGGTCATCCCCATCTGTACGTGCTCGACGTCCTCGAAGTGGCAGTGCCACATGTACGTGCCTTCTCGGTGCGGCCGGTAGAAGTAGGTGAGCTGCTTTCCGATCGGCACCGCAACGGAGACCTCAGGCACGCCATCGTTCAGCGGAGACGGGACGTCGAAGCCGTGCCAGTGGATGGTGTGCGAGTCGGTCAGGTCGGGGCGCTGGACCAGCCCCATGTTGGTCAGCGTGATCTTCATGTCGTCGTTCTGGACGAAGTCCAGGGTCGGCGCGGACATCTGGGCGTGTCCCTTGTACGTGGCCACGAGGTGGGACACGGACTGGTCGGGATCGGACGTCACGTCGCGGAACCCGAAGATGTACAGCGGGTCATTCTCCCGGTTAGGCATGGTGGCGTACCCATCGGTGGCGACGAGCGACAGCGTCGTGGTCGCCGCCGACGCGCGAGGCACGCCGCGTCCCAGCCCGGTGACAACCCCGCCGGCGACCGCGGTCCCCATGACGCCTACCCCGGCGGCCTTGAGAAACGCTCGCCGCGACGTGCCGGGCCTCGACTCAGGGTTCATCCGATCCCCCTCGCGTTGGGACATCGAGGTCACCTCGTCTCCGTCGAGCCGGAGCACTGTAGCTGGCCGGCGTTGTTCCAGTTGAAGATGACGTTGTTTCCGGGGCCAGGTGGGTCGTAGGTTCCCGGGATGGTTAGCGAGCGTGGCGCTGGCGTGCCCACCCCTGGCAGCTCGTCTGCGCCTATGTCCCATGGCGTTCGCGCCTGGGCATTGATCCTCAGCTGGGGGCGGAACTGCCGGTCAAAGTCGGCCGGATAGAACGGGCTCAGCAATCGGATCGTGGAAGCCGACGCATGCGGCCCACCCGACGTGCCCAGCTGGGCCCGCACCACTGTCCATGTCGTCGCGGTGGGACTGCCTGTGACCTGCAGAACCTCGGTTCCGCCCGTCGTCTTTTCGCCCTGAACGAAGAACGGGAAGGTGGTCGGGAAGCCGACCTTCGACGTGACCGTCATCGTCGTCCCGCCGCTGCTCAGCGACGACGCCAGTGTCGTCACGGCCTGGGTGCTGCACGGTGCCAGCACGGAGGTCGCGGTCGGCGTCTGGATTCCGCCGGCGGTGGATGGCGGCGGGAACGCCAGGTTCGAGAAGCCAGCACCACTGTCGATCGCCGGCGACCCGGCGGTGAGGTGATAGTCACCGGTGAGACCGACCGGCGGGTCCTGACCCGTGATGGTGACCGCGGCTTGTTGCGGGTCGAGTCGTGATCCGGACACCGTGAGCTCGTTGACGAATGGTGCCACGAACAGCGGATCGGCACTGATATTGCCCTGACCGCCAGGCAGCGCATGCTGCACCCCGTCCGGCCCAAGGATCTGACTGTTCGTCAGGTCCGAGTACCGCGGGGTGAACGTGTCAGCGTTGTTCGTTGTGCCGTGGATCTCGAAGTCGATGAACCCTTGGTCGACGAGGGCGGCTCCCGGGCCGAACTGGTCAAGCGTCATCGCATCGTTGTTCCAGAAGATGTTGTTGAACAGCGCGGTCGGGTTCGAGAAGTCCGGACGCGTCGCCGGGTTCGGATACTGCGCTGTGTAGCGCGAATCCGTTTGCCAGGCGGGTTCGTTCGCCTCGCTGGTCAACCCTGCGCCATGAGGCACTCCGATGGCCGAGGACTCGGACGAGCCCGTCGTGACGTTGTCGGAGATCGTGTTGTTGACGATGTTTGTGCGTGACGAGTCGTCCAGCATGATCGCGCCGCCGAGATCCGCAGCAAGGTTGTCCACGATCATGTTGTTGCGGATATTGATCGGGGCGTTGAGGGCATTGAGCAGGAAGATGCCTCCGCCGTCGTCCAATGTGCTCGTGTTGCTCTGGATCAGGTTGCGGTCGACATTCACTGCCCCGGATCCGTCGCCGAGCCCGCCGCCAGCTGGGAGTTCGCTTTCGATGGCGATCCCGCCGCCGCTGTCGACAGCCTCGTTGTAGTAGATCTTGTTGTCGTGGATGGATCCGCCGGGGCTGAGCCCGATGTGCGAGAGGCCGCCGCCGTACTCGACGCTGAAGTTCGAGCAGAAGATGCTGTTGGCCACCTCATAGTTGTTCGAGCCGTAGAAGATTCCAGCGCCGCCCGAAGTGGTCAGCCCACCATTGCCGATGAGGCGATCATTGGCGATGCGCACGTTGTAGTTGTGGCTGCCGTGAACGAACAGCTGACCGACACCGATGCCGCCGGCGACGACGCCGCCGTTGTTCTCGAGCACATTGTTCGTCAGCTGCATGTTGTTGATGCTGGCCTGCAGCTGGATGCCGCCGGCCCCGTCACCATGCCCGGTTATGAGTCCGAGGCCGTCGATGCGGGCCCCACCAAAACCAGGGCTGTCCTGGCCGGCGCCTAGTGCGGTCACGTCGTATGCCGTCGTGTTCTGAGCGACAACGGTGAGATCAGCGCCCCGAAGCACTGTGCTCGCGGCCCCGCTCGTGAACGGCGGGAGCACGTACGGCGCGTGGGCGGACACCGTCGCGTCAAAACCGGCGAAGTTCTGCTGGAAGAAGCGGCCGTCGACGATGCTGCCCTTGATGTTGAACCGCGGGTCCTCCGGATCGCGACCCTGGAACTCGTGGGCGCCGATGATGCCGCCTGGGCCGAGGCCTTGGATCTTCAGCGGCTTCCAGACGAGCACGTTCTCGTTATAGGTGCCCTGCGACAGCACGAGCAGGCTGCCGGCCGCCGCACCATTGATCGCGTCCTGAAGCGCGGTCGCACTCGTCCCCGGTCCTGGAGGCGGCGGCGCAACGTTCACGACCGGCGGGTTGTAGGTAACGCCGCCACCTGTGCCCAGCGCGTGGATGGTGATGCCGTTCACACTGGGAACGCCACCCCCGCCGGGATTCGTGTTCGCCGTGATGATCGTGAGTTCCTTGGGACCGGCTGGGAAGGCGGCGGAGAGGGCCGGCACGTTGATCACGATCGTGTCCGGCGTACTCGCAGTTCCCTGAGTCCAGCTGGCGATTCCGAGGTTGGCCCTGGTCAAGGTCGTGACTGCGCCGGTCCGGACATCGGTGAGCGTCACACGTCCGCCCGTCGCACCGGCCGCACCAGCGATGCCGATGAAGTCACCCTGAATACTGACCTGCCGGGGGCTGGCGCCTGGGTTGGGCGCATACGGGTAGTTGACCTGCAACAGCTCGGGCCGTGCGGGATCCGAAGGATCCGGAGCGACTCCTCCGGCTGCTCCCGCCGGGTCCTGGCACGCCGTTCCCGAAATGGGGTCGACCGGTGTATCGAGTTGGTCGGTAAGTCCCGGCCACACCTCGAAGGGCGTGTTCGCCGTCAGCAGGTTCGGGTTGTAGTTCGGGTTCGGGTTGGCCTTGGTACCCGGGTCATCCACGATGGCGATGTACATGCCAGGGCAGGGTCCCTGCGGAATCGGACAGTTGAGCGTCTCGGTCGAGGGCAGCAATGCCTCGTAAGCACCGTCCGCGCTCGTATTGACCGTCTTGATCAGCCGCCAGTTGTCGCGGGTGAACGGTTCGTTGACGTTCGGCGTCGGGCAGCTCGTCCCGCCACCCGAGCAGACCGTGTCGACGCGGGCGTAGATCCCGACCGGGATGTTGGCGATCGGCCGTGGCTCGCCGTACCAGTTGGAGTTCTGGTTGCGCTCGAAGTAGATGTCGTTGAAGACCTGGCCGACCACCCGACCGGGTTCCTCGACATCACCGGTCCGGGTGTCGGTTGGGTCCTCGCCGTTCGGGTCGGTTCGGAAGTTGGTCATCATGAAGAAGTCGGCGTTCGCGTTCTGCTGGTTCTGGAGCACCACGAGGTGCTTGTCACACAGCGGCGCGTGCGCGTCGGCCACCGGGAAGTAGGAACTGCGCGGAGTCAGCGTCGACTTGTCGATCAGGTGGTCATCGCCGTTGCACGGAGGAGGCGGAATCTGCGGCGCGAACTGGTTGCCCAGGTCGACGTTGACGTCCTCTTCGCGCACGATCCGGTACAGGCAGCCGTTCCCGCCACCTGGGATGCTGCCGTGCGCCTCGGTGACGCGCTGCGGTTCGGTTCCGCCTGGGTTGCATGGGCGGGTGTCGTTGCTGTCCTTCGGCATGATCGCGTGAACGATGTAGTTGCCCGCAACCAACGGGTGGTCGTCCGGAGCCGAACCGTCATTGCATGCACCGGCGGCGAGGTCGTAGCCGTCGGGGCAGTAGTTCGCGAAAGCGTAACCGCCGTCGAAAGCGCCTTCCTTCGTGTGCTGCCCGGCCAAGGGGACCTCTAGGCAGTTCGGGCCGATATCCGGGTTGAACTGGCCCGTGACGTCGTTCCCGGCGTAGTCCCGGATGGGGTTGCATTTCTGCGAGAACCCGGGATTGGCAGGGTCAACCGGATCCTGGCTCGCGTTGGGCTGCTGCCAGTGGTCGGTGACGTACGCGTTGACTATGAAGTCGTCGTCGGTATTCGGTTGGCCGTCCGGGCCGGGCGACTCCAGGTACACGGTCACGTCGGGGATCGCCGGCTCGTAGTCCTCGTGCGCCTGCTTGTAGGCGTCGAACTCGTTGCGGGTCGTCGCGAAGTAGGTGATGCCGACGATCTGGCCCGTGCAGCCATTGACCTGGCAGTCCGTCGTCGGGTAGTCGTGCTTACCCCAGTCCACCGTGGCCCTATGGCCCTCCAGCAGCGACTGGTTCATCAGCAGGCCGCCACCCTGCGCGTTCGGGATGCAGGGGTCCACCGGAGTGCCGTTGACGAGGCAGGACGGCGTCACTTCACCTGTCTGCTCGTCGTGCACCGACGCACCGGGGGCGGCGGAGAAGCGCGCGAAGCCTTGCTCGTTGATGAACCACCGGCCGAGCGCGCCGCCTTCAGCAGTGGGGTAGAGGTAGTCACCGTTCGCGTCGGTGAACGTCGACTCCTTGATCGACCCGTCGCGCCAGCGCTGGTCCATGTCAGTGTTCGGGATCGGCGCATCAACGCCCGCGTCGTACCGCCCGTTGCCGTTCTTGTCCTTGTAGACCTTGCCGCCGAGCCAGGCGAACCAGCGCGAGACGCCGAGCCCGACGCTGCCGTCGTCACCGGTGTCGTTCATGTCGACGGTCTGGCCGGCCTCGATATGAACGGGTTTGAACCGCATGATGTAGCTGAGCTGCTCGTCCCACACGGCCAGGTTGTAGTCACCCGCCGGGACGTTCTGGATGTCGAAGTTGCCGGCTGCGTCGCCCTGGCCGACGAAGACCG
>Ga0318566_10000161_pt1 | contig 14194 bp, 8 predicted proteins | sample GRESIP066b5f22_FD_203492 | JGI IMG/M metagenome (GOLD analysis project Ga0318566, IMG submission 203492) | Tropical soil microbial communities from Luquillo Experimental Forest, Puerto Rico - GRE.SIPMG.066b5f22 | ecosystem: Environmental > Terrestrial > Soil > Tropical forest > Bulk soil... | reverse complement strand
CGCGGGCCATCAGAACACCGTCTCTGCGGGAAGCGGCGGGATGCACTCCACGTCATCGCCCGGGCGGTACTCGCTCCGGGCCATCTCGTGGGCGTTGGCGTCCCGGTAGTTCCGCTTGGTGGTGTTCAGCTCCGCTCCCCGGCCGCTCGGGATGATCTCTGCGCCCGTCGCGATCGGCGGGTCGGTCCACCCCTCCATCACCCGGTCCTCGCCGCGGACGTCGCCTGCGTGGCGGCCCATCTCGGAGTCGGTCGCGTTCGGCCCCTGGGGGGGCTGGCCGTACCCACGGTCAGGGGCGGGCGGGAGGTGGAAGCCCTCGCCGATGGTCTGGCTTGCCGGCTCGACCACGCACGCCTCGTCACGGACATCGGCGCGTCGGCCCATCTCCGTGTCGGTCGCCGGTCGGCCCTTGCGCTTCGGGTCAATCGTCATCGCCTCACCTCGATCGAAGGGTCATGTGGCCGGTTCCCCCTGCCGACCTCGCCAGTCTGTCGGTGTCTGGCGGCCCGGCAGGGGGTCACGACCATCTTCCACGAGCGGAGGAGCCCCAAGCTCGCCGACCGCTCGTAGGTGCCATCGCCGAGAAGCACGCTTCCTGCGGAGAAGTGGAGTCCTCGGCATCCGGTCTTCCTTGTTACTCGTTGATGGACGGTGGAGGACCCGGGTTGATGTCGCCCAGCGTGGTGGCCGACTCGATGCGCTGCATCGCGGCCTGACGGAAGATTCCGTACGCGCCGAGCCAGTACCAACCGAGCGGCACGAAGCGCCGCAGGTGGTCGGTGACCGGGCCGTCGATGATGTGGGGGACCGCACCGTTGCCGTCCGTGATCGAGTACGCCTTCGCCAGGGCCTGACGGCCGAGGATCAGCGTCGCGAAGACGGTGGTGGTGCCGTAGGCCCCGTAGTACGGGTAGCCGGAGAACTGGCCGCCCGAGGTGCCGCCGAACACAGGAGCGCGCGGCGACTCGACGAAGCGCACACCCTCGAACGTGCCGATCTCGCCCTGCCAGATGGCCGCGGGGTCGGCGTAGTTGTGCGGGTAGCGCCACGACGTGACGCTGGTCTCGTTCATCAGGTCGTACTTGGTCGACGGGTGGATGACCCCGGCGTAGTACCCGTCGAAGTCCTCCGTGTTCGCAGCACGGAGCTTGGCCTGCACGGTGAGGACGTCGGCGGACGAGATGAGCGAGCCGTAGTTCTGCTGACCGACGCCGTTACGGCCGGCGGTCTGCGCCGCGTTGATGGCGGCCTGGGTCGCGCCCTGTCCCGGTGAGTACCAGACGTTGGTGCCCCCGATGACCGCAGCACGAGCGACACCGTCGATCGAGACGCCGGCGTTGAAGCCGATGACGTTCGCGACGACGGGGTCGATCTCGACGAACGCCTCGCCACGGAGCTTCGCGGTCGTGATGATCGCGTTGCCGTACTCGGCGAGGGTGAGGACTACGACGGAGTCCGACAGCGGCTGCGCCTGCACGTCGAGCGACTCGTTGGCGAGGGCGGCGTAGACAGGCGGGAGGTCGTTGACGATCGTGAACTGGACCGACGCACCCGGCATCGACTGACGGGTCGGCTCCACGTCCGCGAAGTTGTCGTAGATCATCTGGGGTCGGAGGGCGAAGTACGCCATCCGGTCGTAGGCGGCCTTCGCGAAGTCCAGCGAAGTGCTGCCGGTGAAGATGTCAGGTGATCCTTGAGGCATGGTTCCTTCTCCCCGGAGGGATCAGGGCGTCAGCGCGTGCCTTTCGTGTAAATGCCCATCTCGGGGTGTTCCCGCTGGTACTTGTCCACGAGCTCCATCACGGCCTGCTGGCCTGCCCGTGACGACGGCTGCTTGTCGGGGAGGGCCGCGAGCTCCGCGTAGAAGCTCTGCCCCGCGTCAGGCTGGGGCGGTCCGCCCCCGCTCACAGTGCCCTGCGCTGCCTGCAGCCTCGCCAGCTCGGCCATGATCGCCGACTGGTCCTCGCTGCCTGCGGTGGCGGGCGGGGGTGGCTTCTCCTCGAACAACCCGTACTCCTTGGCCTTCGCCAGGATGGCGTCCGGGTCGGCGTCTCCCTTGTAGGCGTCCCTGAAGAGCGCCCCGAGTCCGTCCCGTGGGATCTGCGCCTCGGCCATCGCTGCCCGCATCTCCGCTTCCGCGGCGCGGTGCAACTGTTCCTCGTACTGCGCCCGCTGCTTGCGGGCGTCACGCAGCTCCCGACGGATGTTGTCGTCGAGAATCGCGCCCTCGAGATCGTCGTCGTCTTGAGGCATGGTCGCTCCGTTCTGGTGTACGCGCATCAGCCGGAGGGTCTGAGCGTGTCGACTTGTACGCAACGGGGTCGTCGGTCCCGCCGAAGGGGTTGAACGGCCAGCTCACCGGGTGCCCCCGGGCCAGCTCGCGCTCAAGGCGCACGGTACCACTAAGGACCCTGGCCCTCCGTGGATGCCGAGCCAGCACCCCGAACGCCCTTGGCCGTCGCCTCGAACCCACCGCCCGCAGAGAGGAACGCCTCGCGTGCGGACTCGGCCGTCCGGACCTGCTCGCGCGCCAGGGCCTGCGTGGTCCCCTCGTACCCCGGAACCATCGCGCCGAGGAGCTCCCGTGTCGTGACGTGGGGGGCGACCGCGCCGGGGGCGGTGGCGCGCAGGTACCCAAGGTTCGCGGCGGCGTCGATCGCCGTCGCCCCTGCGCCTGGGGTGTGGAGGAACTCAAAGTGGGCGAGCTCCATGGCCTGGGCCTTGCTGATCGGCCCGAGGCCGCTCGTCCGGGTCTGGGCGCCGAACTCGGCGGCTTGGAGCTGCTCGCCCAGGATCATCGTCGCGCGGTTGGGGTTGGCGAAGTACGCCGTCAGCGCCCCCAGGCTGTTCTTGACCCCGAAGTAGTGCTCGAACTGCCGCTTGACGAGCGGGTCGGCCTGCATGGCGACGGTGTTCAGGTCCTTCAGCCTCGCGTTGAACTCGATGGGCGAGACGTCGTGGGCCACCAGCTCACCGATCTCCCGCTTGGAGATGAACCCATGCGGCAAGGCGTACTTCGTGGCGAGGCCCATCATGGCGTGCTCGTAGGTGATGTACTGCGTCTCGCTCATCAGCGGCAGGCCCAGTTTGGCCCGGTCCTTCATCCCGGGGAACGCCGCGTCGTACTGGGGGGTCTTGCGGATGTCCGCGATGATCTGGTTGTAGTCCTCGCCAGCGACCGCCCGCTGGTAGACCCACTTCACCATCGCCGGGTCGCCCAGATCCCACTGGCGCATCGTGGCCTGCACCCGTTCGTACGCGCTGTAGACCTCGGCGTTGGTCGGGTTCCGAAGCGCCCGGTTCCCGAACCGGTCGACATAGACGGCGGTGTTGTGCTTGGGCGCAGTGGTCCCGGTCGCCGACGCGAGCCGCTCGCCTTGGGGCAGAGCCGTGAGCGGCGCACCGCCGCCCTGCTGGATCGTCTTGCCGAGGCGGTAGACGTAGGTCGCGAGCGATTGCGCGCCCGTCGCACCCACGTCGTAGACGAGTCCCGGCACCCGGCCCACCGCCTGGATCTCGTTCTGGGTGAGAGTGCGGACCTGGACCGGACCGCCGTTGCCGTTCTCGTCGGCGGCGATCACGAGGTTGTTGCCGAGGTAGATGACCTCGTGGCCGAAGTGGCCCTGCGCCCCCTGCTCGAAGATCACGTCGCCCGGTTGCAGCGAGCCGCTGGTCACGGGGACCATCCACTTCTGCTGCTGCCAGGTGGTCCGCGCCCCATCGACGCCCGGAACGTCGCCGACGCCCTTTTGGATCGCGAGTTGCACGAACTTCGAACAGTCCATCCACGACCCCTCGAACCCCGACGGCTGGCCGCGGTAGGCGAGGGCCTCGCGGAGGAACTCGACGACGTCGTTGCCGGGATCACGCGCCTTCGCCCTCCCACTCCCGGTGGGGGTGGTCGTTTGGCCGGTCGGGTGGCCGAGCGGGTTCCCGGCGTGCTGCTGTTGTGCCAGCGCCTCGCGCCGGTCCTCGGCGCGCGCGGCGGCGGTACCTGGGGCTGGCTCCGGTCCCTCAGCCACGTGGCTCGCCTCCCGAGAACGCGTCGTTCATCGCCTGGCTGAACCCCTGCGCCCGTGAGCTCGCGGCGGGTGAGTGGTCGAACCCCAAGCCCGGCTCACTCACGAGGTAGAGCTTGAACTGGCTGAGGGGCATCAAGGTCGGCCGACCGGTCTTCTGATCGACGGTCCCGTCCAGCACGTGCATCCACATCGGGTCGGTCCAGTCCGGCTCGGTGTCATCACCGAGCGTCGCCTTGGCGATCTGCACGTAGGGGTCGACGAGCACGCGCGGGGCGAGGCCCTGGGCGATCTGTGGGGCAAACGTCGGGAACATCCCGGTCGCGATCTGCTTCGCGTACTCGAGGTACTGATCCTCGTGCCCCTTCCACGCCTTCGCTGCCTCGTCGGAGATGGGAACGAGGTAGTCGGCAGCGATCTGGTCGACGCTGCGACCCTCCTCGCCTTGGGTAGGAGCCTCGGGCTTCTCGCTGGGCGGCTTGGCGCCTGCGGCTGGTGGCTTGGCCACGCCCTCGGTCGGCCCGACGTCGGGTGGCGCGGGCGGGAGCGACGTGTCCGGCGGCTCGTCGGCAGCGGCCAACTGCTCGTCGAAGTCCAGCCGGGGTGGCCTCGAGGGGACGAGCTCATCCGCCAACGAGCTGCCCTGACACGGTGTACTCCGCCGCGAGCGGGCGGAAGACGCTCGAGATCGTGTACTGCAGACGCTGGCCGATCGCCTTGGCCTGGTCCTGGGGGATGCCCCACTCAGGCGGGAACGTGTACTTCCCCTCCTCGATCTGCGTGAGCTTGTCGTTCCACCAGGACACGGTAGTGCTGTACCCGTACCCGCCCTTGTTGGGCGACGCCAGGTACGCCCGCAGCGTCCCGGCGGTGAAGTACGACGAGAGCTGTGCGGCGACGTAGATGCTGTTGTCCAACACGCTGTTGCCCCCGTAGTGCGAGTCGAGCGCCATCGTCTCGAACTCGTGCATGGTCGTCTCGCGCCACGCCTCCGTCTGGTGGCTGTTGTAGTACGACGCGTACTGCGGCGCGATCTTCAGGAACTGCTGCAGGTACGACGGCCGGCCGGTCGAGTGGGTCCCGAAGTACTCCTGGTAGAGGGGATACGTGTCGGCGTTCGGTCCGAGCCTCGCCGCGTTCTCGTCAAAGTTCTTCCACAGCACGTCGTAGACGAACGCCTCGCCGCTGGCGTTGACCATCGCGTTGATGTACTGCTGCGGCGAGTCCTTGTGGCGCAGCCCCACCAGCCCCAGCGTGTTCGCCGACCACTGGCTGTACCCCGCGGTGCGGTCGCCCGGTGGGGTCAGCGCAGCCGCCGCGCTCGGGTACTTCCCCACCATGTACGGGTTGGTCAGCGCGAACTGCACCCCCGGCAGCGTGTCCGCCCACGTGCCGCCCTCCACGGTCTGGGATCTGGACACCGGGATCACGACCGCCCACGGGAAGTGCTTGTGGAACGCGTCGTCGGCCTTGGCGACGTCGCCGTTGAACTTCTTGAGGAGGCCCCGGTACGCCGTCTGCAGGTCGGGTGCGGCCTGACCGAACGAGATCGAGAACGGCGACATGGCACCGAGGCCCATCTTCACGACCCAGTTCCAGACGGTGTGGATGTTCATGTTGTCCAGAAAACTCTGCCGCCACGCCGGGTCGTCCCACTGCTGGGAGAACTTCGCGTACGTGAGGAACAGCCGGACCTCGCCGGGCGTCGAGTGCGCCGGGAGCGTGATGCCCCCGCCACCCGGCCCCTCCGGGTGGAAGTACGCCGTGTTCCCCGTCCCCGGCACGTTCGCGTACGAGTTGTAGATCCTCGTCATCTCGCCGAGGATCGCCGCCTCGGCGACCGAGTCCAGCACGGTCTGGTACGAGCTCGTCACCCCACCGAGACCGCCCCAGCCGAACTCCGCGCCGCCCGCCCCGAAGATCAGCTCGACGATGTGCTGCAGGATGCTGTTCGGCAGGGCCGCCAGCACGAGTGGCAGTTGGTTCGAGACCTGCCCGCTCACCTTGTTGTTGAGTCCCCTCCACCAGTCCGGCCCCAGGAGGCTGTGGAGGCCGAAGTGGCCGATGTTCAGGTCGAACCCCTGGTACCCCGTGAGCATCGAGAGGTCCTCGATGGCCCGCAGCGGGAACGACGCCACGGGGCCGGCCTTCGGGGTCACCATCGCGAGGATCCGCTGCCACGGCGCGCTGCCGGTCGCCGAGTCCTCGGCGTTGGGGATCGGGTTCATCGACTGGGTCGAGTTGAGCATGAACAGGAGGTTCAGGCCGTAGAACGAGTACGGCGACGTCAGGTACGCGACCCCGTTGCGCGTCAGGCTGGCGATCCCACGGTTGATCCCCAGCATGAGCTTGATGTACTGCTCGAACGCGCCGGGGTTCTCCTGCCAGAGCCGGCCGACCCTGCGCCACGCCTGCATCTGGGCGAAGTAGAACGGCGCAACCACACGGGCGGCCTCGTCCCACACCGTCTTGTCGAGCGGGTTGTGGATGTACTGGACCATCTTCTGCACCGCACGGATCTTCGCGAGCGCGTCGGCCTGCGCCTGGGTCATCTCTCCGTCGCGCACCGCGCCGCGCAACAGCGCCCGCTGGTCGGCGAAGTCCAGAATCCACGTCGCGTCGCGCGAGAGGTTGTTCACCATCGGCCCGAAGATGTGGTCCTGCATCCACCCCGTGACCCCGTGGACCCACTCCTTCGACGCCTTCTTCACCGCCGTGGTGACCGGCCCGGAGACCATGTTGAACGCGTCGGCCGGGACCCCGCCGTGCACGTCCGCCTGCCACGCCTGCCAGGAGCCGGGAACGGAGCGGTCGATGATCCGCTGGGCGCCGATGAGGTCGATGTACCGACGCTCGGCATCGAGCAGCCCCGCGTTCTGCGAGGCCCAGAGGCTGTTCTCGGCCATCGGGGACCCGACGACGAACCCTGACGTGCGCTTGCCGAGGATTGCGGCGTGGTCGAGCCGCGGGTCCCCCGTCGAGGTGAACGTGCCGTGGACACGGTCCGAGACCGCCGGGTGGAACGCGCGGTCGAAGTAGCGGATCTTCTCGCCGTAGTTGTCGATGAGCTCGAGACCGGTCGCCTGTGCCGCCATCTCCGCTTGACGCCAGTTGCCGGTCCGCTTGTACTCGTCCACCCAGGACTTCAGCAGCGCGCGATCCCAGTCCGACCGCTCGAGCGCGAGCGCGCGCAGCCACCGAGCCTGGATGAACCCGTGCGCCGTGTTCGGGTACTCCTGGAAGTTCTTGGAGAGGGCGTAGCGGACCTCTGCGCTCGACTTCGTGTACCCGATGTTCTCGTGCATCGCTTGGACCGCGGCGTCGATCGCGCCGGGTCGCCGGTTGTACTGGGTGATGTCCGAGGTGTGCTGCGAGCGCACCGCTGGCGGCGAGATGTGGCCCTGCTCCATCCAGATCGACGCGGCCGCCGCGTCCATCAGCTCGTTGAACCGAGGACCGGCGAAGGACCTGGCGAGTCCGCGGTTGAGCCCGAGCCGGAACGAGTACAGCGCGGCGGTGAGGTGCCACATCTCTCTCGACTCCGGGATCGGCATGTCGTTGCGGACGAAGTACGTGGCGGCGTAATCGCGTGTCTGGGCGATCACCGCCTCCTGCTCCGCGGTCGTGGCCGTGCCCTTCTGGGCCTTCTCCATGTAGCGCGCAAGCCGTCGCCCGGTCTTCGTCGGCACCCACGTGAGGCGGCCGCCCCGCTCGATGACCGCCTGGCGGAGCTTGTACTCGGTCTCGCCCGAGGTCCCGATGAAGTGCGAGGCCGCGGTGTTGAACAGTCCCTTGCGGTACATGTTCGCGAAGACCTCGGACCCCGCCACCCGGAACGCCCACCCACCGGTCGCGAGCGCCAGCGGTTTGAACCACCGGTCGTTGAAGAGGAAGTCGATCCAGTCCCGCGCAGAGCCGAGCGCGACGCGCGGCATGTCGTTCCGCATGATCTTCCAGTGGCGCACCCCGTCGATGGTCTCGGACTTCTCGAGGGCCTTCTTCCACCCCAGCACCATCTCGTGCACCGCCGCGTCGACCTGGCTGTAGTTCGGGAGCGTCATCCGCTCGAGCTCGTTCGGGACCGCGGCCGAGCTGCGCGTCGCCGTCGAGAGGTCGTCCTTGTTGAGGACGTCGACGTACGAGAGGTTGACGCCGTCCGGGCCGATCACATAGACGCCGGCCTCGTCGCCGAACGCGTTGCCCGTGAACTTGGCGGCGAGCTGTCGGGCGGCACGGACGATCGAGGTCTCGAGCTCCACCCCCGCCTCGGGGCTCAGGCGCTCCCTGGCCGCGCGCTCCCAGAGCTTGCGCTGGAAGAACCCGGCGTACGCGTTCTCGACGATCATCCGCCACTGCGCCGGGTCCGTCGTGTGCAACAGCATGTTGCCCAGGTGCTGGACGACGCCCTCGCGCTCGCCCAACTGGCGGTAGACCTGCAGCACCGCTGGCACCAAGTTCGGGTCGCCGATCATCCCGGTCTTGTTCTCGAACTTGGCGGCCCCCGAGGTCGTGTCGAGGTACATCGCCAGGTTGGCGAAGAGTCGGCCCGGCGAGTACCGACCCGGGATCGCCCGGAGGTTCGCCTTCAGGAAGTCGCTGAAGTTCCGCAGCGGCAGGGTCTCCACGCGCATGAGCGTCGTCGCGCGCTCGCGATCACCGAACCAGTCCAGAATCCGCTGCTCGGTGGCGGGCACGTCAATCGAGTCAGCGGCCAGCCTCGAGCTCGCGATCCGCGGCGGGAGCTCGCTGCCCTTCGGGACCTTGGCGTACTTCAGCTCGGTGGCTGCACCCTCTTTGTAGACCTTCAGGTCGTCGATCTCGGGCGCGGCGGTCGCGAGCCTGCGGTTGGCCCGGGCGATCGCGCCGGCGTCGTTGGTCGCGTAGTACCGCACGGCCTTGCGCCAGGTGCGCCCACCGGGCGCCTCAAAGAGCACCCTCGCCTTCGAGATGTCGGTGCCCGGGAAGTAGGGGTGCAACAGCCCCTTCAGCCCCTCGGGGCTCCGCGCCTCTGCGACCAGCCGACCGTACGCCCCGAGGGGCATGGGGATCCCGAAGTTCATCGTGGTGTCGATCCCCATGCGGAGGGTCTCGCCGATGAAGTCGTGCTGCATCGAGTCCGGCAGGAGGTTGTAGACCATCCACCCGAACGTGTCGGGCGGGTGGCCGGGGCTGTTCTTCGACCACTCCACGCCGTTGGCGGTCCGCGCCCAGGAGTCGGGGTAGATCAGCCACTTCGCCGTCGCGATGTTCGTCGCCTCCATCGCGAAGAGACGCGGGGAGGTCAAGAGGTCCGAGATGATCCGCGCCACGCGGATCGGCACGCTCAGGGTCTGGGCGATCCGCTCGGTGCTGTACCCGATGTACCGGTCGACCCCCGGCAGCCCGGACCTCGCGAAGTTCCGCCAGAACTCGCGCTGTCCCTCCTCGAACGCCCTGCGTGCCGCCGCCCGCTCGGCGTTGGTCTCCCCGCTGATCCCCAGGCGCTCCGCCATCGCCTCGAGCCGCTGCTGGCGCGCAGCCGTCTCGGCGGCACGCGCCGCCTGCTCGGCCTCTGTCGCGGGCCGCATCGTCCACTCAGCCCCCTGTGCACCACCCTGGACCTCGTCGGCGGCGCCGGGCCTCATCGTCCACTCCATGCCCGCGCGCCCGCCCACGACCCTCGCCTCACCCAGCAGGTCGGCTTCGGCAGCACCACCGAGTCCGAGCCGTGCGATCAGGGGAGCGAGCATCCCGTCGGTCGCCACGCTGACGACGATCCCCATCGCCAGCGCCGGGGCGGCCGCCGCCAGCGCCGCGGCCCACCCGTGGCGCATCCCGACGTCCATGTAGTACCGGAACGTGTGGTTCGGGATGTCCAGGTACGAGTTGACGCTGCCAGCCATGGAGCGGTACACCTCATTGGCGAGTCCCGGGTCCCACGGCACGGCGAACCGCGTGACCCCCTCGGCGCCAGCGCCCGTGACGCCTCCGAGGTTCAGCACGTGTTCCAGCAAGTTCCACGGGACCTGCGTGACCCGCAGGTCTTCCGCCAGAAACTGGCCCGTGGCGTTGACGACCGGTCGGCCGTACCGGTTCCCCCCGACCGTGGAGATGATCCCGTGCAGCCCGTGGACGTTGCCGGTCTCAAAGTAGTTCCACCCGTGGTTGATCCCCTGGATGATCGACGCGTCACTGAGGTAGTGGGGCAACCAGTCCTGCTCCGACGCCGAGCTCCCGAGACCGCCGCCAGGCGCCCCGGTGAACCAGTGGCTCGCCGCGTCGTACCCAGAGGCGATCCCGTGTCGAGTGGCGTCGAACGCGCCCGCGACGTCATGACCCGCGCCGCTGAAGAACCCGCCGATCTCGCCGAGGAGCCCGCCGCCGCCGGGCGTGGGCTGCCGTGGCGGCGCGAGCGGACCGGCGATCCCCTGCGCCATCAGGGTGTTGAGCTCGGTCTGGTGCTGCATGTGGACCGCGCCCTCGGCGGTCTGGATCGGGTCCGCCAGGCTGTTCGCGCTCTTCGCGATCGCCATGGTCGTCCCCGGCATGTTGGCGAGGTGGGGGACCTGCTTGATGAGCTGGGTCACCCTCGCTGCGGTCTCGGCGTTCGCGTCCTGGCGCTGCTCGACCGACGGCCCGACGTGCTGGACCGGCACCAGCGTGTCCGGAGGTTCCGGACCCGGGGGACCGACGGGGCCAGCGGGACCCATCGGCCCGGCCGGGTAGCTCGGCCGCTGCGGCTCGGGGCCGTCGGGCACTACATCCCCACCACACGCGCGGTCGCGGCGAGCAGGCGGATCTCAGGGGTGGCGTCGGGACCGGAGGCCAGCATCTGCAACTCGTCGCCGAGCGTGTTCGTGGGCGAGCCAGCCAGCCCCTCGGGACCAGCCCCCGGGCCGATCGGCAGCCCCGAGGTGATCGGCTCTTGCGGCCGGCGAGTCACGTCGAGAAACGGGAGGTCCCCCGGTGCGTGATCGGGCTGTGGGCGCTGGGCCATCGTCGCGGGGACGGTCGGCGTCGGGACGTTGAGATCCGCCGATGCCCGGGGCGCGACCCGCATCGCCTCTGCCTGACGCGTGGCCTCGCCGTAGGGCTGACCGGGGACCGGCCGGTTCGCGAGCTTCTGGCCGGTGCCGTTACGCGGCACTTGCGCCTGCCGGGTGCGTGGTCGAGAGGAGCTTCATCAGATCGGCCGCCCCCATCGGCGGCTGGGGGACCGTGGTGCCCGGCTCCTCGCCGGAGCTCGACGGCGGGAGCATCGGCGGGGCGCCCGGACCCAGAGCAGCCGGACGCTGCATCCCCGGTTGCAGCTCCTCGGGCTTGGGCTGCTCGGGCTGGCCCTCGCCTTGGCCGAGCTGGGGCTGACCGCCCTGGGCCTGGGCCTGGGCGTGCTGCTCGTCCTGCATCTGGCGGTGCACCTTGTCCACCGCGTCCTCGAGCGTCGTCTTCCCGTCGGCCATGGCCTTGGCGATCCGCGCGATCGTGTGGGGGTCGAGCTGTCCGTTCTGGGCCTGGGCCTCCATGCCCGCGAGCAGCGAGCGCCGCAGCCCCTCCATCTGGATCCGGTTGATCTCGAACTCGACGTCGTCCACCGAGGCGTCCATCTCCATGGCCTTCTGCGCGGACCAGACCCCCTCGCCGATCTTCTGGCCCGCGGCCACCTCGGCCTGGGCGGCGTCGTACCCGGGGAGCGCGTACTTGGCGACCACGTGATCGGTCTCGAAGGTGGCGGTCACGTCGTAGTCCGAGCGCGACTCGATCCCGTCGGCGGGGATGAAGAACATGGAGGTCCCGTTGAAGTACGTCTTCATCACCTTGATGGCCCGGCGGATCTCCGCCTCGAAGGACCGCTCGAGGATCTCCTGGTACTCCTGGATGGGCATGTCCATGGCCGCGCCGAGCACCATGGCGCCGCGGCGCGCGGTGCGGACGTTGGTCGGCGACTCCCCACCGAACTCGGCGGGGATCCCCCCGGTGAGGCGCTGGTTGCGCTCCAAGGAGTCGAGCGCCTGGAACCCGGACTGGGGGATGTTCAGCACGGCCTGCTGGTACCGGCCGTTCTCGATGATCCCCATGATCCCCTGCTTCCCGTCGGCCTCGCGCACGAGCTTGGGCTTGGAGGGGGAGTTGGCGACCGACTCGATCCACTCGTCGGGGAAGATCGCGCGGAAGACCGCGATGAGCTGCAGGGCGTCGAGCTTCGCGGCCCGGTGGTACATCCCGATCATCTGGGAGAACTGCGATTGCGGGCGGTCCAAGCCCACGCGCCCGGGGACGACGACCGGACAGATGCCCGCGCGGTTCGGGATGCGCTCGAGCTCGACGGCGTAGGTGATCCCGTCGTTGTTCACGTTCATGCCGGGGAACCCGCGCCGCTCGTTGGTCTCCTTCGATGTGCCTAAGCACACGAACACGGTCTCGTCACAGTCGGCGTACTCGAGCACGTCGAAGGACCCGTCGGGGTTCGATCCCTTGTGCAGGTAGTGCATCCGCTCCGGGTAGGTCTTGGTCAACCAGGAGAGTGGCTTCTGGTCGTGGAAGATCACGTTGTCCGGCTCGATGTTGTCCGGGTCGTGCATCTGGGAGGGGTAGGTGCACAGGGGGTTGCGGACCCGCCAGAACGGGATCCGTCGCTTGGAACAGTCCTCGGAGACAGGGCTGATGCTCACCGGGCTGCACGCGTACGCGACGAGGAACCGACCGCGTCTTCGGTTCTTCATCTTCATCGCGTTCATGTCCCACCACCCGCTGACCGCGAGCTTCCGTGAGAGGGCCAGCTCCTCTGAGCCTTTGAACCCCGGGCGCAGCGCGACCGACGAGATCGCAGGCGTCACCGACCCGATCCGCATACCCATCTGGTCGATGCCGAGCGCGAAGAGGTTGGCGACGGCGGGCTTCTCGTACTCGTCGAGCTCGGGCAAGGGGACCGTGATCTCGCCGTAGTAGTGACGCCGGACGTCGTCCATCTCGCGGTGAAGCGACCCGCGGTTCCGACGACGCTCCTCGAAGAGGCTGTGGATCTCGGTCGCCGAGATGCTCATGCGCTCCTCCGCATCCACGAGGGTCGCCAAGCGCGCTGTGACGCAAACGGTACCGGCCGGTGAATATCCGGCAGGTTCCACTCGAAGAACCACTGTGCCATAACACAGTCGTCCGATCGACCATGCGGGTACCGGGTGACCTCGTGGACGAGCTTGAGGGAGGTCAGTCGGGCCTCCTCGTCAGCCCAGGGGAGACGGACCCGGCCGAACCGGTAGTGCGGGGCGATCGTCTGGACACCGAGCTCGGGGTCGGCCTTGTTACGCCCCGTGGTGTGGGGGATGACCTCGACCTGCCGGCGATCCTGCCAGCGGCGGAAGTGGTCGAACTGCAGCAGCCAGCGCTGCGCGGCGTTCGCCTCGATGACCCAGTGGCTGATCGGGTACCCGATCTGCTCGGAGAGCGTCTGCCAGGCGTCCATCAGCCCGGTGAACTGGCCGTGGGTCTCGTCCCAGTCCAAGAAGTCCGGCGCCTCCATCTTCCGGCGCTCGAGCGCGATCAGGTACCGCAGCTCGTTGCGGGGCTGGTACATCCACAGCTCGCACGCCCACCACCTCGTGGGGGAGGGGTCACATGACGCCACGACCGTGACCTCGCCGTCACCGAGCATCCTCGGGATCTCCCAGACCTTCCGGTCCATGTCGCGGCACCCGGGGATCCCGTCCGGCTCGTACCCGTAGATCCAGTCGGGGTCGACGAGGACCTCGCGGGGGTCGACGTCCTCCTGCTGGTAGACGGTCAGCCAGTCGGTGTCCTGCATCTTGTTGCGGACGTCGCGCCAGGGGAACCGGTTGGGGACCAGCAGGCACCCGACCGGGTACGCCGGGGCGTCGCGCTCGTGGAACTCGGGCTGGCACTTCTCCTCGTAGTGCGCCTTGTAGACGATGTGGGTGTACTTGGGCTTCATCGCCTGGGGTTCGTCCTCGTCCTCCTCGTCTGACTCCTCGACGGGGACCTGCATGTCGAGGACGTAGCGGTAGAGGTCGTCGCCGTAGAGCCGCTGGCCCAACAGGATCATCACCCCGCCAGGCTCGAGACGCGTCTCGCACACCTTCCGCCAGGTCTCCTGCATCTCCTCGCGCTTGTCGCTGGTCCGCTGGTTCTCCGGGGTGACGAGGTCGTCCCAGACGATGAAGGGGTACCGCATCCCTAAGAAC
>Ga0318566_10000152_pt1 | contig 14348 bp, 14 predicted proteins | sample GRESIP066b5f22_FD_203492 | JGI IMG/M metagenome (GOLD analysis project Ga0318566, IMG submission 203492) | Tropical soil microbial communities from Luquillo Experimental Forest, Puerto Rico - GRE.SIPMG.066b5f22 | ecosystem: Environmental > Terrestrial > Soil > Tropical forest > Bulk soil... | reverse complement strand
GCCCAGCAATACGCCGTTGCCCGGAGACTCGTCCGCCTCGACGAGGATCCGCTCCGCGGGCCGGTGCGGGTGGTCGTCGCGGAATCGAATGATCGCGACGGGGCTCCGCGCCGACAGGGCGAGAGCCGCGGCTGTTGAACCCACCCGACCAGGTCGAAAGTGACGTATTCCGACCGCGCCCAAGCACACCATGGCCGCAGATGCCGACGCGCGAATCAAGGACCCGATCGCGGGCCCGTGGGAAACTTCGGTCTCTATCTTCACCGGCTTGCCCGTGGCTTCAATCGCCGTGACTGCGTGGCGAACCGCCGTTTCCGCGGTGGCCAGCTTGCGTGCCGCGTCATCCGGCTCGATTTCCCGGTTCTGGTCCTGCTCAATTGCGCACAGGAGACGCAGGGGGGTGTCACGACTCGCCGCCTCGTCGACGGCCCACAGCGCCGCGCGTATCGCGGCCTTTGAACCGTCGATCCCGACGACGACCGGCTGGGGTGTGGCTAACTCTTTCATGAGACTGCCTGGACCGTTAATGGCGCACCACGAGCACCGAGCAGTCGGGGTAGCCGACGATCGGGTGGCAGTTGGGGGTAGCCAGCCCAGCAATCTCGTCGGCGTCGGCGCTGCCCACAACAGCCAAATCGATGGCGCTACTTTGCCTCTCGCCGGACCTCACCCCGGTGCCGCTGGCAACGGTCTGGACGTGCACATCCGGATAGCGCCGGACCCAGCTGTTAAGTCGCCGATCGATCTGCCGCACGGTGGCGTGGCGGCGCCGTCCTTCCTCCATGGCCTGGTGCACAACCTCGTCGTTGTCCGGGTCGTCATTGAGCACGACGGCGATCACACCGATCTCCGTCGGCGATCCGTCGGGATTGGTGCGGATGATCGCTACCGGACACTGCGCGGACGCCACCAACGCGACAGCTGTCGGGCCCAACAGCCCGTCACACTCCCATCCCCGCCTGGACGTGCCCACGCAAATCATCGCCGCGTTCTGCGACTCATTGACCAACACTTGCGCGGGATCGCCCGAGAGAACGGCCGTTTCGACCTCGACCGGTTTTCCCGCGCTCTGTATGGCGCACTCCGCCTGGGATAGGGCCGTTTCGGCGCGTTCGAGCTCCCACTCAGAGCTCGGCGGTGACCCGGCTTGCTCACCTTGGCGAGGGATGACATAGACAAGGCGGAGGGGCATCTGCCGGCCCAGCGCCTCGTCGATCGCCCACTTGGCGGCGTTAACCGCGGCTTTCGAACCGTTGATGCCCACGACCACCGACTTTGCGTCCAGCTGACTCATGTCGGCTCCCGATTAGTGCGATTCGCTCAATGCCAGGCTATTGCGCCGTCGCTCCTTTCGGAGGGGTCGTTAGGCCCTATCCGGGAAGCCGTACGTCATCAGCGACGTCGCACGGTTCTACGGATTGCGCGAACAACTTCTCCACATCAGCCCGATCGCAGGCGGCCGTTCCGGGTGTCTTCAGCATCGCCGCACCCGCCGCTATGCCCAACCGTACGGATTTGACTAGCGGCCACCCGCGATTGAGTCCGACCGCAATTGCGGCGACCATCGCATCGCCCGCGCCTACGCCGCTGCCACCCGGCATCGAAATCGCCGGAAAGCGCTGGCTTGCGTGCTTCGTCGCTAGCAGCGCGCCATGAGATCCCAGGGACACCAACACCACTTCCGCTCGACCGCTATTGACGAGTTCGTGTGCGGCGGCGAACTGGGCGGCTTCGGTGGGCAGGGGCCGCCCGACGCATTCCCGCAGTTCTCGCACACTCGCTTTGAGGAGAAACACGCCCGAGGAGATGTGCCGCAGGCCGCCGCCGGAGGTGTCCACGATAAGGCGGACGCCCAGATGCCGGCAGATGTCCGCAACCCGCTGGTAGAAGTCGGTTTGCACGCCCGGCGGCAGGCTGCCGCTTGCCACCACGAATTCGGCCGACTTCGCCGCGATCCGCAGGTGCTCCAGGCAGCGGGCCTGTTCGCGCAAGCTGAGCTGCGGTCCGGGCAGGACGAATCGGAACTGCTGACCACTGCGGCTCTCGTTGACAGTGAAGCTCTCTCGCGTTGATGCGGCGATCGGGACTTGCCAAAATGGCACACCTTCATCGCTCAGCAGCTTTGCGAGCAGACCGCCGGTCGCCCCACCCGCGGGGAAAACCGCCAACACCGACCCACCGAGCACGTGCGCGATGTGCGCGACGTTGATGCCGCCGCCGCCCGGGTCATACCGGGTGGCCGCGCACCGCAGCTTTTCGGTCGGCCGCACGACGTCGACGCTTGTCGTGACGTCCAGCGCCGGATTCATTGTCAAGGTGACGATTTGCGGTCGGCGCGCAGGCGGCTGCGCTGGCGTCTGCATGCTCGTTGACTCCGCTCGTTGTCGACGGTTATAGGCCGGAGGGGTATGTTTCCGGCGTTTCGCCGGCGATCCACAAACTCGTCACCTCGAGAGGTTCCAGCGCCCGGGTGTTGTCGATGTGAATCATGGCGTCGAACTGATCGGCCGGCCGGACGTGCAAGTAGTGGCTCTGGCGCTCGGTTTCGGGCCGGTAGATCACGCCGATGGCGCGCCCCAGCCGAACGGCACTGAGCGGGTCCGCGACCGCCGGATTAATCCGGGCCGACACCAGGAAGTCGCTTTCGCCGGCCTCATGAAGCAGTTCTTCGATGCTCCCGGTGAGCGCCGGGCGCACGGACTTTCGTTCGGCGACGCCGCCCCACTCGCTGGCGGCCGTCACGGTACCCGCGTATGTGCTAAACCCGATGAGACGTGACTGGGCGCCGTACCGCTGCCGGGCAAGTTGACCGAGCGTGAGCTGGCCGTCGGCCCACACCTCGGTCGCTCGCGCGTCCCCGACGTGAGAATTGTGGGCCCACACCACTATTCGAGCAGGCTCCATATCATGGTGGCGGTCCAGGTGTTTCAGCAGCGCGTCAAGGGTTTGCGCCATGTGCTTATCGCGGAGGTTCCACGAGGTGACGCGCCCGCTGAACATGGCGCGGTAATACATCTCTGCGGTGCGCACCGTTTGGGCGTTTTGCTCCGCGTAGAACAATTCGTCCTCGGCGAGCAGCCCGTCCCTGCGCGCATAGGCCAATGCGTTGCGCTGGATTTCGACCAGCTGCTCGATCGCTTGATTCTCACACAATGGACCGGCGCCGAAGGCCGCGGCAAAGCCATACGCCTGACCATCGTCGGCCGAAGTGTGGTCAAAACATGCATAGCGCTCCCGCGCCCGTGCCGCCGCCTTCGGATCGATCTCGTCGAGGTAGGTGATCACTTCCTGCATCGACCGGTGCAGGCTGTAGAGATCCAGGCCGTAGAAGCCCGCCTGCCGCCGACCGTTGTTCTCGTGCAGTCGGTTGCGTGCGCGTAGCCAGTCGACGAAGTCGCGAACGACCGTGTTGCGCCACATCCAGGCGGGAAAGCGCTCAAAACCGCTCAGCGCCTTATCGGCACTCTCGTCCTCGCCGAGGGCGCGAACGTAGCGATTCACTCGGCAGGCGTCGGGCCAGTCGGCCTCCGCGGCGACCGCACAGAAGCCCTTTTCCTCGATCAGCCATTTCGTGATGTCGGCCCGAGCCTCATAGAACTCGTGCGTACCGTGGGAGCTCTCGCCGATCAGTACGATCCGGGCGTCGCCGATCAGCTCCTCCAGCGTCTCGCGCGGCGGGACGCCCCCCGGCGCGTCGACAGCCACACTGGCGATCACCTCGGCCGGTGTCCGCGCCGCGGGTCTGGTTATCGAGGCTTCGGTTGTCGGAGTGGACAGCAGCTGACGAACCTCCTCGTCGGTGACCTGACGGAAATCCCAGAACGACTCCCCGACCGCGAGAAATGGGGTGGGCATCGACGCGCACACGACGTCGTCGACAAGGCCGGCGAATTCCCGGCAGGTGGATTCCGGCGCCGCCGGCACGGCAATCACGATGTGTGCGGGCTCCGCTTCACGCAGCGCCTGCACGGCCGCGAACATGCTTGCGCCGGTGGCCAAGCCGTCGTCCACCAGAATGACCGTCTTGCCGGTCACGTCGACCGGTGGATGTCCGCCGCGATAGACGGCCTCGCGCCGGATCAGCTCCCGGCCTTCGCGCTCGGCGATGGCGCGCAACTCCTCCGGCGTGATGCGCAACCCCCGCACGACATCGTCGTTGACTACGACGCGGCCCCCACTCGCCAGCGCTCCCACCGCAAACTCCTCACGGCCGGGGGCGCCAAGTTTGCGCACGATGAAGGCATCCAGCGGGGCATGCAGGGCGGCCGCCACCTCGAAAGCGACGGGGAGTCCACCCCTCGCCAAGCCCAGCACGATCACGTCCGGTCGGTCGCGATAGGCGCTAAGGAGGTTTGCCAACACCCGGCCCGCCTCGCGGCGGTCGCGGAACACGTGCCGCGGGGCGTGCCGGATCGGATCGGCTGCTCTCGTCATTGCGCACCAATGTCACTGCCCGCCAGCAGGCCGCACCTGAACACGCCGCTCGGCCGGCTTCGGCTCCGAGACCCCTACGGAGACAGTGAGGATGCCTTGGTCGTATGTGGCCTCGATGTTGTCTTCGTCGGCGCCCGCCGGCAGCGACACGGTGCGAGCGAACGAGCCGTATGAGAATTCCGACCGTCCATCGAAGTCTTTCTTCTCGCTACGCTCGGCCCTGATCGTCAGTTGCCCGTCGCGCACCGTGATCTCGATGTCCTTCTCTGGATCAACGCCCGGCATTTCCGCGCGCACCACGTAGCGGCCGTCCTTCATCTCGTCCTCGAGCCGCATCACGTGGGTGTCGAGAACGGGACGCATTCCGGCCAGGGAAGGAATGCCGGCGAACAGCTCCGAGAGCTCAGGGAAGAGCGACCTCGGGTGACGCCGAACGGAAAGGGTGCTCATGGATCTCTCCTAGATCTCGACATTTGTCGTGTTGACGATGTCCATCGCACCAGTCGACCGCGAGCGGTGGTAGGGACCGAAGTCCCAGGCTTACGGGCCGTTCGTCGGCTTCGGGACGCGCAGCGATCCAGCGGCCGGTCGGGCATAGGTGCCATGTCGGTCGACCATCATCAACGCCCGCACCCCGAGTGGCCGACATGACCCCGGCGCCAACGACATTGGCCCGGACGACTGGGTGTGCTCCTTCTCAGAATTCGATACGACATGTGATATCGAATTTGCGGTTAGGGTGCGAGAAGCTTGACGATGCTGATGTGGCTGGTGTGACTACTGCTTGTTTGGCTCAGTTGCGAATTCGGCTGTGCCTCAAGAGAGGCTAATTTCCGGGGGCGTGATCCGATATGGCGGCTTGCATCGCGGCAAACCGTGACCGTGCTCGCTCGTCGTGGGCTTGCTGCTCGGCGGCCGTGACGACGATCGCGTCCGGGCCTGGGAATACGGTCGCCTCTTCGTCCGTGTCGAGCCATCGAACCCGGTACGGCGGCTCGCCGTCCGGCGACCTCACCTCGGTGATCAATCCGCGCAGATCCCGATGACCGATCGTGCCACTCTTGATTACCAACCAGTCCCCGACGTTCGCGTTCATTGTTGGCTCCTAGGTAGAAGGGTGGGGCGCTCTAGCGGTGAATCTCCAACACCTCGCTCAGGGGTCGCCGCGGCGTCGGTTTGGGAATCAACTCGCCCTCGGGTTCGACGCCGACCCGGATCAGAACTTGAGGTACCGCTGCGGGTGCGGCGGTGAGATCCCGAATGATTTCCCGACCGGATTCCAGCTCCGTGAGATGCGTTACCGGGCAGGTGGCCAGCCCGGCCATCGTGCACTCCAGCAGGATCGCCGACAGCGCCTCGCCGCAATTTAGGGCATCGGCGCGCGTGTCCCGAGGTGTGGACAGCGCGAGGATCTTCGCCTGGTCGTAGGTACCCGCGGAGCTTCGCCCGTCCAACGGGTCGACGGGAAACTGACGGTTGACGTCGACCCGGCGGGCGTCCGATTCCGAGACGAGTGCGCTTTCGGGTATGCCTTCCGCGTCCCGCAACGGCGAGGTCCACCAGAGCAATTCATGCTGGTAAGAATCGTCATAGCGGCGTAAAGCATCGGTGACTCGAGACGCCTCGGCCAGCCGCGGTCGCGCATCGTCGGACAGCACGTCAAGGGCAACCGAATCGTTGTCGAATGAGCTTCGTAATACGGGTTCCAACGATCCCCAGTGCTTCGGGGCGCGGAACGGCAGTCGGTTGGTCCGGCGATGCAGTATCGCGTTGGCGCGATCCCGCCGTGGCTGCGTCACGTAGTCGACCGGGGCGAAGTCCGCCGAGACGAGGTGATCGAGATTGCTCGGGTTGGGAAACTGATCGACGTTCGTTTCCCAACCGGCCGCGGCCATCGCGACCCGAAAGTGATCGAGCGCGGCGCCACAGCTGATGATCGCTTCGCGACCTGACCTGTCGGTTGATGTGACCGTTCGGTGCGGATCAACGAAGAGATCGACACCCATTTTGCCCGCCACCCAGCGCCAAGGCTGGATGTTGTGGAGAGAGGGAGCGCGGCACGCCAGTTCCACCGCGCTCGTAATCACGCCGGTGTCGACGACCGTTCTGGGCATTGCGGTTACCCGCCTTCTGTCTCATTTCGACCCTCGGGCATTCGAACACCGCGCGCCAGGGTCCTTGGTCCCGAGCGTCGCGTCATTGGACCCGCGCCACTGTTGTGACGACTGACCGGTGTCATTGATGACTTTCGTCTCTATTGCGCCATGGATTACGCGGCAAACGATGAAGCCGCCCGAGAGAACTAAGGTGACCACCCCTGCAGGAACCCCGATGGATGTCATCCGCAAAAACCCCCACGACTACCGCGTCCTTCCCAACCTCACGGACTACGAGCACGCGCGTACGCAATTCCACTGGTCCGATGTGCCGGCGTTGTGCGAAGGCATGGGGCCCGGCAAGTGCAACATCGCCTACGCCGCCCTAGACCGGCACATGGTTGGCCCGACCGCGACACGGACAGCGTTGCGGTTCGTCATAGATAACGTCTGGGACGGTGCGATCACCACCCGAGATCTCAGTTACGCGGAGCTCGGCCGGCATGCCAAGCGATTCTCCAACGCGCTTCGCTCGCTAGGCATCAACAGAGGCGACCGCGTGTTCACGGTGATGAGCCGCTCCCCTGAGCTCTACATCGCGATGCTGGGTGCGCTTCGCAACGGCAGCATCGTTTCCCCCTTGTTTTCGGCCTTCGGGCCGGAGCCGATCGCCACCAGAGTGGAGATCGGGCAAGCCGATGTTTTGGTCACCACCAGGGCGATTTATCAGCGCAAGATCGCCAAGATCCGCGAGCGACTGACGTCGGTGCGGCACATCTTCGTGGTCGACGACGACAACGCCGGCGACCCACCGCCCGGAACGCTCAGCTTCTGGCACTGGCTGGATGCGGCCGACGAGAACGCGCCGATCGAGCCCACCACGGCCGAAGACCCGGCGCTGCTGCACTTCACCAGCGGCACCACCGGCACGCCCAAAGGCGCCATCCACGTCCACGGCGCCGTCGCGATGCACTACGTCACCGGGTTGTATGCGCTGGACCTGCATCCCGACGACACCTATTGGTGCACGGCCGATCCCGGCTGGGTAACCGGAACGTCCTACGGCATCATCAGCCCGCTGCTGCACGGCGTCACCTCGATTGTCGACGAGGCGGAGTTCGATGCCGAGCGGTGGTATCGAATTCTACAGGACCAGGGTGTGTCCGTGTGGTATACGGCGCCGACCGCAATAAGGATGCTGATCAAAGCGGGTCCCGAACTGCCGGCGCACTATCAGTTTTCACGGCTTCGTTTCATCGCGAGCGTGGGTGAGCCGCTGAACCCCGAAGCGGTCTGGTGGGGAAAGCGGGTGCTGGGCTTACCAATTCACGACAATTGGTGGCAGACCGAGACCGGCGGGATCATGATCGCCAACACCCCAGCATTCGACATCAAGCCCGGCTCCATGGGCCGGCCGCTGCCTGGCGTAGACGCATTCATAGTGCGCCACAACGACGACGGCACCACTGCGGTCATCGAAGAACCCGACGTCGAGGGTGAGCTCGCGCTCAAGCCGGGCTGGCCGTCGATGTTCCGCGGCTACCTCAACGCAGAGGACCGATACCGAAACTGCTTCTCGGACGGGCTCTACCTGACCGGAGACCTCGCCAAGAAAGATGCTGACGGCTACTTCTGGTTTGTCGGACGCAAGGACGACGTGATCAAGTCCGCCGGGCACTTGATCGGTCCGTTCGAGGTGGAAAGCGCGCTTACCGATCATCCAGCGGTGGCGGAGGCCGCGGTCATCGGCAAGCCCGACCCAACGATGGGCGAGATGATCAAAGCCTTTGTCACGCTTAAGAATGGCGTGGTCGGCGATGAAGACCTGCGCCTGGAGTTGATCGGCCACGCGCGCAAGCGGCTCGGGGCCGCCGTGGCGCCCAAGGAGCTCGAGTTCGTCGACGCCTTGCCGCACACAAGCAGCGGCAAGATCATGCGGCGACTGCTGAAGGCCCGCGAACTCGGGCTGCCGGAAGGCGATACCTCCACCATCGAGCGACACCCCGACCACGAGGTCGAGGGGGTGCCGTCATGACCGACACGAAGCTGGCCCACGAACTGTTGTCGGATATGGTCCGCGTGCGCCGCATGGAGGAGAAATGCGCGGAACTCTACAGCGCGGCCAAGATTCGTGGATTCCTGCATCTCTATGTCGGCGAGGAGGCCGTCGCGGCCGGGTCACTGCGGGCATTGGCCGACGATGATGCGGTGGTCGCGACCTACCGCGAGCACGCGCACGCGCTGCTGCGCGGAATCCCGATGTCCTCGATCATGGCCGAGATGTTCGGCAAGCAGGAGGGTTGCTCACGTGGCCGCGGCGGGTCGATGCACTTGTTCGATGCGTCCAAGCGGTTCTACGGGGGTAACGCGATAGTCGCCGGTGGCCTGCCTCTCGCGGTGGGCATAGCGCTCGCGGACGCCATGCTGCAGCAGAAGCGGGTGACGGCCTGCTACTTCGGCGACGGCGCGGTGGCCGAGGGCGCGTTTCACGAGTCGTTGAACATGGCCGCGCTGTGGAACTTGCCGGTGTTGTTCTGTTGCGAGAACAACCGTTACGCGATGGGCACCGCCTTGGAGCGGGAGCATTCGCAGACCGATCTCACCGTCAAGGCGGCGTCGTACCGTGTTCCCACGCTCGCCGTCGATGGGATGGATGTCGAGGCATGTCACAAGGCCGCACAGCAAGGTGTCGATCACGTCCGCGACACCGGCGGGCCGTTCTTCATCGAGTTCCGCACCTATCGGTTCCGGGCGCATTCGATGTTCGACCCGGAACTGTATCGGGACAAGGCCGAGGTCGAGCAGTGGCGCGAGCGCGACCCGATCCGGTCATTCACCGAGCAGTGCCTGCGCGACGGCATGCTCTCCGACGCTGACGTTCGGGAAATCGAAGACTCGGCCGCCGCCGAGATCGAGGCCGCGGTGGCGTTTGCCGAGGCCGGAACATGGGAGGACGCACAGGATCTCGACCGCGACGTCCTCACCCCGACACCGGAGGCGCCACGATGAAGACGACCTACCGAACCGCCATCCACGATGCGATTCGCGACGCGTTACGCGACGACTCACGCGTCGTGCTGATGGGGGAAGACGTCGGCCGGTACGGCGGGACCTATGCGGCGTCCAAGGGTCTGCTGGAGGAATTCGGTCCCGAACGGGTGCGTGACACCCCGCTGTCTGAACTGGGGTTCGTGGGAATCGGAATCGGGGCCGCTCTCAACGGACTGCGCCCGATCGTCGAAGTCATGACCGTCAATTTCAGCCTATTGGCGCTCGATCAGATCGTCAATACCGCTGCGGCGCTTCGCCATATGTCGGGCGGGCAGTTCTCGGTCCCGCTCGTCGTCCGGATGGCCACCGGGGCAGGCCGTCAGCTGGCGGCCCAGCACTCGCACAGCCTCGAGCCGTGGTATGCGCACATCCCGGGCATCAAGGTGGTGGCTCCGGCCACCGTCGAGGATGCCTACGGCATGCTTGGCCCGGCGCTGGCGGATCCGGATCCGGTGGTGATCTTCGAGCACGTTCAGCTCTACAACACCTCAACCGACATCGATGCTCTAGCCCCCACCGACATCTCCCGGGCGGCCGTGCGGCGCAGCGGCAACGACGTCACCGTGGTGACCTACGGTGGCTCCCTGTGGAAGGCACTCGACGCCGCCAACGAGTTGTTGCTTGCCGGAATCGACTGCGAGGTCATCGATTTGCGGGTGTTGCGGCCGCTTGACGAGGGCACCATCCTCGAATCCGTGCGCAAGACGCATCGCCTCGTGGTGATCGATGAGGCTTGGCGCAGTGGCAGTCTGGCGGCGGAGATCATGGCACGAGTGGCCGAAGGTGCTTTTTACGACCTCGACGCACCGGTTGCCAGGGTGTGCAGCGCCGAAGTTCCGATGCCGTACGCAAAGCATCTGGAACAGGCGGCCCTTCCCCAAGTCCGCGGGATCGTCGCCGCCGTCCAGAACCTGTTCGGTGACCGGCAGTGATCGAGTTCAAAATGCCCGCTTTGGGCGCCGATATGGACGAAGGCACGCTCAACGAGTGGCTGGTCAAACCCGGTGACAAAGTGACGCGCGGCCAAATTGTGGCGGTCGTCGAGACCACCAAGGCCGCGGTGGAAATCGAATGCTGGCAGGAGGGCACGGTCAACGAGCTGCTCGTCCCCGTGGGTGAAACCGTCCAAGTGGGAGCCGCATTGGCGACGCTGCTGGCGCCGGGTGAGCGAGCGGAAAAGCGGCCTCGGGTCTCTGCGCGGCCCCAGGCGTCGGCGAGCGCCGCCACCGCGCCGGCGGCGGCACCGTCGAGCGCGCCGGCACCGGCACGTTCGGAGGCCGTCACTCCCCCGAGCGCACCCGGGCGACGTCGGTGGGTCTCACCGGCCGCCCGCCGCCTGGCCCAAAGTCTTCACGTCGACATCGACGCGGTGAGCGGCACCGGTCCGCAGGGGGCGGTCATCATCAGCGACATCGAGCACGCCGCCGCCACCCTCGAGCACGTCGCGGCCGCCAAGCAACCACCCACGAAACCGAAGGGCAAGCCGACGGCGGCCGACCGTGGGGCTCAAATGCGAAAGTCGATCGCCGCAGCGATGAGCCGGTCCAAGCGGGAGATTCCGCATTACTACCTTGCCGACGAAATCGTGTTCGAAAACTCGCTGACCTGGCTGACTAAGCGAAATGCGCAGCGATCCATTGACGAGCGGGTACTGCCGGCCGTCCTGCTGCTCAAGGCCGTCGGCCTCGCCGCGCAGCGATTCGGCGAGTTCAACGGATTCTGGCGAGACGACGGGTTCCAGCCCGCGACCGGGGTCCATGTCGGTGTCGGGATATCGCTGCGCGGTGGTGGTCTCGTGGCGCCGGCCATCCATGACGTCCCGGAGAAGAAGCTGGACGAATTGATGGACGATCTCACTGATCTCGTGGCGCGGGCACGCTCGTTCTCGCTGCGGAGTTCGGAGATGTCGGACCCGACCATCACGGTTACCAACCTCGGCGACCAGGGCGTCGATGCCGTCTTCGGCGTCATCTACCCGCCCCAGGTGGCCATCGTCGGTTTCGGCCAGCCCGCCCAGCGGGTCTGCGTCATTGACGGCGGGATCCGGGTCGTCACCACCGTGCAAGCCACGCTCGCCGCCGACCATCGAGCAAGTGACGGTCACCGCGGCGCGTTGTTCCTCACCGCAATCAACGAGCTGCTCCAACAGCCCGACCTCCTGGAAAAGTGATGCGCAAATGACGACGACAGACGAAGACACCCGGACCGTGGTCCTGTCCGTGCTGACAACGATCGCCCCCGAGATCGAACCGGACGACATTCGCGACGACGTCCTGCTGCGGGATCAGGTCGATCTCGACTCGATGGACTGGCTGAGCTTTCTTCGCGGCATCCACAGGCGGCTGCATGTCGACATCCCCGAAGAGGACTATCACTCGCTCCGGACATTGGCCGATGTGGTCGGTTACGTCGATCGGAACGCGCCCAGACCAGGCACTTAACAACGCCGGTAGGCAGAAGCCGCACGGCCCAATGGCCCTGCCGGCCGGGACAAATGACCCTAGGTCACAGGCTTGGGCGTCGCCTAGCGTCGATGGCAGAACCGGAACTCGGCAAGGATTTACGTTCATGAACGCGATGCTGGACATCCAGACGCTCAACGATGCGGTGCAGCTTGCTTCCCGGGCTCCGTCGGTGCACAACAGCCAGCCGTGGCGGTGGGTGGCCGAAAACGGAATCTTGCGCCTGTTCGTCGATCGCGACCGGACGGTGCCGGAAACGGACCCGTCGGGCCGGGAGACGATCATCAGTTGCGGCGCCGCGCTCGATCACGTTCGGGTCGCCATGCTCGCCGCAGGGTGGCACGCGGAAATCGAACGGTTCCCGAATCCCAATGACCCCGACCATCTGGCATCGATCGAATTCACTCGCGCCGATCACGTGACCAGCGCCCAGCGCGACCGCGCCCAGGCGATTCTGCAACGCCGAACCGACCGGCTGCCGCTGGGGCAGCCCACATATTGGAGCTTCTTCGAACCCGTCCTGCGCAGCACGTTCGACGAAAGCCTCGTGACGCTTGACGTGCTGCCCGACGATGTGCGACCGCTGCTGGTCAAGGCCTCACAGCTCACCGAAGCCCTCCGCCGCGACGATGCGTCATATCACGCCGAACTCGAATGGTGGACGTCGCCGTTCGCATTGACCGAGGGCGTGCCGCCGGATGCGCTGGCGTCCGACGAAGAGCGTCGCCGGGTCGATGTGGCGCGCGAATTCCCGGCCCGAGGCCATCAGGAGCGGCGCCCCGAGGTCGCGGTGGACTGGGCGAAGATTCTGGTGTTGTCTACCCCGGAAGACACCAGGCCGGATGTATTGAGATGCGGCGAAGTGTTGTCGACCGTGTTGCTGGAGTGCACGATGGCCTTCATGGCGACTTGTACGCTGACCCACCTGATCGAGCTCGATGAAAGCCGGGAAATCGTTCGCGGCCTGCTCAGCGACGGCGGCCAGCCACAGGTCTTGATCCGCGTCGGGATAGCGCCTCCGATGGAAGCTGTTCCGCCACCGACGCCGCGGCGTCCACTGGGCGATGTTCTGCAGATCCGCTAGACACCGACGAAACGAACGGTATGGCTAGGTGGTCGAACAACTTTGGTCTCGGCGAGGCAGGACTTCCGGCCGGCGCTTTTGCCCGGCATTCTTTAATACCCTTATCGCTATGACGCATCAAAGAGGGGTGGCCGATGTCTACGACCGATGATGGGATCACCATCCTGCCGGTGCACGAATGCTGGGATCTCCTGGCCGGCGCGGCGCTGGGGCGGCTGGTCACCAGCGTTGACGGCCAGCCCGAGATCTTTCCCGTCAATTACGTCGTCCAGCACCACAGCGTGCTGTTTCGCACCGCGGAGGGCACCAAGTTGGTCAGCGCCGCGATAAACAACCATGTGCTGTTCGAGGCCGACGACCATAACGTCGCCGAAGGCTGGAGCGTGATCGTCAAGGGCAGGGCGCGCTCGCTTCGCAGCGATGAGGAGATCGAGGAAGCCGAACGCGCCCAGCTATTGCCGTGGACGACTACTGAGAAGACGCATTATGTGCGGGTGATTCCCGAGACCGTCACGGGCCGCCGGTTCCGCTTTGGTCCACCTGTGCCGCGGAGCACCGACCGCGCGTGAGTTCGCTGACTCGCTCCCGGTCATGGCGCCCCTGAGGGACTTATGCCGACGCTGTTGGTGACGAATGCCTCTGACCTAGGGCACCGCGCCCCCGATACGGTCGCGTATCAGCGGCCAAGCCAACTCCGGCGGAGCCAACCAATGCACCAAGGAGTAAAGGACAAGCTATGTCACGTCTGGGAATCGTTGTCGGCGTCGATGAATCACCGGCTGCCAAGGTAGCGGTGCGGTGGGCGGCGCGCGACGCCGAGCTGCGCAAAGTTCCATTGACCCTCGTGCACGCTATCTCTCCGGAGGTCGCGACGTGGCCCAATGTGCGGTTGGGCGCGGGCCTGGCGCGCTGGCAGCGGGATCGCGGGCACCATCTGGTCGACGATGCTTTCAAGGTGGCGGAGGAGGCTTGTCGGCATGGCGGTCCCGCTGAGATCCGCAGCGAAATCCTTTCGACGGCGGCCGTTCCCACGTTGGTCGACTTGTCTAAAGACGCCGAGTTAATGGTCGCGGGTTGTCGTGGCAACGGGTCGTGGCCCGGCCAGCTGCTGGGGTCGGTCAGCTCCGGGCTGCTCCGTTATGCGCATTGTCCCGTCGCGATCATCCACGACGAGGCCCCGCCGGCGGCGCACCCCAGCCAAGCGCCGGTGTTGGTCGGTGT
>Ga0318566_10000141_pt1 | contig 14690 bp, 12 predicted proteins | sample GRESIP066b5f22_FD_203492 | JGI IMG/M metagenome (GOLD analysis project Ga0318566, IMG submission 203492) | Tropical soil microbial communities from Luquillo Experimental Forest, Puerto Rico - GRE.SIPMG.066b5f22 | ecosystem: Environmental > Terrestrial > Soil > Tropical forest > Bulk soil... | reverse complement strand
GGGCGATGGTGGGCGTAGCTCAGTTGGTTAGAGCACCAGGTTGTGGTCCTGGGTGTCGGGGGTTCGAATCCCCTCGCTCACCCCACTGAAACCGCAGGTCAGAAGGCCAGGCCGCGATCGCGGCCAGGCCGTTCAGCATGATCATTATCCGAGCCTGGGAGCGGACCTTCGCATTTCCGCAGCTCACCGCGGCGATTCCTGGGAGCCGATCTTGACGCCGGCCCTCCATGGCCAGCCGGAATTGTTGACGTGACGTTCGGTGAAAGATCCTGGCGCTGCGGGCACGCTGTCGCCTGGGCCGCGGATCTGCCTAATCGATAGGCCCCCTTCGCAGACTGCGCCCCCGCTGCCACCGGCCGACCCAGCCCGGAACTCAACGACGGCACCGACGCAGCGGACCACGGCGCGGTGACGCTTCATCGCCACACACGGATCGCGATGCACCCAGCGTCTTGCCTGGTTCCACAGCCAGCCAATGGCAAAGCGTCATAGTGGGCCGCGCCCGTACCACCGAGGGCGCTCAAGCCGAGGTGATCTGTTACGGAGAGTCAGGGCAGTCAGCACCGGTGTCTTCTCGAGTCACGCAAAACGCCGAATACGCGCTCATCCACAAGAAATCATCTTGGGCGAAGGCCGCGCGCAGATTATCTGTTCGGGCTTTGGCGTGCAGTGAGGGTGGTTGGCTGGAGGATCGCTTCAAGGTTGATATCGAAGCGGATTTCTCTGGAGTCCAGCTGTCTGCCATCGTCGAGGGGCTGTTTTTGTGGGCCCAGTCCCTCACGGCTGAGGTTTCCTTCGGCGATGAAGACGGCCCGGTGGCCGCCGGGCTTGCGCTGCATCATGGCCAGTTGCCCGTGATCGAGTCGAGGACGGTCGAGGCGTACTTCGCGGGCTCCTCCTCCCAGGCGAGGTGTCCTCCATCGATGATCACCAGGCGGCTCGTGGGCAGCCGCTGGTGAAGAAATTCCGCGTTGGGGAGCGGGACTACGCGGTCGTTGCGGCCGCTGATGATCGTGACCGGCACCGTGATCTGTGGCAGCAGCCCGGCAAGCACGGGCAGTTCCTCGGGATGCCCATGCCGCCGATAGGAAAGCCGAGCAGACCTGCCTGACTGACCTCCAGGGCGTTGCTGACCGCGATGGCGTCGTGGGCCATCTGTTGGATGGTGTCCGGGGTAGTGCCGGTGGAGCCGCCGACTCCGGTGTTGTCGAACGTGACGACCCGCCGGGCCGGCGCGAGCGCGTCGATGAGCGCCGGGTCCCAGTTGTCGAGGTTTCCGCGGAATTGCTGGAGCAGCACCAGCGGCACTCCACCCTCGCCGCCGCCTGTGCCGCAGTAGGCGTAGTCCACGCCGTTGGCGGCACCAACGACCTCGTTCGGCAGCTCCGAATATCGCTTGGCCATGGATGTTCGCCGTTCCTATGGTTTGGTTGCCCGCACGTTCGCCGCGCAGGCGAGCGCGCCCTGGCTGATGACGCAGATCTGCGCCGGCGCGTGAGCCACGAAACGGCCGGTCGACCGGGGTCGAGGTGGGTCAGGCTCGGATGTGAACGCTGCCTTCGGCCTCCTGCACCTCGTACACGTTGAGTGCCTCGGTTGCCGGGCCGTTGATGACGGCTCCGGTGGTGATGTCGAACCGGGAGCCGTGGCATTGGCACATGATTTGCGTCCCGGTGAGCAGGCCTCCGGACAGCGGGCATGCGCCGTGTGTGCAGGTGCAGAGGTCGTCGAATGCGTAGAGACGGCCGCCGATACGCGCGATCGAGATCCGTAGTTTGCGGTCGTCCAGGTAATAGGGGACGACGCAGCCCTGGGGGATCGCGCTGCCCGGACCGACCGGGCGGAAGGGATCAGCAGCGAGGTCAGTCATCGTCTTTTCCTTATCGCCGGGCCCGGTTCAGTAGGGGTATTCGGGGATGATGTCGGACTTCTTCGCGTCGAGTCGCAGCTCGCCGGGTGCGCCGGCGGGCACGAGTGGACGGTGCGGCATGACCGGGTCGGCGCGCTCGTAGCCGGAGCCCAAGGGCGGCCTGGTGTCCGGGTCTCCCTTGTTCGGCCAAAGTGACATCGCGCGCTCGGCCAGCGCGGTGATCATGAGTGACGGGTTCACTCCCGGGTTGGCCGGCATCACGCTCCCGTCGATGACGTGAAGGCCCGGCTGGCCGAACAGGCGCTGGTAGGGGTCGACGGCGCCGCTTTGGCTGCTGTCGCCGATCGGGATCCCGCCGATGAAGTGGGCCGAGGCGTTGCGGTTGATAGCTTCGAACAGCAGCGCGCCTTCGTGGCTGCCCATCTTCGTTGCCACCCGGTCGACGAACTCCTCGATGACCGGAATGTGCACCGAGGGAGGTGTGCCGGAGCCGTGTCGGCTCCGCAGCAGGCCGTCGTGCCAGTACAGCTCGATCGAGGTGTCGGTCGTCTGCGAGCACAGCATGATGGCGGTCCGCTCGGACCAGTGGCGCGCGTCGTCGAGGCTGAGCACTTGATTCGGGTGCCCGGCCAGCTCCTTGAGCCACGACGCGGTCGCGTGCTGCTGCTCGCCATGCTGGTGGTAGGTCGTCAGCAACGCGAACACATCGCTTCCGACGCCAAAGTAGGTCGGCTCGATGCTTGTCACCGCATCTGGCCAGACGCCGGAGGTGATCGCCACCGACCCCGGCGTGATGTGGATCTTCTCCGGATCACGCTTCCACTGTCCGTGGGTGCGCGTGACCGCGAGCAGCTGTTCGGAGTTCGTCCGCGCCCGCTGCCCCAACTCGCCCGACAGGCCGGTGAGGCGGCCCTTGTGCTGCATATGGTGCAGGAGCTTCGCCGAGCCATAGGCGTGGGCAGCGACGATCACCTGCCCGGCGGTGTACACGTAATGGTGGAGATGCGCCTCCCGCTGCGCCCAGCCGGGATGGCGCGCATGCACCTCAAACCCGCCGCCATCGAGCGGAACAAGGTCGTACACCTCGTGCAGCTGATAGATCTCGACGCCGAGCTTTTCCGCCAGGTAAAGGTAGTTGGTCGTCAGCTTGTTCTTGGCGTTGTGGCCGCAGCCGATAGTGCAGTTGCCGCATGAGATGCAGCCGGTGCGCCGCGGTCCAACCCCGCCGAAGTACGGGTCGTCGGCCTCGACGCCCGGGCTGCCGAAGTAAACACCCACCGGGGCCTTGTTGAACGTCTCCCCTCTCCCCATCTCGAGCGCGACCTGCTGCAGGCACCGGTCCACGTCGGTAGGCATATACGGGTACCGGACGACGCCGAGCATCCGGGTTGCCTGGTCGATGCACGGCGCCAGTTCGTCGGCCCAGTCGGTGATGCCAGCCCATTCCGGCGCATCGAAGAACCGCCTCGGCGGGACATACAACGTGTTGGCATAGACATGCGAGCCGCCGCCCACGCCGGCGCCGCAGAGGATGAGCACATCGTCCAGGTACTCGATCCTCTGGATCCCGTACAACTCTGCTGCGGGAAGCCACAAGAAGCCCGGCAGATTCCACTGGGTCTTCGGAATGTCTTCGTCCTTCCAGCGCCTGCCGGCCTCCAGGACGCCGACCCGGTAACCCTTCTCCGCACAACGGAGCGCGGCAACGCTGCCACCGAACCCCGAGCCAATGATCACCACGTCGTAGTCGAAGCTCGTCATCAGATCTGTCCCTTCCTGATCGCTGCGGGAGCAGGCGATCGAATAGGCGATGCCGTGCCCCGCAGCGCATTGGCGCGCTAGGGTCAGCGCTCGTTAGGCTGTGCCCACGTGCGCGATCGTGCTTTGGGTGCTGGCGGCGTGATCTTCATCGGTCAGTAGCTGTCGGCGTCGGCGACCGCCTGGGCGAAGGCCTGCGGGGCTTCCTGAGGCAGGTTGTGCCCCACGCCGCCGGAGATGGACCGGTGTTCGTACTTGCCGGAGAATTTGCCAGCATAGGCGCTGGGATCGGGGTGTGGTGCGCCATTGGCGTCGCCCTCGAGGGTGATGGTGGGCACGGCAATAGCCGGGAGTGTGGCGAGCCGCCGCTCCAGTTCGTCGTATTGCGGCTCACCCGCGGCCACGCCGATCCGCCAGCGGTAATTGTGGATCACAATCGCGACGTGATCGGGGTTGTCGAAGGCGGCCGCGCTGCGCGCGAACGTAGCGTCGTCGAACGCCCACTGCGGTGAGGCAAGCTGCCAGATGAGCCTGCTGAACTCGCGCCGGTACCTGTCATAGCCCGCCCGGCCGCGCTCGGTGGCGAAGTAGTACTGGTACCACCAGGCATGCTCACCCCGCGGCGGCAGCGGCGCCTGGCCAGCAGCCTGGCTGCTGATCAGGTACCCGCTGACCGAGACCAGGGCCGTGCAGCGGTCCGGCCACAGCGCCGCGACGACGTTCGCCGACCGTGCCCCCCAGTCGAAGCCGGCGAGGATGGCCTTGCCGATGCCGAGTGCATCCATTAGCGCGATGACATCGACCGCCAGGGCCACTTGCTGGCCGTTGCGGGCCGTGTAGTCCGACAGAAAGCGAGTGGTCCCGTAGCCGCGGACGAACGGAACGATGATCCGGTAGCCCGCCGATGCCAGCAACGGGGTGACCTCGGCGAAGCTGTGGATGTCGTAGGGCCATCCGTGCAGCAGGATGACCGCCGAGCCGTCGACAGGGCCGGCTTCGGCATAGCCGACATTCAGCAGGCCCGCATCGACCTGCTTGACAGGTCCGAATGATGAGCTGGCACCCGGTTTCATCATTGCCACCTCTGTCGCGCTCCTCTTGGTGCTGTGGCGCCTCGGCGCCTACCGGTGTGAGCCAGCGACGGCCCGGGCCGCCGTCAGGATGTGGTCGGTTACCGCCTGCGGCTGGGAGATCATGATCACGTGCGAGCCCTCGACCTCGATGATGTCGGCGCCCGCCCGCCGGGCCATCGAACGGACAACGTCAGCGCCGGCGGCCTTGTCGCCGGTGGCGACCACCGCCCAGGACGGCAACCTCCGCCAGGCGGGCGGCCCGGATACGTCGCTGAACGCCGCGGCGGCGATCGGGCGCTGGGTCACGGCCATCAGCGCGGTCTGCGGCTCGGGCAGGTCGGCGGCGAAGGCCTCCCACAGCTGGGCGGGGTTGATCGCGAACTCGACCGAGGTCTCCCCGTCGTTTCCGGTGGGATAGGTGTATTGGACCAGGACGCTGTTCAGGACGCTGTCCTTGGAGCCGGACTCGGCGTCGCCCAGGGTTTCGCCTTCATCGGGGGCGAAGGCCGCTACGAAGACCAGGCCGGCGACGTTGGCGGCGCTGGTGGCGGCGTTGGTGATGACCGCGCCGCCGTATGAGTGCCCGGCAAGCAGCACCGGGCCGTCGATCTGGCTGAGCAGGCTGGCGGTGTATGCGGAGTCGGCGGCCACGCCGCGCAGCGGATTCGGCGGGGCGATGACGGTGTAACCCTGCTGCTGCAGCCGCTCAATCACCCCGGCCCAGCTGGACGCGTCGGCGAATGCGCCGTGCACGAGCACGATCGTCGGCTTAGTCCCGGTTTGCCCGGACTGCTGATCTGTCGCATTCACTGGGGAACCTCCCCGGAGTGTGGATTGGCTGATTTGTGATGGTTAGAGATGGTCGGCGTCGATGACGGCTTGGGGTGTGACCCCTAGCGATCCGTTTGATCGCTAGGGGTCTTCCTGCGGCAGGTTTGTGGCCGGCCGGCAGGCCCCGGCGGGGGTGAACGGGTGGTGCTGGCCGTCGATGGTAGTTGTGGGCACCGCGATGACCGGGGCTTGCTGGGGCCGGTCTTCGGTGGCGACGACTCCAGGCGGGGTTCTGGTCATGGCTGAGTTCCCTGTGCGCCTTCCCGTTCACGTAGCCGTGGGCGAGGTGGTCACCGTCTAACCGAGGTGCGGGCTGTGGTTAGCGCAGCGACTTGAACGCCGCCCGGATCTCCTCAGAGAACAGTTCGGGCTCTTCCCAGGCGGCGAAGTGGCCGCCCTTGGCGGCCTCGTGGAAGTAGATGAGGTTGGGGTAAACCTTCTCGGCCCAGCTGCGCGGGGCCTGGAAGATCTCGCCGGGGAAGACGGTGAAGCCAACCGGGAGGGAGATTTTGGGGGGTTTTTTCCCGGACGCCACGAGGGCAGCGGTGGTTCGTCCGGACTCCCAGTACAGCCGTGCCGACGAGGTCGCGGTGCCGGTCAGCCAGTACATGGTGATGTTGTCCAGGACCCTGTCCCGGGTGAGGCCGCCGGAGGGTTCGCCGTCGAGGAAGGCGCAGGTGATCTTCTGGTAGCTGTCGGCGTCGTGGTCGAGCATCCAGGCCGCCAGCCCGACGGGTGTATCCGTGAGGGCGTAGCCGATCGTCTGCGGGTGCTCGGGCATCTCGACGAAGTAGCCCCGCTGGAAGACCGCGGCGACCGCCTCGAGTGTCGCGGGGTCCTTCTTCTCGGCGTGGGCAGCGAGCAGGGCGACGCCAACCCGCTTGACCAGCCCCTCGGGCACGGGCCCGCCGCCGAAGACCGCCGCGAGCACGTCGAGCGGGAAGAACGTGAGGAGGTTGAGGTGAATGCCGGCCAGCCCGTCGGGGGCCTGGCGGGCCATCGCGTCGGTGATGGACGCGCCCTGATCGCCGCCCTGCGCGACGTAGCGGTCATAGCCGAGGCGGTGCATCAGCTCCGCCCAGGCTTGCGCGATGCGGCCGGGGTCCCAGCCGGCCTCCGTCGGCTGGCCGGAGAAGCCGTAGCCGGGGATGGACGGCAGCACCAGGTCGAACGCGTCCTGCGCTTGCCCGCCGTGCGCGGTCGGGTCGGTGAGCGGGCCGATGACCCCGAGCATCTCGATCACCGAGCCGGGCCAGCCGTGGGTGATGATCAGAGGCAGCGCGTTCTCGTGCCGCGACTTCACGTGGATGAAGTGGATGTCCACCCCGTCGATGTCGGTCTTGAACTGCGGCAGGCCGTTCAGTTCCGCCTCGCACCGGCGCCAGTCGTGGTCGGCCGCCCAGTAGCGCGCCAGCTCCTGCAGCATCGCCTGCTGCACGCCCTGCGAAGCGTCGGCGACCAGCTCCTTGCTGGGCCAGGACGTCGCGGCGACGCGGCGGCGAAGGTCGGCGATCGCTTCGCCGGGCATGTCGACGCGGAAGGGACGGATTTCAGTTTCGCTGGACATTGGATCTTCTCCCTTTCCCTGGATTAGTTGGCGATCGGCAACACCACGGCCGGTGGAACTTGTCCGTCTCGGCTGATCCCGGGCACGATCGCGAACACCCCGCCCGGTGAGGTTTCCTGCCGGACACACAGCGTCCACGTCGGCCGTCCCGTTGGGCTGCCGGGTGAGGGCGCCGGCATGCGCCGAGCCGCCTTCCCCGTCCACACCACACGTGGGAGCCGGTGACCGCCCGCGTGTGGTGTAGACGGGGTGGCGGGGTGGCGGGGGTGGTTACCCGGCTGCCCAGAAGGCGCAGTGGTGCCGGGCGGCGAAGTCGGTCTCGAGTTGTGGCTGGGGCGGTACGAGCGACAGCATCTGGGCGCTGTCGCTGAATGCGGGCCAGGGCACGGCTGCGGACGCGGGGTTGCCGGTGGCGGCGAAGTTCGCCCAGGCGGCGCGCATGCTGGCCGCGAGCGCCTGCTGATCGGCGCTTAGCGGCGCAGGGAAGGGGGCGTTGGGCAGGTCGAACAGGTACTGGAGCTCGGACGTGTGTGTCGCCACGGGCGGTACCAGGCCGGGCGGCGTGAAGGGCTGCGGCGCGTTGTCGTCGTTGAACTCGTAGGCGTAGGTCGGCACGCGCTGGGAGGTCAACGTGTCGATCTGGAGTGCCGGGCAGGCGAAGCTGGCGTCCCCGACCAGCGCGGTGAACGCCGCGGCCGGGTCGGTGCCGGGCGGGTATTCGGCCGCGATCGCCGCGGCCCGCGCGGCGGGCACGCCCAGCGCCACGGCGATATCGCCCTGGTAGCCTCCGGGGGTCACCTGATTGTGTTCGGGTATGAACACGTCGGTGCCCTGGCTGACGGTGATGCCGAGACTGACGAAGAGCCGCTCCTCGTCGTGGTTGGTGCCGTTGAGGACCGGCACGTGGGCGAACCGCCCGGCGGCCAGCGCCGTCCCGATCGGCTCGGTGAGGACCTTGCCGTCCACGACGCCGGGGATCTCGACGAAGTTCGGGGTCACCAGGTTCGCGACCGGCAGGTTGCGCAGGCAGGCCGCGGTCTGCGCGGACTGGCCCGGGCAGCCCGCCGCGGTGGCGAAGGCCTCCCCGGCGGCCTCGGCGGCGGCCAAGGGCTGCTGGTTGAGCGCGAACGCTCCGCTTTCGACGATCGCCTTCTGGAACAGTCCGCGCGAGCCGGTGGAAACCAGGTGGGCCAGCACCGACAGGCCGCCGGCCGACTCACCCGCGATGGTGACGTTGCCCGGGTCGCCGCCGAACGCTTCGATGTTGTCCTGCACCCAGCGCAGCGCGGCCTGCTGGTCCATCAGCCCGTAGTTGCCGGCCGGGCCGCCGGGCCGTGACGCCAGCGCCGGGTGGGCCAGGAAGCCCAAGGCGCCGAGCCGGTAGTTGATCGTGACGACCACGACGCCGTCCGCCGCCAGCTTGGCCGGGTCGTAGTTGCGGCCGGCGTCTTGGGTCAGCCCGCCGCCGTGGATCCACACCAGCACAGGCAGGCGGCCGTCGCCGCCTTCGTCACCGCCGGGCAGGGTCGGCGTGTACACGTTGAGGTACAAGCAGTCCTCGCTAAAGGGCCCAGGCACGGACCGGCTCGGCGGCTGCGGGCAACTCGGCCCGAACTGGGTGGCGTCACGGATCCCCTGCCACTCGGCCGGGGGCTGCGGTGGGCGCCATCGCAGGTTGCCGGTGGGCGGGGCGGCGTAGGGGATGCCGAGAAACTCATCGAGTGTGCCTGCGGTCATGCCGCGGACGGCACCGTCGTCGGTCCTTACGATCGGGGCGCCGCCCGAGCCCGCATGCGCGGTCGCGGCGCGCGCCGTGGCAGTGGTGGCGCCGGCTGCCGTGAGGGTCAGCGCGGCCAGCGCCGCGCAACACGCGGCGGCCAGCGGGACATGCCGCCAGTGGGTCGTGTTCATGATCTTGACTCCTTCTGCTTCACCGGTGGCCGGCCGCACGGGGCGGCCACCAGCTGGGCGCGCCGCGGACACGACCGCGCGTCCGGGTGAGATGTAGGCGGCCGAGCCCGGGTCGTGGTACCGAACGGCTTGTCAAAGGCGTGGCCGCGGGCATGGTGACTGATCCGGCGCCCGGTATAGAGCCCGGTCTGCATGGCGACCTCGGCGACGCCGGGTAGCTTGTCCAGGCTCATCAGGCCCCCGGTCGCCAGGATCTCCGGATGGCTGGGGAGGCTGAGACCCTTACCGCAAACCAGGCAGCCGGCCCGGTCCTGCTCCGCCCCCGTAGCCCTGGCGACCGCCGCGGCCAGCGGTGGCGCCTCGACGCCCGCGGTCCACCAGATGGTGCCCATCTCGTCCAACGCCCGAGCTGCGAAGAGGCCGGCGAATCCGCCGCCGACGATCACCACCCGGGGGCCGGAGGTTGTGGCCATGGCTCACCCCAACCTTTCGTGCTCGGCTCCAGTTGTCTGCCCACTGGCTATGCTGACCACCCGGGCCGGGCGCGGCACCCCACCAATGGGGGGGATTCCAGGCGGCGAGCGTGCCGGCGACTACCGCCGAATCTCGCGCACCCTGATCAGCCGCCGACGGCAACCCAGCGGCCGAGGCGATGGTGACTGGGCAGGGCGTCAGGGATCGTCCAGTTCCTCCAGGGCGGCCTCGACGTCATACTCCAACGCGGTCGCAAGATCGGGGGCGGCGGAGACGACCCGGCCGAGCCCGGCCACCGGGGCGATTGCCAGCAGTACGTCGGCGATCTCGTCCTTGGTCGCGCCGGCCGCTAGCGCCCGGGTAGCGCCCCATTGCAGGCAGACCGCTGATGACCCGATGGCGACCAACGCCCCGAGTTGCAACAGCGCCGCCGTTTTGGGATCCAGGGCTGATGCCCCAGTTAGGTCAAGCCCCGACCCTGCCTCCACGAACCCTTCGTCGAAGATCGCCAGCCTGCGCAGGGTCTCCTGGAATCTCGTGGTCTGGTCCATACGGCCTCCGCTCGCCGCCTGGCACCAGTCCATTGCTTACCGGCAAGAGTTCCACCCCATCGATGGGGGGGTAAAGGTCGGCTGTCACCCTTCCAGGAGCCCTAGCTCGCGGGCGCGGGTGACTGCCTCATTCCGTGTGGTGGCGCCCAGTTTCCGGTAGATCGACTTCATCGCTGACTTGATGGTGTGCGGCGATAGGAACAGCTCTTTGCCGATCTCGGGAAACGACAGGTGGGTGGAGAGCATCGGCAGGATGCGCAGTTCGGCGGCGGTCAGGGCCGTTGATCCCGCGATGCTGGAACGGCGCTCCCTCGCGAGCCGGTCCCGCAGCGCCTCTGCCTCGTCGGCAAGGGTTCCCAGGCCGGGGCGCCGCTTGAGAATGTCATCGATCTCCCGCATGAGCGTCCTGGCACCCGCCAGGTCGCTGAGGGCGAGATGGACGCGAATGAGCTCGATCCGGATCTGCACCGCTATGTGGGGCTGTGCGTAGGTGAGCAAGGGCCGCAGTCGCTGGGCGCTGACGAGCACCTGCCGTACCGCGGGCAGATCTCCCCGGTGCAGGGCCACCCGTGCTTGCACCGCGGTGGCAAGAGGACGCTCCCACCCCCACCGGCGCAAGCTTGAGCGGGCCTGGCTGGCGAGGGCCTCGGCCTGGCCCCAGTCGCCATGTGCCATCGCCAGCAGCGACCGTTCGCTGAGCGCGTTTGAGAGAGTATCGGGAGCGGCGAGTTCCCGGAACCCGACGACGTCCTCGAAGAACGCGTCGCCGCCTTCGGGGTCACCGCAAAGTATCCGGGCGATCCCCTGCATGAGTGCCGCCACCGGAGCGACGATGCCTGTCGCCGCAAACCTCCGCGCGGCCTCGTCCGCGTCGGCGCGCATCTGCTCGGCTCCGCGGCGGCACAACATGGCCCGCACTACGGCGGCCCACGCCTCCGTGGCTGGGTCATCGGGCCGGCCCGGGTTCCCGTACTGCCAGCGATCCAGCGCATCGGCCCACCGGTCGGCCTCGACCGGCCGCCCCAACATCACAGCCACAATCGCGGCCCACACGGCGGCCATCGGGTGTCCTTCGATCCCGCCCCGGTCATCCAGCCAGCCGATCCACCGCTGCACGGTGGTCTCCCGGCCCTGCCTGTAGGCGGGCAGCCAGAGCTTTCCCACCAGGTCGGCTGCCTCATCGACGTCCCCGGCCGCGATGGAGTACTCCAACGCCGCCTCGGGCAGGTCGTTGTGCAGGCACCAGGCGGCGGCGCGGCGCCGTAGGACCGGGACCAGGCCGGGCTCCAGGCGGTCCAGCTCCGCCAGCAGCATGTCACGGAACAGGTGGTGGTAGCGGTACCACTGCCCCCGCCGGTCCAGCGGCACCAGCAGCAGGTTCGACCGCGCGAGCTCGGCCAGGATCGTGCCAGAGCCGGGCAGGTCGAGGACCGCCTCGCACAATGGGCCGGACATCCGGTCCAGCACCGCAGTCCGGGTCAAGAACGCCCGCTGCTGCCGGGAGATCCGGGCCAGGAGTTCCGACTCCATGTACTCGCTAACGAACCGGTCGTTCCCGCCGAACGCGCCTGCCGCGCCTCCGAGCGAGCCGCCTTCCCGCAGGTACAACGCGGCGAGGTACAGCCCCACCGGCCATCCCTCGGTCCGCCGGTGCAACTCGGCCACGTCAGCCTCACCCAGCGCCACCTCGGCCGCGCGCAGCAGCGATGACGCCTCGGCCGGGCTTAGCGATAGGTCACTGGGGCCGATCTCCATGAGCTTGCCCTCGGCGCGCAGCCGCGCGGTGCGCAGCGGCGGCTTGGCCCGCCCGGCCAGCACCAGCCGCGACCCGCCCGGCACGTGATCGGCCAGCACCGACAACGCGGCCCGGCATTCGGAGTTATGCAGCGCGTGCACATCGTCGAGGACCAGCACCACCGGTGAGATCCTTGAGGAGAAGGCATGGCCGAGCCTGGGCACCACCGAGCCGGGTACCGAACTCGTGGGGGAGGCCAGCGCGTCGAACACCCGCCTGCCGACCGGCTCCGCCGCATTGAGCGCCTCCGCGACGTAGGTGAGCAAGACCTTCGGGTCGTTATCACCTTCGTCGACCGACACCCACGCGAACGCCTGGCCGTTGCGCTCGGCCCACTGCGACAGCAGCGTTGTCTTCCCATAACCCGCCGGCGCGACCACCGACACAATCGGGCCGGGATCACCCCGCGCCAGCCGTTCGACCAGCGACGAGCGGCGAATGGTCGCGGGCCGCACCAGGGGACGCAGAAGCTTGGCCGCGATAAGGTCGAACGCCGGCCGGCCCAGATGGCCCGGCCGGTCAGCCAGCTGACGCACGTCGCTCTCGCCCATGTCCCGTGACGGTGCCCGCGCAAAGACCCGCCGTCTCATGATGTTCTCTAGCGTCAAATCGGGTCAAGCGGACATCAGATGGACCGCATACGACTCATGCCACGCGCCGGCTGGCCTGCGCCACTGCGCGCGGCGCTCGCGGAAACCACCCAACAAGTGCTTGGCCAAATCCACACAGGAATGGATTCACGTCTGGGGCTTGCCATTGACGTGAGCTGTGCGCTCGGGTCACCCGTGCGAAAGAGAAGTGGCGCAGATCGTCCCCGTGCGAGCGGGGTGAGGCGAGGCGACTGGACACGGCACCCCTATGAGACGCACCGTCAGCATCGGCATCGTTTTGGCTGAGATGGGTGGAGTCTCTAGCCCGACGGGCGCTGTTGGCACCCCTCTGTCGCAAGAATGGGAGCATGACCGGCTGAAGGCGAGGCTGGCAAGCGTTATGAGGAGCATCCGGGCGGGCGAGCACGGGAGCATTGTTGCCCGGCGTTGTGTGGAGTGGCGTCGGCCGGGCTGGCCCGAGCGTGCGCTGGTGATGATGCCTGCCGGCCCGGTGACCATGCTGCGTTCCTGCCCTCCTGTCGTTCAATACGACCTGTCAGTTGCGCCAGTAGTCCCGGCCCTCGATGCCCGGCGCCGATCGTGCCCCACCAAAGAGCTTTCCCGACGAGGAGCGGAGCGGCGAGGAGGCCTGATGAGCAGGAAATCGAACCGGTGGATCGTGGTAGCCGTGACCGCAGCGTGCGCAGTCGCGGCTGCGGCGTGCGGCCGGCCCGCGCCGGAGGCTGTCCCGCCGGTCAGCGGCCTAGCGGTAATCACCCCGCCGGGTGTCAGACCGGTGTCCTCGGTGGTGTGGGCCACCAACCGGGACGTGATATCGCTTGACCCAATTTTCGCGTTCGGCTACCCGGAGTACACCGCGGAGTCGCTGATGTGTGAGTCGCTGTTGCGTCAGGCGCCCGACGGGTCGCTGGAGCCTGGCCTGGCCACGGTTTCGAATCCGTCACCCACCAGGCTGGTGTTGACGCTGCGGCCGGGGGTGAGGTTCTGGGACGGTCATCCCGTCACGTCCGCGGACGTGGTGTACAGCTTGGACCGCAACACCAACCAAACGCTTGGCGGGTCTTACGGTTGGGTCTTCAATCGGGTGGCTTCGATCACGGCGACCAGCCACGATCAGGTGGCGATCACTTTGAAGCAGCCGGACTACTGGCTGGGAAACGAGCTGTCGTCGGCGCCAGGGATCATCATCGAGAAGAGCTTCGCCGAAAAGCAGGGCAAGAACTACGGCACCCCGGCCGGGTCGATCATGTGCACCGGCGCGTACATGCTCAAGTCGTGGACCCCTGGGGTAGGCGTGGTCGTGGTCCGCAACCCGCACTACTGGAATCCCTCGGTCCACCCCCTGGTCGGCCAGATCACCATCAAGGGCGTCCCGAGCGTCGCGTCCCTGACCGCGGGCCTGCTGACCGGCGCGATCCAGGGGGACTACGGGGTAGGTGTCCCCACCCTGGATCAGCTGAAGCACAGCGGCACCGTCAGGGTGTACCTGGGCCCGGGCTGGTCGAGCGACGTTTTCGTCGTGACCAGCCTTAAGGGCGTACTCGGCGACGTACGCGTGCGCCGGGCGCTGTCGCTCGCGCTGAACCGCCAGGGCATCATCAACTCGGTCTACCAGGGCACGGCGCAGCTGCCGCGGTGGCTGTCGAACCCGGGCACGTTCGGCTACGGCACGTCGGTGTTCGCCGGGGCCTACGACAGCTCGCCGGTGCTGACCCAGAACATCGCCGAAGCCAGGAAGCTGGTCAAGCAGGCCGGGGCCACCGGAAAGACGATCACCATCGGCACCACCAGCCAGCTGGCGGTGTACGCGGGGGATACCGCCGCTTACGAGGCCGCGGCGCAGGCTATCGGCCTGAAGGTGGCGCTGAGGTCTGTGCCCGCCCAGAACTACATCGACTTCATCGTCTCCCCCAAGGCCAGGGCGGGCCTGGACGGCTTCCCAGTGGTGGACTACGGCGACGACGCAGACCCCGCGGATCTGTTGGCGCAGGCTGTCCTGCCGGGTGGGCTGCAGAACTATGACAACTTCAACGACCCAGCGATCACCGCGGCGCTGGAGCAGGCCCGCAGCATGTCGAACCCGGATCAGCGGGCGGCGCTGGTGGCTCGCGCCGAGAAGCTGGCCGCCCAGCAACTGCCGTGGATCCCCGACGTCCAGCCGGACACCGTGCTGCTGCTCGGCAAGGGCCTCACCGGCGCGATCTCCTCCTCCGCGTACCTGTACTCCCCCTGGGCGAACAGCCTGGGCC
>Ga0318566_10000135_pt1 | contig 14801 bp, 13 predicted proteins | sample GRESIP066b5f22_FD_203492 | JGI IMG/M metagenome (GOLD analysis project Ga0318566, IMG submission 203492) | Tropical soil microbial communities from Luquillo Experimental Forest, Puerto Rico - GRE.SIPMG.066b5f22 | ecosystem: Environmental > Terrestrial > Soil > Tropical forest > Bulk soil... | reverse complement strand
GAGTGATCTGGCGATCTGGGAGCATATTGCAATACCAAAATAAACCAATGTTGGCCGTCCGCACGGAAATGCGAAACGACGAGATTGGGAAAAATATGAAACACACGATAGTTGATGGAGCGCCAGGTGCCGGCCCGGCATTCTTCTGACATTTTAGTTAACGCATCGGGATCATTGGTGGTGAAGTATGCATTGTGCAGACCGAACCGAAAATATCCAATATTCTCGCGCTTGAGATACCCCGATTGGAGGCTCTGGTCTCCATGCTATTAAACGAGCCATGGCGCTGCTCGAATGGCTCATTGTAGCCGCTGCCGCGTTCGGCGGCTATTTCCCGGAGCGATTGCATACACCGCCCGCGATCATGACAGCCGGAATCATCATCTTTGGCGTTATCTTTATCCGTCACCATGACGCGCAACTTATTGCTAGGGCCCAAGCTGCGCTACCGGGACCATTCGACCTGCCGCAGCGCAGCCAGCGCTCCGCAAAGCTAGCGTTGTTTTTCAAGAATGCTATCGGACTGCGGCGTATTGCTAGGAAATAGCCGCTGCCAAATTGTCAATTGGCTCGTCTCGGTTGCGTTCGCGAGACCGTGCATCGCAGCTTGCCGATCCGAGCTTGCATTGAAAAGCTCATAAACGATCTCTCGCGAGGCAGGGGAGATTTGGTGTGAAGCCTTTGTAATCGCTAAAGCCAATCTTGGCCCCGCGTCGCGATCTTGGCGGGACAAAGCGCTGTGTCTCACAGCGCTTTTTTGTTCGGCCCGCAGCGCTTTGCTCATCAACTGACGCTAGACGACGTATGGACACGTCTCGCATGTGAACGCTCACTCCGGCGCGACAGCAAAGACACTAAGTTGTAGATTATTGTACTACACGTTACAGTGGTACATTTAAAAAATGAAAGCCAAAACCCGGTTGGAAATCAACTATTTGAAAATTGCGCGTGAGTTCATCGACGAGAACAGTGGTGGTCCTCCGCGTGTGGCTGCGAAAGCGCCAACATAAGAATGCACGGGTCGGGCGCGAGACGCTTGGATCACTCGGCTATGACCGCCCTATCAGGGGATTGGCGATTTATATTGAAACAGTAGCGCGTTAAACTCGCTGCCGTCGGTGCAAAGAATTGGTCTCGGGAAATATGGAACTCAAGGCGGTCGATGATTGCGCTTTCGGTTAACGGAGAGACCTATAATGTCGACGTCGAGGACGACACCCCCTTGCTCTGGGTGTTGCGCGACACGATCGGCCTCACGGGAACCAAATACGGCTGCGGTATTGCGCAATGCGGCGCTTGCACCGTGCTCATCGATGGCGCGCCGATGCGTTCATGCCAAGTCGCGATCGGCACGCTCGGCAAAAAAGCCGTAATCACCATCGAATCGTTGGCGCAAAACGGCACGCTGCATCCGGTGCAGCAAGCCTGGATCGATCTCGACGTGCCACAATGCGGCTATTGCCAGAGCGGCATGATGATGGCGGCAGTCGCGCTCTTGCGGCGCAAGCCCAAGCCCACCGATGCCGATATCGACGCGGCGATCACCAATATCTGCCGCTGCGGAACCTACCAGCGGGTGCGGGCGGCGATCCATGCCGCGGCGAGCGCGGCCTAGCCGCGATGAACGACGCCGCCAACCCGCAAGCCGCGGCGAGTTATGCCGAGAAGGCATGGCAGTCCGACGTCATTGTCGATCTGATCAAGCAGTATGGTTTTCCTTATATCGCGCTCAATCCGGGAGCGAGCTACCGCGGATTGCACGATTCGCTGGTCAATTACGGCGGTAACAAACCGCCGCTTCTGCTGTGTCAGCATGAGAAGATCGCGGTGCAAATCGCGCACGGCTACGCCAAGGCGACTGGCAAGCCGATGGTGGCGATCGTGCATGACGTGGTCGGCATGCTGCATGCGACCATGGGCATCTACTACGCCTATCTCGATCGCTGCCCGGTCTTTGTCATCGGCGCAACGGGACCGATGGACGAAAGTCGCCGGCGGCCGTTCATCGATTGGATTCACACCGCCAACGTCAATGGCGAGCAGCTCCGCCACTATGTGAAATGGGATTATCAGCCGGCGAGCATCGAGGGCGTCCCGGATTCTTTTGCCCGCGCCTATGCGGCGATGATGACCGAGCCGCAGGGACCGATCTACATGTGTTACGACGCCTGGCTGCAAGAGCAGCCGCTGGCGCGCGATGTTGCGCTGCCGGCAATATCGGGTAGCAAGGTGCCGGTGCCCATGGCCGCCGATGCCGAGGCGCTCGAGCAGGTGGCCGAGCGCCTCCTCGCCGCCAAATATCCGGTTCTCCTGGCGGAATATGTTGGGCGCAGCCCGAGCGGCTTCGACAATCTCGTGGCCTTGGCCGAAACCGTCGGGGCGGCCGTGTTCGACGTTCATGCCCGGCTTAACTTCCCGAACCGGCATTTCCTCAATCTAAGCTGCCACAAGGAAATCTTCCGCGACGCAGATCTCATTGCTTCACTCGACACGCGCGACTGGGAAAAATCGACTCACTACATCGACCGCACCGAACGCCACGTTCGTGCCTATTACCCGCCGCATTGCGAGCTGATCGAGATCGGGTTTGGCGAAATCAATTTGAGCAAATGGTCGATGGATTATACGCGCATGCCGGCATGCAGCCTGCGCGTACTCGGCGACACGCTGACCGCGATCCCGAAGCTCACGCAGTTATGCCGCGAGCGCATCGGCCGGCAGCCGGAACTGACCGCGCGCATCGCACAGCGCGCCAAAGCGCTTGCGCAAAAACACGATGCTCTGTTCGCCACATGGGCCAGACAAGCGCGTGAGGACTGGGAAGGCATGCCGATCACGCTGCCGCGACTCGCTAGCGAGCTTTGGGACGTGATCAAGAATGAGGATTGGGTCCTGACCGCGAACACGCTCCAGGATTGGGCTTACAAGCTGTGGGATTTTGACAAGCCATATCGCCATCCTGGCCAGGCGCTCGGCACCGGCACGCAGATCGGCTTGTCGCTCGGCGTGGCGCTGGCGCATCGCGGCATGGGGCGGCTGGTCGTCGATATCCAACCCGACGGCGATCTCTTATTCGATGCCGGGGCACTGTGGAGCGCAGCCAAGAACGACATTCCGCTGCTCGTCGTCATGTACAACAATCGTGCCTATTACAACGACTGGGAGCATCAGATTCACATCGCGCAGCATCGCGGCACGCCGGTTGAGCGCGCCTACATCGCGCAGGACATCGCGGGCCCAAATGCCGATTTCGCCGCGATGGCGAAGAGCATGGGCTGGTACGCGGAAGGGCCGATCGAGACGCCCGCCGACATTGCGCCGGCGCTACGGCGCGCTATCGCGCGAGTCAAAGCCGGCACGCCGGCGCTGGTCGATACGGTGGTGCGGCCACGCTGATCGGACCGGCTGCGCAAATATGGTAGGGTGCGATCTGGGCGAGGGGGCACGCACATGAGACGCCGGGAATTCATCACTTTCATTGGCTCGGCAACGGTGTGGCCGGTTGCGGTGCGTGCGCAGGAGAGCATTCGACTGGGCTTCGTCCTTCCAATCGTGCGGCAAACGCCTGCAGTGGTCGCGTTCTTTGAGGAGCTGAGCTTCAACGGCTTTGTAGAAGGCAAGAACATCACGATCGTTGCCGGCAGTTTCGGGCTCGAACAGGATTCAGCTGCGGAGCGGGCGGCGGCGGTGATCAAGGGCGCGCCCGATTTGATTGTAGCAGGGGGCCCCTTAACGTCCGCGCCGCTCAGAATGCAACGCCGACGGTTCCGATCGTTGCGATCTCAGATGACATGGTCGGCGAGGGCCTCACGCCTTCGCTTGCGAGGCCGGGCGGCAATACGACAGGCGTGACTATTCTTGCGCCGGAGCTCGATGGCAAACGACAAGACTTGCTGATCGATGCGGTGCCCAGCGCACGTCGGATGGCAGCACTTGCCGACACACATATTACGACATCTCGGCAACTTCAGGCGCTCCAAGACGTGATGCGGCAGCGCGGGATCGAGCTAACGCCGTTTGTCATCGCCAGACCCGAGGAGATCGCAAGCGCAAGCAACGATGCTAAGACCGCCGGCGCCGCCGCGGTCAACGTGCTTACCTCGCCGATCTTATATGCCAACAGACAAGCTATCATCGAGCGCACGGCGGCATTGCGCCTACCGGCAATGTACCGATGGCCGGAATTGGCGGAGGAAGGCGGTCTGATGGGTTACGGCCCGCGCATCACGCAAATATTCCGTCAGGCCGCGCGCATGGTTGGCAAAGTCTTGCACGGCGCCAAGCCTGGCGAGCTTCCGGTCGAACAGCCCACCAAGTTCGAACTGGTGATTAATTTACAAGCCGCCAAAGCGATCGGCCATGAAGTTCCGGCCGGCCTGGTTGCGCGCGCCGATAAGATTATCGAGTGATGCTGACGCGGCGTAGTGTGCTGCGTGCGTCGGCGCTAGTGATATTCGTAGCTCGTCGCGGTGGCCTCGGCGGTTCGCGACACGCCGTAATTTCGGTTCGCATAATCGATCATATCGGCAACGGTCAGTTGCCGTGGAACGAACAGATTCCCTGAATCGATCGTGCTCGTGAGGCTATCGATAAGAGCAATCGTATTCTGGCGTGGCTGATGAGCCGGCGCTTGCGGCTTGACCTCCGCAACCTTCGTCGGCTCGGCCGTGCGCGAGGGTTCCGATTGCTGCCTGATTGCCGCGAGAGTCGCTGCATTGCTTGACGTTGATGCAGGTTGTTGCTTGACCGCCGGCTTTGCAGGGCGATTGGCAGCCGATGAGCTCGATGATCCCGAGCGCTCGTTGGCAAAAGCAAGCGCAGTTGCGCCAAGCGGGCTATTCGCTTTCGACGGGTCTGGAATTCGCGCGGCCAACAAGGTCGATTCGGTAGTGACCCTGTTGATTTCGCTTTTCACCAGGCTGCGAAATTCCAAATTAAACTGCGCGCCCGGATGCGAGTCGTTGTTCTCGATATACTCGATGTTCGGGCCGATCAGCTTTTTGGATCCCATGCCGCCGAAGGTCATATAGGGGTTCGGATTGTAGACTTCGATTATCCTGCCGACGCGCCCGGTCACTTCCGGATTCCAGCTCAGCATCGACGGTTGCAGCGCAATGATGACGTCTATGTATTTCGCTTTGTTGGCGACAAAGACTGAGCTGTTCGCTCCTAAGCTGTAGCCGACGACGACAGTCCGGGTTCCCGGCGGTTGGCGCTCGATGTCCTCAACCAAAGACGGCCAGTTTTGATGCAGGTAAGTGTTGACCTCGACATCAGGCATCAATTTGAGCTCGGCAACGAGCTCAACAAGCCCGATTGCGGGAAGCGGCCCGAACATCGGCCACAACACGCCAACGAAAGTCTTGGCTGAAGCCGGAACACAAAAAACGGACGTGAGAAAAACCAAGACGAGCGCTAATTTCCTCATTCTGCCCCGATGCCCCGACCGTATAGTTAACCAAAAGCTATGCAGTCACCAGTCCCCTGTGGGTATTGTAAACAGCAAACAATTGAGGAAATTTTGCGAGCAACGCGTAGCAAACAAAGGGCCAAACACAGGCCACGCAATCAGGGGTGCCACAACGCGTGGAGGGGTAATCCGATCGGAATCAAGGCCTTGTATCAATGACTTGGAGGCTAATTAGCGAGCTGCAATTTTGCCGCAGTCGAGCCTCGATCCGCGGCGATTTGATACCATTTTCGAGCATTCTCGATGTCGGGCTTTACCGCAATCGCACCCAGCCGCTTGATGACGAGAGGATCATAGGTAGATCCGAGCGCCAGCGCCGCTTCCGCGCTGCCGGCGTCGGCAGCGCGTTCGAACAACGGCCGCGCTGCGGCGAAGTCGCCATCCTTGAGAAAAGTATGGCCGCGCTTGATCAGGGTGCCGATCTCCTCGTCGTTGAGCGTTGCGGCCGGTTTGGCCAGACTCTGCTTGACAGCGGTGGAAATCGCCGAGCCCGCCTCCGGGACGGCGGCGGCTTGCACCGCGACGTGTCGCTAGCCGGCGGAGCCTCGCGTGGCGGTGGTTGTGGCAGCGGCGCTTGATTTACTGGCGGCGCTGGTGCCTCAAGATTTGCCCCTGGCTGGGTCGGCGTCGTTGGCGCGAGCGCTTGCGGCCGCACTGCAACACCCGGGGCGTCCGGCGGTGGCTCGACCGGCGCTCCGCTGGCGCTCGCGGCTTTTTCAGCCGTTAAAGCCGGCACTCCGATCGACGTTCCGTTCTCGGCAATTGACGCCGGTGGCGGACCGTTGGCCTGCATGCCCTTATGAGCGCCTTGCTTCGGATTGAATAACAGCACCACTGACGCGGCGACGATCGCCGCGATCGCGCAAACGATGCCCATCCACAACATTGTCGGCCAGAAATTGGGGACTCCCCCGGGCGGCTCCGGAACCAATTCCGGTTCAAGCGCACGATGATGCTAAGGTCGATCATACGGCTGTTCATCGCCGGCAGTGCGGCTTGCGCCGGCCGCGATTTCACTCGCTTCATGATCTTCGGCCGAGGTGCGCTCGCCGAGCGGCGGACGTAATGTTCGCGCGCCATATTCTCAGGCGCGATATTCGCACGGCCGGTCGCCGCCGCATCATTCCTCGACGCCTTTGACCGGCGTTTCTGGCGTCAGGCCGGCGCGCCGGCGTGCGAAGCTTTCCTTGCCGATCTGCTCCCATTTGCCGGCCACCGCGCGCTCGGCAAAACTGTCCCAAACGGAGTCCCAGTCGCCAAGCGAATAGCCGTGCCACGGTTGCCGCGGGGTGATCGGCGGCAGATTGAGTTCCCGCCAGATCTTCAGCGCGCGTTCCATGAATTCGCGCTTGGGCAGCGAGATTGGCGGATCGGGTGTTTTCTGTGTGGCATCGATCAGCATTGTCGATTCCTCGCCGCCGCCTTCGGACTTCGGCCCATGACCGGCCGAGCGGTATGGCGCGATGAACACGTCCTCGATCGGATTGGCGCGGTAGGCGAATGACCAGAATACCGCGTCGAGATTGTCTGGATCGATATCCTCGCTAATCCCGATGACGTATTTGCCGATATCGGCTTGCAGCGTCGCGGCGCCGTGCAATGCCCGCCAGATTTCGCTGCGCGGCAGGCCGGGCGCGAACTGTACGAATAAGACCTTACGCAAATTGCTCAAGGTTTCGTGCATGGCCACCCGGCGCACGCCCTTGATCGCCAGCGTGTCGCGCAGATGCGCGAGGTAACGCGGTTCGTAGGCGACGCGCTTCATCACGCTCGATTCGCTCGGCGTTACCTCGCTCAAGATCGACAGCCAGACCGGACTACGCTTGTGCGTGATCGCGGTGACTTGCATCGACATATTGTAGCTTTCGAGCGCAACGTGCCCGTGGCTTTCACCGAACGGCCCTTCCGGTTCGAGCAATTCGGGATCGATCAGGCCCTCGACCACGAATTCGGAGTCGGCTGGAATTTCGAGATCGACTGTACTGGCCTGGATGGTACGGATCGGCGCGCCCGCGAGCGCGCCCGCGACCGCCATCTCGTCGCAGTCGATCGGCAATTTCTGCGGCCCGGTGAACATGACAACCGGCGCGCAGCCGACGACGATCGCGATCGGCATCGGCTGCTTGAGCTTGCGGTACTTTTGCCAATGCAGATAGCCGCCGGCGCCCCCCGGCCGCGCCGCCATGCGGACGCCGAGCCGGTCTGTGGCTTTCAGCTGCGCCCGATAGGTGCCCATGTTGCGCACGCCGGTTTCCGGATCGCGCGTGACGCACAATGTCGCTGTGAGATAGGGCGCGGCATCGAAGCCCGGCGTCGAAATCGGCACCGGCAGGGCTTTTAGCCCGCCGTCCGGTTTGTGCAACGCGTCGCCTTTAATGACGAATTCCTGGCAAGGCGCCGAACTCACCCGCATGGGCGGGAGCGGATTGGCGATGGCGCGCAGCCAAGCCTCGCCGATCTCTTCGACAGGGCGGCCCATGCCGACCGCGTAGATGCGCGCCGAGGCGGCCAAGGCTCCGACCGCCACTGGGACGTCATAGCGGCGGCCACCGCCGTCGACGACATTGGTGAACAGAAAAGCGCGTCGCTCGTCCTCGCGCAGCCCACCCTGGAATTGCCAGCGCACCAGCGGATGCAGCTCGCTATCCTTGTCGATGGCGCGATCGATGCGACAGAGCAGGCCTTCGGTTTCGAGACGCTGCAAATGCTCCTGAAAGTCGAGCGGAGGGCCGCTCGCTTTGGCGGTCGCCGGCTTGCCTACGCGCTTTTCGAGCATAAAGACTATTTGCTCTTCTGGTGCTCGGCGATGATCGGCCGCGCAACGCGGAAGCAATCGACGCCGATCGGCGCGCCGCAATAAATCAAGATCTGCGTCAATGCGGCGCGGATCTCGTTCGGCGTCAGGCCATTGTTGAGCGCGCCGCGGACATGGGTGGCGAACTCTTCCATTTTGCCGAGCGCTGCGATCATACCGAGATTGAGGATGGAACGCTCGCGCGGCTGCAAGGTTTCGTCGCCCCAGGTCTCGCCCCAGCAATATTCGGTCAGCAAGCGCTGAAAGTCGCGGTTGAAATCGTCGACGTTTTGCAGCGCGCGGTCCACGTAGGCCTCGCCCAGCACTTTGCGGCGTTTCGCGAGGCCGATTTCATAGCGTTTCTGGTCCATTTGGTTTTCCTCTTGCAGCAACATACTAGCCGTCATTCTTGAAGCCGCGAAGCGGCTATCCGGAATCCATGATTATGGTGTTTGGACCTAATCTTTGCGCCTGTGAGTATGGATTGCGGGCTCCCCGTTGGTGCTCGGCCCGGGAATGACGGATTAATCCGTCGCCGACCCGCCCTTCCAGCGTTTGACGATCCCGATGTCGATGCCGAAGAGGTCGAGCAGCCGCCCGCAGGTGTGATTGACGATATCGTCAACGGTCCGCGGCCGGTTATAGAAGGCTGGCACAATCGGTGCGATCACGGCGCCGATCTCGGCAAGGACCGTCATGCTGCGCAGGTGGCCAACATGGAGCGGTGTCTCGCGGACCGCCAGAACGAGGCGGCGTTTTTCCTTCAAGACGACATCGGCGGCTCGCGACAACAGCGAGGCCGTCACCCCGCTTGCGATTTCGCTCATGGTGCGGATCGAGCATGGGGCGATGATCATCCCCATGGTAGGGAACGAACCAGACGAGATTGCCGCGCCGATATCGGTGACGGCGTGGTGCACAGACGCGAGCGCGCGCACGTCTTTGGGCTTGAAATCGGTCTCGTAGGCCAGCGTCATTTCCGCCGAACGGCTCATCACCAGATGCGTCTCTACCTCGGCCTTGCGCAGAAGCTCAAGCAGCCGCACGCCGTAGATCGTGCCCGAAGCACCGGAAATGCCCACAATCAGCCGTGAGGTAGCTTTGGCCATGCCCGCCCCATCAAACGCCTTATCCGATGACTTTTGCCACGCGGCGATGGGCGGTTCCAGTAGGGTCAGCGCGGCGCGAAGTTGTCATGCTTAATCGCCGCGAATGCCGCCAGGAGGCAATGCACCGCTGGCTTCGGAAAAGCTGCCGTGAGGGTCTGCTCATAGGCCGCGATATTCGCACGCGCCGCTGCCGCCGTTTCGGCTTCACGCCCGAGCAGGGGGGATAGGCTGCGACTGTAGAGCGCTTCATGCTGCAGGCGTTCGGCCTCAAGCTCGATCGCTTTGATTTCAGTGCGAAGCGCCTCCTGCTTGCCGGTTTCGACCAAGGTCCGCACACCCTTGAGCCCGCGGCGAACTTCGCGGATCGGAATGATAGTGAGTTCGCGCCAGGGGCGAACCGCTTCGTCGAGTTCTTTTATGTCTTCGACCGACAATTGCCGCCCGCCTGTGGCCAGCCACAGCAGAAACAGCAGCAGATTGACGTCGACGCCGTAATCATCCTGCAACGCGATGCAAGCATCCGCGACGCCGGCTTGTCGATAGAAATGCAGCGAAAATCGCCACAACGGGGTTTCGCTGGATGCCGCCGCTTCGCTCATGTCGAATAGAAGCAGGCTTACGCCGTTTTAATTCCCAGGTCGGACGTTTCCTTGGCGTAGGCAGCGTCCATGCGCGAGGCAATGCCATGCTTGGCGAGTTCGGCCGCGAAGATCCGCCGGATCTCGGGCTTCTCGTCGATATAGTCGATCTGATCGCCGCCGCCGCGCCGGCTGATCCAGGCCTTGGGCACGCCTTGGGCGTTGCGGATGGCAACACCCTCATGCTTGAAGGCGAGATAGCGCGCCGGCGTGCTGCCGGCGTTGAAGTGCTGATGAAACCACATATTGGGTGGCACGATCAGCGTGCCGATCTCCCAATCGTAGCGCTGCGGCTCCCCGCCTTCCGGCCACATCAATGAGTAGCCCTCGCCGGAAAGCACGATAACATGCGCGCCCGGTCCATGCGCGTGCCCTTTTTTGTAGGTGCCGATCGGAAACTGCGAAATGTGACTGTTCATCGAGCCTTTGGCCATGTTGAAACGGATATGACCGCCGCCGGCGCCGCGCTCGGTCGCGGTAATCAGCGCAATGTTGACCGCATCGGGCACGAAATTCGTCGTCAGCAAAAGCCCTTTCTGCTCGCCTTTCGATGAAAAATAATCCGGCTCGCCGGCAAAGCGATCCTTGAAGTCGTATTTGGTGTTGAAGATGAAATCGAGATCCTCGTACAGATTGATGACGGGTGGCGCATTGGTGACAGCGACGTAGCGGGCCGGTTCGCGGCCGGAGCCGTTGAAATGCTGGTGATGGCAATTCAGCGGGATCGCGAACAAAGCGCCTTCTTTCCATTCGAAAGTGATCCTGGCGCGGGCATCGTTCCACACCGTGGTCGAACCGCGGCCGCTGAGCACGAGAATCATCTCTTCGTAAAGCTGGCGGTGCGGCACAAGACTTTTGCCTGGCGGGATTTCCATTACGTGGCAATCGTTTGACGTCCGCGAGGCGTCGTGATTGAGAAAAACGGCATTGCCGCCGCGGCGTGCCCACGGCTTGAGCGCAATGGTTCGCAGGTTGCGAACGTAGAAGGACGGAATGATGTCGAGCCCCTCCGCCTTAACCCAACGGGTGTAGGGTGTCTCCTTTTCGCTCTTGAACTTGCTGGCGAGTTCGTCGGAAGCGACGGCGTCCTTCTTGGCAGTGTCCGCCATGGTCAGTCCTGTTGATCTGTCATGTTCTGCAATATTAGCGAAAAACCTGAGTAAAGGATAAAGCTTAGATATCTAAAGCGCGACGTCACTGGCTGCTAGCGGCCATGCTTGTGGGGCTGATGGCTGTGGTGATGGTCATAGCCGTGGGCATGATCGTGCCTGTGTCCGTCACTATACCCATGCCCGTGTCGATGCTCGTGGTCTTGAGCATGATCGTGCTCGTGGTGATGCAGGCGCTGCCGCGGCCGTGGGCCGCGCGGGTCCTCGCTGAACACGAGCGACTTGATCGTAACCGGAACGGTACAGGACGGCATGCGGATGCGCCCGAGATCGATGTAATCGAAATCCCACAGCACGACGCCGTCAATGACGAGAAGTTCGCACTCGATATGGAGCTCATCGCGCAGCAGGTGCCCAAGAGTCTGCGCCACATCGCCATCCAGCATGATGTAGATCGGCAGCTTTTTGCCGATCCGCTGGATAAGTCCACGCTTGATGCCTTCGGCGAAAGCGACGAGGCGCTGATAGGACGGCAGCCCGCTCCAGCGGAGTGCCAGAGCGATGTCGCGGTCGATGCTGTCCAGATCGAACGCCAGCATGTGGTTGCGGATCGCTCGCGCCATCTGGTCGGGGTCGATCGCCTCGCTGCAGACAAACGGCGGCAGGATCACTTGCAGATTGCGCCGCGGGAGCAGTTTGCCGGGCGCGGAGATATAACTGGTATTGCCGGACAACTGCACGCTGTATTCGGAAGCGCCGAGCGCGGTGGCGCGAATGCATTCGCCCGCCGGTAGCACCGGCCAGGGCAGGGCTCCGTTATCGATGCGCGTGCGGATGGCGCGGCCGAGCGGCCGCCCGAGGTCGCTGAAATCGCGATCTTCGCGTTGATAAATGTATTCGGCAACGCCGCCAGAAAACATCACGCCGTCGATATGGCCGAGATCGGCGATAGGATCGGTCAGGTAAAGACGGGCGATGTGATCCGGCAAAGGGTTTGCAACGATAGCGGCGAGGAGCGCGTCGGCCATCGCATCGGCAACTCTTTGCAAATCGGCGGCGCCAATGCGGTCGCCGCGTTGCCAGGAGAATCCGGCGCGCGCGGCGTGGTGTTTCCCGGCCGGATCGAGCCGCACGATCCGCTCGCCATCCACCACCTGCAAGCGTCCGCCGATATGGATCGCAGCGGTGGCGATCACCTCGCCATTATCCAGCAGGCCGAGCTTGGTGGTCCCTCCGCCGATATCGACATTAAGGATACGCTCGGATTGGTCGCTCGATACGCGCGCGGCGCCCGAGCCATAGGCGGCTAGCATCGCCTCCATATGATGGCCAGCGGTGGCGGTGACGAATTCGCCGCCTTTTTGGGAGAGGATCGCAGCAATCGCTTGGGCGTTCTCGCGCCGCAAGGCTTCGCCGGTGAGAATGACGACGCCGGTATCGATCTTCTCCGGCGTCAGTCCGGCCGCCTCATAGGCATCGTCGATGACCTCGCCGAGCTCGGCGTCATCGATGCGTTGCTCGTCCTGATAGGGCGTCAGTGCGACCGCGGACTGAAACAGCGTCTCGCGTGCCACAACGTAATAGCGGCTGGTCAAATCCTCCGCCAAGCGCCGTAAATGGACGCGGGAGAAAATGACCTGAGTTCCGGAGGAACCGACATCAATGCCGACCGTGCTCAGCGCGACATTATCTTGCCGCCATAATGGATTGTCCTCGAGCGGGCCGTCGTCGTCGAAATCATGGTCGTGATCATGGTCGGCGTCGCGCGCGTGCACATGTGCCGTGTCTAGGCCGTAAACATGGTCGGCCAATGTGTGGGACTTCTTGCTTTTGTCGTCTTCGACCATCGGTTTGGCTGGTAATGCGCCGCGGGCTTCATCCCGCGGTCCTGGCAGCTCGTCAATAGCAGGTAAGCCGCGCCCCCTCGACCTCGCGGTGGACCAGGAAACCACATTTACTCTACGGGAGAGCGGTGTCGAACAGACGCTGCTCGTTCGGCCGTGTAAGTTTGGCTCTGGTGGGCGAGACTCCGCCCTGCGGCGTCTTTTTATACTAGCGCGCGGGACCGGAGGAGATTTAACTTCGAGAGGATTGTGCGCGGAGGCGGCCAATCGGCAAGCCGCCCAAGGTGGCAATGAGCCGGCAACGAGGCGGCAACGCCTTGAAGGCAAGGGAACTTTTCAGAGCTTCAAGCCGTTTGCTGCGGCGGGGTAGTTAATAAGATGCGTGGTCAGGGCTCCAAGATCGCCTCGACGAAACACGGCTTCGCAGCCTTCACCGATATTGACCAAAGCGCGTTGGATGCGATTCCGACCGGGCTGTGCGTTTGCCGCAGCGATGGCGTGCTCGCACGCTATAACCAGCGCGCGGTCGAGCTTTGGGGCCGTGCCCCGCTGGTCGGCGACCGGAGCGAATTTTCCGAGGTTAATTTCCGCCGCTACACGCCCGAAGGCATTCCAATTCCGTTTGCAGCGAGCCCAGTTGGCGTAGCGCTGCGCAGCGGGGTACCGATCAGGGGCGCCGAACTGTTTATCGAGCGGCCGGACGGTTCTCGAGTCCCGGTATTGATGAATGTCGCGCCATTGAAAGACGCCGAAGGGCAGATAGATGGCGCGGTTTGCAGTTTTCAGGAGCTGACTGAACGCAAACGCGCCGAGGAAGCGCTGCGCGCCAGCGAGGCCGAGCTGCAATCGGTCATCAATCGCACGCCATTCATGCTGGTGCGCTGCGGCCGCGACCTGCGGTATCGCTTCGTCAGCGAAGCTTACGCCCATCTCACCGAGCACGAGCGCGATGCGGTGATCGGCAAGACGATCGAAGAGGTGATCGGCGAGCGTGGTTTGCGCGCGCTACAACCGCATATCGACCGGGTTCTCCAGGGCGAGCCGGTGGATTTCGAATGTGAACTCGATTTCCCGCGCAGAGGCACGCGCAGTCTCGCCATCGCCTATCGGCCCGAACTCGATCCCGACGGCAAGGTCGAAGGATGGATTGCTTCGCTCCTTGACGTCACCGACCAGCGAAGCGGAGAACAGGCGCGCCGGCAACTCGCCAGCATCGTCGAATCCTCGGATGACGCAATCGTCAGCAAGGACCTGAACGCCGTCGTCATCAGCTGGAATCCGGGCGCCGAACGCCTGTTCGGCTATTCCGCCGAAGAGATGATCGGCAAGTCGATCACCACGATCATTCCGGATTACCTGCGATCAGAAGAGCCGGGCATCCTCGCTCGTATCCGCCGCGGCGAGCGCATCGAGCATTACGAGACGGTGCGTCGTTGCAAGGACGGCCGGCTGGTCAATGTCTCGCTCACAGTTTCGCCGATGCGGGATGATCATCGCAGGATCGTCGGCGCCTCGAAGATTGCCCGCGACGTCACTGCGCGCAAGCGCGCGGAAGCCATCATGGCGCGCCGCGCTGACGAACAGACGGCGCTCTACCGCTTCACCAATCGGCTCTATCGCGCCGAGACGATCAAGGATGTCTACGAAGCGGCGTTGGACGCCATCATGGACGCGATGCATTGCAGCCGGGCCTCGATTCTGCGCTGCGACGCCGATGGCGTCATGCGCTTCGTCGCCTGGCGCGGCTTGTCCGAGGGCTACCGGCGCGCGACCACCGGCCATTCGCCTTGGCAGCGCGATGATGCCGCTCCCGAGCCGATCTGCATGGCCGATGTCG
>Ga0318566_10000134_pt1 | contig 14851 bp, 11 predicted proteins | sample GRESIP066b5f22_FD_203492 | JGI IMG/M metagenome (GOLD analysis project Ga0318566, IMG submission 203492) | Tropical soil microbial communities from Luquillo Experimental Forest, Puerto Rico - GRE.SIPMG.066b5f22 | ecosystem: Environmental > Terrestrial > Soil > Tropical forest > Bulk soil... | reverse complement strand
CATGTTCGCGCACCAGGGTGACTGGATCCGCATCGGCCAGCTGCTGCTGCGTGATGGCAACTACCGAGGCGATGAGATCATACGGCCAGGCTGGGTGACCCTCATGCGCACGCCCGTACAGTCAGATCCGCAGTACGGCGCCTACGTACGGGTGCGCTGGCCACTGGCCCCCGGCCGCGAGGCACCGGCGGCCCGCGATCTGTACGCAGTCGAGGGCGAGGGCGGCAACCGGCTGTGGCTCGTACCCTCACTCCAGATCGCGATCCTCTGCACGGGGTCCACGGGTGGACGCGACGCGGACTGGGACGACGACCATCTGCCGAATCTCGTCATTCGCGCGGCCCGCGATGCGCTGCCGCCGGCTGCGCAACCGGGCGCGGACATCTCTTCGCTCGTGCCCGGGCACTGACCCGAGCGGGCTGTTCCACGTTTGCCGAGAAAACTAGCAGCGCTGTTCTCTTTCTGCGTCATCGATACGCTCGGGTTCGGCATCCTGATTCCACTGGTGCCGTACATGGCGGATCGCTTCGGCACCGCCCCGCAGCTCATCACGCCGGTGCTCGGGAGTTACTCGCTGTGCCAGCTGCTCGCCGCACCGTGGTGGGGCCGGCTGAGCGACCGTTATGGCCGTCGGCCGGTCCTCATGACCAGCCTCGCCGGCGCCTGCGCGTCCTACGCGCTGCTCGGGTTCGCGGTGAACATCTGGTGGCTGCTCGCCTCGCGCATGCTCGCCGGTGCAATGGCCGGCAACATCGCTGCCGCCTTCGCCTATGCAGCGGATGTGAGTCCGCCGGAGAAGCGTGCCGCCTCACTCGGGGTGGTCGGCGCCGCCATCGGCATCGGCTTCACCCTGGGTCAGCCACTTGGCGGACTGCTCGCTGGCGGGGATCAGCACACGGCAAATTTCAGCCTGCCCGCGGCGGTGTCGGTCGGGACCAGCCTGCTTGCCATTTTGCTCGTCAGGTTCGTGCTGCCGGAAAGCCACACCGCCGAGCACCGTCGGCAACATCCGGATGAGTCGCGCCGCGGGGCGTGGCGGCTGCTGAGTGCGCGCGAGGCACTGGCGCTGCTCGCCGCGGCGACGCTCATCGTCACCTACTCACAGTCGATTCTCGAATCGATTTTCGCCATCTGGGCGCTGCATCGCTACGGCTACGGCCCCCGCGTGGTCGGCTTCCTGCTGTTTGCCGTCGCGCTGCCGGCCTTGCTCATGCAAGGTGGCCTCGTGCGGGTGCTGGCACCCAGGCTCGGCGAGGGGCGGCTGGCGAGCTTCGGTGTGGTCTCCTACGTGACGGGCCTGCTGCTCCTCGGCTACGCGAGCAGTCTCGTCGTGACGGTGGGTGGACTGCTCTTTTGCGGCGTGGGGCTCGGGGCCTACAACCCGAGCGCTTCGGCGCTCGCCTCGAAGCAGGCGCGCGGCCATGATCGGGGGGCCGTCATGGGTGCCTACGTGGCAAGCGCCAGCCTCGCGCGCGTACTCGGGCCTTTCAGCTCCGGCCTCCTGTACGCCGGTCTCGGTCCCGCGGCACCTTTCCTGATCGGCGCCTGTGTCACACTGCCGGCGGCATGGCTGGTGCGGCGCGCCGCCGCGCTCAGTTAGCTAGAACTCGATCTCCGTCTGGAAGATCGACACGGCCTGGCCGCTGATCCATACCCCGGCCAGCTCGCTGCCTGCGAATTCGAGCTCGACCTCCACGCGCCCGGGACGGTGCAGGGAGTGTCCCTGCACGCCGCAGAAGCGCGCCCGCTCGCCATTGCGCCCGAGGAGCCCGAGCCGCGCGAGATAAGCGCCGAGCAGTCCGTGCGCGTTGCCGCTCACCGGATCCTCGGCAATGCCGAGCGCCGGACAGAACATGCGCGCCTCGGTGAGATGATCGCTGGTGTTGGCGACCAGGGTGAAGACGAAGTAGCCGGCCGCGCCGATCTGTGCGGAAAGCGTGGTGAGGCGGGCAAGGTCGGGCTTGAGCTGCTTGAGCGGCTCGGGGCCGCGCACCCCGATCAGCAGCCGCGTGCCGGCGGCTCCCACGATGCGCAGCGGGATGCGCGGGTCGAGACTTTCGGAGGCGAGCGCCAGCGCATCCAGCACCGCGAGCCGCTCGCGGTCGTTCAGCTCGCGCCCGATCGGTGGCGGGCTGCGGCGGATGGCGATGCGGCGATCCTCATCGCTGCCACGCACCTCGACATCGACGATGCCGGCCTTGGATTTCTGACGCTGCCAGCGCGGCGCCTCGTGCCGGCGCGACAACACGTACTGCGCCGCAATCGTTGCATGGCCGACGAACCCCGCCTCGCTGCGCGGTGTGAAGAAGCGCGCACGCACCGTGTGATCGTCGGCATCGGGCGCGAGGATGAAGGCGGTCTCGGCGTTGTTCAGCTCGCGGGCGATGGCGAGCATCTGCGCCTCCGACAGCGCATCGGCGTTGAGCACTACTCCGGTCGGGTTGCCGGTGAAGGGCTCACGGGTGAAGGCATCGACCTGATGGACCTGGACCTTCCGCGTCATGTGCTCATCCGCCGTTTCCACCCCGACCGCGCAATTCTAGCCCCCGCCCGCGATCATAGCCGCAGCCCACACCGGGTGCGCGTGCAATACTGACGCCAACGTCAAACGGAGGCGACACTCATGGACATCGGTGTCGAGATCAGCCTGTATCCGCTGAAGGCGGACTTCGTTCCCCGGATCCACGAGTTTCTCGGGCGTCTGAATCGTGCCCGGGAGCTGCGCGTGGTGACTAACAGCATGAGCACGCAGGTATTTGGACCCTATGACGCGGTCATGCAGGTGCTGCGCGAGGAGCTGCGCACCACGTTCGAGTCTCTGGCGGACGCTCAAGACAAGGCCGTGTTTGTGATGAAGGTCCTGGGACCGCTGGCGCCGGCGTGAGGTTCGCGCCGCGCTCCTCTGGCGGCCTGCAGGGCGAAGCGGCAAACTAGCAGATCCCGGGCGCGCTCGCCGCAAACTATTCTATTTTGCTTCAGGGGGTAGGGGATAGCATGGCGCTCTTGCGAGTCGTGGATCGCGACGGAGTCGAGCACGAAGTCGAGGCCAGGACCGGACTGAAGGTGATGGAGAACCTGCGTGAGCTCGATTATGGCGTGGCAGCCATCTGCGGCGGCATGTGCTCCTGTGCGACCTGTCACGTCTACGTCGACCCGGACTGGCAGGCGCGGTTGCCGGCGATGATGTCGGATGAGCGCGAGCTGCTCTCCGAGCTGACGCATTACCAGGACAACTCACGTCTGTCGTGTCAGTTGGAATTCACGCCCGAGCTGGCGGGCCTGCGGGTGCGCATCGCACCCGATGAGTAGGCCATGTCCGCCCCAGTAGTGCAGGTCGAGACCCGCGGCGCCGTGGCGCTGGTGACGCTCAATCGACCGGAGAGTGGCAACGCGCTCAACCTGCAGGTGGCGATGGACCTGCTGGCGGCCGCGATGACCTGCGCCCGCAACGCCACCGTGCGCGCGGTGGTCCTCACCGGTGCCGGCAGGAACTTCTGCTTCGGCGGCGATCTGCGCGCCTTCGGCACGCACGCGCCGGGCGGCGATGACTACATTCGCGAGCTCACCACCTACCTGCACGCCGCGATCTCGCAGTTCGTGCGCATGGACGCTCCGGTGATTGCGGCCGTGAACGGCACGGCAGCGGGCGCGGGAGTGGGTCTGCTCGCCATGGCGGATCTCGCGCTCTGCGGGCGCAGCTCGAAATTCAACCTTGCTTACACGCAGGCCGGTCTCACGCCCGATGCCGGCACTACCTTTCTGCTGCCCCGCATGGTCGGCCTCAAGCGCACCATGGAGTTGCTGCTGCTCAATCGGAGTCTCTCGGCCGAGGAAGCGCTCTCGTGGGGATTCGTCAACGAGGTGCTCGCGGATGAGCAGCTGCTGCCGCGCGCGCTGGAGGTCGCGGAGAAGCTCGCCCGCGGCGCGGGCGGCGCCTTCGGCGCCACCAAGCGGCTGATCGCGCACTCCCTCGGCGCCCTCGAGTCGCAGATGGTGCTCGAGAGCGAGACCATTGCCCGGCACGCCATCGGGCCCGAAGGCAGGGAGGGAGTGAGCGCGTTTCTCGACAAGCGCAAGCCGCACTTTCCCGATTCCGGCTCACGTTAGCGGCAGGCGCGCTCATGAGCTGGACCGTCCTGCTGCTCGCGGCAGCACTCGCGCTCATCACGCTGCGCATCTACTTCAAGCTGCGCCTGGCGCACAAGTCACGGGCCGAGTCGTGGGACGAGCAGGTGATCGGGCGGCTGCGCTCGCAGGGCTATGCTCCCTTCAACGACTACCGCGTGGACTTTTTTCTCGCGCTGCCGAGCGAGGCGGCCTGCCAGGGAGCACGTGCGCGGCTCGAGCCCGAGTTCAGCGTGGACGTGAAGGCCATGCCGGACGACCCGGAGCTCACCTACAGCCTGCACGCGACCAAGACCATGCGGCTGGTGGTGCCGGACATGCAGGAGATCAGCCGGCGGCTCACGGCGCTCGCGACAGAGTTTCACGGCCGCTACGACGGCTGGGCCGCGTAGCTTCCTCAGCGCTTCTCGGTCTGGCGCTTCACGGCCTCGGTGGCGGCGGCGATGGCGGCCGGGTCGCCGAGGTAACGGCTGCTGCGCGGCCGAAGCTCGCTGTCGAGCTCGTACAGCAACGGCACACCGGTGGGGATGTTCAGCTCCGTGATGTCGCTCTCGGCGACGTTGTCGAGCATCTTCACCATGGCGCGCAGACTGTTGCCGTGCGCCACTACGAGCACGTTGCGCCCTGCACGCAGCTCCGGGGCAATGCGCGCGTGCCAGAACGGCAGCACCCGCCCGAGTGTGTCCTTGAGCGATTCGCTCGCCGGCAGCTCCTGCGGATCGATCGCGGCATAACGCGGGTCAAAACGCGGGTGGCGCCGATCGTCCGCGGGAAGTGGCGGCGGCGCAATGTCGTAGCTGCGGCGCCAGATTTTTACCTGAGCCTCACCATGCCGCGCGACGGTCTGGGCCTTGTCGAGCCCCTGCAACGCACCGTAGTGGCGCTCGTTCAGCCGCCACGAGCGCTCCACCGGAACCCACATGCGGTCCATCTCATCGAGCATGATCCACAGCGTGCGGATCGCGCGCTTCAGCACCGAAGTGAAGGCGATGTCCGGGGGGAGCTGCTCCTCGAGCAGCTCTTTCCCAGCCTGCAGCGCCTCTCCGCGTCCCTGTGCCGAGAGGTCCACGTCCGTCCAGCCGGTGAAGAGATTCTCGAGATTCCACAGGCTCTGGCCGTGGCGTACCAGTATCAGCTTTCCGGGCACGGCGGGCTTCCTGCGGTGGCTCAGTTCGCGAGCTTGCGTACGGCTTCGACGCCCACCGTGAGCGTGGCGAAGTCGGCGGCCTCCGCGGCGCGCATCTCCGCGACCGTGCGTTGCCAGTGCGCGAGCTCCTTGCCGCCCGCCTCGATCCAGGCAGTGACGCGGGCCGGGGCGCTGCCGCGGCTCTTGTGGTCGAGTACGCGTTCGGCGAGGCGCCGGTGCACGCGCAGCGCCGCATCGCGCAGCCCGGTGCGGGCAACCGCCTGCCACGGCCCCTCGACGGCGAGTTTCTCGATGCGGCCCTGCAGCCAGTCGCAACCGATGCGCGAGCCTACTTCGAAATAAACGCGTGCGGCGTCGAGGACACTCACGCGGTGGCGAGCGGCGATCTCGACGATGTCGAGTGCGGCGTTGAGCGCCTCCAGGCTCGCGATGCGCGCGGCGAGCGGCGGCGGCAGGCCTGCTTCGGAATAGGTCTTGCGTCCCTCCTCGAAGCGCGCCAGCTCCGCCCCGGTGAGCACTTCGGGTGTCGCGGCCTCGAGCTGCTGTACGCCGTTGCGGAACTCGGCGACCGCTGCGTCCACCTGCAGGCCGCCAGGCCGCGTGGTGAGCAGCCAGTAGGTGGCGTGCCGCAGCAAGCGGCTCGTCTGGAAGGCCGCCTCGTACTGCAGCTGCGCCCGCACCTTGTTGTCGAGCGCTTCGATCTGCTCCCACACGGCGCGAATGGCGAAGATCTCGCGCGCCGCGGTGTAGGCGCGCGCGATCTGCGCGGGCTCCGCGCCGGTGTCTCCCTGCACCCGCGGCACGAATGTCGGACCCATGCGGTTGACCACGCTGTTGGTGGTTGCGGTCGCGATGATCTCGCGGCGTAAGCGGTGATGCTTGATGGCGCGCGGGAAGCGCTCTTGCACCGGCGCCGGGAAGTAGCGCACGAGCTCCGCGGAAAGGTACGGATCCTCGGGTACGTCCGAGGCGAGCAGATGATTGTTGAGCCAGATCTTGCTGTAGGCGAGCAGGATCGCCAGCTCCGGCCGCGTGAGCCCCACGCCGCTCTTACGGCGGTCGGAGAGCTCGTCATCGCTCGGCAGGAACTCGAGTGCGCGGTTGAGGTCACCGGAACGCTCGAGCGAGCGGATGAGGTGCTGATATTCCGGCAGCCGCGAGGCGCCCTGCAGCTCGAGCGTGCTGAGCGCCTGGCTCTGCAGGTAGTTGTTACGCAGTACCAGCGCGGCCACCTCGTTGGTCATGCGCGCGAGCAGCCGGTTGCGCTCGCCGCGCGGCAGCTTGCCTTCGGCAACCAGCGGGTTGAGCAGAATCTTGATGTTCACCTCGACGTCGGAGGTGTTGACGCCCGCGGAATTGTCGATGAAGTCGGTGTTGAGCCGCCCGCGGGCAAGCGCGTATTCGATGCGGCCGCGCTGCGTGAGGCCCAGATTGCCACCCTCGCCGACCACCTTTGCCAGCAGGTCCTGCCCGTTGATGCGCAGTGCATCGTTGGTGCGATCGCCAACCTCGGCATTGCGCTCGTCGCACGCCTTCACGTAGGTGCCGATACCGCCGTTCCACAGCAGATCGACCGGCAGCGTCAGGATGGCGCGGATGACCTCGTTCGGTGCAGCGCTCGCGCTCTGCAGGCCAAGCAGCGCACGCGCTTCCTCCGACAGCGCCACCGATTTGGCCGCGCGCGGGAATACCCCGCCGCCGCGCGAGATGCGGCTGCGGTCATAGTCGTCCCAGCTCGAGCGCGGCAGCGCGAACAAGCGCGCACGCTCGGCGAAGCTCACCGCGAGGTCGGGATCCGGATCGATGAAGATGTGGCGGTGATCGAACGCAGCCTGCAGACGGATGTGGCGCGAGAGCAGCATGCCGTTGCCGAACACGTCTCCGGACATGTCGCCGATGCCCGCCACGGTGAAGTCGCTCTTCTGGATGTCGATGCCCATCTCGCGGAAGTGGCGCTTGACGCACTCCCAGGCTCCGCGCGCCGTGATGCCCATCTTCTTGTGGTCATAGCCGGCGGAGCCTCCGGAGGCAAAGGCATCGCCGAGCCAGAAGCCGTAGTCGGCGGAGATCGCGTTCGCGATGTCGGAGAAGCTGGCCGTGCCCTTGTCGGCAGCCACCACCAGGTAAGCGTCATCGCCGTCGCGCCGTACCAGTTGCGGCGGCGGGACGATGCGTCCCGCGACGATGTTGTCAGTCAGATCGAGCAGGCCGCGGATGAAGGTCTGATAACAGGCGGTGACCTCGTTCTGCACCTCCTCGCGCGTGCCGGCAGGCAGCCGTTTGGGCACGAAACCGCCCTTGGCTCCCACCGGGATGATGAGAGTGTTCTTGACGTTCTGTGCCTTCATCAGGCCGAGGACCTCGGTGCGGAAGTCCTCGCGGCGATCCGACCAGCGGATGCCGCCGCGCGCCACGTAGCCCATACGCAGGTGGACACCCTCGACACGCGGGCTGTACACGAAGATCTCGAACTTCGGCTTCGGCAGGGGCAGCTCCAGGATCTTTTCCGGGTCGAGCTTGAAGGACAGGTAGCTCTTGGGCTCACCCTCAGCCGTTCTCTGGTAGTAGTTGGTGCGCAGCGTCGCCTGCACCAGCGTCAGGTAGGCGCGCAGGATGCGGTCATCATCCAGGCTGGTGACCGCATCGAGCCCGGCGCGGATCTGTGCCACGAGGCTCGCGGCATTGCGCTCGCCCTGCGTGCCGCGGGCGAGCGCCGGATCGAAGCGCGTCTGGAACAGCCGCACCAGGTTACGTGCGATGACGGCGTTGGCGGCGAGTGTGCGCTCCATGTACGCCTGGCTGAATGGCACGCCCGTTTGCAGCAGGTAGCGGCAGCAGGCGCGCAGCACGACGATCTCCCGTGCCCCGAGATCGGCCACCAGCAACAGCCGGTTGAAGCCGTCGTTCTCGATCGTGCCTCCCCAGGCCGCGGAGAACGCCTCGCGGAAATTCTCCTCGACGCGTGGGATATCGACGATGAGGCCATCGCGATGCTCGAGCTCGAAGTCCTGGATCCAGGCGGCGCCGCCCTCGGGCCAGCTGAGCTCGTACGGCCGCTCAGAGATCACCCGCAGGCCGAAATTCTCGAGCATGGGCAGCACATCGGAGATCGGTACCGGGTCGGCGAGGCGCACGATGCGCAGGTGCACGCGCTGCGGCTTCTGTCCGGCCGGCCGGTGCAGACTCAGCTGCAGCACGCGCGGCTGGTGGCGCAGCGTCTCGAGTATCCGCAGATCGCCGAGCGCCTCGGTGGGGGTGACATCCTCCTGATACCCGAGCGGGAAGGCGTGTCGATAGCGGTTCACGTACGCCAGCCCCGCGGCCTCGCCACGACGCTCGATGAGCACCTGGCGCAGACGGTCCGACCAGGTGAGCGCGGCTTCGCCCATGCGCTGCTCGATCGCCCGGAAGTCCGGGCGGTGACGGCTGGCCGGATCGGTGCGCACCACGACGTGCAGCCGCGCGTGACTCGCGCCCGAGATCTGTCCCTGGCTCTCGACGCTGGTACCGCCAAACCCCGCGAGCGCGATCTGCTCGATGCGCTGGCGCACCTCGGTGTTGTAACGGTCGCGCGGTACGTACACCAGGCAGGAGTAGAAGCGGTGATAAGGGTCGCGCCGCACCAGCAGGCGCACGGTGCGCCGTTCGTACAGGTTGACTACACCGCGCACGATGCGGATCAGGTCCGGCACTCCGGCCTGGAAGAGCTCATCGCGCGGGTAGGTCTCGAGTACCGCCAACACCGCCTTGCCGTCGTGGCCGGCGGGATCGAGGCCAAAATGCTCGATGACACGCTCGACCTTGCGGCGCAGTACCGGAATCTCGCGCGGGCTGCCGAAGTAGGCGGTGGAGGTCCACAGGCCGAGGAAACGGTGCTCGCCATCGACGCGGCCCCGGGCATCGAACGTCTTGATGCCGACGTAGTCGAGGAACTCACCGCGATGCACGGTCGCGGTCGAGTTGGCCTTGGTCAGGATCAGAAGCTCGGGTCCGCGCGCGCGTGCGCGCACATCACCGCGCAGCACGCTCACCCGTGGCCGCCCAGCGCCGCGGCGGCCCGCTTCACTCAGGATGCCCAGCCCCGAACGCGCATCGGGCACCAGCCGGTCCTCGCTGCGGCCGCGCTCGAGGTGGTAATGACGGTAACCGAGAAACACGAAGTGGCGCGCCTCCATCCAGTCGAGCAGGTGCGCCGCCTCGCTCACCTCGGCCGGCGGAAGCGGCGGCGGATCGCTCTCCAGGCGGCGGATGATCTCGCGGGCGCGCTCACGCATCGCCGTCCAGTCGGTGACTGCGCGGCGCACATCGGCGAGTGTCGTTTCGATGTCACGCTGCAGGCGCGCGAGCTGTGCCGGGTCGGTTACGCGGTCGATCTCGTACAGTTGCCAGGACTCGGGGTGCGCGGCCTGAGCGCCGTTGGTGCCGATGTCGAGCAGCTGGCCGCGCCGGTCACGGCGCACCATCAGCACCGGATGCACGATCAGGTGCACCGCGAGCTCGGCGCGGGCGAAGGCCATGCCGAGTGAGTCGACCAGGAACGGCATGTCTTCGGTGACCGTGACGACGAGGGTATGCGGCGACTCGAAGCCATCGCCCTTCATCTGGGGGTTGAAGACGCGTACCAGCGATCGCCCGGGAGCGCGGCGGGCGCCGAACTCGAGATGCGCGAACGCCGCGCGCGCCAGCTGCCGCGGGGTGCGCTCGGCGAGATCCTCCTCGGCTACGCCGTGAAAATAAGCACGCAGGAAACGCTGGCGCAGCTCGTTGCGACCGCGGGGGGCCGCCCGTGCGATGCGCTCGATGAGCGCTACCCGCTCGGGCGGGATGCTGCGCAGCAGATTGTCTTCGCCGCCGGAGGTACCCACGGAACCGGGCGGCGTCCTGCCAGATACGGCCGGCGCGCCGCGCGCGCGAGGCCGGGTTCCGGGGTGTGGTCTTGGCGCGTGCATGGGCGATCGTCCTGGTCGCGCAACGTGCGGTGTCGCGTGCGCGTTGCGCATGTTGTACAGGTTGGCGCGGCCGCAGGTCGCGTGGCTGTGGCGCGCGATTATACATGCGCGCGGTACCGCACCGCCTGCGCTACCCCCGGGGGCCGGCGCGCACCGCGTGTCCCGGTCATGCGCGGGTTGTGGTGCGCCGGGCAGCTATAATGATCGCCACGGAACGCACGCGCACCCGGCAGGGTCGGCGCGAGGTGAGACATGAGCGGACTACCTGACAACAACCCGATGGGTACCGACGGTTTTGAATTCGTCGAGTACACCGCCCCGGACCCGCAATTGCTGCGCTCGTTGTTCGAGCGGCTCGGCTTCCCCGCGGTGGCCCGCCACCGCTCGAAGAACGTGACACTGCACCGTCAGGGGGAGATCAACTTCATCATCAACGCCGAGCCACAGTCCTTCGCGCAGTCGTTTGCCAGGGTGCACGGTCCGTCCGCATGCGCCATGGCGTTTCGGGTGCGTGACGCGGCCGAGGCTTTTACGCGCGCGCTGTCGCTCGGTGCCAAGCCGGGTCCACAGAGCGCAGGTCCCATGGAGCTCAACATTCCCAGTATCGAGGGAATCGGCGGCTCACTCATCTACCTGGTGGACCTGTACGGCGAGCGCTCGATCTACGATGTGGATTTCCGGCCGCTGGAGCACGGTGGCCCGAGCGAGCAGGCCGGGCTCACCACGATCGATCATCTCACGCATAACGTCGGCCGCGGCCGCATGGATGTGTGGGCCGGCTTCTACGAGAAGCTGTTCAACTTCCGCGAGATCCGTTACTTCGACATCGAGGGGAAGCTCACCGGACTCCTGTCGCGCGCCATGACCAGCCCCTGCGGCAAGATCCGTATCCCCATCAACGAGTCGCAGGACGACAAGAGCCAGATCGAGGAATACCTGCGCGAGTACCACGGCGAGGGTATCCAGCACATCGCGCTCGCCACCGCCGACATCTATCGCACGGTGGATGTGCTGCGCCGCCAGGGAGTCGCTTTCCAGGACACCCCCGAGAACTATTACGAAGGAGTCGCGGCGCGCGTGCCTGGGCATCGCGAATCGCTCGGCGAGCTGCGCTCGCGGCGCATCCTGATCGACGGCAATCCGGCCAAGGGCGAAGGTGTGCTGCTGCAGATCTTCACCCGCAACGTGATCGGCCCCATCTTTTTCGAGATCATCCAGCGCAAAGGCAACGAAGGCTTCGGCGAAGGCAACTTCCGCGCGCTGTTCGAATCGATTGAACGCGACCAGATCGAGCGCGGGGTGATCTGACACACGGTGCGCGGCCGCTACGCACGATGCTCGCGTGCCAGGTACTCCTCGCTCTGCATCTCCGTGAGGCGGCTCGCCGTGCGCGCAAACAGCGCGCCGAGACGCTCGCCGCGGTACAGCGCCGCAGGCGCCGCTCTTGCCGTCACGATCAGCTTGACATTGCGGTCGTAGAGCTCGTCGACCAGCGCGATGAAGCGCCGCGCCTCATCCTCGTGAGCCGCGTCAAAAACCGGCACGTCCGCAACGATCACCGACTGGTACTCGCGCGCGATCTCGATGTAGTCGTCCTGGCTGCGCGGACCTGCGCACAGCGCGGCAAATTCGAACCACGCGACCCCCGCACCCACGCGCACCACCGGAATCGCACGGCCCGCGACCTCGATCGCGCCGGGGGCAGTGGCCTCCTGCTCCGCGAGCTGCTCGAACAGCGCGCCGACCCGCGCCGCCGTCGCCGGCGCATCTGCAGCGAGATAGGTGCCCGCGGCGGTGAGCCGGCGCAGGCGGTAGTCGGCAGAGCCGGCGAGGCGCACCACCTCGAGGTGTCGCTCGAGCAGCGCGATCGCCGGCAGGAAGCGCTGGCGCTGCAGTCCGTCGCGGTACAACTCCTGCGCCGGCACATTGGAAGTCGTCACCAACGTGACACCACACCGGAAGAGTCCCGCGAACAAGCCGCCGAGTATCATCGCATCGGCGATATCTGCGACGTACAGCTCATCGAGGCACAGCACGCGTGCATCGCGCGCCATGGCGCGCGCCACGTACTCGAGCGGGGACAGATGGTGCTGCAATCGAGCGAGTTGCCCGTGCACCTCGTGCATGAAGCGGTGAAAGTGGCGCCGCGCACCAGTGTGCGCGGCAGGCTTGCGCAGAACAGATCCATCAGCCAGGTCTTGCCGCGGCCGACGCTGCCCCAGATGTAGAGCCCCTGCACCGGGAACGGCGCTTCACGGCGCAGGAGTGCGCTCAACCAGCGCGGAAGCGTCGCCCTGCGCCGTGGCGCCGCCAGAATCCGCTGGCGCAAGTCTTCCAGCCGGGCCACGACGGCGAGCTGGGCGTCATCGTGGTCGAAATGACGCGCCAGGAACTGCGCGCCGTACAGCTGCCGCAGATTCGCGGGGGCCGCATCGCCGGCGGGCTCCGCGGCGCGCGCGCGCGGGGGTGACTCGCTACTCACTGGGTGCGTCAGGACGCGAGCTCGGGCAGCTCGCGGAAGTGCTCGAGCGCTGCGGGGTTGGCGAGCGCATCGACGTTCTTTACCGGCAAACCGTGGATGACGTTGCGCACCGCGAGCTCGGTCAGCTTGCCCGAGAGCGTGCGCGGGAAGTCCGGGACCGCGATGATCTTGGCGGGCACATGCCGCGGGGTGGTCTGGCTGCGGACGGTGTCGCGAATCTCCTTCTGCAGGGCCTCATCGAGCTGCGCGTCGCCGCGCAGGCGCACGAACAGCACGACCCGCACATCGCCGTTCCAGTCTTGTCCGACCGCCAGCGCTTCGGCGATCTGCGGCAGACTTTCCACCGCGGAATAGATCTCCGCGGTGCCGATGCGCACCCCGCCGGGATTGAGCACCGCATCCGAGCGACCATAGATGATGAGACCATCGTGCGCGGTGATGGCGGCATAGTCGCCGTGATGCCACACACCGGGGAAGCGCTCGAAGTACGCTGCGCGATACTTCGAGCCGTCCGGATCGTTCCAGAAGCCCAGCGGCATCGAGGGGAAGGGGGCCGTGCAAACAAGCTCGCCGCGCGCGCCGAGCAGTGGCTGTCCGCTATCGTCGAATACCTCCACCGCCATCCCGAGGCCGCGGCACTGGAGCTCACCGCGATGCACCGGGCGGGTGGGACAGCCGAGCGCGAAGCAGGAGACGATGTCGGTGCCGCCGGAGATCGAGGCGAGCTGCAGATCGGCTTTCACCGAGCGGTAGACGTAGTCGAAACCCTCAGGCAGCAGCGGAGATCCGGTGGAGAGCAGCGTGCGCAGCGCAGTCAGATCCACCGACGCCGCCGGGGTGAAGCCGCTTTTCTCTAGCGACGACAGGTATTTCGCGCTCGTGCCGAACACGGTGAGACGCTCCTCCTGCGCCATGTGCCAGAGCGTTCCGGGATCGGGATGGAACGGACTGCCGTCGTAGAGCACGACCGTGGTGCCGGTGGCGAGCGCGCTCAGCAGCCAGTTCCACATCATCCAGCCGCAGGTAGTGAAGTAGAACACGCGGTCGCTGCGCTTGAGATCGGTGTGCAGCAGGTGCTCCTTCTGGTGCTGCAGCAGCGTCCCGCCGGCGCCGTGCACGATGCACTTCGGTGCGCCGGTCGTGCCGGAGGAATAGAGGATGAAGAGCGGATGGTTGAAGGGGAGCGGAGTGAACACTTCCGGCGCACCGGCGGTGCCGAAGTCCTGCCACAAAGTCGCGCGCCGCGCAGCGGCACCGAGAGAATCGAGCCGCGGCCGGTCCCCGATGTAGGGGATCACCACGACGCGCTCGACCGCATCGATCTTCGCGAGCACCTCCGCCATGGGCTGCAGCGAATCGAGCCGCTTGCCCGCGTAGTGATAGCCGTCGGCGGTGAACAGCACCTTCGGAGCGATCTGCCCGAAGCGATCGAGCACACCGTGGACGCCGAAATCCGGTGAGCACGAGGACCAGATGGCGCCGATACTCGCCGCGGCGAGCATGGCGATCGCGGCTTCGGGGAGGTTCGGAAGGTACCCGGCGATGCGATCGCCTGGGGTGACGCCCGCAGCCCGCAGGCCCACGGCGATGCGAGCGACCTGTGCGCGCAGCTCGCGGTAGGAGAGGCTGCGGCGCATGCCGCGCTCGTTGCGGAAGATGAGTGCCGGCCGGTCATCGTCGTAGCGCAGCAGGTTGGCGGCAAAGTTGAGCTGTGTGTCGGCGAAGAACCGTGCCCCCGGCATCGCCTTCGGGTTCTCGATCACCGCGCCTGTTCCCCAGGTGGCGCGTACGTCCGCAAAGCGGGCCAGCTCGGCCCAGAACGCTTCCATCGAGCTCAGCGACCAGGCGAACAGCTCGCCATAGTCGCGCAGCCGCAGCCCGAGCCGCGCGTTCACGCACTGCATGAAGCGGGTGAGGTTCGCGTCCGCGACGCGGGCAGGGGACGGGCGCCACAACTCAGACATGCCCGAATGCTACAACGACTGGTAGTTAGGTCCCGAGCCCCCTTCGGGCGTCGTCCAGGTGATGATCTCGTAGGGGTCCTTGATATCGCAGGCCTTGCAGTGCACGCAGTTGGCGGCATTGATCTGCAGGCGGCGGCCGCCGCTACCGTCGGCAACCATCTCGTACACCCCGGCGGGGCAGAAG